>FTCU01000455.1_pt1 | contig 11298 bp, 13 predicted proteins | sample 1639521 | NCBI WGS metagenome assembly FTCU01 (sample SAMEA3914864, study PRJEB12502) | metagenome | biome: forest; material: soil | place: USA | collected 2012-03-12 | depth 0.3 m
TCGGCTCCCTTCTCCAACAGCCACAGAGTAGCCATGTTGGAAAGAACCTCTTCTTCCCCTGTCCCTCTTGCTGTGTTGCTGGCTCAGGCTGCACTTGCCCCACGTCCTCCACCTCCTCCACCTCCGGCTTAGGTTCGGGTTCGCATTGGTTCGGGGATGCGGGTGGAGCCTGATTCTGGGGTGGAGACAGGGCCTTCATCTTCGGCTCGCTGCGTCGATCAGGCGGCTGCGAGTCGCGTTGCTGGCTGCACCCGTTCGCAAGACGTTTTTGTCGTGGAAGGTTCGTGGAAGATGCGGTGTGCAGTATGTTTGGGGAGGTTTTCTGTCGAATTCGTTTCCAGAATGCAGGCTGTTGGTCGTTGCAGGTTGTTTGATGTTGGTTTCTTTCTTCCGTTTGGCGCTTTGAGTTGGGCGGCTATTTAGCGAGTACTCAGGCTCGTGCAGGGAAGTCGCCTTGAGATCGGGTACCCTGCTATCTAACCCTGAGCATTCCAATCAGAGCCGCCAACCCAATGCGTCAGAGGCCAGAGTCCGTCCTCATCCAGGAGGAGGGCGCACTGTCTGGCCTCCGAGAGGTTCATCAGATTCGAGTCATCGCCGTGACGGGCAGCCCCTTTTGCTCCCCCTTCGACATCACCGCTGACTACCTCACGACTCACACCAACGACTTTCCTATCCACTGGACGCTAGGATCCGCCAATTCAACGCCCAGAATGGCTCCCTCTATTTAACGGAGGTTGCAACCTTGGCTTTTTTGTAACTGCAGCAGTTGGGACTTTTCATCCTCAACTCCTTGCCGTTCATCCATCGATTTTCGAGCTTGACCGCTCCAGGACGCCAGAACTCGGGTCCAAGATGATACCACGAATACACCGGCTCTTCTTCCCTGTAATGACCACCAACTGTGCAATATCTGTTCGCCTTCTATCTCGTTGATCCCGGCCATCGCCATCGCCGTCGACACACCGACAGTCTCCTCACCGCCTGCCAAGTCGACAGTTTAGGCCTGCTCCCCCACTGAGGATTTACAATGTCAGTGTTCACCTTCGACCCGGACCCGCCCCGGGTTGCTTCTCCCTGGCTCCGGCCGGGAGATTCCGACAAGCCCACTACCGCTGGTCAACCCCCAAGGCAGAACGGACCGGTCGGTTGCGGGCTGCTCTCCGACTACGGTGTCACCAAGCTCGAGGCCGAACCGCAGGATGGCCCGACTGAATACAAGCTCCACTTGCTCTTGAGACCACGGAGAAAGTATGAGCGGCTCAGCACGGCTGATCGGATCTGCGGGTCCACCCAGTCACGGCCTTCCCCGGAGCCCAGGGCGTTGAAGGCGGTCCCAGTCAGCCCTGGAACCTCGACTACTTCGACACAAACGCGCCAGGATCGGCTCGAGCACCTCACCACGCAGCTTCTGTGGAGATTGCAGCAATCATGCCCCTACCATGCCGGCAGTACCTCTCCTGGACTTGTCATCCCCCAGCTGCCCGATGAAAGCGCCGTCTCAGATGCGCCAGTCAAGTTGGGCAAGTTGCTAGCCGGGCTCGAGGCCTCGAGAGGAGCGTTATATGAGATTGGTGTAGCGGATGATGGCACGCTTGCGGGCCTAACCAAGGATGAGATGGACGAAAGTCTTTCCACCCTCCGAATCATGGCCGCCAGCTTGGGTTGCAACGTGGAAGTGCTCCGTTTGTTGGTTGTCGGAGACTGCGAGTGGGTCGAATCAAGCCGTGCCGAAGAGTTTTCTGGGCCGGAATCCGAGGGCGTTTCGCACCAGGCCAAGCTGTGGGTTGCTGAGGCTTTGGTCATGCCCGAGTTACGGCCCAGAGATGATGCCCAGTCGCCGCCCACGAGATCGCCTAGTGCGGCGCGGACGGCCGAGACCTTACCAGACCCAAAGCAAGGGCCCCTCACCACGGACCAGTTGCGTGTGACACTCACGGGACCGACTACATCAGGGAAATCCACTCTTCTAGGCACCCTCTCAACTGGGACACTCGACAACGGGCGCGGGAAAGGCCGACTTGGTCTTCTAAAGCACCTCCACGAGGTTGCATCTGGCGTCACATCATCCGTTACCCAAGAACTCGTCGGCTACAGCGACGACGATATCGTCAACTATGCTCACAGCGGGGTTGAGTCCTGGATCGATATTCACGATTTCACAAGAGATGGCCGGCTCGTCTACCTGCTGGATTCCGCGGGTCACCCCCGCTACCGTCGGACCATCCTCCGCGGTATTGTTGGTTGGGCCCCCCACTGGACTCTCCTCTGCATCGCGGCCGACAACACGGAATTTACTTCGACTCTGGGAGCCGCATCCGTTGCCTTGGATGTTCCCGGGCCGCCTGGTGCCAGCGTTGACCTTGCCTCTGCTCACCTCGAACTCTGTCTACGGCTTGGTCTCCCCTTAGCCGTCGTCGTCACGAAACTGGACCTGGCGAATAAGACGAGCTTGTCCACCATTCTCAGCAAAATTCTTTCGAGTGTCAAGAGGGCTGGTCGCGTTCCAAAGATGGTGAAGGGGGGTCCCGTGGGTCAATCCGAGCCGGCTCGAGTGTCCGAGCTTGACAAGGCAGCGGTCAGAGAGGCACTGGGCTGCATCAAGACCAACAAGGACCCATCCTCCGTGGTCCCCATACTACTGACCAGTGCAGTCGACGGGCGAGGAGTCGGCGCGCTCCATGCCCTGCTTCAAGGTCTCCCGCTACCCCCAGCACCCACCTCTCACGACTACATCGGCGCCGCCCTCAACCCTGAGCAACCATCCTGCCTCTTCCACATCGAAGACAAATTCAGCCTCCCCGCGTCCTACGCCCTAGCCACCAGCGGTGCAGACCAACAAACCGACCTCGGCACCGTGGTGGCGGGGTACCTCCGCTTCGGCAGCCTCTCGATCGGCGACAAGGTCGTCGTGGGGCCTTTCCCATCGGAAGAGGACGACTCCCACGGCACCACCCCCGACGATCGCGGGGCAACCAACAGCTACGGCCTGTCCGTCTCCCACCCCTCCTCAGCCGAACTCAGCCGTGTTGCATCTCGAAACGCAGTCTCGGCCTCGGCTACTAGCGGCGAGTGGCACACCGCCTCCATCGTCAGCATCCGCAACCTGCGCCTGCCTGTTCAGACTCTCGCGGCCGGGCAGGTCGGCTCTATCGGCATGGTGTTTGACGCGCTGCCGGCGCCTAAGCACGAGCTCGGCGATGCGGATGCCGACGGCGCCACGGGGAGCCGCTCACCGGCCACAAAGACCCCCAGGCTGCGCAAGGGCATGGTCCTGGCCGTGCCGAGCCAACATATGGTCTCGTCGGGCCTGTCGTTGCAGGCGGTCAGCGGCTTGTCGGCCCTGTTTGACCGGGATAACCAGGGCGTTGGCGCGCTGACGGTGGGCAGTCTAGTCAATGTCTACGTGGCAAGTGTCCGGTCTGCTGCGCGGGTGGTGCGCGTGTCGTGGGTTAAGGGGTTGGAGGATGACAGTGAGGGTAAGGGAACGGCGGTGGACGACGATGAGTTGTTTGGCTTTGGCGACGAGATGAGTGTGGAGAGTGTCCAGCCGCAGGATGCGTCGGTCGCAGGCGGCATCGAGGTGCAGTTGGAGCTGCTGTCGACCAGGGAGTGGGTGGAGCTGGGGTCGCGGATTTTGGTTCTCGAGGGAGGGAGCAAGGACAAGTCTGGGTTGGAGGGCTTCGTGGGGAAGGTGGTTGAGATTGTGGAGTGACGTTTGTTTGTTTGCTTGTTTGTTCTGATCCGCAGTCAGCGTTTTGTTTTTGCGACCTTTCTTTCTGGTTTTCCGCACTCCGTCAAGAAGGAGCATATTGCATCTGGCTACATGGTATTCTTTGAATATATTTCATATGTCCTTCTGTTCGAAGCATCACGGACTCTTTGTTTCTGGCCACTTTCAAGGCGAGCTTGGTTCCTTTCCCCGACTACAGTCCGTCATCAGCGAACAGTTCCCTCAACTCTTTACGAGAAAAGGGGTCAATCGAATCCTTTTGCCGTACGGGATTTTGGCCGCTCTCACAGATACTTCATGGCCAGACAGCAAGCGTTCCTTCCCTGGTCATCGTCCAGACCGAGGCCACACCAATCATTCAGCCGTGTCTCGTGTCTCTTTCAATCCAATGCTTTCAGCCACGGTCCCTGCCAGGGTAATTGACACACACATCCCATCCCATCCCAACGCCATGACGCCTCCCTCCATTCTTCCGTTCTCTTCTTCCGTTCCTTTCCTCCTCTTGCCTTCTTCCGTCCCTTGCACCCCTTGAAAACCAAATCACGCCCTCACCAGCCCGTAAAACAGCGTCCACGTCAAGATGTACCCCGCCAGCCCATTCATCAACCCGCCGGCCCAGAACTCGTAGCTCCCCCGGAAATACCGGCTCGTGTCCAGCGACGGCTTGCCAGCCGCGAGCGAGGTGGGCGCCACGCGCAGCACGTAAAAGAGTACAGCCGTCAGCAGCGAGAAGATGAGATAGAAGAGGAAACCGCTGTAGGATTCGAGGCCGAGGATGCCGGCCGATACGCCGAAGAGGGATGCGGTGAGGGATTGCAGGTTGGAGAGGGTCTACGATCGGGGAGTGGTCAGTGGGTACGAGTACGTTTTTGCGGTCGTGATTGGGTGGGGGATAGATCTGAGGTTGGGTTGGGTTGGGTCGGGAAGTGGCCGTCGCTGTCGGAGATCTGTTTCTGCGGGCTGGCGCTGAAGACTGGGCCCAAGGGCAACCAGGCGGCCGCAGAGATGGATGAATAAGAAGTGGACTAACCCGTGAGTTTTGCATCAACGACTCTTGTACGATGGGAGATATTTGGAGTTCGCGTTCCGAAGGCATGGTTGCGGAACCGAAGAGGGTGGGTGACGCGAACGGTTGGCGGCGATGCTTGTTGGGGTTTTGGTTGGTGCTTGTAAATCAGGGGCCTTGTTTGCGTGCAGGAAGGAAGGCAATTGGTTTGTTGATGGGCGCTCAGTGTCTGGGAGTCTGGAAATGTTGGGTGTCGTTGCTGACAGCTGCGTCGTCGCTGGAGCTCGGTTGAACTTCGCTGTTGATGCGCTGCAACCCGCGCGCTCCGCATTGCAGATCGGCAAGCCACATGGCTTGGAGCTCCTGTGGGGAGTGGGCCGATACGGTATTATTACGGCCTGCCGTAACTGTCCGGCGCTCCGAGATTGAAGTGGCCATCCTTGCAAGGCTTAATCTTCGGTCGCCAATGCACCTCATCTCAGCGTCTCAGGGGCTGCAAGTCTGCAACCCATCTCAAGAGAGATTGACACCTGTCAATATCCAAGCTCAGTCCTGGCCCGGATCTGCCCATAAACCGCCTGTTTGTGGACGATAGCGTACTCGTCATTGTCCAAGAGATGATACTCGGCATTGTTAAGAAACTGCCACTGCACAAGGGATTGGTGCAATTGGCAGAAAGAGGTGCACAGAGACCCCTGCAGCCGCCATGCAGGACGTAATGTACCGTATCGAATCGGATGTACAGAATAGTAATTGTTTGAATGACGACGGGAGGGTCGCGAGACAGGGGCCCAGGGGGGAGGCACAGCACTCGCCTTCTTCACCATTGAACCTGAGCTTCCACCTTTAATTAATGAGCACTCCAGCAACGGTCCTTGGGAGCGTCGTGTCATTTGCAGCGGAGTCCCGTTGCTTTCGGGACAACTTAGCGCACTAAGAATAATTAGGAGGGCGCCCAGCGTCCATCCCCTTTCATCCGTTGGCCTCGCGCATCGCGACCTCGAAACAGAAACAACACACCACCGACCGTCGAATCGGCCACCTTTCACGTTCCACGACAAACCACGAGCGCCCCGACCCTCTCCCGAACGTCGCCGCCGCCAGAGGTCCCGCCCACGCCAGCCCGAATTCTCGTGTCTCTCCCACGTACCGAATCGCTGTGAAACGCCGTCAACAAAGGTGGTCGCCGCACGGCGGTCTCTGCTGCGCTCCGGCGGGCCGATGGGGGACTGGTGCCACAGCCGCGTGACCCTCCCCAGCAGCAGCATCGTTCATGGAGACCGTCATCCAAGACCACACCCCGCTCGCAGATTATCTGAAAGGTTAGCCCGCCTTCCTCCCGTCTCGCGCAAACCGCAAGTCACAAATCGCGGATCGCAACCGGCTTCAGGCTTGAGAAATGGTATCTTGGACTCTAACCGCTTTCTTCCTGGCAGATGAGGGTGAAGAACAAGAGGCCTGGGCGACGCCAGCGGTCTCGGATAATCAGGATGAGTCGCCGCCGTCAAGTCCATCCTTCGCCCCGGTAGGGCGTCCTACTGTCAGGAAACGGTTTCGGGCCAATCCCCCGAATCCGCTGTCACTGCACATCCCGCGAGCGAACCGGCTGAGCTCGCTGCGACACTCGTACTCGGTCCGTATCCCCTCCCCACTCCTGTTAGAGCACGCCGAGGCTAACTAGCTGGTGGTTCGTGCCCAATAGAAAGCCGTGGTGTCAAGGATAGACCGTGCCGACAACCTCAAGTTCATCGAGCAGTTCCGATACACCATCGTCGCGTCTCAACTTTTGAGTGGGCATTCGATAGCGGGGCACCAGAATCACCACAGCCGGCAGAAGGATACACCCGAGATTTCTCGGGATGTGGCGGCCCCGACATCCACGGGGCTGTTAGCGACAGCGGCCGCCGCGCTTGTCGTTGCGTGGGCGGTCAAATGGCTGTATTCGGGGGGCTATGCTCATCTGACAAAGAAGCGCGTGTCGTTCTCGGCGCTTGTCCTCGTTGCGGTTGCCGCCGTGTCACAGGCCTATCTCCGCCAACAGTGGCTCCGCTATCTGCGAAACCAAGCGTTGACTGAGGTGGTCAGCTTCGTCTCCAGATCGCAGGACTTCGACAGTGCTTCTAGCGCAGCCCTGTCGCTCGTTCAAGAGGTTGAGCTTGTCTCCCGGGGTTATAGGTTGTGGGTCCTCCTATCGCTCCATCCCGTCAACACAACAGCTCACATCGTTCCAGAAGCACACCTTTGCCCCCAATCAGCCGCATAGAAGACAGGTCGCAGACACGCCGGTGCAGCAGGCTGCGTAAGGCGTTGAAAATTCATCTGTCTGACATGATCGAGAATTACATGCACGTGTCCTTGGCGATCAAGGCCTTTGCCGAGCAGGTCGACCTGGAAAAGTACCACGACATCTACGATATCAGCGACTTCGACATCTCGGATGCGATGCGGGGATTTTCGGATAAGGAGTTTGACGATCCCGAGTCCCTGCGGTCTCTGAAGATTGCTGCTGCTCGCTTCCACATCATTCGCAAGCTCTTGCTGTGCTCCCTGCTTGCTTTTGAGGCGGCGGGCGACAACACTGACTTTCTGCGATGGTCGACGGGTGTCGAAGGACTGAAGGCCCTCAACGAAGTGACAAGCCAGAGCTTTGAAGGGGTCCGCCGGATTCTTAGCGAGGAAGAGAGTAAGCAAGCCGTCCAGTCCTCGTCCTGTTCACTCATACTGATTTTTCCAGCTTTCCCCGTCATTCCAGAGTCCAAGCTACCCTTGTCTCCTAACCGGGAGAAGCGGCGCTCTCAGTTCATGAAGCTCAATTCACTCTCCATGGGCATCCGAGGTCTCCAGGCAAAGCTTGCCCTCTTACGAGAGGAGTCTGAGAGGACACTCAACGAAGCAGAAGATGTGTCGGAACTGGGTCCCAACTTGATGAGCCAGTACGAGTCCATCGGGCAAGACCTCAAGATGCTCACGCAGGCATGGGAAGAAGGCAAAGCTTCCCTGGCCTCAGGAATTGACCGGAACGAGAAACGGCTGTCATCCATCAGCACCCTACTCTCTCCAGCATCTTCATTAAGCGGACTCACCACGGTCGAGGAAGGCGGCGCGCTTGAGGCACTCAGAGCTCTGACCGGCGAATCCCCCCGGAGCTCGAGCTACGGTAGCCCAAAGCGAGACCTCGACGAGGCTGAAGTGTTCGAAGCCGTGTCTCTGCCTTCCAGGACCCGCAGCCTCTTGACGAGGGAGGAGCGGATTATCAAGATGAAGGAAGATCGGGATCGGAGGGAAGTGGCAAGAGAGAAGTCGGAGGCGAGCCGCGGGATGCTCCGGGAACTCGAGACCGTCATCAACTTGCGGCCGAAGCGTGCGACCATGCCAGCCCCCTCGCGCATTTCATTATGACCTTGACGACAACCAAGCAAACCAAGACGGCCTTGGACTCTCCTTTGTTATTTACTTTTTACTGTGTCCATTCTTCTCTTCCTATGTAATAGCGGATTGTATAGACGGCGTTCTGTTTTCGGCTGGATTGACTCACATCAACCAGCATCCTCATCAAACTCGGGGGCTGAACCAGGCCACAGCACAGGCGTTGATGGACGGGACTTCTTCATTGGCTGTACCTAATTGCTAAGTTTGGGACGTATAATTTCAGCACTTGTGTACATACGGTAATCAATCTGTGACAGCTCAGATGGCCAACTACGCCTTGTTCGATCTGCTGCAAGCTTAGCTACCCCTGACAGTGCAGCTCAGGGGTTCCGTTGGTGTTGAGAGGGCTGCCCAGCCTTGGCTCCACACCAGACGCGCTCAGCCGAGCGGAGCCCGCTGGCGCTAACCTGGAAAGGAAACCACTCTAACGCCAGTCGCGTCCAGGCAGCCCTAAGCAAGCGCGACGCGTGCCCGTTCCATCTTTCTCCCCTCCCAGAACTTCATCCAAACTCAACCCATCCCAACAAACAACCCTCAGCAAACGCCAAACCTCACAAACCTTCTCACGTTTCGCGAAATTCAAACACTACTATCAAATCCCAACCCACCAGACTACCCACCCGACAACCCCCCTAAAAACTCAGTAAGAGCCCTTCCGTCTCGCCAGCAATCGCGACTGGGCTGCACCGCATCGAATCGAAGTCTGACAGACGCAGCCATGTTGGAAGCGCGGTTGGAGCAGGCGAGCATCCTGAAGAAGGTACGCGCATTTCGAACCTCGACAAAGCTTTTGCATGCGAGGAATTCTCGCTCTAACTGATCTGTCGTTCAGGTTGTCGATGCCATCAAGGACCTCGTGCAAGATTGCAACTTCGATTGCAATGACAGCGGCATTGCGCTGCAGGCGATGGACAACAGCCATGTCGCTCTTGTTTCTATGATGCTCAAGGCTGAGGGCTTCGCGCCTTTTCGCTGCGACCGTAACATTGCCCTGGGTGTCAACCTCACCTCGCTCACCAAGGTGTTGCGCGCGGCGCAGAACGAGGATATCCTCACCCTCAAGGCCGAAGATGCGCCCGATGTCCTCAACCTTGTGTTCGAGAGCTCCGAGGCCGACAGGATTTCCGAGTACGACCTCAAGCTCATGGACATCGACCAGGAGCACCTCGGCATCCCGGACACGGAGTATGCGGCGACCATCAGCATGCCTGCGTCCGAGTTCAAGCGCATCACAACAGACCTGATGGCCATGTCTGAGTCGGGTATGCAAACATGAGCGTTGTATAGTAGCTTCAAGACCCCCGCTGACCGAGACTGCATAGTCACCATCGATGCGAGCAAGGATGGCGTCAAGTTCTCGTGCCAGGGCGACATCGGCAATGGCTCCATCACCCTTCGCCAACACTCCAACGTGGAGAAGCCGGGCGAATCAGTTGAGATCGAGCTGAGCGAGCCCGTCTCGCTCACCTTCTCCCTCAAGTACCTTGTCAACTTCTGCAAGGCTTCGGCCTTGTCAAACACGGTCAAGATTTGCCTCTCCAACGAGGTTCCCCTGCTCGTCGAGTACACCCTGGCGGGTAGCAGTTACCTTCGCTTCTACCTCGCACCAAAGGTACGTCATGGAGAGTCGGCATCAATTCTGGAAACAAGAGCTAACATGTTGGCAAAGATTGGTGACGAGGAGTAAATACAGCCGCAATGCCCGGCGACGACTTGAGGACTGATACGACGGCCAACCAAGGATAAGCTCTGTTGGTTGAATGAATACCAACAACTACCCCAGAACGATATTTTGCGACGTGCTGAGTAGACGCATTGGCAGGGGGTCATGTTAGGAGTCTGGGATAGGTAACCATGGCGGCTACCCGGAACTGCCGTTGGTAATGAAACTGCTTTTGCACCCCATCGCATACTCCAAGTCTCCTCTGTATGTACATAGACGACTCGCGCCAGTTCTGGCCCTCGCTTGAGAAATGCACACGGACTGGAGGTACACATGGTAAAGAGATCTAGGCTCCGGTGCAAATCGTCCCATGCTCCACGGGTGTCGTCCAGAGAGACTTGTATTTTTGGCGGGGTCTTTCTCGCTCTGTGGGATGGCGGGGTAATCGACAAACCGCTCTCGAGCCACTGCACGCGACCTGACCCCTCCGAGCTCCGAGAACCCCCATGCCCCGTTTTTCCCAACCCTCCCTCTCAGGAGATCCGACGTCCTGGTTCGTCGACAGGGATCGACTCACAGCAGACGACAAAAAAGGCCCGGCGAGATCGCAGTGGATTCTCACAGTCATACTCTCGCCTTCTTTTGTCTCCTTTCCCCATACCATACCAGTTGCCAAGTAGACGGCGACTCTTCTTGTTCTTCGTTGCTTCAAACTATTCTTTTCTCGCTTCAGCCGCTCTTGATACCCCAGAACGTGAACGTTAGACCAAGTCCTTCAACCTTCAACACGCCGCAGGCTATAATCGGCTTTTGCCTCCACGCTTCTCCCCCCAAGCCGGTCATCCGACAGTCATAGGCGCCAACAAGCCAACGATGAGCGAAGGCTCTCCGGTTCCCGAAACCCGCGTATTGGCGGTCGCCAGTCATGTAGGGCGCATTGGCTGATCTTCTCTGCCGTTTTCCTGTGCTAATGGAGTGTTCAAGGTCGTCTCCGGGTGAGTCTGACCAACCGGTCTATCCGCGCCTCTCACGTGTCGCGCTGTGCTGACCGTGCCTCCCAAGATACGTCGGCAACAAGATTGCCGTGTTTAGTCTGCAGTCGCTCGGGTGCGACGTAGCAGCGCTGAATACCGTGCAGTTTAGTACGTCCGTCCCAAAGCCTCGGCCCCTCCTGAACCATCTCCGTCCTAACCTCGCGCGGGCAGGTAACCACACCGGGTATCGACAATGGACCGGCTCGCGAGTCTCGGCGCAAGAAATTACAGACCTGTACCAGGGACTGAAGCAGTCATACCTCGACGACTTCGACATGATGCTGTCAGGGTACGTCCCTGGGGCCGCCGCCCTGGAAGCAGTTGGACAAATAGGGCAGGAACTCAAGCAGAAAGCACAATCGAAGCCGGGGAGTTTCTTCTGGGTGCTGGATCCAGTAATGGGCGATAACGGCAACCTCTACGTGGCACCCGA
>FTCU01001353.1_pt1 | contig 11288 bp, 13 predicted proteins | sample 1639521 | NCBI WGS metagenome assembly FTCU01 (sample SAMEA3914864, study PRJEB12502) | metagenome | biome: forest; material: soil | place: USA | collected 2012-03-12 | depth 0.3 m
GCCAAGGAGGCCTTCGAGTACACCGCCCGAAGCGTCGCTCTTATTACTCTCCTCAGCAGCGCGGCTGCTTATCGTGGCGGCCAAGCCTCGGGGTTGCTGCAGCAAGGGAGCCTGAACGACGACATGGTCAGGTACTTCTTTACTTTTCCCATCCTGGCGAGCGGGCCGTTTCTGGACATGGCGATGGTAGGTGATGCCCGTGCACTGGTCGTCTTGTTTCACTTTTACCGTGCCGCTCGGGTGTGGCTTACGGCGGACGATTTCTGGTGGGCCAAGGAGAGGAGCCGCGTGCTGGAGGGGCTGATATTGCGAGAGCTGGAGAGCAGAGGGTTGGGTGTGTGCCTGCGGTAAAGAAGGGGACGGGTTGGCGTCTTGTGGAAGCGGAAAGTCACGCTATCTTGGAGTCTGGAGTTGATGGCGGATGACAAGATGATTGGGTCCACGTCGGTTGTTCAGCAGGCGTGGGGGCGAAACATGCTCGCAGCCGTCCTCAGTCCGACTTGGCCTGATGTGGCGACCTGGCCTTTCCCGACTCAGCTTGGCTCCTTGGACGAACACCTGTTGAATCTTGAGATCCCGTCCGGACCTGGCATCGTTCCGACGCAACACAGCATCGCGTGCTCGGCGTCAAGTCCTCGCAATAGCGTTACACCGGAGATAACCAATGAACCGTGTGCGACCGGGAACCCCCCCTGGAAGATAAGCCCCTGTGGTTGGCCGGTTTCACCGAGACACCGGCTGCTGATAAACCAACAGAGGCGCAGAGGTTAAAACTCAGCTGTATCCCGAGTCTTTCTTTTCCCCTTCATTACCTTTTCCCCAACCACCCTTAGACCACGGCAAACTGAAGCCTCACAAACTGGCCATCCATCATGGGTTCCCTCGCCGCCCCTTTTCCGGGCAGCAACAGCCTCCAGAACGACGTCCTCTTGATCACGGTCCCCTCCCCGCCCAACGAATCGTGGATCGCTCACTTGGAAGCCGAGTATCCCGGACTCAAGGTTCGGTGGTTCAACCGGCCGAACCGCATCCCGCCGGATCCTCTGCCCGTGGAGCTCTACGACGGCGTCACGTTGCTCTGCACCCTCTTGCCTCATCCGCTTGAGCTGGTGCAGAAGGTCCGCTACGTCCAGCTCATCTCGGCCGGCGCCGACAGATGGATCGCGCATGATCTCTACAAGAAGCCAGATGTCATCTTCTGCACCGCCAACGGGGCGCACGCGTACGTCAAACCCAGCTGCCACGGACATGTCCAGCATTGCCGCTGACAGGACACAGCCCTCCGATCGCCGAATGGGTGATGGGAACCTGGCTGATGAACAGCCACCGCTTGCTCGACTACGCGGCCCAGCAGCAAGAGGAGAAGTTCATCCGCCGAACGGATCTGGATATCCGCGACTCGCCCGGTCTCCGCATGGGAATCCTCGGTTATGGAGCCATTGGACGGCACTGTGCCAAGCTCGGTCAGGCTTTGGGCATGGAAGTCTACGCCTACACTCGCAGCGAAAAGCCAACCCTTGAATCCCGCAAGGACGACAGCTACTGCGTTGCCGGGACGGGAGACCCAGATGGCCTCATTCCTGCGAAATGGTTCCACGGCTCGTCAAGAGAAGCGGTCAACGAGTTCTTGGCCCAAGACCTGGACCTCCTCGTCTTGAGTCTTCCCCTGACGGAAGCGACCATGTACCTTCTCGGCCGGGCGCAGTTCGAAATCCTGTCGCGGAAGAAGACGTTCGTCTCAAACATTGCACGAGGACGGCACATCGACACGGAGGCGCTTCTTGAGGCACTCCGTGAAGGCAAGATCAGGGGCGCCGCTCTCGATGTGACGGATCCCGAGCCCCTTCCCGACGGACACCCCTTGTTCAAGACGCCGAACGTATTCATCTCTCCCCACGTCAGCTGGCAAACACCGCACCTGTTCTCTCGCATCCAGAAGATTCTCGAGAAGAACCTGAACAGCTTGGTCAATGGTGAACCGTTGATCAACGTCATGAACCGGGAACATCATTACTAGCCGAGTGGCTCTTCTAGGTAACTGTTTCTCCGCGGTGATTTCCATCTCTAATATGACAAAGCCTTCTCTTCGGACTCATCTCCCTTCCTCACCGTGACACCGAGCCGTCTTCTAAGATCCATCCTGGCTTCCATCACGGCCTTGTCAAGGTCGATATTCCAACAGATGGCTTGACGCTCCTCAATGTCCCGGCGCATGGCCTCGAAGTGCTCCCTCCCCGTCCCTGGCAACCTCCACTCGTACAGGTCTGCTGCCCGTCGACTGCTTTGCACCAGCCATTGATCTCGTTCTCGCCGGCTGGCATCAAATGTGGCAAAGAGCGTCTCGATTCTGTCGCTCATTGTGCCCGGCTCCTCGTTATTAGCCAGTTCTTCGAGAAGCGACGATAACACGGCGACGTCTTCCATGCAGAATCCTGCCCCGGAGCCGTGATGCGGTGTGCTGGCATGGGCGGCGTCGCCAATGACAAGGATGCGGCCTGAGTAGAAACTGGGAAGCGGATTCTGAGCGAGATCAAAGAGGCCCCACTGCGCATTCCAAGTTAGCTCGACATCTTGAAGTCGGCATGGGCTCAGAATAGACCGACCTTGTCCATCTTGTCCTTGGTCAATCGCAGCAATGTCTGAACAGTCTTGCCAAAGCCGCCCTGTTCAAAGTCTCGCAGCGCGTCGTCTCTCGTCGCAGGCAAGGTGAGGCTCTTGCCGTCCTTGCTTGGCCAGCTTGCGTTTGAGTCGGTGACAAACGCAACGAGGTTGAGCAGTTGGTCGGGGCCTGGGTTGCCCACAGGGAAGGTGAGGACATGTCGCCCGTGGCCCATCTGTCAAGTCAGCTTCAGGCTGGCCATTGGTGAGGAATAGCGCTGAAACTCACCCACAAACTCGACACCTCAGTCCTCTCCCTCCCAATGGCCTCCACGGCCTTGTCCATCGGAATCATGCACCGATAGGCATACTTGCCACTATACCCACACTCCCCTCCGCCGCTCACAAACCCTCTCACAACACTCTTAACTCCATCACATCCAACAACAGCATCCACCTCCTCACAGCTCCCATCCCCAAACCTGACCACCACCTTCCCCTCCTCCCCCTCCTCGACACCAACCAACCTCTTCCCAAACCTCACCCTCTCCTCCCCAACCATCCCCATCAACACCCCCAACCACAGCGCGCGATGCACCGCCCCCTGCCCGTCCCCGCCAGCCGGAAACGCCACGCGAAACCCTTCTCCCCCATCATCCCGAGTCCCATCCAGGAAATGAATCCAAACCGGGCCCTGCCCCTTTTCTGTTCCTGCCACATCTCGGAGATCGCCATGTTCCGAAGACGCCGCACGTTTGCTCTGGTCGTTATCAACGCCCTGTTCTTCGGTACCGCCGTAGACGAAATCCCGCGCCGTGCCGACGCGCAAAAACTCCCGCCACAGCGCCACGTCGATCAGCTTGAATGCGCGAGCCGCGTTGGGGCCGATGCCGAGTCCTGCGCCGAGCTCGGTCGGGCGTGAGGATTGTTCGTACAGCGTGAAGGGCAGGTTGCGGCGGAGGAGGGCGAGCGCGAGGGTCGTGCCGGTGATGCCCGCGCCGATGATGGCGATGTGTGGTGCGCTCATGGTGGTGGTGGTGGTTGGTGGTGGTTGGGTGGAAGCAGGTTGTGGAGAGGCGGAGAGCTGGTTTATGATGTCGTGTGGTGGTATTGTTGCAGGGCTGGTAGCCCGCTCCGGATGCCAATATCCAGGACGCGGCGGGCGGGAAAATTGCCGACGGGAGGGGTTTGCGAGGCGAAAAGTCCGAGCTGGCCTGTCACGCCCCGTCGAGGGCGCTAAAAGGTCTCGACAGGCTTGCTGCGGATTACTCCTCGTCGTACTGGAAGCTGTCTCGGATGTCCAGCTCGTCGGTCAGGCCTTCGGTGTTTGGCCCGTTTCCATCCGCCCTGCCGAAAAGCTTCTTGATCCGTCCTCTCTTTGACAGGCCATTGAGCCGTTCCTGGAGGAGAGTGTCGAAACAGCCAAGAAATTGATAGTCGCTGTCCGACAGCCTAACAACCTGGGCATCGACGGCGGAAACCTTCCACCGTCGGTAGTCCTCCATGATCCGCCGAACAGATGCCTTCTCGGGAACGGCCTGTAACAGATGTTTTATCATCCCAGCCGTGTCAACCATAGCGCGAGTATCTCAGGGGTCGTCCTCTGGACCGAGGTCGCCGTTAATAGTACGCCGTCGTCGAGCGCAAAATCGACATGGCTAAAGACCACGCCGATCAGCAGATCGTGCAGCGGCGCCGAGTCCACCTTGGCTACCACGTATGGACGGACGGCAAACTTCGCCGCCAACCGAACAAAGGTACCTTCGCTCATGCGTACGTCTCCCGCGTGGCGAAAAGATATGCCCATGAGCACCAGGTATCCCCAACACAAGTCTAGTTTCCCAGCCGAGATCGTTTTATACCAGTGGGATTCAAGCTTCTCGAGAAGCCGCACAATCCTGGCGTCATCCCCCGGTGCACAGCCGGCGTATGCTGCATGGCGGAGGCATATTGCGATCAAATCTCGGAATCTTACCTCCCTTGCGGTCTCTTGCGCAATGTCCTCAAATTTTGCTTCGGCAGCCAGCTCGCTCATGGGCCTGGACGCTTCCTCGGGGAAGATTGTTATCAGCTCCGTCGTTCTTGCTTTGAGGAGCTCGAGGTTCGGATTGAAGCCCGCCGGTGCGTCACGCTTGATGGCAGCGAAATGGGAGTCCCGAGTCGCCCATTCCAGCACGCTGCGGTGGAGAAAACCAACCGTGTCGTTGGGCGAGATCTCCAGAAGCCCTAAGGTTCGGCTGCGCAGCCGACGCCGGATCACGTCCACGCCTGACTGCCTGGACTCGCGAGTTGCAAGGACAGTGCGGTGAATCGAACTGTCTTCATCCTCGTCAGCCAACAAGAATGTCAAGGCCGAAGCTCGGAGCAGACAGGGCGTGCGGAGCGACTCGAGGAGGAGGAGGAAGTATCGCGAAAACTGCGCGGCGTGCTCGGGGCTGATGCGCCGTTTTATGGCCTCGAAGAGATCCTCGACGTCCTGCGGAAGTTGGTTGAGAGTGAGACGGAGGTCGGCGAGCTTGTCCCATTGGACCATTTTCTCGACGAGAGTCCTGACAACAACGGCAACCCAGAGGAAGACACCGTCTGCTCTCGACGCAATGTCCCGAAGGAGGCCTGCCGCTTCGTCGGGCTCAAGAGCCCGAAACTCCCGGAAGGCCGGCTCCGGTTCGAAATGGCCCTTGATGTAGCGGACAATGTCATCCCTCGTGAGGTCCTGGACCATCAGGCTGGGATTCCGTTGGAAGGCGTCATTGAACACGTTCCAGGGCCGGCTGCTCGCACAGATCTTGACGCCGGGCAGCTCGCTGAGGTCCTTGAGGAGCTTGACGATGTCGGCGTGGCCGTCTGAAAATTCGTCCAGGCCGTCGATGAGAAGCACAAGGCGGTATTCGTGACCGGCCCGCGAAGCGACCGCGCAAAAAGCTTCCCGGAGCTCGAACCACGGCCAGCTTGACCACACAAATTTGGTAAAGAGCTTTGGTGTCGGAAGGTCGTCCAACATTTGGCCCCAGGCCCATCGCTTTGGGCACACCTTGGCAACCAGGCTGTGTCGTTGGGAAAAGCACTGGTAAAGGAGTGTGCGAAGTAGGCCTGATTGGGACTTTTGGAGCTCCGTTCCCGCGTTCCAGGAATAGAAAGTGGCCACGATGACGGGTGAACTCCCAATCCAGTTGGAAAGGTGCCTCTTGACACTGTGGTGGTTCGTGAGGAACTTCATCAGAGTGGACTTCCCGGCTCCGGGTTTGCCCGTAATCCAGTAGATCTCCTGGGTGTCGTTCTCGAGCCACGACACAAAGCTAGACCTGCTGTCGGGCTCGTGGTCCTGGAATACCCACTCAAATGTGTCGGCATATGCCTGCGGGATTGCCCCTTGTCTGTCATCGAAAGCGTCAAAAGCAAGACTAGAAAGTATTGACGCGAGTGCCGCCGAGAATTTGGAATCCGAACAGGGGCTCAATATCCTGGGTGACCAAGTGGTTGGCCACTTGTAGACGTTAATATGTTACCGAGGTCGCGAGGGCAGACGCCCCTGGCCATATCTTTGATGGCGACCGCTGTTTCCATGGCCGTTGTATCGAGTCGGTCGAGTTTCGCCTGGATTTCAAGCAGCTGAGAGGCCGCGTCCTCGAGTGTCTGGCCGTGTTGCTGCGCATTCTCCCAGAGGGAAGCCATGGCCGCCATCTTCATCCGGTCCTGAACTGTCCCTAGTTTCGCGGTGAGGGCCTTGACTTGGCTTTCCTTGGCGACTGCTCTGATGGCTGCGGTCAAACTCGACAGAATCGATTTCCCTCCAAGGCTGAAAGATGGCTTCGCGCCCAGTTCCTGGAGGATCCCCGCCAACTCCTGGCTGATGGATTGGCACTCCCGGCAGGCCTCGACACACACGGCATCTGGCGAGTCGGGGGGTGGGCTTGCCGGTAGCCCGGCGGCTTTCTCCACAACGTGTCGCGTCAGGGTGTTGAGGTCGTTGGTGACAGACTCCAACGACTCCACCTTCTCTGTCTTCCCTGATGCGGATTTGTATGTCGCAACAGTCTCCGAGAGCAGTCTGGTGGCAAAGTCGGCAAACTGAATGGCGGCGGCGGCGACGCCGAGCGCACTCAGGGGCTCCATGCTGAACTCGAAGGACTGATGGTGCTCCTGGAAAGGACGGGCCCTGGAATGTCGGTGAGCGAGGTAATTAGGTCGCGCAGCAGCTCACGGTTCCTCGTTGAGCTGTTGAGAAAATGACGGTTGCCAGCGACCAGAGCTGAAAAGAGCCGCGCTGGCGCTGGCGGGGGTGGTGCAGCCATCATCTCCGCCAGCGACCAATGGCAAGCCTGCCCGTCCTGGGAGCGCCTCCGAGAACGCCTGCCAGCTCAGCCAGCTGCGCCACGGGGCGGCGGGATGCCATGCCACGGGCCAAGGGATCCAGGCTCCAGTCAGCAGGAGGCTCTCGCGCGCGTGCACATCTGTCGCTGGCCCATCGCTGACACCCGAAGAGTCCAATGTTCGATACCTAAAATCACGGTCAATGACGGCCCAAAACTGGAGGTTCAGGAAATCCCTAAACCAATTATTGATTGCCAAATTCATCCTGCCGGCTCGCGATCGAGTCGGTGTTTGACTGGCGGCAAGCCGAAGTGCCAGTAGATGATCAATGAGGGAACGAAGCAAAACGGAGGGTCCGACAGTAGAGTAGACAGAATTGTGCGGCTTTGACTTTGCCCAAGTCCAGATAACGTAGTTGCTTGCGACAGAAGAAGTGGTGAGGACTGCCAGTGCCTGCTGGTGTTGTGCGACAGAGCTCGAGTTCTTGGCAGGCCCCGTTTTTGGTGTCTCAGCCCCGAACTCCTGATTCTCTCTCGCACCTCGACGTGCATCTACCAGCGGCTGGCAGAGCACAGCTCCTTTTTGGCTGCAGTCACAGCGGCACTGTCAAATGAGTCCACTCGGAGTTTGATTCTCGGCCATCGTCGGAGCTCGGAGTTCCCTTCTCCATAACTCCTCAACCCCTGAACAAGCCAAGATCTGATGGCCCAGATTGTTTGCCCGGCCGGTGACTCAGCTGCAAATGCACGGGATCCTGCGTCAGTCCCGCGTCGGGCGCGGATCGGCAGTCCAATCATCCAGCGCGACACGCGCCGAAGGATTGCAGGTGCAAGGGAGGAGAGGGGTCAGGCTCGGACAACACGGGGCCGCCGGTCACCGAGCGAGCCCCGATGGGGACGGAACTTGCCGTCCTGTATGTCATCGGGCTGGCTCTCAGGCCAATCACTTTGGACAAACAGTCGTACAAAGGTCTGCCGGAAGCAAATATAAGACCTGCATGCAGCTGCCTGGTCTCATTCCTCGCATCTGTCTCATCCTTTCTCCAAGACACCAAGAAAATTCCCAAAAACACCATCAAAATGACCATCGGCCACACCGGCATCAAGACCCCCGCGGCCGACCACGCCACCGTCGTGGCCTGGTACGAGGCCGCCCTCGCCCCGCTCGGCTACGCCAGGAGCATGGCCTTCCTGGACAACCAGGTCGTCGGCTTCGGCGACTCGCCGCACGGCACCGACTGGTGGGTTACCTCGGCCGCCGCCGCGCCCCCGGGCGTCCCGCCCCCGGCCAGCGCGAGCGCCGCGAGCATCCTGCCGACCCATACCGCTTTTGTGGCCAAGGGTGAGTTTTCTTTTCTTTTTTTTCCTTTTTTTTGCTGCCTCTCGGCGGCCATGTGTGTCTGTGTGACTTGCTGGGGTGCTGACGGCGCGGGCAGACCGCGCCACCGTCGATGCCTTCCACAAGGCTGGCGTCGCTGCGGGCGGAAAGTGCAACGGCGAGCCGGGCATCAGGGCCCAGTACGCGCCCACGTACTACGCGGCGTTTGTGCTGGACCCCGTTGGTAACAACATTGAGGTGTTTTGTGTTACTCCGGAGTGAAGGAGGAATTGGCTGCGGGAGTGTCATGTTTTTAGCTTCCTTAGGATCTTGAAATAGGCCCAAATGATGCTGACCTCCTGGCCAATGCTTTCCCCGTTCTGGACCTTCGAAGCTGTACTGTGTAATTAGCCGCTGCTGCGTCTGGTTTGGGGCCTCCAGGCACATGTCAGTGTCAGCGGAGATCATGCTGTGCTGTGCCACCTGAGCGGCGTCTTGCACTGTCCACTCACAAACCAGTTCTGAGCCGCGGCCTATTCTTAACCAAGCATCAAAACACCGAACACGGAGGACTCTGACAACATGAGTTTTATCATGGGCCATCTCGTCAAGGCCGTGGCTTCAAACAGATGGTTTGGGCTGACCGTAATTCTACACTGAAGCAGTCGGATAGCGGGCAAGCAGGTGCGTTTTGTCTCATTGAGACGGTGCGCTCAGCAAAATCCAGGTTATCAGACACTCCCAAATGTGTCAAGGCCTACAAGTACGGCTGTAACTTGGCCGAGTGCTATACGTCCCAGATGTACGTTGACACGTGCTCGACAACTGTCTCCTTTCAGAAGCTCGCTTTTCCTCACGCTATTTGGGGAGTCGTGCGTTTAGAGTTCGGCTGGTGCCGCTGCCGCCGCTGAGCCAAGCTTCCTGACAGCTTCATCAGGGGTGGCTTGGCTGCGGCCAAGACGGCACGCCGCCCTTATTTGGCCATCAACGAAAAATGGGGTTTGTAACTTGTTCTTATTTAGCATTGCTATTGCTCGCAAAGCTGCCGTGCCGCAGTGTCACTTTACTCAATGACCAGTCTCGGGTCGGTAGTATTTGGAAGACGAACGTGAAACATTACGCCCCCGGATTTTCCTCCCCCGTTGTGCCGCATCGCAACGCCATCTCAATGGGAATTGCTAGCGACAACATCGACAGGTCCCGACGTCTTCGGTCCCAGAAAACAAGAGATTTCTGGCCGTAGCATCGGGACAGGGGCACGGGCAAGTGGGTGTTCACATGCAAGTAACAACCACCTCGACTCTAAGTCAAGCTCTCTGCCGTAGCCCGCGCGGGCATCTCTGTTTTCACTGCCATCATACGTTTTCTTCCATGTAATCGGGTGGTGTCATAAATCTCGTTTGCCCCTGATCGCTGTAAGACCCGTAAAGAGTACCATGTCATTATGGTCAAGGCAGGTTTATTTCTTGGCCTGTGACAGGTGATACCCGCGATGTGTTTTACCGTGGGCGGCGTTTGCCTCATGGAGTTTCACGATCACCATCCTCGCCTCAGTCAGACGAAGATTATGGTGAGCATCACGGGTCTCTCATACGGACAGCATGTCAGAGCATTCTTTCCAGCCTTGGAGCCATGTGAAGAATGCCGTTCACCGAGTATAAAACTCTCGTCCCTCCCTCGACATTCCTCCCTCATCTCCATCATCACAACAACTCAACACCTCAACCCAGCATCCAACACTCACTTCCAACAACAACCAACCCTCCCCAACAACCAAACCAACCAATCCACCAAAATGCCTATCACCGTCAAGGCCTGCACCATGTGGCAAGTAGAAACCTTCCTTCCCTGCATCTCCTCTCCTCTCACCAAAAAAAAACTAACATTCCATCTCCTCCACAGCCTCACCGACGTCCGGGACAAGCTCAAGTCTCTGAACATCCCCTTTACGGAGAAGGGCAACAGGCAGATTGAGGTCAACATCTCGAACCCCAGCGGGTGGGAGAACACCTCGCTCAAGAAGGCATGCTGGGACAAGCTCGAGTTCACGTACCACGCCGCCAAGCGCAACGGAGACACCATCTCCTGCTCGCGCGCCGGCAAGTAAATGGGGGGCTTTTGGCTGAGTGCGAGGTTGAGAAGTGAGAGGGGTTGAGGGGGGCGATTGTACATAGTAGATAGATGGCGGGCGGGAAGAGGGGGTCCCTGGCTGGCCTGGGGCGGTAGACCTGCGGGTTTGGGGCTACTGGAGGAAAGAGTTTTGGTGAGATAGATAGAGAGGGAGCTGTTTTAGAGGAGGGCTTGGCTTAGGCTGGCTTGAATTGAATGGTGTCTCTCCGACTTTGATGTGCTTTTCAACAGCTGGGGTGTGCTTGACGTCGTTGTAAGGACATGGTCATAAGACAAGGAATATGCAATGCGTGGCTGAACACGACCTGATTGGGGCACATTACGGCATGGAGGGACGTGGTTCAACCTTGAGATTGCCGCAATTTATGGCTCCTTCCCGATATCATAGCGCAAAATGGAAAATTCATACCCAAAAAAGTGTCCAAGATAGTCTTCCGTTCGTCCTCCTTTCCCTCCTTTCCATCTGATCTTTCAGTGGGGTGTCCGTAGCTCATTCGACAAAGGCTCCTGGGATCCCTCACACCAGCCGCGCAACAGTATCGGAAGATTGGAACTTGGAATCAGACTCCGTTCCTTGGAAGACGGGCGGCTCTTGTTCCAGGGGCGTGTTGGCTGAGAGATCTTGCTCCCCGGTGGCCTTGACGGCAGTGGTCAAGGTCAGTTTAGGTTGGCGAGGTTCGGCGCGTCGCTTGGCCTCTCCGTCTCTGTGAGCCCGGATCTGTGGAGGTGTGGCTACGGCAGCCGTGGCAGGACCGGCGACTCCACGGCCCGGGGCTTGGGGCTGTGGGTCGGGTCGCTGGCGGGGAGGCCGGTCGCCCGGTCTTGGGCCGCGGACTCGCGGCGGGGGGGTAAATTATCTCCCCGCCGCGAGTCCGCGGCCCAAGACCGGGCGACCGGCCTCCCCGCCAGCGACCCGACCCACAGCCCCAAGC
>FTCU01000894.1_pt1 | contig 11269 bp, 9 predicted proteins | sample 1639521 | NCBI WGS metagenome assembly FTCU01 (sample SAMEA3914864, study PRJEB12502) | metagenome | biome: forest; material: soil | place: USA | collected 2012-03-12 | depth 0.3 m
CCTACATCCTCGGCCTACTCATGCCGCAGTACGAAACCCTCTGGCGCGTGGTCCTCCTCGCCTTCGTGACAGCCTACCACCACCAGCCGGCCGCCTATGCCGACACGGCGCAGCGGACCGCCAACGTGCCCTCCTGCCTCGGCGACCCGTCCCGCGAGAAGGAGGCCCTCAAACTGGCCAAGGTACGCGACTTACGCTCCCTCTATCCTTCCCAATCTCCTCTTCTTTACGTTCAACCACTAACCATCTCCAACCCAACAAAACAGGAAGCCCTCCGCCTCTACCCCTCCAACAAACACCTCTACCGCGCCGCCGCATCCCCCTCCCCTAATAACACAATCTCGTGCGCCATCTCAACCCTGCACCGGCACCCCTCCATCTGGGGCTCCGACGCGCTCAGCTTCCGGCCGTCGCGCTTCGACGCGCCGACGCCGGCCCAGCGCCAGGCGTATGTGCCGTTCTCGGTGGCGCCGCATAAGCGCCCTGCGGCCGGGGGCGGGTTTGGCGAGCGCATGGTTGTGGTGTTGGTGGTTGCGCTGGGAAGGGGGTTGAGGCCTGGAAAGGGGACGGTGGTGTTTGGGAAGGGAAAGGAGGCTGGGGATGGGAAGGAGTTGGGCGTTGGGAGGGGCGAGATGGAGGGGTGGTTGTGGATTTGGGGTTGAGGAGGGTTAACGGGGAGAGAGTTGGTTTGGTTTGTGCAGGGGGAGGGAGGGAGGAGTAAAGGAGTAATAGGTACTGGAGAGAGTGGTCACGGAAAGGATGAGGGTGTGTTGGAGAATGGAGGGATTGGATTACAAGTTTGGCAAAATTGTTAGAGTGAAAAGTGTTAGGATTGAGATTTGAGTTTGATGAGATCCCGTTCACGTTCCCGGACCGATGCCGCCTCCGTACCTACCTAATCTGCTTTTAACGCCAAAGCATCAGATGATATCAATGGTTCGGTCTTCCAGATCCTTGGAGAGGTGTGTGCCTCCCACTTTCCAAGCCCCCGAGCCTGTTCTCGTCGGACCCGATAAGAACAGGCCCACTCGATAATACTCGCCAGCCTTCTCAGCCGGATGGATGACGAGACCCCAGGCGTATCGGTTGTGTTCCAGGCTGTTGCAGAACACACACTCGTTGAGTGAGCCTGGGGCTTCCTCGTCTTCCTCGTCTTCTTCGTCTTCCTCGTCTTCTTCGTCTTCCTCGTCTTCTTCGTTGGTCCATCGGTGTGAAAATCCCTTCGCCTCACAACGACACCAACTGGACAAAAGCAACATCTCCAGCCCTTCCAGCTCAAGTGTTGGGGAAGTGTCAGTCCAGTCCAGAAAGCAGTATGCGACAACAGCTCCATCGCAGTCCACTGCCCTGATTCTTTGTCTCCATTTCAGGTCCGGTGGAAAGACAAGACTTCCTGGCATGGGTAACACTTTGCTCCTAATGCGTATCGTACCACTTTCAACCTCCCCAACCTGGTTCAACCGAGAGCCCTTGAGAACAGTCCAGGCATCCAGGTCCGAATACTCCGGGCGGTAGCGACCCCTCCAAAAGTTGGTACCAGGAAATCCAAACTCGAAGTATCCCACTCGAGACACCCAAGACCACGAGGGCAGACTCGATGACCGGAGCGAGTTGACACGATCCTCAAGACTCTGTTCCTGTCGAGTGTTCCATAGCAACCCGCGATGCAGGTCCTCCTTCCACAATCCTGCCAGGTATTGTCCCCCCATAATTTCGGATACCAACACAGCAAGCCCTGCTAGAGCCGGCAAGCGGTCTGATTCGTACGAGAGGCGGCGGTCTGAATACAACCCGAGTTCTATCCCGAACTTCTTGTACACTTGGTCCAGGCTCAGGTTGGCAAGGTCAGAAACCGACCACACCTCGCCAAGCAAATCGATCGGCTCACCATTCTCCGACACTTTGTGTTCGCCGCACTCAAAGTACACAATGAAGTTCCCGAACAGGATTTTTCTATCCGGGAAGCGCTGCTCCTGAAAAGTCCAGCCACGCTCGCTCCACGATGACTTGAGAAACTCGGTCCTTAGGGTGTCGTGATATTCCCTCACGTTGTCGGCCAGGCCCGCAAAATGTAGGGTGTATGTACCCCGCGCCGGTGGGTAGAGTGATGACTGGAACCGAAAATCGAAGGTGTGCTGGGAGCGGCCGAGGAAGCTTTGATGACAATTGGCCGCGACGGGGCACAAATGGTAAAGTAGGCGCTCTGGAATACCTTGCCTACCCGCTCGCTTTCCTTTTCCCAATCACTTGAGTTTGTAGAATCCTGGATAATGCAGAGGGCATCGATCCACAGGTAGCGCACTGAGAGGGTCCGACAAACTGTGACGGCGTCTTGAATCACGGCCGACACGTCACAGATAGGAATGGCACACAGCCTCTGATGCAAATTCGCGGGCGTGGTTTTTGTCTGGGCAGAAGCATCAGCTTCATCACCCCAGCAGTAGCTCAGTGCGGCATATCGAATAGGCTCCAAGAGGTTTGGCTCTCCGAGACTGAGCGCATCATCCGGGAGGATGAGGCGCGGGTGCGAAGCAGCGTCTGCTCCGATATCGACCAGTCGGGTCGGAAGGAAACCGTCCTTTGTCGGCGGGTGACAGTTTGTTGTTGTACAGGAGTCGAGAGCTCGTTTGAAGGAAGAAATTTTCTCAGGACAGAGGGTTCTCGTCTGAGAGGGAGGGAATATCCCCAGCCAGTCGACCAATGTGCCTGGTTGACATGTTAATCTCGTATAGGGAGAATCACGAGGCCAATGAGAGCAAACATACCATCGCTGGAGTAGACATGAAACTGAAGGGTCCCAACCGTCGTCTTTTTGGTAGCACTCAAGACGTCGACAAACAACGTATGAAGTCCGTCATGTTCGTCCATGCTGGGATCGTATTGGAACCAACCCGGGTGACGACACCATACATAGTAGAGATGGAGCCCAACCTCTCCTTGGCTTTCCAGAGTCTCGATATTTGCTTGCAGGATAGCGGTGCGGAAAAAGCCACAAGCGTTGCAACCTGCTGCAGCCGAATTGGCCAACGTCGGAAAGTCGGGGGAGGAGTCCGTTCGGTATTGACGCATCAGATCGCGATCTTCCGGCCGAAATTTCAGCTTTGGTGTCCCGTTCTCTGGTGTCCCTCTATAAATCCACCACAGCCCGCGTCGTCGAAGCGCAGAGCTTCACAAAATTCACACAGCCTCGACCCGGGCGCGGCGGGAGAGTGGGACATGGTGCCGTGAGGGCCGCCTGGACTCTGGAGTGTGTAGTGATGAAAAGACAATCCTGGGTGAGTGGAACTCAGGCGATGAACACTCTCCTCTCAAGGACGGAGTTGTGCGCGTGGTGGATTTAAAAGGTGCCTATCGTGGCTCAAGCTTTTTCGGGTGAGGATGTAAGTTTGGTTGTGATACCTCCCTGCTGCCTAAGGCCTACCCCTCTTTCGGACACAGCCCCCAACTTCCAGGTGCCCGACCAGCCCAACTCTGTCAATCTGGGGCCGAACGGCCCCATAATTTTACAGTGGACGGTTCCATTCGAGTTGGGTAAGTGCAGCGAGGATCAGATTCTCTGATCTCTTTGACAGACGTAAAGAGACATATACTGTCCACCTTGCCTTGCAGTGCAGCTGCCGAATTGAGCGGAGGGAAAAAAGGCGTCAGACGACGTTGACGTCCGCGAAAAAGTGGAGCCACCTCCCAGTGACCCTTTCTTGGTCCACAATTTTGCGCCCCTTCTTCACCAAAGGGTGACTAGTCTAGTGGTCAGGACGCTTCGTTGTGGTTTCGCAAGGATCCCAACGACCGAAGAAACCCCGGTTCGATTCCGGGGTCGCCCACACTTTTGCATTCTCTCTCTTCACTTCCAAGGGTAAGAAAGAGCTGATCCATCCATCTTGCTTGCTTCCATTTTTGGCGTTTTATCACGTTTCAACCCCAATCAATCCAACTTGATCCAACACCAACATCCACCCGTCCGCAAAACAACCTGCCCCTCAACACAGCGCCAACCGGTCTCGGAGCATTTTGGCGAGCACTTGAGTGCGCAGATTTCCACCAAACACGACAACCCCAACAAGGAGCAAGTCACTCCAACTTCAAATTGTGTCTTTTTATTCATCGCTGACAATCTCACTCATTAATTGACCATTAAACCCCCATCACTCCGCCTCTCTACTCTCTATCTTTCTCCCCCTCCCCACAGCTCATCCCATCCTCTTCTCTAAGTCGCCTTCGGCGCCGGGCAGACACTCGTGACCGTCAGAATATTAATCTGGGCATGCACAATCAGCGCAGCCTGGCTGCCGCCCGTGCACGTCGGGTAGACGAGCGGCGTCGGGTTGGACCAGGTCGGCAGGTTCGGGATCGCGCCGGCGTTGTACGTGTACTGGCCCGGCGCGCACTTGGTGAGCGGCAGGCACACCAGGTTGACGTGCACCTCGGCGAGCGCGTACGGCGGGTTGAGCAGGTAGGTGACCGTCACGCGGCCCTGCGCGTTGGCCGTCGCCACCCAGATGCCCACGTCGATCGCCTTGGTGATGTCGTTGCCGCCCGCGCCCACGTACAGCGGCCCGCTGATGCCGCCCTGCAGCGACGCGACCGTGGGCATCTCGTACCATCCCCAGCGGTTGCAGCCTTGGCCCGACTGGACGTTGAGAGTGAACGACCGGCTCTGGCCGGCCACGGGGTTTTGGTAGCCGAAGGCTGTGCCGAAGCTGCAGGTCTTGAGGGTCGGCGGCGCGCTGGAGGTGGTGGACGAGGTGGTGGAGGTGGTGGATGTCGAGGAGGTCGAGGTCGTGGTCGAGGTCGTGGAGGTGGTCGAGGTGGTCGAGGTGGTCGAGGTGGTCGAGGTGGTCGAGGTGGTCGACGTCGTGGTGGTCGAGCAGGGCGCCACGTTGCAGTTGGAGCAGCGGTACGCGATCTCAAAGTAGGGGTACTCGGTCTGCCACGCCGAGCAGCTGTTGTCGGCGGCGCGGGCTGCGCAGGGGTACTGCTGCACAAACGGGATGGCGGGGCCGCCGCCGGTGGGCTCGACCAGGCCCGAGAACTGCAGGTAGAAGTCCAGGCCTTCCCGGTCGCCGTTCGGGCACATGCCGGCCATCAGGTCCGTCGTGCTGGTGCTCGAAGGGAAGCCGAGGATGGTGCTGAAGGGCAGGGTGCACACGTACACACCGCCGGTGGTCGGGCTGCAGAGGATGTTGGTGGTGGGCGGCGGGCTGGTCCAGGTGCTGGAATCCGCAATAAGGTTGCCCTTCACCTTCCAGGTGACGACGGCGCTCTTCATCTCGTAGCCCGGGAAAGGGGCAAAGTTGAAGATCACGTTCGGCCCGGCGAGCGTGAGGCACACGGTCGAGGTGGACAGCGGGGCATTGTAGGGGCCGACTATAATGGGAGGGCACTGCTCCGAGTGGAAGCTCTCGAGCGGCAGCTGGAAGGTGTTCTGGTCGGGCATGGCGACGCCGCCGAGCGTGCAGTCGTTCTGGCAGACATCGTAGTCCCACCGCTTGAAGACGGCGGGGGCGACGGCAGCGGCTGCCAGACCGCAGCCCGCAAGGAATGCGGTAGCATGAGCGACGAGCTGCATGGTGGCGGCCTTCTTTCAACGAGGGCAAGGTGGCTTGGGGGGAGTGAGGAGGATGAGAAGGGGTCCTCTGTGTCTGAAGCCATGCAGCCACGAGAACTCTTATTATACTTCGTACAAAGTCCTGGCATTCCACGACCACATCCCGTTGTCAACAACTTCCTCCGCACATGTTACGCCTCACCAGCTGCCACTTGGCCGGGCTTTGCCAACGGAGAGGCGTCAGGTCAGGGCTTGCCGCAGGGCGTCGTTAGTTTCTCCCCAGCCCGACTCAGCTCCTCCCGGTGTCGTGGTCCAGACCAGCTCAGACCAAGCCCTGTTTGGACTCGCCAAGTGAGGGGACCCCCGATTTTGGGCGGCCTTAGCTGAAAGCGGCATACCCGAAAGCTGACCGCCCCTTGTCGGGCCAAGGGCCCAAAGTCCCCAAGACGGTCGTGTTGACAAGCGTGCATTAGCCGCCGATCACCATTTGGGAGAACGGAGAGCCGCCCGTGGCCCAACCTGGTTTCGTGTTTGGCTTTGATTCGGTTGCTGCACGGGTTCGGACATGTCAGCCCCCAGGCGCCCATCACGCCGACCGACAGACAGGATGCAGTTTGCAGGATTCCCGGGTGTGCAGTGAAATTCCTCGGAGCAGAGATTGGGGGTCCCCTGCTTCTTCCCGGCGGCCAGCAAAAAAAAAACCAATGAGCATGCTGGGATTCCTGCTGACCATGGCCCAGCTGTCGGGCTGCGCACCCTATCATCCGGGCACCGAGTATTACTCCGTATTCCACTTGCACATCCAGCTGAAGCGCAAACATTCTTGTTATCTTCGTATATGCAACTCTCTAGTTCTCTGTATCTCAGCTCTTTCAGCTCCAAAAGGCAACGGATTACCTCAGGTAGGTACTTTCAGGGCAAGAGAAACAGGTGAGAAGGGCGCTGGGCTGGCATGAGCGCAGTTGGCGGTCAGCGCAGGACTGCGTTGAATCCTTCGGGACTTGTTAGGCAATCAACCCGAGAATATGGAGGGGATTCGGAATAGGTGCCTCTCCATTTTCTCCTCTCGCCAACCCCTTTCCTCCTCTCATCAAACCTTCTCCCCAACCTCTTCTTGTTACTAAACTTCAACTCCACTCGTATGTCTCTTCACTGGTTCACGCCTTGCCAGTTCCAGAATCTGCTGGCGCTGGGTGACACCGGCCCAGAGAGCAAATGTTGCAATGGTAATGGGTACGACGCAAGCCCAGTAGATGGTGAACTTGTCCGGCTGATCCCACCCCAATGAAGGCATTGAGAAGAGGGAAGACAGAAACGTTGCCGGGAGGAAGGCCATGGTCAAGACGGCAATGGTTTTCATGGAGGAGCTGTCTCGCCGTGCTGCTTCGGCGAGTTCTCTGCCTGCGTGGGCGATTTCGATGTTGATTTTCGAGTCCTCGTGTGTCAGGAAGGCGAAGAGCTAGACACGAAGCGAAAATCAGTTTCCGCACAGTACTTGTGTATTTTTATCGGTTATGGTACTTACAACGGACGACTGGTTGCGAATTCGGCGTTCGAGAGACTCGCAATGGGTTCTTGCGGCTGTGGCCTGCCTTCGTTGAACCTGGATGGCAGAGAGAATGCTGTCGACGCTGGCGCGGCCCTCGTCGCTTCTGTCCAGGTGCGCCCCCTCCATCTCCTTGTGTAGGCCCTCCAGAGACTCGAGTGCAGACTCAACGATGGCCAAGTGTTTGAACGCGCTGCCGATGATATTCAGTGTTCTTCCTAGCCTAGATGTCAGGCTTGGAATAGAGTCTCTTGTCTCTTGAAACTGGCCCGAGCCCCAGGATCCGTGGCCGGTCCTCGATTCGACATTCCGGATGACGTAACTGCTATCTCTCACCTCGTGCTCCACCCATCTGAAGGTTTGGATGGTGAGCGCGAGCGGCAGACAGAGCGTAGAGGGAATTCGGGCCTGGAAGAGTGTGGTAATGCATTCGATGGGGTGAGGACAGCCCTCGTGGGCGGGGATGTGCTGAGAGGGCCCTTCATCGAACTTGCCAGGCGTGCAGATAAGGAAACATTTCGTCAAGAATGATCCCGAAACCCGAATCGTAGTCCAGACGCTAATGACAAAGGTGGATCGGAAAAAGTAGCTTGAGCCACCAAACGTCGCCGTTGGCTGTGCGATCCGAATAGTGAAATCCAGACCCATGCGTGCGGATTAGGTATTCGATCCAGGGATCCAGTCCGACTTCTTGTACGATATCTTGGAAAACTAGCTCATCGCAGCATACGGCCCCCCGGGATTTCTGCGGCACGCACACGAGCCTCAGGCAGTCATGGGTAGTCGTGACACCTGGAATGGCATCATGTCCCTGGCTCAGCCCATCTCGAAGAAAATGCCTCAGGCCTGCCTGCTCAAGACTGACGCGCCTAAGATGGTAAGCTCCTTCTGTTGTGGAGGTGATGCAGACGGCGGAAAATTTGTCCTCGTGCGGAGGCGAGAACTTGGTCAGAAATCGAGAAGACCTGGCGAGTTCGCAAAGTTCATTCATAGTTGGGGTCGCTGTTGTCTGGGTCTCAGGGGAAGGTTGCCGGTGGATTCGGTAGAACTGTGTGATTGTATTGCTTATGGGTTCTTGCTGTGCTCTCTGGCTTCACCAGGGAGCCTATTCTTATAGATTCAGTTAGACTGTTCAGTTTGCGTGGCAGTGCTTTCTTGGCCGGTCTAGTAGTGGGCTGTGCCATGTTTTCCTGCAGATAAGGTTGACTGGAAGCCATGCTTTCCATTCCAGGCTTAGGTCCTTCTACCAGACAGCCCAGAATGAGAGGTGCCCTCAGCAATTAGGTATGGAGTCCCCTGGAAGACGCTGATCATAGCAGCACAAACGGCTGCGGCAGGGTGCAGAGAATGCAGAGGGTATATAAGGCACCATTTTTGTGTCAAAGTGGTCGCAGGAAACGGCTGGAAATGGTCGAGCTGGGCAGGCTTCGACCGATCGGGTTCTGCTGAGCGAGGCCAAAAGCCTTGACGGCAAGGCATATTGCGGCACAAGCGGGGCATTCCCGTCTTTGCACAGCGCACGAAGAATTAGGCACCTCCCTGGGAACTCTTGAACCAGCCCAAAGTATACGCTCGTTGGCTTGGCCACTGGTTCCCAATGCTCTTCTAATACTGTGTAACTCAGGTATTAATAGCTGATGTCTCAACGGATCAACGGGCTGCGGAATAGAGAGGGGTTGGGGTGGTAATGATTAATTGCAACACAACTCGGCTGAATCCTTCGGCTGGGCACTGCAACACGATATAATAACAGAAGCTTCTCTCAGTCAGAAACCATCTTCCTCTAGCTATCCCACAAAATACACATTCACTCCGTCATGAGATTCACACTATCACACATTGCTCTCATTGTCGGGCTGGTCAGCACATTATGCTGCGCTCAAAACTGCCCTCTCCTTGGACCAGCGTATCCAGCAGCGACTGATGTGGCTGCCCCCGCGTTTCTCGCAGCCAAGGCCAAGTTTGACGAAGGACTCGCCTCGAATAGCCAGATAGACCGAGATGGAGTGTCCTTTGCAATTGAGATCTATTCCGCTCGCTCGAAACCTGCGGGCTCGATTCATCGCTACTTCAACACGGCCACCGCGCAGAACGGCTCCGTCACTGTCGGGCCTGACACCTTGTTCCGGATCCACAGCATATCCAAGGTTGTGACCGTTTATACGATGCTGTCGAAGCTATCGTACCAGTACTGGCACGAACCCGTGACCAAATACATTCCAGAGCTCGCAAACCGTCGGACACAGGATATTGTCAGGGGCGTGGACTGGTCTGAGGTCACGCTTGGTTCTTTGGCGAGCCAGATCAGTGGAATATCTAGAGACTGTACGGTTACCCACTCGTCGCAATAATATCATAATCGCGAGGTCTCGGTGCTAACATAGTTCTCACAGATGCCTTCGCTGATGGCTCTTCCATCCTCTCCTCGGTTCCCGGGCTTCGCAAGCTGAACGACTTTGAGTTTGTCAGATGCGGCTCACCTCCGCTCAAGGCATGCACTAGAGCGGATGCCATGAAATACGTGTTACAAACCTGGCCTTTAGCTCCGCCCTACCGCACGCCGAACTACTCCAACATGGCGTTTCAGCTGCTCGCCTACGCCGTCGAGAATATCACGGGAACGCCGTTTCCAGACCTGGTGACTGAACAGATCCTAAAGCCCCTGAGCCTCAACCGGACTTTCCTCTCTCATCCTGGCAACGACACCAATGCTGTCGTGTACAACGGCTGGGATGCCGACTTTGGCGACGAATCCCCGTAAGTGCCCTCCTGCCACCCTTCACTCGGCCACCAGTTAACTCAGCCCCTCGCCAGCACCGCCGGCTACTACACCTCCCTAACCGACCTAACAACCCTCGGCCGGTCCATCCTCAACTCGACCCTCCTCCCACCCCTCACAACGCGCAAATGGCTCAAGCCCGTAACGCACACCTCCAGCGTGCGCTTCTCGCTCGGCAGCCCCTGGGAGATCCTCCGCGAGTCCGTGGACGTCACAACCACCACCACCACCACGCGCGTCGTCGACTTTTACACCAAAAAGGGCGGCGGCGACGGCTACACCAGCATGCTGGGCCTGTCGCCGGACCACGGCCTGGGCGTGTCCATCCTGACGGCGGGCCCGTCGTCGGACGCCACGTTCCTCGCCCTCCGGCAGCTCTTTGTCGACGTGTGGCTGCCTGCGGCAGAGCAGGCGGCGCGGGACCAGGCGAGCGCCAACCTGGCGGGACGGTATGCCCTCGGTGCTTCGTCGAACGCGACGGTGGCGGAGGTGGCGCTGCTGCCGGTCGAGCCGGCGCTGGCGCTCGCTGCGCTGGTGAGCAACGGGACGGATGTGTTGGAGCTGGTGAGGGCGAATTCGAAGCAGTTGGCCGGCGGGCAGGGTCCGGTGAGGATGTGGCTGTATCCGATGGGGTTGGTTGCGCCGAGTGGTGGCGGTAAGAGTAAGAGGATTGCGTTTCGCGGCGTGGTTGGGTTCGCCGGGAAGCCGGCCGCTGAGGATTGTGGATCGTGGGCCGAAGGGGATCGGCTGAGATGGGGGAATTATCCGGTGGATTTGGTGGTGTTTGAGACGGGACCGGATGGGAAGGCCACGGCGGTGGAGGTGCCGATCTTGGGGGCGACGCTGCAAAGGGTCAGGGAGCAAGTGGTTGGCTGACGGAGCAGGGCATCTTCCTGGACGAGCAGAGTTGTACCGCCGGAGCGGTCGCCGGAAGCCGGTAGCTGGTCGTTGGGAAACGAGAATCCCTTTTATGAAATGTACATGATAGATCCTTGAGCTTACGGACTTTGTGACCCCGAGCAAGGAGGTTTGGTGGTGTCGAAACAGCTACAAGTACAGCTGGTCGTCTCTCGGGGCTTACATGACCTGCTCAGGCGAGTACGATGTCGATGGATTTGAATGTCGCTGGTCTCTCTGTTTATTCCCCGCATTTTCGGTTCGTTGCCAGAAACAAACTTCTACCTCACGGTCACGCCTTTTAGACACTTTCGAATTCAAATTCGATTTCCAAGTAATTACCTAACAAAGTTACTAGGTTCGCACTTATTTGAACAGGGGCACCTTGCCGTTCTTCAGCGCACCGCCCTGGGCGCGACCCCCGCCGACGGTCGGGTTCCTCGCCAGCCTGTTCTCGCCGTTCCGGATCAGGAAGGTCGCCAGCAGGATCTCGTCGTCG
>FTCU01003097.1_pt1 | contig 11266 bp, 13 predicted proteins | sample 1639521 | NCBI WGS metagenome assembly FTCU01 (sample SAMEA3914864, study PRJEB12502) | metagenome | biome: forest; material: soil | place: USA | collected 2012-03-12 | depth 0.3 m
CGCCGAGATCGAACAACTGGAATCAACACATCAGAGAAACCATCATAGACATTCACGCAACTCACAATTCTTTATTTCAATTATCATCCTTTGGCTGGGGCAAAGCGACATTGATATTGATGACTTCTATGGCTCGGAGAAAGGCCCCGATATCATCATGGATATGACACACAATCATCAATCATATTGAAAGCTGGAGTTTTCGGACACTGGGGACGCAAAGCCCTTTTTTTCTGCATATGCGAGATATCTACCTAACCCTTTCTCTTCTTCCACCAAGTGAATTTCTAGGACAAACCCCAATTCATGGCCCAGTTCAACCCATCATCTGGCACTTTCCCCAGAATGGATTGGGGGCGTGTTTGTTAGGTATTTTTGAGGTACACGAGACATGCCACCTATTGCGATTTGAGAACCTGGGAAATGCTCTCCGCCACATATTCAACGTTCCCGCTCGTCACTTTGAGACAACCGTTAGCCAACATGGTAGAGTCAAGAGATACGATCAGCTGTCCCGTTACTTACAGCAGGGCACCGCAAGACGACTCGAGGGCAGCAGGTAGACGTGGAACCTGTTTCTGAGGGTGGCTACTTGATCGGAAGACAGCCCTGTCATGGAAAACATGCCAATCTGTTGTAACGCACACTTGAGTTAGTTGACAGCCGTCAATGGTCGCAACAAAACGATAAGGGAGGCTTGTGGAACGGAGACCAACGTCTGTCAACAGGTGATCCCAGTTTCCTGGCGTATTTCTCTTGGTCAGCTCGTCGTGGAGTCGTTTCCGCATGTCCTGCAGCCGACCGCTCATCGTCCTCAGGTCTTGGTGCCATTGCTCCCGCAAGGTTGGATCTTGAACGATGGTTGCGACCATCTTGGCCCCGAAGCTGGGAGTGGAAGTGATCTCGGCGCGCTGGATCTTCTTCAGCTTCGCTTCCACCTTGGCCGCGCTTTCGGGGCTACGAGCGACGACGTGAAGAGCGCCGACTCGTTCTCCGTAGAGGCCAAAGTTCTTGGAGAAGGACTGTGCCACGGCAAATTCCATGCTGCCGTTAGAGCGCACGACAAAATGGCGGATCGCCCTGGCATCGTTGTCGATGTTTCCTGTCGCAAAGCCTTGGCTTTTCAGAGACAAGCACAAACCAATGTCAGCAAAACAAATACATTTGAACAGCCAGCACGAGGATCCCTTGGGACGGAATGGGGGATGACGCACTACGCCGAATCGAAGACGGGGAAGAGCCCCTTCTCCTCACAGACCACGGCAATGGCCTCCCATAGTTCTCGTGAGGGATCCACACCCGTCGGATTATGCGCGCAGGCCTGCAGAATTACCACATCTCCGGCCACTGCATGTTCCCTCAGGGTGGATATCATGCCTCTGTCGTCAAGCGAGGAGGTGCTGTGGTCGTAATACGGGTAATCCCGCCGTTCGATGGCAGGGTTCACATGTCTCCAGATCTCGCGGTGGTTTTCCCAAGTGGGGTCGGAGAACCACACGGTCTTGGGTCGCAGGACTTCCGACAGGAAACGGGCAACAAGGTGGTTGGCACCGGTGCCCGAAATGGTTTGTATCGAAGCAACATTCCGGTAATCCAGCGTGCCGTTGAAGGTCAGTTGTCGCGCTACCGAGACAAGACCGGGGTGGCCGATTTGGGGCTGCAGGTCGTGGTTGAGACTCTTGTCGGCCACTAGAATTTCCCGGGCCTGAAGATGGTCGGTTTCGGGCAATTAGCTTACTAAATTCGGAGAAATCACAGGACAAAATCCATTGACTGTTAGTTTTACGTACCCTTCTTACTGACGGCAGGACCCACGTCTTCGAGTTGTCGTCGTGGTAAATGCCCGGGCTCAGGTTCACCTTCTTTTCGTGCGTGTCCACCTTGTATGCTTCCATAGCTGCAAGAGTGTTGTCCATGGGCTCGGACGGAATTTGGTTGAACCGCGACATTGTGAACGTCGGAGGTGGATGCAGGGACGATGTTGGAGTTCAGAAGCCGGGTCGGAGGACTGAGAATGTGCGGAACTCGAACTCGCGAGACAGTCTCACTCCAAGGACCAGGGGACCCAGACAAGAAATTATACCTCGAAGCGCTTGATTGGTGCACTGCCGCCGCGACGTTTTGACCCGTCGTCAATCACTGCCATGTATGAATGGCAGATTTTACGTGAGAAGGGCAAATACTTGGTGCCGGTGCTTTCGTCGTGCAAAATCCGTGCTGTATGCTCTGCGGATATATCCGAATTTCGCCGACAACGCAGCCGGCACACTTCGGGAGAGTTGTTACCGAAAAACCCCGGCTGTATCTGGGCCACACCTGGTTTGGAAATGAGTGAAAAGACTGAGGGTCATTAATTGCCAGCAAAATATTGGGCACGCCATGATTTGTGCTGTATCTCTGGCTGGCAGGAAAACGGAACAACTGAGGTCGGATTCGTGTTACTGCTCCGCTCACGACAACAGACGACAACTTCTATGATGGCAACAGCCAAAGCCGCAGAGGCGCGTGCCCAAGTTCAGAAGGCGTACTACGACATTGGGGGTCCCGTCTTCGCGTCCGCCGAGTTCACTTTCACCAAGGTCTTTATCGATTACAAGGCCTGGGATGCGATACCCGACGAGGGAGACATTGCTGTGGCCGAGCTGGCCGACAAAATCGGGGGATCGCACGAACTGGTCGACCGCATCGTGACCTTCTTCTTCGCGGCCAAGACGCTCGACAATCCTGCCCCGGGCCGCGTCGCACACACGGAAAAGTCTCGCCTCTACAAGTCGGACCAGCCAACGGCCTGGCTGTATGTCCACATGTTCAACAACGTTTTCCGGTCCTGGGCCCAGATGCCCACCTTCTTCGCCAAGAATGGGCTTTCATCGCCCGAGAGCGTCAACTTCACCCCGCTCGGCCTGGCCCATGGTTTCGAGGACAAACCGGCGTACGAGATCATTGTGGCGGACAAGACGGTGCACAAGGGGTTCAACGAGGCGCTCCGGTCGATCGGGGCCATGTACTCGCTGCGTGGCGTGTACGACTTCAGCTGGCTGCGCGGGCCGCTCGGTGGCGAGACGCAGGGACGTCCCGCCCTCGTCGACGTCGGCGGCAGCCACGGGCTCGCGCTCCTCGACGCCATGCGCAACAATCCGTTCATCCCGCCTGGGCGCATGGTGCTCTTCGACCTGCCGCAGGTCGTCGAGAACACCAAGGCGCACCACCTCAACGCAGAACTGCAGCGGGCCCAGCTAGTCGGTGGCAGCATGTTCGAGCCGTACCCGGACGGAGTGCGCGGCTCGCTCATCTACCAGTTCCGGCGTGTGCTCAACGACTTCCCGGACCAGGACGTCGTGCGGGCCTTCAAGAACGTGCGCGAGGCGGCGGCCCCCGACACGCGCATCCTCGTCATCGAGGAGCTCCTAAGCGAGAAGCGCCTGCCCATGAACGTCGTGCTGGACGTCTGCCTCCTGTGCGCCGCCGGCAAGCGCAGGAACGCCGCCATGTACGGCAAGCTCGCCGAGCAGGCTGGCTTCCGCCTCAATGGCGAGTTCCAGCACGTCAACTCGCAGTTTGACGACTTTAGCGTGCTTGAGTTTGTGGTGGCCTGAAGAGCACTGTTTGTCGCATTGGGCAGGGAGGAGAAGGGAGCCCGTCATGTTCTCGCATAGCCGTGTTTGTTGATGCCAGTTTTTGTCGACTTGGCGAGAGGCAGTCAAAAGGTGGGGATTTGGAAAGGGAGCTTTTCTGTGTCTCTATTCCCTCGGCATGCTCAACAAAACCCTGAGAAAGTTCCCGTTTGTTCTTAAAAAGCATCAGGCAGCATCATCCGAAGCGGTAGCTTGCCCAGGTTGAGCTGTAATACTTAAAACCTACCGCTACTCCTGGGGATCTGGCATATTCTCCTGGGTTTTAGAAGTTCAAGCGTCCGATTTCCAATCAGCAAAATTAAAAGGTCGATGCCTTACAAGAGTTTGACGTAGCATTCAGTCTTATCGCTCCTCGGATGGCTAAATACACGGTAATAGGCTTCCCACCATCATCTCCGCCAGATCGATACTGTCTGTCACCCTCAGCGCCGCGTGTCAAGCTCCGCCATACTGGGCTCCCGGCTGGACACCATGTCGAACGAAGTAGCAGTTTCTACCACAGCCGAGCCAAATTCTCCGTCTCTCACGGCTTGCATGTCTGGCTCGCATCGTGGACATAGCACACAGTGATGTGCTGTCCCGCTCCCGTGACTTCTGCAAAAATGGGGAACAGCAAGACGACACCGCCAGCAACGACACCGCCACGCCTCCTCCGGCGCCGTCCGTTTGCGGTACATCACCCAACCGTAAAACAAGATGCCGAGGACAAACGGCAAAGCGATGATTGCCAGGTACCGGTAGTCGATTGCCAGGGGTTCTGTGGGCTTGGGTTTGAGCATCGACTCCTCCATCTTTAGAGCTCCGCGCGTGACTTACGCGACTGGTTGAATGGGATTGGAAGATCTGCAAATGGTGAGTACCTGGGTAATATACCATCTGTTTCTAGGACGGGTCGAAATACCTTGCTTTTTGGGCAGTTCTGATTCAGCAGGCAGGACGATTTGAACCTGGCCATTGGTAGCTGTGCTGATGGGGCCTTCGAGGACGACACTCGTGGTAGGGGTCTCTGCCGCGACACGCAGCGCGTGAAGGAGCGTGAGGATGAACGTCAGACGCAGGATCATGGTGCCAACTGCGTGAAGATTGTGTGCAGCAAGCGTGTCTGACGAGAGCCCTACGGACTCAAAGAACTCGGTATGTTGTGAGATGGAGATGAAAAGGGGGTTAGAAACACAGCGGCGGGGTGCCGATCCAAGACTTCAGATAATACTCGGGAAGGGTGGCTGGGCACGTCCCTGATGAGGCTGATCATCTTGAAGCAGGTACGGGGCCGACTTTGAGGTCGAACTCAGGGTCGGCCTCGGTGGCGTTGTTAGCGCAATTCTCGCCCCTCGAACGCATTCAGGTGCGGGACGAATTCTCCGCCCAGCGGGTGGGTGGTACAAAGTGTGGGGGGGTTGATGCTCAGCCGCAACCATGGCGAACCACTGAGAGACCACTGACAGCCAATAGTCGACTCACCGCGCTTCCCCTTTTGGGTTTCCGTCGAAACACTCCCTGCCAGCACGAGCCCGCCAAGACGCGCCCGAAAGCAGTGCCGCCGCCACAGGCAGGGCGAGACCGAACGAGACCCAACGAGACGAATGAGCCGCCCGAGGCAGAACGCAGGGCGGCATGATACCAGTGACTCTCTGGAAGCTAACGGGAAGCAGGACATGGCGGAGTTAACGCCCTATCTCAGATTCTCAGGTAGGCATTATTGAATGGCCGCGCAAGAGCAGGCACAAAAATCCCAATCTCAGCCAGCCCCGCCCACTTCTCTGGGTTTGTCTCGGGACATTCCTCTCCACACCATCATTTTATCTGCACCTGCTAATTCTAACCACTAACTATTCAGAATGAAATCCATCTCTCGCCATTTTTTGTCTCTCGCTCTCCTCCTCATTCTCACCAACACCGCCGCAGCCGTCCTGAACAACTCGTACACCAAGTGGTCCTCCATCTATGCATCGACACCATTGTTCGGGGGCATCCCGTCGTGCGCGCAGTCGTGCCTTGAGGGCGTCGACGCCTTCCTCAGCTGCTGGAGCACCGGGTGCGTGTGTTCCGAGGGGACGCCGGGCCTCAACTTTGTGAACGGCACGCGCTACGTCGCCAACTGCGCGCGCGCCAGCTGCCCCGCCGCCGATGCCGCGGCGGCCGTGGACGCGGGGCTCGCGGCCTTCCAGGGCCTGTGCGGCGTGTCGTACAGCCCGGCTGTGGTCGTGACGACGGTGGTTTCGTACAGCTCCGTCACCACGGTTGTGACCACCGCCGTGACGTCCGGCTCTGTCACGACGGTCTTGACGACGACGACGGTCGTGGCGGGCCCGGGAAGCACGGTTGTCGCCACTACGATGACGACCTCGGCGCCGGCAGAGGCGACGCCCACTTTTGATTGTGAGTTAGAAACCCTGTATTGACTCTTGAGGGGCAGAGAATGGACGGTTTGGAAGGTTGCCTTTCATTAACGGAGTGATCTAGCCGCCCACCCCCTCATCATTGACTCGCCCGCCGTGGCGTACGACGCGCTCGACCCGTGCGTGCGCTGGGTGCTGAACGTCTGCAAGGGCACGGGCGACGACAACTCGACCAACTGCAAGCCTCACGTAGCCGATGATGCGAAAGGCACGTGGCGCGGTATGGGGGCATATCTGAAGTGCTCCAACTCCGAGTGCGTGTGCGCGGCAGACCGCTTCTTGCACTCGACAGACAAGTTCTACCAGCAGGCCGACTACTTCTGCAACATTGGGTTCCCATTTCAGGGGAAGTCCGCGCAGGACAACGAAGCTTTTATGAACACTATGAACATGTTGGCCGAATATTGCTCGACCGAGGGACATATTGTTGGAAAGTGGCTTGCTACCCTGTATGGGAAAGCGCTTGATACTGGTGAGTTCTGGTTTTGTCGCGAATACTAGGATCGTAATTTCTCGTTCTATGATCAAACTAACACTGAAGCAGGAATGACGACAGAGAAAATAGTTACTCTCTCCGCTGGCGTCGCGAGCGGTGTTGGGACAGTGGTGGCAGCCGTTGCCGGTGTATTGGCGCTGCGCTCGAAGCGAAACAACAGCCCCTGAGCATTTCTTACTGCCGTGGTTTCTCTTAGACTTATCATGGACTCGAGTAGTTAGGTCATCTTTATCCAAGTAACACCCACCGGAACCCGCTAAGAAGTGGTTTCGCACTAAAATGAATTGTGTGTCTTGTACCCATCATCCACTAACACCGAAAGCTTCCCACCTACCCATTTACCAACCTGGAGAACCATCATCCCGAGTTCGACAAGAAGAGAAACCTTGCCACCCTCCGCCACCCCCAAGCCTTCCCCATCAGCATGCCTCAACGCACTCAATGCCTGCAACGCCAGAATACTCCCTGCACTGTCCCCCTTCCCCGTCAGGACCATGTGCAGGCTGTGGCTGGTGGGGATGGCAGGGGCGATGAGGGTCCCGTCGGTGATGATGTTGAGGATGGCCTGGGAGTAACAATGCTGTTGAGGCAGGCGGCGGTCTTGAGAATGTTGCAGGGCCCCGAGAGGAGCACGGTGGTGGTGACGGTGGAGCCAATGAGCATGAACGCCGTGACAACGACGACCCACGGAAGCGGTTAGTTGGGGCATTTGCAGCAGCTCCAGGCTTTGGTTGTCCACGATGGTGGTGCAGTGCCCACATGACGTCGACCTTGTTTGCCTACTGGCCCGTCCTCGACGGTCTGCGTGCCGGCGATGAAGTATCCGACGTCGACTGTGGCACCTTGCCGCGCTTCGTGATCTTACGCACCCCTCTTGTCAACGACGATCTGTGAGCCAGAGCGGAGAGTAACGACTGAATCGGCCGGCGCAGCCGCTGCTGACGAGTGCTTCTGCGGGTTCCCTGCGGAACCGTTGTATCTGGTTCGGGATCATTTGTCCCTTCCTCGGTGGCAGAATCTGTCGGCTGATCCGTGCTGGGTCTCGGTGTTTGATTACGGCCCACAGCCCCCGTCCTCTGTAGTATCTCCATTGCTTAGAGAATATCCTTCTGTGGAATTGTCATCTTATCCCGATTCGCTTGATCCGAGAGGAATTTTAGGATCCGGTCAGGTGCCACTCGTGTAGGATCGGCTCCAGCCACAAGAAACATGACGGTGATGTCCGCGAGATTGGCAGAGGTGTCCGCATCGGTCGGGTCAGCTAATGCTTTTTCGCGGTCCAACCAAGAGGTCCAAGGCGTCAGAACCGCGCTGGGCGACTGTGGGGACGGATCTGAAGACATCTGAATAGGGCTGAATGATTGCGGGTACGGATCCGAGGACGTCTGAATAGGGCTGAGTGACGGCTCGTCCGGGCACCAACGGGTTTGAAAAGGGCAGACAAACTGCTGGTTCAGATCGCTGACAGGCCAGGTCGAGTCGGCAATGGCGCCAGTAGAGGAAAGTAACGAGGATATGACTGCCTTGGAAGGGGAGCAGACAGCTGGCGCGATGCCATCCCGGACGGAAGAGAGTAATAAGGGCTGTTTAACAGCGTGGTATAAGAGCGGACAGCAGCCACAGGTTTGGTTGGCTTCGTTCCACTGCGCTTGTTTTCGACCCTCCAGATGTGCCTTGACGAAATTGAAAGCGCCCAGCTCAACAGCAAGACAGAGAGTGGCGTGACCGATTCCTTCCCTCCTGTCCTTATGCGCACATATGAGCGTCCTCAGCCCTTCCAAGAAGTCGCGGTCTGTCGGCTTTGCCCGAGATAATATTCGCTCCAGCGCTGAGCCCATGTTCCAAAAGATGTGGGAACGGCTCAAGGGATCCTCGATGTCAGCCCGGGCGCCCATCACGGCCGAGTAAATGAGAAAAGTAGCCCGATCGTCATTGCGCCGGCGCAGTGACGCGTGCAGCCACAAAGATAGGCCGTAGAGGGAGAGTGCTGTTGGCATGTTTGGCCGATTCTTGTCGAGTTGGAGAGATTCAAAGTCCCACACATCCTTGTCCTCCAGGAACTCGAAGACAGATCTGTGCATCCACTCGACGGAGCTGTCAACAAAGGGACCATGGCTCAGATGATACCCTCACCCTGGCAGAAACAGTCGCCTAACCCGTGTTGTCGCAACTCCAACAAGCCCCCGCATCGACTTGTCAACCACCCCTCAAATTCCTCGCAGCGTTCCCGCCTTTGAACGAATGAGAGCAGTTGATCATGAGTGCCGTCATGCTGGCCATTGCCAACACTCGCGATCATTGCTAGTCCAAGACTCTTAAGGCCTATAGCCAACACAGAGTCTCGGATCAAGAAGTCATTCCGACGCGCGGAGTCAATTGTGTGACAGACCCGCAGCATGAACGCGCCTTGTTCTCGGCGGCGTTTGTCAATCTTGGACAACATCCGCTTGAACATCTCCCCTAATTCTGGGGGCAGTTCCTCCACGCGACGCTCAAGGTCTGCCAATTGGTCGTGGCCCGCAAACCCAGAAAGCAACGACCGACATGCCAACACGACCCACAGGAAAACACCAGAGGACTTGTCCACAATGTCGTTGATAAGACGTTGAGCCTGGGTCGGATATCGGTTGGTAAGTCTCTTCATGTACTTGTGGCCGGTGATGGTATCGTGGACGTAGTTGGCGATGTCCTGTCGTGTCAGGTCTTGGAGTCGCAGTTTCGGGTAGTCTTCAAAACCAGCGATACATTCGGAGATTGGGCGACTTGAGACGACAACCTTGAAGCCAGGATTGGCGGTCAGGTCCTTGATGAAGGCGATAGCGTCCCAAAAGCTACCAGCAAACTCGTCCAGGCTATCGATGAAAAAGCAGAAAGCTCCCAACTCTGCTGACTTTGAGGCAAGTACCTGGAAAGCATGTCTTGTCTCAGCCAGAGGAGGCAAGCCGACTCTTTTGCCCTCCACACTTTGGCGCAGCTCCTTCCACATGCCTGGGAGTGAATCAGGGATAGCTTCGGGGTGGCGTGATAGGATTTGGTGTAAGAGAGACCTTGAGAGACCGGACTGGGATTGCTGTTCAGGGGTCCCATGGCACGAGAAGAAAAACTTGATCAGGTTGTATGAGCGACCGCGACTGCTTGCCCATTCAAGCAGCAGGTCGCCTGTACGCGAGTGCTGGACCAGTCGCTTCATCAATGTCGACTTGCCGCTCCCAGCCTTGCCAGATACCCAGTAAATGCCCTCCCCTGATCGAAGCCACTTGGGAAGGTCATCCCACTGCCTCTCGCCTTGTAGGGTCTGACTGTCGCCTCCTGGGGACTGCTTGTTGCCTTCTGGGGACTCGAGAGCCCAATCCATCGTTCAGGCATGGGCAGGTTTAACCTGATCCTCCCTGGCATTTATGGTCCGAAACCACAGGGCGTCCAGGATGCTGCTCTGGCACACCTGGTCAAAGGCGTGCTGGGTGACATCGACAATGGGAGCCTTGCCAAGGCCAAGTGAAGCCTCGAGGGCAATCTTGAGCCCTCGGAAGTCTTGGATGGATTGCAAGTCGCTTGGCGTTATGTAGGTAGGGGTGGCGGTTGGGATAAAACCATCGAGTTTTGTTATGAAGTGCGACAGGTCGGTGAGGAGGATCCCAAATTGTTGCTTGTCACGGATGGCCCAACGGAACTTGTTCTTCAGACTGGCGGTGTGTCGCGGAATTTGCATTCGCTTGCTCATCTCCCCAAATTCCTTGTTCAGGCGATCCATTTGGAGTCTGCTGATTGCTAGGGGGGTATTCTCGGGAGTATCGACTGTCGCGGATTCCGACCTTGCCTCGGTCGATGGCCGAACGCCATACTTTGTTTTCAACTCGGAGGCGTTGCTCAGCAGCGATCGGACACACGCCAGAACTCGAAAGACAGTGTCACGGGTGTTGGGCTCATCCAGACGGCGGTCGTATTGGACGCGAAGGAGGCCAACGCGGTCAGCCCAGTGGAGGAGCATCGTCTTCTCGATATCCAGCTTCGCATCGAGAATTTCGTAATCTCTCCCAAGGTGTCTAGAGTCGGAGAAGAGTGAAAAGAGGTCGACGACATCCTTGAACGCGCCAACAACACCAGCCAAGCCCACAGCCCCGACAACCAAGCCAACGACCTCGGCCATTGTACGGTGCCAGCGGCACTGCGAATGTGCAATGGGATGAAGAATAGAAATTGGGGTCAAATAAAGATCGCCATCAGCTTGAGGGCAATGAAGATGTTTCGACGAAAGAGAAATCTCACGACAGGAGATGCCATGTGCAAAAATTGCGAGAGGGGTGGGACGGAGAGCCTCGCTGCTCAGCCACGAGAAGACGTTGCGTGGCACCAGAATTGGTTGCAGGTGCCCCACTTCTGTGCTTCTGGGGGCGGCTCACCATTCTGCGCATAAAAGTTCTGTGTCTACTCAGAGGAGTCCAGAACCGGTATCTTTGAGGACAGAAGACCGCACCTTCTGAACAACAATGAATACCAGAAGCTGTCGTTATTATTGGGAGGGCGAAAACGTGTTCCCGGACTAACGTATTTGATAAGCGAGCCGGACAGACAAGCGAGCCAGACACTTCTACCTACTCAACAAAAACTTTCCTCAATTGCAAAACAACAACACTAGGAACCAACGATAATTATATCAGAAGCAGCTGAATCAGATGCTTCTGCAACCTCCTAGCAAGTGCGGGCATTATGGCCAGGCTTACCACACACACTACAGC
>FTCU01002825.1_pt1 | contig 11259 bp, 8 predicted proteins | sample 1639521 | NCBI WGS metagenome assembly FTCU01 (sample SAMEA3914864, study PRJEB12502) | metagenome | biome: forest; material: soil | place: USA | collected 2012-03-12 | depth 0.3 m
CGCCTACGCCGTGCTCTCCGACCCAGCCCGGCGCAAGCGCTACGACGAGACGGGCTCGACCTCGGAAGCGGTCGTCGACTCGGACGGGTTCAGCTGGACCGACTTCTACGAGGAGCAGTACCGCGACGCCGTGTCCGAGGACGCCATCAACCAGTTTGCGGCGCAGTACAAGGGCTCCGACGAGGAGCGCGGCGACATCCTGGCCGCGTACGAGGAGTTCGAGGGCGCCATGGACGGCGTCTACGAGACCGTGATGCTGAGCAGCGTGCTCGAGGACGACGAGCGCTTCCGCAAGATCATCGACGCCGCCATCAAGGCCAAGGAGGTGCCGCGCTTCGACGCGTACGCCAGGGAGACCAAGAAGGCCAGGCAGTCGCGCGCCCGCGCCGCGAAGGAGGAGGCCCAAGAGGCCGACGAGCTGGCCAAGGAGCTGGGCGTCTACGACAAGCTGCGCGGCGGGGGCAAGAAAAGCCAGAAGGACTCCGAGGCGGACCTGGCCGCGCTGATTCAGCGGAACCAGGCCAACCGCGCGAGTGCGTGGGATAAGCTGGCCGAAAAGTATGGCGCCGTTCCCAAGGCTGCCAAGGGAAAGAAGAGGGTGGTTTCGGAAGAGCCCCCGGCGCGCGCCACGAAGAAGACGAAGCGCAAGTGAAATCGTCATGATGGTTTGGTTGGTTGGGTTTGGAGCAGTCAGGACATGGGGCATGGTGTTGGGTTACGGGACTCTCTGATTTGGTTCATTTTGCAACCTGGGATCAAGGACAGCATGGCGTATGAGGCGGCGTTGGGAACTTGTGTTGGGTGGAAAGGGAGATTCAACGGGTTCTTTGAGCATACTGTGTATATCAATCGAGGTCTGGGTGGGCTTCTTTGCTCACGCGGTAAACAATCGGACCGGCTTCGGCCTGATCCTGTTGCGATGTATCGGGTGACCCAAGTCCAACTTGCAAGGTCCAAATCGTGTGCCAAATCTGTAACGCAAATGAGGCTGCTGAGAAAGCCAACCCAACTGAGCAGAAGCTCGGATTGGGAAGGCTGTTGCACTGAGGTTACACCAAAGCGTCACCTGGCCAACGCCCGCTGGACAACTTTCTTGGCGCGGCTGCCTTCTGGCCGATCCACAAAGGCACGTTGCTTGCGCCCTCCAAGTCGCAACTACCACCACAACCCCGCACCGCCAAATGCCAACCTCATGTGCAAAGCAGCAGCAAAGACCCGAGAGAGTCACCGAACGGCCATGAACATTGCCACTCCAGCACGGCCCATCACCCAAGGCTGCCAGCCAGGTCACCCGATCCCAGAGGTGCCATGACCAACGCGACGACACCGAAGCCCGAACTCTACCCGCAATACTGCTTCCACCTGTCACCTACCATCAACCGCTGGTGCCATTTTCAGATCACCGACGTATTGGCGCTGAGGAGTCATCGAGGCTTTCAAGGTGGGTCAAGCAAATCGGCTGCGCCCGGCGTGTGTGCAAACTGAGAGAGCGTCTCTAACGCTCTACTCGCCGCAGGCCAGGATGTCTACTTCCACCTCAACCACCCTGTAAAATGGGTGCGCGTATCCGGCGTCGTCGTCGCCATCGACGAGCGCGAGACGAAACATTTCTACATGATTGACGACGGCAGCGGCGCGACTATCGAATGCGTCGTCAGGGTCCCGCCCCGCTCAGCCGCGTCTGGGAACCCGGCCGCTGCCGCGACGGCGAACGCAAAAGCCAACGGCGACGCCGCCAGCACCCTCCCGCTAATCGATGCGCCCGTCGACGTGGGGCACGTGCTGGACATTAAAGGCAGCGTCGGCACATTCCGTGGGAACAAGCAGGTCCGCGCCGAAAAGATCGCCCACCTCCGCTCGACGGAGCAGGAAGTGGTATTTTGGGAGAAGGTCACACAGTTGAAGAGGGACGTGCTTTCGGAGCCATGGATCTTGGATCCGCGTGAAGTCCGAAAGTGCCGGAGGGAGGAGGAGGGCCAATCCACCAGCCGTCGCCACCGATCTGGTGAGACACACACCCACAAGAGGCGTGCGGAGAAAAGGTCGGGGCTGGAAAGGACAAAGCGGACGAGGGTGGAAAACACCAAGGCGACAGGGCCGGGGAAGACAGGATCGGCGGAGCTGGAGAGGACAACATCGACAGGACTGGAGGGGGTGATGCCGATGATGCCGGAGAAGGCAGGGTCAGGGGCGCTAGCGAGCTCAGAGTTGATGGGGCCGGAGAGGCTGAAGCCGACTGGACTGGAGAGATCAAAACGAACGGGGCTGGAGAGATCGAGGCCAACGGCACCGGAGAGGTCGAAGCCGACAGGACTGGAGAGGACAAAATTGACCGGGCTGGAAAGAAAAAAGTCGACGGGGCTGGAGAGGGCGAGGTCGACGGGCTTGGAGAACATAACGTCGACAAGGCTGGAGAAGACGAAATCGACGGGGCTGGAGAGGAAGACGCGGACGGGCTTGGAGAAGGCGGCGATGCCTCGTGCCGAGGAGACCCAGTTTCCCCAAGAGAGGCAGCCACTGGCAAGCCGGCCAGTCAAAGTGACGGGGCTGGAGAAAAGGAGGGCGACTAAGCCCGTCACGGGGCTGATTTCAGTGACGGGCAAATACGACACCCTGGGTTCGTGATTGTGACAAGTCACAAAATCTCCAACCACGGTCAGGAAATTTACCTGGCGGGCGTGACACTTGTCTCAGCCTTATGCGGAGCCATCTCCCCAAGGAGCAAATTTCCCGACCGTCCGGCCCTCAAGCTCCGCTGGCAACGGCAAATCTAAGACCCGACTTGGTTGCATTCGGGCTTATGCTCTTCACAAACGCGGGGTTTGCGGCACCCAGCTTCCCCTTCAGTATCGGACCCAAGGCTACGCATGAGAAGGTCGATGTCAATCTTGTCCTCTTTCGGCTGCCCCGAAGCTTGTCATGAGTTTTACGAAGTGCTGTCAGGTGTGTAGTCGGACCAACCATGTCTCAACCAGCAGAACCATCTCTCGTCCAGTTGAGTGGCAATTCTTGCGCCCCGAAATCCGGTTCTAGAAGGCCGATCACAGTCAACCACACACAATCGGCCGGGCTGGGATGTCACCAGGCCAAAATTGGGGGAGTGCTTGCCTCACGCATTCGGATACATGCCAATGACACAGAGCTGCGTAAGACTTGGATCCACTTCCAAGCGACTTCCAACCCAGCTGTGTTCTCTGGGCCGGGACCCAGTTTCGAAGGGAAACCCGAGAATGGGGTTGTGTCCTGTTCCCAAGACACTGTCCACGCTGCACATTGACCTTCACCAGTTCCTCCTCTCCATCCTAAGCACCCCTCGGGTCCTGCGTATTTTTAGTTCCCCGTTTCGCATCGTCTTAGCTGAAATTGACTTGCATTCCCTCCCCTCACGACTCCGCGACCGTTCCTTGCTTCAACAACCTTTCAACCTGATCCAATCTCTTGGCATTCCGACAAGCATCAGGTAAGGATCAATTTTGTGTTTTGTTGACTTTGATCCCTGTGGCTTCAGGTCACCCCTACTGGTCACAGACAAACATGTGCGCCACCAAGCCACGGGACGATCTCTGTCCCTGAGGGACGGCCCGGAGTAAGATGATCGGATCCCCGGCTCGAAGACGCGCAAGTGAGATCGGCTCGGATATTTGTGACCATGTCGATGGAATGGGGAGCGATTTCATATAACTATATGTAGCCCATTGCACGGCGTGCCTCACAGCTTGGGTTTGCCATTCCTTCCCACCATCACGTTGAACCGCCAAAATGGGGAGATCATGGAGATTCGTGTTCGTGCTGCTAACTGCGTTGCAGTTTGGCCCCTGTCTCGCCTCCACCAAAGACGACGACCCGAAGAGTCTCGTCTATCGAGCTCACCGCGGGGCTCACTCGCGTCTCCCTCCGGTCAAGGGGAATCGGAACGATCCTCCACCTAGCGCCGTCCTCACCTCTCCCGCCAGGGTCATCACGAGCTCTACGCCGTCGGGGACAGACCAGATCCTCGTCGACAAGAAACAGCCTCCCAGCGGCTTCATCCACTCCATCCTCGACACCGTTGGCCACTGCACCTCGGTTCCGATTCTGACGAGCCCGATCCCAAAGCCGACTTCACTGCTTTCAGTCCCTTCCATCGTGGTCAGCATAAAAGTGGTACCATCGATCGGCGTCTCAATCATGGCCCAAGACATTTTTGCCGATCCCATTTCCACCGATGCGCCACCGACAAACATCGGCCGAAAGACGGATCACCCGGTGCGCAGGCTAGGCGTCACGGCCAAGGGCCCCAGCCAGACAAACAAATTCTACGCCAATTTCTTCCTCGGAAACCAGACTTCGCCGACTTACCTCCACCCGTTCTCGGTTGCTTGGGCGCGCGGGCAGGGGGCTTCGGGCAGCTGGGGTCTGTCCATCTCTCACATCGATCCCAAGCAGAGAGTCTATGGCCCAGCTAGTCCCGGCACTGGTGCTGCATCCTACTTCATCAACCCCGTCGGGATCCAGTCTGTGTGTCTCTCGGCGAAGGAGCTGGGATCCGACACGGCGCTGACCACCGAGTCGCTGACCGACTTCTCGGTCCAAGTCAACCTCCGCCCGAATGCTCAGGCAGCACCCGCGGTGCAGTTTCCCTTGGTCCAGGGCTCGGCCTTCATCACGGCCGTCTACGATGGGGCGTCTCCGTTGATCCAGACGGGCGTCTTCTACCGGACCGTCACTCGCGCCACGGCCGAGCCCAAAGCCGGAGTCACCAAGTACAAGCTCCATCTCGAAGACGGGACCACCTGGCTGGTATATGCCTACCACACCAAGGGTGACCCCCTGGATCTGGAAGTCGTCAACAACGGCCTCGCCCGGGCCAAGGGGCCATTTTATGGCACCATCCAGGTGACTAAGGACCCTGGAAACGGCGAGGCCGTCTACGACCAGGCTTGCGGCGCCTATCCCACGGGGGTGCGCCTCAGCGGGTCCGTGGATGGCGCGACGGGGAAGTACTCGTTCTGCTTCAGCAAGGCCGGCATGGGCGGAACCACGCTGGCCATGTTTGCGCTACCTCACCACCAGAGCTCCTTTGATGGCGCCACCCGCGGCAGGCTGACAAGCCTGCAGCTGCAAACCACCACCAAGGGAGTGGCGGCGGCCGTCGTGGCGGATTCCTGGACCATGGTCGAGCCCAACCTCCCGACCAACATGGGTTTCTTGCCGTGGTCGCCCCAGGCTGGAACCGTCAGCGCCATCTCGGATGCGACGAAGCAGAAGATCCACAGCATTGCCCAACAGGAGGTGTCGCAGAACATTCTGCAGCAGACCGACCAAGGCTCGATGTACTTTAGTGGAAAGGTGAGAAAGACGAGATTCCTGACTGGCCGCGGAAAAAAACGTGTGCTGACTTTTTTGGTCTTTTAACAGGCGCTGGCTAAATTCGCGGGTCTCATGCTGGCAATCCAGGAGCTGCTGGGAGATCAGGGGTTGGCCCAGGCCGGGTTGAAGCAGCTGAAGGTGGCATTTGCGCGGTATTCCCAGAATGCGCAGCAATACCCCCTGGTGTACGAGAGTGAGTCTTTGCAATAACCAGATGCACATTATGGACAACGAGACTGACACGCCGGGCAGGTGGCTGGGGCGGCGTGGTCTCGTCCGCCACGTACGTGACAGGAGACAACGGCGTCGACTTTGGCAACACGCTGTACAACGACCACCACTTCCACTGGGGTTACTTCATCTACACGGCGGCCGTCATCGGGCACCTGGACCCGTCGTGGATCGGCGCCAACAAGGCCTACGTCAACATGCTCGTCCGCGACATCGCAAACCCCAGCACGCGGGACCAGTACTTCCCCGTCTGGCGGTGCTTTGACTGGTTCCACGGGCACAGCTGGGCCCACGGTCTCTTCGACACGCTCGACGGCAAAGACCAAGAATCCAGCTCCGAGGACACCATGCATGCGTACGCGCTCAAGATGTGGGGTTCCGTGATCTGCGACAGAAACCTCGAAGCCCGGTACGTCCCCCCCTTTTGTTTTGATTTGTCCTCCCAACTAACCAACCCCTCTTCCCCGCAGCGCCAACCTCATGCTCTCCCTCCAATCCCGCTCCATGCAGTCCTACTACCTCTACACGAGCACCAACACCATCCAACCGCCACAGTTCATCGGCAACAAGGTAGCCGGCATCCTCTTCGAGAACAAGATCGACCACACCACCTACTTCGGCACCAACATCGAGTACATCCAGGGCATCCACATGCTGCCGCTGCTGCCGCACACGCCGCTGGTGCGGACGCCCGCCTTTGTGCGCGAGGAGTGGGACGCCTTCTTCGGCGGGGGGCGCGTCGACGCCGTCCAGGGCGGCTGGCGCGGCATCTTGATGGGCAACTATGCCACCGTCGACCCCAGGGGCGCGTACCAGTTCTTTGCGCAGAGCGGGTTCGATCCGGCGTGGTTGGATGGCGGGGCCAGTTTGACGTGGTATTTGTGTTATTCTGCCGGTGAGTTTTTGTCTTTTTCTTTTTTTGTTCTCTCTCTGGTCTGGGTGATGGAACTGACTGGAGTTGGTTTAGCGTTGGGAGGGCTGTGAGTGAGAAGATGTTGGTGTGGTTGTTTGTCCTTCTGATTGTTCTCGAAGAGCGGTTACCTCAGGGGTTGTGGATTGGATTCTTGGGAGACTTGTGTTTGGGCTTGAAGATGGTGTGAGGTTTGGATCAGGCTGTGGGTTGGAAGCCGTGTAATGTTTTGGTTCTTGTATATGCCTTGGATACAATAATCAGCGAGAATATTTTTAACTGCTTGCCCTCTTCTCCTGGACTGTTATGGAGACCATCACTCTCTCTCCCACTTTTCTTTTTCTCTCCTCCCTGCTTGTGTGCCCGTGCCTGCTGCCCGAGTCAACGATCAAAAGCACAACCTCGGAAAAAATCGGAAACAACCTCGAGATAAAGTATTTGAGGCTCAAGATTAGATCGAAAATGCCTAAAATGGTGGAAAGAGCGACGATAAGACCTTCCTGCCAACACCAGTGGCTGGCCACGCCGTACTGAGCTGTTTCACTCCGATATCGCGCGTACAAGCAACAATGAGTCATTCATCGCGTCGACGCGACTCCTTCGGGCCCGATTATCGCTCAGCGCCGTCTCTTGTCGCTCCTTCCTGGAGCTGCGTTCGGTGGTATTTGGTCGGGGCCAGGGTTAGGGTACGTGATGCTTAGCGTTGGTGGTTGGGGCTTTTGGCTAATCAATTCTGGGAAAGGCAAAGTGGCAAGGCATCTTTGGCTTTCATTCAATCACCATCTGCACCTGGATTGTTGAACAAAACCCGCCAGTCAACAAACATTTGAAGCGAAGCGAAGCGATGCGTGCCATTTGTGCCACCCGAGATCCCGGCCTTGATCGCGCCTGCCACTGCCATCTGGGTTCGGGTGACTGCCGCGTCCGACCCGCTCCGGCCCACCATCAGGCACCATTTGCGCCGCGACCTTGCATCCGGAAGCGGGGCCGTCACAGACAAGCGTTGTCCTGATGGGGTGTGCCCAGAGCGAAGCCCTGCAGCCAGGGCAGTGCCAGCCTTCCAGGGGTCCCCGCGTTCCTTGGAATCCCGCATTCAGATTTGGGCTCGGTCTCCCCAGCCCTCTCACGCCCCAGAAAACAAGGTCGGATCAATCAGCCTGAGGACTGCTGTGAGGACTGCCGTGGCAGCTGCTGCTCGCCCTGGGCCAACGCACACGCACCCGCACACCGACACGCCGCATTCCCGGACTAAGGGTCCAAGGTGGCGCGCCTCTTGCCCGTTCGATTCCCGGCCCTGCCACTGTGCGAACGGGGCGCCACCAACTCGACACCTGCATTTGACCGGCGCCTGGGGGCTGTTTGGTCCGGCAGACACCGAATCACGGCCCAGAAACCGGGGCGATCGAACGCTGCCCGGTGGCCGCAGCAGGGCGCTACGCTCCCTCCCGGACAAAGTGATGAGAGAGGCCCGGCTGGCACGGCGCAGGGACTCACGCACTCAGCCTTGTCCTCCCTCCCCGGCGGCTCTTTCTCTTAACTGGCCTTTTTTTCTGCTTTCGCTTTCTCTTTCTCGTTGTCTCACCATCCCTGGCGACCTCGACTTCTTCCGGTCTTTCGAGCAAACCTCTTCCATTTCTTGTCGGCAAGCCGAGACTGCCTGCCGCTAATTTGAGCGACGGACTCGGCCCGAATTTGTTCGACCCTCCGCGACCCCTCCCCCACCTCCCGCCGCGTCTTCGCCCTTGCCGCAGCGTTGGGCCGCACCATTCGACCGACTTCACCTTCGTACCACGTCGCCCGCCATGTCGTTCGAGTCGACCGGCTCGAGCCAGAGCTCCACCGTTCCCCTGAACGACTTTCTCTACTGCTTGGAAGACAGCCTGTTTGTGTGGGACGATGAGGACAGAGAGACGGACGACGCCTGGTTGGCACCCGTCCAAGAGGCCATGCTCGACCACCACAAACACAAGGTCTTTCACCATTGCAACAAGGAGTACCTGAAACCGCCGAGCCCCTTTATCCAGCAAGGGCCAGAGCTGGGCGACTCGGGCTCCACGATCGTCTATCGGGTCACCTGCCCGGAAGCCTATGGCTACCGCCGTCCACTCGCCCTCAAGGTGATAGTCTGCAAGGAGAATTCTCGACCACCGGGGCCGGACAGCGCGGCGCGTGGCGACGCGCTGAAGGAGGTCAAGACCATGTCCTCGCTTCGTCATCCGCACATCGTCGCGTACGTCGCCTCATTTGAGGATTACTGCATCCAGACCCGAGAGATCAAGCGGCGCCCTCACGGGAAGAAGACCCATTCCACCCTCTCGCAAGTCAACCAGAGGATCAAGAAGCACGTCCTTGGCATCGCCATGTATCCCCCCGGCCAATGCAATCTGCGCACGTTCATGGACGAAGTCTTCCAGGGCGCCGAAGGGATCCTGCCCCTCCTCCACACGTACTTCGGATGTCTCTCCCAGGCGGTGGCTTTTCTCCACAGGCATAACCAGCGAGTGCGACACAAGGACATCAAGCCTGAGAACATCATCATCGACGAGTACGACGTGCCCATCTTGACCGACTTTGGGCTCTCCAAGCACTTCGAGACCGGCCAGTACTCGGAGGGGCCGACCCCCAAAACCCTCAAGTACGCCGCCCCGGAGGCAATTCACGAGGAGCGCCGCGACGAAAGCTCCGATATCTTCTCTCTCGGGTGCGTCTTTCTCGAGATGGCGACCGTCCTGCTCGGCAAGCCACCCGGATTCGCAGAAGAACAGCTGGCTGCCAGCGGCTCGACCGGAACGGGACCCGACTTCAAGTACGCCGACTGCTTGCCCAGCCTCGACAGCTACGTGGCCACTCTGACCATGGTCGGCTCCGCCGTCGCCGCCGCGGACCCGGTCCGCGAACCCTCCATCAAAGCGGTCCTCTCCATCCTGCAGTACATCCGCCACATGTTGAACGAAGACTCCGAACGCCGACCAAAGGCGCAGTACCTCTACCAGTTGTTCCGGCCCCTGTTTGACGTCTCTGGCGCTGCGGGGCTGTGCGCGAACTGCGAGGAGGAACGCCGGACGGGCAGGGCGATCCTGAGCCGGAGCGGTAGCCGCAGCCCGACGCTGAACCGGAACGGGACCACAGCCGCCGGGCCGTCGCAGGGGCTTGCCCGGAGGGGGACGGCCGCGTCGGTCGCTGCTCATATTGGGGCGCAGAATGGCTCGTCGCAGGCTTCGAGCTCGCAAGCATCGAGCTCGCACACCGTTCATGCGGGGGATGTGGAGCTGGATTCTGACTGAAGGACGGCTGAATGATTGATGGGATGGATGAACGTTTATGAGATGATGGAGTTTCGGGTTTATTTCAGGCGTTCGCTTTTTTTTTTTCTCTTGATTGCTTTCTTCTCGTTGACGGGAGTCACACAACTCTCCTCTCCTTATTTTTCCCCGGCGGAGTGAGCATTATTCGGTTCTATACCACTCAACCGGAGGCAAGGGGGCATGCATTTATAATGGTGGCAATGGCGGCAGCTGTGTTTGGCTTTGGCAGGGGATGGGTAGGCTCCCGCGGATTTATGGATGGATCGGCTTTTGGGGGATGCATGGAGGTTATACCATGGCTATGGCGTGTGAAGATGTGACGTTTTGTTCGGAGTTTAGTCGGGTGGCTTTCGGAGGAGGCCGGTATCATGATGGGAAATGGAGGTTGGTCGGCACGCGAAAACCGGAGCATCTCTCTACAGGTTCGGCTAGATGGCCTGCTTCGGCAGGAAGAGGAATAAATAAAACGGATCTGTCTCTGACATGTTTAGAGCCAGGTGAATGCCTGGAGGAAGAGGATGGTCTCAAGCTGGGCATGTGCGGCTGCGTGGCCTCAAGAGGCAATTCTCACTACTGTTGAGAGAGACAAGGGGGGAAATAAGGAGATGAATATAGAGAAAACTTAAGAGAAATTTCAAGAGAATAATTAAGAGAAGAGAAGAAAAAGGGAAAAGGAAAAGAATACAGAGAAAAATAAAGAGAAGGAAAATAAAGGAAGAAAAGAGTCTTGTCTCGCCCGACCGTCGGCTTATCGCGCATCGACCCAGTGCCCTCTCTATACAACTCTTTTGCTTCTCCGACAACAGCAGAAAACACCATTATCCACAGCGGGCTTCCATGTCCTCATCAGCGCGGCCCGCCCCTCTGGAGCAGCAGCTATTGGCCAGCGGTGAGTATTGAGAGGACCTCTTGCCCTAAGCACAACTCCGGATCGCTCGGGAGAGACAAATCGGGCAGGGTGCGAGGACTGGATGAAGGTTTGGGCTAGCGATATTACGCTGTGGCTTCATGTCCTGCTGGTCAATCCTGAAATGCGGTATGTGTATTATACGTCGCCAGAGTTTTGGCGGAAATGCAGAGTAAGATAGACCCTCCGCTGGGATAGCGGGCGTAGGCGCGTTGCACTGTTGAAAGAAGCAAGCCTTGCTCTCCATAGTTGCTACCCCCAATGCGTCCGCTTTTAGCAGATCGCCCTGTCTGTGGCCCCCGGCTGCACGCACCTTATTTATAACAGAAAAGAGAGAGCAGGACAGAGAAAAAGGAGGTAAAGAAAAACCTTGAAACCGACCATCACGCTATGGCTTTTTCGGGGTAGGATATTGGATGTTATAAGCCCTGGGTAGGGTTCCGTTCTTCAACAAATTCACTAGCCTGCCCGGCTAGCTCAATCGGTAGAGCGTGAGACTCTTAAAAGAGCTCCAATCTCAAGGTTGTGGGTTCGACCCCCACGTCGGGCTCAATTCC
>FTCU01001564.1_pt1 | contig 11258 bp, 6 predicted proteins | sample 1639521 | NCBI WGS metagenome assembly FTCU01 (sample SAMEA3914864, study PRJEB12502) | metagenome | biome: forest; material: soil | place: USA | collected 2012-03-12 | depth 0.3 m
CACAACCCCCACCCCCCCCCTCCTCCTAGCCCAATACACCGACCAGCTATCCCACGTCCCCTCCGTCCTCTCAAAACTCACCTCCCTCTCCACCCTGCGCCGCCAAGACCTCGCCACAAACAACATCGCCCTGCAAGTCATCAGCCACGCGCCCGGCCTGGCTGCTCACGGTGGTGCTGCCGCCTGTCGCGCGGCCAACGACCAGCTTGCTGCTGCCGTTCGCGCAGAGGACCAGCGGGCGGGGGGGAGGGGCAAGGGGTGTTTTGCTGGGTTTGGGGTGGTGGATATGTCTGATGGGGAGGGGGCTGCTGTTGAATTGAGAAGGGTGGTGGAGGAGCTGGGGTTTGTGGGCGTGTTGGTTGATAATCGGTCGCCTTCCGGCGGGTTCTATGACGGGGCTGAGTATGAGGGGTGGTGGGAGGCTGTGGAGGAGGTGGGGGTGCCGGTGTATCTGCATCCGTCGTGGGTTGGGGGGGAGGAGATGGGGCGGTATGAGGGAAACTTTGGGGAGGCGGCGGCGCGGAGTTTGGCGTCGAGCGGGTGGGGGTGGCATAGTGAGACGGGGATGCATGTGTTGAGGCTGTTTGCGGCGGGGGTGTTTGATCGGTGGCCTGGGGTGAAGATTGTGATTGGGCATTTTGGGGAGATGATCCCGTTCATGCTGGAGAGGATCAAGGTGCTGAGTCGGAGGTGGGGGACGTTTCGGAGGGATTTTGGGACCGTGTATGACGAGAATATCTGGATTACCACGAGCGGCGTGTGGAGTCTGGATCCGATGCGGTGTATCCTGGCGAACACCAGGCTGGACCATATCCTGTACAGTGTTGACTACCCTTTCCAGACCAACGAGGTTGGCCTGGCGTGGATGCGGGAGCTGGAGGAGAGTGGGCTCGTCGACGAGGAGCAGCTCAAGGCGATTGCGTGTGGGAACGCCGAGAAGCTGCTCGGTGTCAAGCTTCCAGAGAGAGCTGCGCAGCTTTAGTTCGGTTTGTAGGGACAATCGGGCACCCTTATAGCTGTTAGAAGAAACCTTAAACATCACACTCTCAATGTAAGAGAAGACGCGAGACTTGAATCTCAGGAAATGAGTTGAGACCGAACTCCCGAGTATCAACGTGCAGATTCCTCAAGCAGACCTCCAGACTTGGGCCATAGCAAACCCAGTATCTAAGACAGTTTTAGAGAACATTAAGGGAAACGAAAATGCCATTCTTCATTTTAAAATGTAGAAGTCACACTTGTCGAGGAGTTATTCAAGTTAAAGGGAGCTTACTCGTGTCTGAGAAACAGCTGAGCACCACCAACTACAACACCCATGTCAATCTTGATCTTGGTCGCCCACCACGCTAAAAAGCAACAGGAAACCAACATATATACAAAAACACACCGGCAATCCTCGGCAGGATCCGTGATTCATGGAGGAAAAAATGTGTTTGTTACTCCTCCGGGAAGGCTCGAACTTCCAACCTCCTGATTAACAGTCAGACGCGCTAGCCAATTGCGCCACAGAGGATTAACACTTAACCGCCTCTTTGGCGCGTCCTAACAATAGCCGGCGCCGTCTCGCATAGGGGTCAACACAATTCTCCGAGCTCCTGACAATGGGGCTTTGGGTACCTTACACTGGCCATGGGTCTCACATGCTTTGGCAAGGTAAATAGAACTCATCGAGGTATATTGATACTGTACATAACACTTGAAGCACAACTCCACACCCACACCCTCTCACTCACAGCCCCCTCTTCCGATCCTCCTTGATCAAATCCGCCGCCCTCTCCGCAACAGCATACACCACGCTCTGAATATTCCCCACCGGCTCCAGCGGGAACACACTCGCATCCACAACCCTCAACCGCCTCGCCCCATACACCCTCAACCGCTCGTCCACCACCCCGCCCTGCTCGCGCGGCCGCATCGCGCAGCTGCCCGCCACATGGAACACGGAGATCTGCCTCTGCCGCACGATCTCCCTCGCGGCCTCCAGCCCTTCGTCGCCCGCCGCGGCGCGCAGCTCGGGGAGGCGCTTGCCGCCCTGCTTGAGCACCCCGCCGAAGGCCGTCGCGGGGTCGACGAGGCGCTCGACGAACTGCACGCCGCGCGCGAGGAGCTCGAGGTCGAGCGGGTGCGAGTTGTACTTGGGGTCCCAGACCGGGGCGGTAGTGACATTCGAGGAGGTGATGTGCACGCTGCCGCGGGAGAAGGGCTGGTTGAGGATGGTCATGACGGTGATGTAGTTCTCGGGGAGGACCGGGGTGATGTAGGACGCCATGTTGGCGGGGCGGTCAGGGACGGAGATCTGGCTTGGGAAGAGGATGTATTGGAGGGTGGTTTCGGTGGGGGAGGTGAGGAGGGTGCGGTTGACGTGGGCTTCGGGGGTGGTGAGGGTGTCGGAGTGCTCGGAGAGGAGGGAGTCGATGGTGGAGGCGCTGGCGACGCCGGTGCCGTCGACGACGGGGGTGTAGGCCACGCTGATGACGCTCTGGCCGAGGGGGCCGGCGCCGCCGGACTGGTACATGCCGACTAGGGCTTGGACGACGTTGGCGTCGCGCAGGACGTCGCCCGAGGGCACGCCGTCGGCGACCTCGAAGCTCTGGCAGACGATGGGGTGGTCCTGCAGGTTCTCACCCACGTTGGCGTTCTCGATGACCACGTCGATGTTGTGCTTCTCGAGCAGCTCGCGGCCGCCCACGCCGGAGAGCTCGAGGATCTGGGGTGTCTGCAGGGCGCCTGCTGCCAGGATGACCTCGGCGGTGGCCGAGATGCGCTTCGTCTGGCCGTCCTTGGTGGTGATCTCGACCCCGGTGGCGACGGCATCCTCGGCGCCGCTGGTGTCAAAGAGGACCTTGTTTACCAGGGTCTCGGTCAACACTACGAGGTTTGGCCTCGCAGCGACCTCGGGGGTGTAGTACCCCGAGGCGGCGTAGCTTCTCGTGTGCGTGGTCGGGTCAATGCTCGCGTGGTTCTGGAAGGCGCCGAGCGCGCTACCATCACGCGGATCGCCCGAGATCTCGAGGCCAAGATCGGCAAAGGTCTTCATCCAGGTGTTGTTGGTCACGCCGTAGCCCTCGCTGTACGAAACATGAACAGGGCCGTCACCATTGGCCAGGCTCTTGTTGAGGTAGGTCAAGCCAAGCAGGTCCGTGGCGGACTGCGGCGGTGTGTGGACCGTCGAGAACTTGCGGAAGTAGGGGGCCAGCGAGTCATAGTTCCAGGTCGGGTTGCCCAGGGCAGCCCAGGCATCGATGTTGCCCTTGGACGGGTACACCAGCATCATGAAGTTGAGAGCCGAGCTGCCACCGAGCATCTTGCCCCGGGCCTGGTTGATGCACCGGTTGTTCAGGGTTGGCTGCCGCACATGTCGTGTTAGTCGCTGGCTACGCCTGGGACACGCCGTGAATGGCACTGACCTGTGGAGGAGAGCTGAAGTTCCAGTCGTACTCGTCCTTGCCGTACAGGGCTCCCACCAGGCCCGGTGTCAGGACCAAGGGGTCCGCAGTGCGGTCGGCCCCGGCCTCGACAACGAGAACACGCACATCGCTGTCCTCGGTGAGGCGGTTGGCGAGAACCAGACCGGCGGTGCCTCCGCCGACGACAATGTAGTCGAACGGCTGGTCGAGATTGGGGGAGGCCATGATCATGTGAGTGCTGCTGGCAGCGCAGCAGTTGGGAAGTGGGTGGGGCGGTGACACCGAGCACGAAACAAATCAGGGCGGTATCACGGCCGATCGGTGGGCGGTGTGGATGGACTGGGTTGCAGCGGAAGGGCGAGAGTCCAAGGCACGGCACGGCTCGTTTCATGCAGTGGACGGCGAGGAGGCCGCAAAAGGGGCACGAACTGGGCATATAAGTTATCCCTCATGCCCCTCCCCCACACCTTGACCTTGACCCGTGGGCCGTGGCCCTGGCGAGGAGCTGCTCTCCCTTGCCTCGCCCCTCGCTGTTGGTTGTGAGAGAGGCCGAGATTGGTTAGAGAGCCCATTGTTTCTGCGGTGCCAGAGCTCCACTCGGGGTCGTCTCATCGGCCCCCGCAGCCCGGCCGGTGGTGATCATTTCCAGCAACAGCCGAAGGGCAGCCGCGGGGATGCGGGTTGGTCCAGGAGAGCGTCAAAGAAGCACCCCACGCCGCCATTCGCCGTTGCGGAGAGAGAAATACCCAATGCTATGTACACGTGTATGAGCCAACTGCCGCGGGGGAAGGGATTGCTCCATTCGGTCAATGAGAGAATGGGGAAGTCGAGTGCGAAATCACCACTCCAGCCTCGTCTCGAGGAGTGGGAACTGGGAAGTGGAACATGGAAAATGCCGTCCACGGAGCACGGCTCGAGCACGGGTTTGATGAAGGATGGGTGTGCTCGAGGTGTGGAAGGAGTGCGGGGCTAGCAAGAGACAGAGCGGGTTGATGCTGCAGCCGGAAGCGGGGCCGTTCAGCAGGCAGCATCCAATGGGCAGCCTCCGGGAGTCCCTTCCTGTGCTTCCTGTGCCAGGGGAAGTCTGCGGATGCAACGTGCTTTCTCGCCTGGGACCTGGTCGTCTGCGGTAGGATTCCGCGCCGCACCGCGTTCTTGCCATATCACAGCACCTTCCCGGCCTGTGACCACCGAGTTTCACCATGCAGGAAGGCAGGTATGCTGAAGAATCTGCCCTCGCACACAGCTTCTGCACGAAATCTGCACCCCAGGACGGACTCGGGTCCATGCAGGGCAAGCAAACCACAGCTACCTAGCGTTACCCGCAGCAGTCTCGCCAATGCGCGCCAGGGACCCGGCTACTGCTGCTGGTGAAGCAGCCGCCCGAAGAATTCCCGGACTCGGGACCACACCTTGCCCGATTCTCTGCAAGCGCGCACCATTGCGCAAGCTCTTGCATCTCCTCGCAAGCATGGGCAGCTTTCGCTAACCGGCCGCCAATCCCCGCCTCCCCCCAGTGGGTTCGGTTCGGGATTGTTCCCTGGCCTGCCCTTGTCCGCGCCGCGCCGATCTCCAGCAGCCCCGACCTCGCTTCCAGGCCCGAGACCCCTGATGGTTCCTGGTTTGTCTCTTGTCATCCCTGGAGTTCAACGGTCGCTGCACCGGCCACGCAAGTGGACCAGCCATGGTTCCGCAATGGGCCACAATGGCACAACCCGCCCCAATCATCGCTGCATCTTGGGATGCTGTAGCAGGACCATCGAAGCGCTAACGTTGACTACGCCTAGCGCTAGCACCCAAGCTCCAGCTCTTGCAGATCGTCATCCAGAACCACTCCATTGGGTGCGGTTTGCGTGCAGGCCACGGGATGGGATATCCATGCGGCCCACGCCACAAAAAACCACCGACAGGCTGTGCACAGTCGGAGCCCTGCCTCCCTGGGACTATCTTGGTTGGACCCCCTCGGTTGCGTTCATCCGATCTCACACGCATGGGAAAGGACATTGTGTACGGAATACATAGACTGTACAGAGCACATATGAGAACGATGGAATCGGAGAGCATTTGCCCGCTTACTGGGGAACGTTGCACATGCCAGGCGGCTGCGAACCCAGCCCCTGAGGGAAATACACACTGCAACCCTCCACTCTGGAATCAGGGACGGGACGAGCCCTTGTTGTGAACCGCAACTTTTTGTCCCGGCTCCAAGCCCGGCAACGGCTGCTCCATCCCCCGCACTGCCGATACTGGCTCCGACGCCCTGGGAAAATCTCTCCTGTTTCGCTCAGCCGGTGGCCCTAACTCGGTTGTCGGAGCAAAGCTAACGTTCACCTTGACCTTCCCCTGTCCCAGTCCAGACCGGGCTCAGGGGCTTCCGCTTGGAGGGTTCGGTGGGAACTCCCGGTTCCAGCCCGGTAGTTCTGCAACCCACCGTTGTGATCTTCAGTCTGGTTTCTTTTCTTGTCGTTGCCATTTGGCTGGATCTTCCCGCTCGTTTCTTGCCCTGGATATTCAGTCCCCTCCTTGGCAACTTGCTTCTTCTGAAAACCAACCCAGCCCCTGACTCCATAACGCCTCCCACCGCGGCAGAGCTGCCAAGTCTCACGCTGCTCCGCGCCGTGGCACATCGAAATACTGATGGAGATGTGGAAGCACTCCAGATACCGCCCTTTCCCCCACGCCTGCTCCCGTTGACGGTCCCACCTCGACGCTCGTCCTCCTGTCTGGTCCTACATCGCACACGGCATATTTGAGGCCTAGTCTCGACCAGTCTCCCGGCCACGTTTACGACTCCTTCCCTCCTTACCCTCGCCGTCCGTCTCCAACCTTATGAGCAACACCTCAACCAGATCGGAAACAAGGCCACGCCCGCAACTCGAGTCACCATGATCGAGTACCTCGAGTTTCCGGTGCTGCCCATCGTTAGGGTCCACCTCATCATCAACTGTGTCCTCGCCGCTCTGACTGTGCTGGTTGTGGCCCTGCGTATCGTGGCTCGCTTTTTGTCCGGCGCCGGGCTTTGGTGGGATGACTGTGTTATCCTCCTCGCCCTGCCTCAGGGCATCGGCATGCTGATTATCCAGGGGCTGTGTGAGTTTTCCAAGTGATGAGAAGGAACTAGGTCAAGTCTAACTTCTCCTTCCAGGGTCACCTATGGGCATTGGTTTCCAGTTCGCCGAGACGCTGCCGAACCTCGAAACGATTCTCAAGATGCTGGTCGCCTACGAGCTCATCTACGCGACAAGCATCAGCACCATCAAGCTCAGCGTTTTGCTCTTCTACCTCCGCGTCTTCGTAAACCGTGGCCTGCGTACGGCCACCAAAGTCGCCTTGGGCTTGGTCGGTCTGTGGAGCATCGGCAACATCCTCCAAGTCTTCTTGATCTGCCGCCCCTTCGAAAAGGCCTACAGCCTCACAGCCGAGGGAACGTGTGGTAATCAGGTCGCATCCTTCATTGCCATCGGCGCCTTCAACATCGTCACCGACATCATCATCCTGACCCTACCGCTACCCACGGTCTGGAGTCTGAAGATGTCGACGCCGGCCAAATTCGGCTTGACCGGCGTCTTCCTCGTTGGTCTAGTGTAAGGGTCTCTGTGGTCCTGACTTTGAGACATTGCTAACATCCACAACAGTGTCAGCGTGATCGGCGTGATCCGCATCGTCACGCTCACCCAACTCGACCTCACGAACCTCACGGGCACCATGATCTGGGCCGACTTCTGGTCCGCCACCGAACCGAACCTGGCCATCCTGTGCGTCAGCCTGCCCATGCTGGGCTCGCTCTGGTCGCGATGCGTCGCGACCCGCCGGGGCGCGTCTAAGCTCGCGTACCACTCGAGCGAGAACAACACGAACGGCAGCGCCTTCAGCAAGCTGAAGAACCAGAGCCAGCCGGGCCGCCAGATTGCGCTCGAAGACCTCTACGCGGCGAACCAGGAGGTGCACTACCAGTCTGCCGTCGGCACCGCCGCCACGCCGGACCCCGAGCGCGATCTGTCCTCGTATGCCGAGAGGGATAAGGACAGCGGCTCTGAGGTGGCCCTGACGGAAATGGAGCAGGACCGGCGGGATGCAAACGGAGGAATCAGGGTGCAGACCAAGTGGACCATTTCACATGACTGAGAGCCTGAGGCCCCGTTTTTTGTTTTGACTTTTCTTTTGTCTTCAACCGTTTGGGTTCGCGGTACGAATCATGCATATACACAGCATCTGCCACTTGCTGGCTAGCGACTTTGATTTCAGGAACGGATTTCAGGGGTCAGATTTGTCGTCTGGATACCAAAAGGGGCTCGGGCCATGGTCGGAAAACACACGATAGACAACAAGATTCCATGCACAACTTCTTTCCATCAAGAGACCAGGCGTCCCCGCGTCCGAAGGATTGAAATCGGCTGGATGCACATCCCACCAGGTTGAGTCGAATGCACCACACCACGGCCAGGGGTGCTGCGTGCTTTTCCACATGTTCTTCGCTTGATCGTCAAGGTCATGCAAGAAACACGCCACTTCATGGCCCCCCTGCACCCCCGGATTCCAGACATGTGGTGGCGTCAAGGTCCGATTCGGTCGGCGCGATTCAAGTTACCACGCAGACGCCACAGCTCCAGAACCCGCCGACTTTGGGCCGTAGAAGTGCTGTGCAGGAGACGTAGCCGAGGGGACTTTTTTGTCCGACTGTTCAATCGGCGCGTTCGTGGAAAGCATGGACGTAGCATTGTCCATGCGGAGAATGAAACCCCGCAAGAGGCGTCGATGTGGCTTGCTCTCTTGATGCAGAAATTAAACTAAGCGATATGATGAAGCACATGCGAGTTGACAGCCTCTACAGACTATTTTAGTAAACCTGGCCGCTTCGAGTAAGCGAGCAGCAGACCTTGATGCCAGCCCCTGATGCGGTCCGCTTACTTTTCTGCCCGACTTGTAACCGGCTGCATATTCACATTCCTCCGTCTGCCTCGCTACCGGACCTCCATTGTTCCCAATCCGAGAAGCAGAACCTAACTCCGCCGGGCAGCCCCGATGAAGACCACCCGGTAGCAAACGACGGGATTCAGCTCCAGCAGGTCGTCTTAGTCGAGCGTTCAAGTGTAAAAGGGAAGTCGCAGAGCTCCTTGTCTCATAGGATGAATGGCAAAGCTTTGATCCCGGATCTCACGCCCCAGTCAGTCTCTTCCAGACCACGCCGTAGACAGGCTCCGTAAGTCCTAGTACTCTTTGTAGAGAGTGGTCCCTCTCAACAACCAGGCCCGCGCGTCCCTCTCTTGACCTCACAATGTCCATCATCCCGCATCATCTCAATTGTGACGTATTATTCACAACCCCGTCTCCGTCCCCAACAGAGATACAATCATACAACAGATGCTGCATGGTGAACAACCAGTGGAAGATGAGGCCCTGTGATATCTAGTCTAGGTCGCATGCCCAAAATCGATATCCTTTGACGGCATGCCCTCCCACATCCCTATAACAATCAAATCATATCTTAGTCCCCCCCCTCGCCGCCCTCTGCTGCCGAATAACACTACTACTAATCTTGCCCGCGTAGTCCTCCGTCTTGGTCCCCTCCTCCGCCGCCTCCTCAGCATCCAGCACATCCACCTCGAACACCTCGAGCGCCCGCCACCCCTGCTCCACCCGCTTCTCATTCACCGCCTTCCCGCCCGACCGCGTCTCCCCCGAAACAACCAGCGCCTCAATCTCCTTGACCGTAATCGTCGGCCCAAACGCCTCCTGAATCCGCACACACTCCACCCGAACCGCCCCCTCACGGAACGTAGCCGTAAACTCGCCATCCTTCTCCTCAATCCCCGGCCGGACCCCGTCCTTCCACCCGCGCGGCGACAGCTCCAGCAGCTGCGCGAGAAAGAAGAGCACGTTGCGGGAGCGCTCTTCCCACGGCTGGACGTACTCTGCGAACTTCTTGCTGCGCAGCATCTCGTCGCCTGTAATGCCGATGATGTAGCGGGCTGGCGGGGCGGCGCGGTCGCCCTGGCGCGGGACGCGGAGGAGCAGCGCGCCGGCGGTCAGCAGGAGCTTGTGGCCTGGGTGGAGGTAGTCGAAGGTTCCGCCTAGGCAGACGACGGGGTAGGTTTTAGTTTGGGGAGGCGGGGTGGGAGACGGGGGTTGGGCGAGGTTTAAGGTCAGGCCGCCTTCCACTGGGATGAGTTGGTTTTGCAGGATGGTTTGTTTGCCCTCGGCAAACTTGAGGTAGGTCTGGTGGACCTGGAAGCCGAGCTCGCTCCTGACGCTGAAGATGGCGTGCCAGGGGAAGTAGGCGGCGGCAAAGGTGGGCATGTCGACGACGACGGTGTTGTTGGGCTCGATGGCCGGGCGGAAGTCGGACGGGTAGCGGCGGTCGCGGGCGTCGTCGATGAGGAGGACGGTGGCGTCGACCGAGTTGGGCCCGCCGTCGACCTCGGTGCCGATGGCGAGCTGGGCGCAGACGACCGAGATGATGCTGTAGAGGCCGGCGACCAGGGCCTGGGCCTCGGGCCACGAGAGGGTCTTGGAGTAGCGGAACTGGCCGTGTAGGAGGGGCGAGGCGACGGCGACGATAAGGCGGGAGGCGCCTGTTGGCCGCTTCAGCTTGGAGAGGGCGGCCGTGAGCGAGGGGCGGTAGGCGGCATTGAGGGCGGCGCGATTGAGGGGGGTGGGAGGGTAGGGGAGCAGGAGGAGCGAGGGGAGGTCTTCTTGTTTCATGGTGTGGTTGGTGTGGGTGTAGAATCAAACGAGGCAGAGGAAAGAATGGAATGGACCAGAGGCTCAGAGCCGAGGAGGGAGTCGAGGGCCGGAGAGAGTGAATCGAGGCAGCGAGCGGGTTGGGAGCTTGGGATGAAGTCGGCCTGGTGTCTAGTGTCTAGCGGTCCGGATTCTGGAGTAGTGAATTTGGAATTCCGGAGTCGTGGATGCCCGGTGTTAAAGAAGATGATGGAGGTGGGTGAGTGTGAGCTGTTGCCGGGTTGGGACCTCGGCGGAGGGTGGGGTTGTTCCATGGCATCAAGCGCCGGGCGAGTCGCACGGCAGCAGTCGTTCAGGCTGGGCCCAAACAGCTTATCCCGTTAAAGGTAAGCATTGTGAACTGATCAGATAAATAACTTGCAAAAATCACAACCATGATCCCATTTGCGCAATGGTCCCCGCACCATTCAGAATTATACAGAATACCGATTGCAGCTTCAAGACTTCAAGTCCCGTCGTTGATTGATTCTGGAGAGAGAGCAAGGCGGGGCTGAGGATTGCGGGGCATTGGGTTGGGGTCAAACAACCGCAGGCCCACCACGGCGGGACGGGCAGCCAATCCAGAGCCTCCATTTCAGCGCCGCAGCCGCAAGCACCTGGCAGCGAGAGGGCGGGCGGCTGCTGAAGCACACCCACCCTGCCACCCCTCCCCAGCCGCCCTCGCCTGTGACAGGGCATTGCATTGCTGCCAGATCCGAAGCTCAGACATCAGCTCGAGTCTGCTTCCTCGTGGTTCCTCGCATCCCACGACCACGCCGTCGCCATTGCTGCTCCCGGGCTCCCGCGCCCATCAGCCTGCCTCTCTGCGGCAGGACCCGGCGATTGCTCTGAACACCGGCGCCCCGGACCCGACGGCGCACACCCGACCGAGCCCCGATTCCGCATCCCGAATCCGCATCCCGGTCTCGCAGCGCAGCACATCACGAGCCCGTGACATCGCATCGCATCGCATCGCATCCCCGGCCACGGCCGCACACCCGCACAGATGAACCAGTCACAGCAGTACCAGCCGCAGCGGCGGACAGGTACCTTCTCCCAGCACGACGAGCTGCACATGTCGTCCGGCATGGGCCATCAGGGCCATCAGAGCCACCAGAGCCACCAGAGCCA
>FTCU01000561.1_pt1 | contig 11236 bp, 10 predicted proteins | sample 1639521 | NCBI WGS metagenome assembly FTCU01 (sample SAMEA3914864, study PRJEB12502) | metagenome | biome: forest; material: soil | place: USA | collected 2012-03-12 | depth 0.3 m
CCGATGGTGATGATGCCTTCAATGGCAAAGATCATGCGCCAGCCGTACACGCCGCCGAAATGGGGGAGGGTGAGGATGCCGGACGCGAGGAGGCCGCCGAAGGCGCCGGCCATGGGCGCCATGACGATGTAGAGCGACAGGCGGAAGGTGAGCTCGGAGCGGCGGTACCAGCGCGACAGGTAGTAGGCGATGCCGGGCATCATGCCGGCCTCGAAGATGCCGAGCAGGAAGCGGACACCAGCGGCCTGGGCGAAGTTGTGGACAAAGGCGGTGCAGACCGAGACGATGCCGAAGCCGAGCGAGATGGCCGGGATGAACCAGCCGGGCCCGATCCATTTGCACATGATGTTGGACGGGATCTCGAACAGGATGTACGAGATGTAGAAGATGGAGAGGAGGGCATTGTAGTCGTAGCCCGACATGCCCAGGTCTTTCTCGAGGCCAGCAATCTTGGCATTTCCTGTGCGACACAAGTCAGTGACCCGGTACGCCGCGTCGAGCTCCGATAGAGGTGGCGGTTCATACCGATATTCGCTCTGTCAATGAAGCAGAACAGATACAGAAGCGAGACGGTCGGGACGAGATACAAGTCCAGCTTCCTGCGGAGCTTGGCCTCGGCCTTGGGGTCGAACTCGACGAGGGAATGGCCGAATCTGGGGCACTCGGTCAGCGTCTGGACAGGCGCCCGTCAGAGGTTGGGCGGGCGGTCTCACTGATCCGTGGCGGCAGTGCCTCGCTCGGCGGCGGTGTGATGGTTGCCGCCTGGGGCTTCTTTGTGGTGGACTCCCGCCTGGTTGGAGGAGTCCACCGAGGGAGCTCTCTTCTCGTCGGCCATGGTGGCGGTCGGTGAGGGGAGGATCGCCGGGTGTTGGAGAGGGCCGTCGGTTTTGGTCGGATGCAACTCAACTCCGGCTTGTCGTTGGATGATGGTGGGCAGCGAGGACAGAGGACACGATGAAGGAGGAAGACCGGTTCCCTTTATCTACGGGATCACCATGGACAGGCATGGAGCGGGCATGGTACGACCTTGACACCTTGCCATGTGGCCGTCCCCTGCCCCGTCCCCCACATCACGAGTCAAGTCAGTCCCAGATCCGGAGTGGGCCCCGTTGCGAACCCCATGGGGGATCGCTCTGGTGGGCAAGTTGGCATCAGCGCCATCATCCATGGTGGGTGGCCCAGAGCTCGGGCCGTTGAACGCGTTGCGGCAGTCGAGTTCGGCAAGCCCAGGGTCGGACGCGGGCGTGTGAATGGCAGACGACCCGTAGGCTGGGCGGGGGGTAGGGTAGCAGAGACCAGGGGCGGAAGGGCATCCGGTCCACCCCAGGTTTGCATTGGGTCCCATGATTGCCAGCGGAGCCAGGCCCGGAGGAGCAGACGGTCGGTGATAAGCGGAGCGGTGGCAATCTCCCAACACCACGACACGGCCGTCGTGTCAGTCTCGCCCATCCGTCCTGGTTTCTTCAGCTGCGAGTCGGAGAAGGGCTTCTTTTCCTAGACTGCCGCGATATATTTTCCTTCCGTCGAGTAATTATTGCATACTCAGTAAGTACTCCGTCGATACCGAGACAGCCTGGACTCGACTGGCGCTCCCAGATGTGGCAGGATTCTGCATGACACCGTGACACGGCGACCGCCGGGCCCACCGTGTTGGATTGAGTGGCAGGCAAGTGGGTTCGGGACTTGCTGATTGAGGTCGCATCGGCGGTATTGCTGTTTTGCGGCTAGCATGTGTGTGCTTCAAGAGCGCGCAACCCTGTTTGGCGCCGCTGTGGTGCCTGTTTAGTGCCGTGTCCAAGGCTGCCGCAGTGCCGAACATTTGGTGCAAAACTGCCATGCCCAATGAGCCATGCGGAGTTGGTTGCCATCCATTCTCGAGCCACTGCAGCCGTTGCTGGGCCTGGCGCTGGCAAGCTGGGGGAAACTGTGGGAACTGTGGGAACTGTGGTTCTTGCCAAGCCCCTTCGACCGCCACCCCGCTCAAATGCTGCCCCGAAATGGTATAGCGCCTCCAGAGCGCCCACTTACCCCGACTCCTGCAGCCGAGCCCCATCCCGGATCTCGACCCTAAAATCGCCTTCTCCACGCCAAGGCCTCGGCCCTCTCCACCACGCTCACCCACCATTTTCAATTGCGGCCTCCTGGCTGGCTCGAGCCTGGATGCAATCCTCCCTGCGTGGATGCACTCCATCCAGAACCCCGCGTTCCCCAATCCCGAGGTGGCTTGCGAGCTCCATCCACGCCGTCGGCAGGCTCCCGCCGCAGACGGCCTCTTTCTTGGCCTCATTTCCCAGGAACCTCGCCCGCACGCCGCTCACAGCTACCCGGCCGTGTACCGGTACCTGGCCGGATGAACAAACAAGCGCCATGAGTTGCAAGCCTCGTGAGCGTGGTAGGATGCGCGTCATGGCGTGGTGGCCGATTTGATGCTGCTTGTAATTACTGTGCACTAACGTTCTCTGGTACGCAGCTCTTCCCGACGTGCAGTCGACGCAGACACTACTATTATGCGCATCAGCTTGAGTTCTCTCTAGTCCCCTTCCCGTGTCTTCGGCGATTATCTGCCGTCCTTGCCCAGCTTGCAAGTTCCACAACACGAATAAACGTGGTGGGTATGAATGGGGTCGGTCCCACACGGTGGACCGAGGCAGAGGAACAGGCAGGCCTGGCCCTTCCTCGTCCACCGCAGCGGCGCAGCGTGTCGAGGCAAATCGATACCAAGGAGAAGTGTCTCGGGTGTCTTGTCTCTCAAATCACCCTTTTCAGGGAAAGCCTTGGGGAGTACCGCCAAATCCGAACTGAGTCAGGGCATCCAGCTCCACGGGTTTCAACTCAGGGGGACGAGGACTTGGGATCCTCAACATTCATCGTTCCTCGGCACGGCGCGGAAGTTGCAATCCTGTTTGCCCGTGTCTGGTATGGCGCCAGCTAGGAGAAGTCACTAACAAAGGTTGGGACCGGTGCGTTTCGACATGACCAAGTGACGGTCCAAGACCATCCTGTACGGTATGTGAGGTACTGAATACAGAATAGTGGCCATCTGATCGATTTGCTAGCCAGATATCTACGCTTCCTTCGAGCATCACCCCGTCTGCACCCCAGACCACTGGCACTACTGTGACACGGCCGTGGGAGCTCGGAAGCTCGGAAGCGTCTGGATCTCTGTGTCCCAAGGGCCCGGAACTTGCACCGGCAGGCAGGCAACCCGACGTTCAAGGGATGCTATCCTACTCCAGCACCGACAGCTTAACCACCTGCCAGATCGGGACACGTCTGCCAAGTCCTGCTAGTCCCAAGCCACCGGGAGCGGCACGCAGGTGCGGCTACGACACGAGTGTCTCGGTGGGAGACATCCGCAGAGCGCCCAGGCCGTCCCCGAGCAATGGAGAGGTTCCCAGCGCCCCGGTTCCCTCGTGGTGAGCTACCTAGCGCCTGATTTGTTCTGGAAATCGCAATCATGTGAGCAGGAGTGATAGCGATTGGGCCTAGCGCATGATAGACTGCTTGGCTCGAGCCCAATAATATCCCCCTTCTTATCCTTAAGTAGTTCTCAGGTACCTGCTGTTCCCCACCAACATCAAAGAGAGAGACTATGACTCCCTCTTCTCTCGATCTCGCCTGATGCCTTGTTTATTCAGGCAGGCACTCTATGCTTTCCATAGCATCACATACCATGATATGGGTTTGATCCTCGACTCTCAGCAAGGTCTAAGCCGTCTCTTTGCCGCAAGACATCTACTTGCATGCTTTCATCATCCCGAAGCAGTCTTCTTGTACTTTCTTCCCCCTTCACAGTTAATGGATAAGTTGGCGTTTGCTAAGCTAACTCAAACGTCGAAAGAACCAAGTCAGGTTTCGTTTCATGAAGATCCCATTAATTATTTCTTCCCGAGTCCTTGGTCGAGAGTTTTAGAGCCGGGCAGCTTCCGTCCGACCTCGCCGTGCTAACCCGTCCGTGTTCCTTCCCGCGCACCGCCGCCGGCACTAGATATACAACTTCCCGCACGAACACAATCACCGCCCCTCCCAATCAACGGACCACCCGAGTGGTCAAGCGGCTTTGGGAGGGGGTCAACGGTTGGAACAACAATCGAAGTGGTCGCGGGTTCGACTCCCCACCAGCGAAGTAAAATCTTTCTTTGAAAAATAAAAGAGGATTTTCATACCCGGCTACCGTTACTCGACCGGCGAGTAGGGCTAGTCGGCGAGCTTTTTGGTGTTTATATCCAGTCTCATCTCATCTCGACCTTGTGCCTACTCTCCAAAGCGGTCGTAGAAGATCCCTCCCGATCATGCACGGCCAGCTCTTCCACCGGACTTCACATGTCGGCCGGCAACCCAACTGCTCCGTGCCGCCTCTGCTGCTCTCTCGTTCTTGTCTTTGATGCCAAAGGGCCAAACGTGGTCTCGATGGTTTCCCCCAAGCCTCTTCCTGTCTTCGCTTCCGTTCGGCTTGCGACACCACCCCCAAGAACAGCTGCTGCAACGCGTCGCTTTGAACGAGGCGCCGTCAGGGAAACAACATGCCCTATTTTCTATACTTGACTTCTTTTCCCGGTTGCTTTCCGCTGCTTTCTTCGTCCCAGATTCTCTGCTCCCGCCTTGCCTGATGGTCTCATGGCCGTCCTGCCAGCTCTGCCACTTCAAGCTCTGCTCTTCTGGCATGTCTTTCTCTAAGCTGCGCTCGTAAAAACTCGGTTTCCTTCCTTCCCATCTCGTCAAAACCACGCAGCTTTGCCTCCCGCCAGTCCTGGCGCGAAAGGTAGTTGAAGGTATCTTCGACGTCCTTTGTCCGCCTGTCACCCTCACTCAACGGGCGGAGCCGGCGCTCCCACAGGTCACGGTAAATCCCTGTTTTCTCAATGGTCTGCTCGGGATCTACGCGTTGCCGGTTTTCTGGCCCTGGGAGTATCGGGAGGGGACAATGCTGTGGCGGTGTAGTGGAGAGGAGAAACCTGCAGAGTTCCTCCGTTTGGGTCTCGAGAAGACGGCAGATGCGGTATATCACTCGAGCTCTATCCGGATGGACATAGATAGCATTGGGCTGGTATCTCAAGTTAGTAATATTCGTAAAACACACGGGACTGGACTCCGTACCTCGACATCGTCGTTAGAGCCTAGGTCACGCCGGTCGAAGAGCACAACACCGCCCAGGATACGAGCCTCGGTCCAGTACCCAACACTATCCGCAATACCTTGCGGGTATTGGTCGAAGTCATCGTACCACCGATGGCAAAAGAGAGTGGTAGGGAAGGTCGGAGGGTAGAGGCTCTTCCGTTGCTCCGAAGGACGCCACTGGCCAAGCGCATCGTCCTTATGTCGGATACCTGCTGAATCCTGCGTAAAGAGCCAGGCAGCGATCCGGTGGACAGCCCGCGCAACTAGCTCAATCAGACGAGTTGAGAAGCTGGGGGTTCCGAGCGCAGCAGACTCGTAATCCCGAAGTACCTGGGATCCAAACGATTAGTATAACATGATACGGAGGCTCTTATTGGACAAGCGTCTCACTTGTGAAGGCATAAGTAAAGCGTCGAAATCGAGCGCAGAACACAATCTCTCGGTCTCCTCGGCGACACCAGGACAGAGCTGCTTGTGTTCGCGGAGAAGCGGATGGTCGTAACAGAGGCATCCGCCGTAGCGATCCCAGGCGACGTCTGCGAGAGGGAGCCCGTCGACGATCTGGGCATACGTTTGCTTGGCGATGGGAGTTGCGAGGACGTTGGCGATGGCGCGAATCAAGATCTCGCGGTGGGCGGTCGGGAGCGTGGCGATCGGCTGGAGGTGCTGGTCGGACTGAGAGGGGGTGGGCTCCATTTGTACAATCGGTCTCGGCGTCAGGAGGGTGGTGAAAAAAAGGTCTTGTGCGCGGTTAGTAGCTAAGGGGTAGGGACCGTGACGAGCATCTACTATCTAGCATAATGCAGTGTGTTTGAGTGTTTTGGAGAAGCGAGAAAACGGAGGGCGGGGTTACAAGGCTCCCTACGCAGAGTGATTAGACGGGAGCTCCCAAATCTGATTTGCTCTGATTCCCATCTCAATGCAACCATGCCGTCGCCAACGAGCACACTGAACAAACGCCCCCTTGCCTGTCTCCCTACCAAGTACCTAGGTACCAAACCTTAACTTATCATGCCTGACTGAAACAAAATGACGGCCCACACGGATTCTTGAGCGGCAATTCTGGCTCTGGTCAAGGCAGTCAGATGTGGTACCTATATAAGAATAGTCCACAGTCCAAAAACCCTGCGAGGCGCTTATTTCACCGAAACCCTCCGCGGCCCTCGCACAACAGCGGGAGCCACGCATGCCTCCGTGCCACGGTACCGAACAGGTACGGAACTTCAATGGTCTTAAATAAACGGCGAAGTTGCCTTTTTTGTAATTCCTCGCCCCAAATCTTGTGTGAGAAAGTGATTTCAGTCCTTCCTTCGCAACAGATCCCCAGCGGCCGCTCGCAACCCCTTTTCCTTACTCCTTTCCTTGCACCCTCGCTCGCTTCAGCCCAACGGCCTCTCCACGTCTCAATCACAATGACACAACAAGACGCGTCTTCTTCAACTCTCGGGTCCAAAGAAGCTTCAGTCAATGGCAATGATGCGATCACAAAGGAAAACCCTCCCCAGTTCAAGCGAGGACCGAGGTTCTGGCTCATCCTGTTCATCCTCGCGCTCGTCAGCCTCCTCACGTCGTTGGAAGCCACCGTCACCTCGACAATCCTGCCATCCATCGTCGCCGACTTGAACGGAGGCGAGAACTACGTCTGGATTGCCAACGCCACCTTCTTGACCATGTAAGCCTCTGTACCTCTTGCGAGAGAGACACGGCCGTATCTAACCACTACTGGAAATGAATTTGTGTAGGACTGCCCTTCTGCCCCTGTTTGGCCAGCTCGCAAACTTGTTTGGTCGGAAGTGGCCTCTGGTCTTTTCCGCGGCGGCTTTTATGGTCGGGAGCGGTTTATGTGGCGGGTGAGCTGCTGCTTTCTCATGCTTACCTGGGGTAGCCGGGAAGCCATTTTCTCCGCCAGAGTCCAAGCCGGGTGTTTGCTGACGAATCCGGGCAACGAACAGAGCTTCCAACGTAGCCATGATGATCGGCGGCCGAGCAATCCAGGGAATTGGCGCCTCGGGCATCGGCGTCCTCTGCGAAATCATCATCTGCGACCTGGTGCCCCTGCGCGAGAGGGGCACCTACATGGGCGTCGTGTTTGGGATGGTCGCCTTGGGAGCCGCTCTCGGCCCTCTCTTTGGCGGACTCCTCGTCAGCTACAGCACCTGGCGCTGGGCGTTCTACATGGCTTTGCCCATTGGCGGCGTCGCGCTGGTGCTGCTAGTCGCCTTCTTGAATGTCAAGTACGACAAGTCTCAGACGCTGGCCACCAAGCTATCGAGCATCGACTGGCTGGGCAACGTCTTTTTCATCGGCGGCGTGATCCCGGTGTTGATCGCTCTCAGTTGGGCGGGCAGTCTCCATCCGTGGTCTTCCTACCAGGTCCTCGTTCCACTCATAGTCGGTTTCGCTGCCCTGGGAGTCTTCCTCTGGATCGAAAGCAATCCCCGCCTCGTGCCGAATCCCATGATGCCCACCTACCTCTTCCAACACTCCATCACCCTGATCGTCTTCATCCTCACCTTCCTCCACGGCATAGTCACGCTGTGGGCCACCTACTTCCTCCCGGTCTACTTCCAGGGCGTTCTCGGCGAAAGCGCCTACCGCTCCGGCATCATGCTGCTCCCCACAATCCTCGCCCTCCTCCCCGCCGCCGGGCTGGGCGGCGTGCTGCTGACCAAGTTCGGCCGCTACAAGCCCATCCTCATGGCCGCCTTCGCCTTGATCGTCGTTGGCTTCGGCCTCTTCTCCATCTTGGACGAGAACTCGAGCACGGGCGCCTGGGTGGGCTTCCAGGTCGTCGAGGCCTTCGGCGCGGGCTTCGGCTTGGCGGCCATGCTCCCCGCGCTGCTGGCCCCGCTGAAGGACAAGGACACGGCGGTGGCGACGAGCGTGTGGGCGTTTTTCCGCGCCTTTGGCGTCATGTGGGGTGTTGCTGTCGGCGGCGCCGTCTACACCAACCGGTCTGCGCAGCTGGCTGCCGCGGGCGCCATTAGCAGCGACGCTGCGGTGGCGGCGCGCTTTGTAGCCGGCGGGGCGTACGCGTCTGCCGAGCCACGGTTTCTCCACTCGCTTTCGGCTCAGACGCGGGCTGAGGTGGTTGCTGTGCAGAATAGCGCGCTTCAAAGGTCCTGGCAGGTTGCCATTGGCTTTGGCGCGCTGGGGCTCATTGCTGCGGCTTTGATGAAAGAGGTACCGCTTAGGAAGGAAAACAAGACCGAGTTTGGCATGGTGGAGAAGGAGAGGAAGCGTACCGAAGAGGAGGCTGGGAACACAACAGAGCAGGAGGTCGTGGCGGCCGCGTTGTGATATCGCTCGAGACACGGGCCAGGGGATGGCGGAGACGAGTGGATATAACGGTAATGGTTCTTAACTGCTTCTGGGTACATAGCAATAATAGATTAGTTTGTGATACACACTTTAATTCTACCTACAGATGGTCATCGAAAAACCTCATCGTCTCCTGGATGTTGGCGCGTATCGACTCCACGTACGACTTGCTTCCCCGTCGTGACTTGACATCCTCCTGCGCCAAAACAACCCAAAACAACCACGCTCGGTCCGCACGAGACAAGATCCCCGGAACAGCCGCCGGGGATGAGGCAGCGGTTTCACCCGAGAGACAATACTCGGCCGGAATCCCCATGCAGCGCTCCAAAGCCCGCACCTGGCCCTGGATGGCATCGAGCACGCCCGTGGCATATGTCCTGAGCGGCACGTCCTGGAGCGAGGAGATGCCGCCGATGCGGAGCACCGACTTGACCTTGAGGGACTTGAATTGGTCCGGCGACGCCAGGGAGACAAGTTTGTGGATGTTGTGGAACATGGCGTCGAAGAGCCTCATCAGGGATAGGTAGCTCGACAGAGCCAGGAGCACGATTTCCGTGCTGAGCGCGTCCTCGTTCTGCTTGTGCGTCCGATCAGCCGGCGTCAGACTTTGGATGATGTCGATGAACTCTTTGCTGCACGTGAGGAGTATCGCAGCCGGATTGTCGGGCTTCCGGTCCGCGCCCTCCTCTTTGCAGCCTTCCACAACTTCCAGGGGGTCCGAGTAGTATGCGTCCATCGCCATAATTCGCTGGTCCATGTCTTCCCGGAACCGCATCAGCGAGCTTGCCGGGCTGGAGCATTGTGGTAGGGGCGGCGGGGGGAGCACGCCCTTCCACGGATAAAGGAGCGGGTCGACATCCATGTCGAGCGTGATGGTAGAGTCTCGGCCCGCGTGGAGCAACGCGTTGAGCTCATCATCTGCACTCAGTAACCCCCGAAACTCTGATGGATTGCTCAGTTGGTCCACCAGAGGGAGGATATCTTCGCCCGGGGCAGGGCTTTCCTCGATCGATGGGGAGTCAAAGCAAACGGAGCTGTCGCCCGGCGTAGCCCAGAAATCTGCTGCCTGCGGCCCATGAGCCAACGAATTCCTTGGAGAATCTACGGCAGAGTTGGAAGCCGCAAGGTCCGACTCTGCGATGCCGTCCAGCCGGTCCCACGACGTGCGTGGGTCAGTCCTGCACGCTCTTGCAAGCGCACTGGCCGACGCGGGCTCCTCCGCCATGCTAGGGGCATGGGTCTCAACATGATTCGTGTCCCGCAATGCCGGCGACGTGCGATGCCGCCCAGGCGAGAAGAGGCCGGCGGGGCTCGACGCACTGGGCGGGATGGCGCCGTGGATGGGACGCGGCTTGCGCGGTCGTCCGGGATGGCCGGGGGCGCTTGTCGCGCATCGCGCACCGATGTGGGAGCAGCGGGCGCACGGTGCCGTGCTGTTTGGGGTGCGAAGACACTGCACTCGTCTTGCTCTGCAGTGGTCGCAGGCAGAGCGCCTGACTGCGGGCTTGGGCATGTTGGCAGCCATTCGTGACGGGATGGTTGGTGGGGCCTGCGAGGAGCGGACGAGAGCCAAGTGGGGTTCCTGCTGAAGAAGACACAAGAAAATAAAAACCCAGTGCGATACGACTAGACTGAGACTGGGACGACGACGTTCGACATGGTGGGCAAGGTTGGTTGGACAAGGTGCGTGTTGTTGAACAAGGAGACAAAGTTGCCACGCCGTCATGCCAGAAGAGGAAATCCCCCGCGGAGGGTTTGTGGCCACAGCCAATCAGCAAAAATACCGAGCCGCTCTCCATCTTACTGAGTGGTACTCATTAGCTGGACTTCCCGATGCAAGCACAGGTGTTGTTGCTCGGTACATATCACTGGACTTCAACTTGCCTTCCTCAGCGCACCTTGACCTGGCCATCGCTGGTGTTTAAATTTGATTGGAGGAGTTCGAGGCGCCCGTGGGGTTAAAATGTCACCGCTTCACATCTTTGCTGTGTCAGCATAACGGTGAGGAAAGGGGATGGCTAACTGTTGTTCAAGAAAGCAAGAGAATAAGTAAGGTACCTATATAAGTTGGAAAGAACAAAACAGGGAGAGGCGTCAGGAGTCAGGTCTGTCGGGACCAAGGGGGCTAGTTTTCTAACCCCTTCCCTTGCCGGCAGCCCGTTGCAGTTGATTAGAGCTTGGCTCTCTGGAACGTCAGTCAAAAAATCATCTACCTCATGTCAGGGTAGATAGACACTTTCTCTGACGTATAGCGTTTTCAACCCTTTGGAAACCTCGGTTCTTCATCTGTACCGGGCGAGTCCCCTCAGTCCGGCGCGTTCCAGAATCCAGAGCACAACGCTGCCTATTTCAGCGTGTAAGTTCTGCCAGGCAGACTGGCCATCTTTGAAACGTGACTCATATCACAGCGAGGCAGACCCATCGCACAGTTTTAATGTAGGTATCCTTGTCCGCTTCTCTTTAGGTGCCTTGGTTGAGGGGGACAGTGATCTGTAAGTTTGCTTAGGGCGGGATGTTCGCAGTGACGCAGAAGAGTTGGCCGCGGAAGTGTCGGTCGCGGGTATGGAGTTGGTCACACGACGAGGAGGAAACAATGAAATGTATTTGGCCGCCCTCGAGCTCGAGAAGGCTGGAATCATCGAAGAATTCTCGGAGACTACGGGAACACATGCACCTGAGTACGACGTCTAATAGTAACTCGAGTCACCTTCTGCATGTGGGTTCGTCATACTACCGCGCTGGGATCGTTACATGGGTTGTCCATTGCGGTAATATGACTATCTATAACGTTACGTTA
>FTCU01000571.1_pt1 | contig 11224 bp, 16 predicted proteins | sample 1639521 | NCBI WGS metagenome assembly FTCU01 (sample SAMEA3914864, study PRJEB12502) | metagenome | biome: forest; material: soil | place: USA | collected 2012-03-12 | depth 0.3 m
CTTTGCCACATTCGTCCAAGGCGTCGACAAACAACCAAACTGGACGAGTCTTTGAGACCTTCGGAAGAGACGACCCGAGGAAGGGCCGTAATTCCCCCTCATGCCAGTGCCAGTCTTCACCCAGCTTGCCATTCTCCTTGTGCTTTGTCTTAAACCTGTCGACTAGATCCTGTAGTGCGTCAGGGGCCTGCCTAAGGACCTGATGAAGGAGAGACCGGAAGAGACCAAGAGGCGTCCTTTGGAGTTCATCGCCGCGGCCATGGAAGAAGAATGAAAGGACAAGGGCGCTATCTCCGGCTCCATGATTACCGAGAGCGTATTTTAGTAGTGTCGACTTCCCGGAGCCCGGCTTTCCCTTGATCCAGAGCAGGCCTCGGTCGCAAGCGGCCCAGTCCCTGTACATCTTGTGTTGAAGCAGCCACTCGCATGTCCCCGTGGCAGCGCTGCCAATCTCGTGCGAGCGGTCCTGCATTTGCGGAAAAGCCAGTGATCTGAGACAATCCTGAGAAGGCTCAGGCACGGTTGCGGGTGGGGGTTGAACTTTAGAGTAAACTTAGCCAAGTGCATTGTCTCAGAACCTATCTACTAGTTTTCCTTACCAATGGTGTGATGGATGGTCTGATACTGTGCAGCGTTTGCAGGGCCTGAGCCAGTAGTAAATCTGTTGATGTTTTGGGTTCTAGAGCCGTAGTCGTTGACAGACGAGGCCCTCCGATCGCCCTCCGTCGATGAGGGCGATGTTCGCGGCAACTCCTCCGTTTGGCTAGCACGCGGGTGCAAGGTGAAGCGGTCTGTGGCTGGGTCAGCAACTGTAACATCGGCAGTGCATAAAGTTTTGTTTACCTTCCGCGGGTGTCTCCCCTACATTAGAAAACTCTATGATGTACCCCAGAATCCTCTGGTACCCTCTCTCACCACTTTTGGAGAACTTCACCATGTCCATATGGTTAGCGTAGATGGAGTTCGTCTGAACCTTGAACCCGTCGTAGGATGCCGAGGACTCAGGGACAATCTGGGCCGGGGAGAAGCCGTTAGAGATGTTTGAACAAAGCGAAAGCGGCACGTGCTCACCATTCCGATGCCAGTGGGCAGCTCTTCGCGCAGGCAAACAACGTCAAGCTTGTTGGAGATTGTCGTGAAGTTGTCGCGTTGGTTTCGCAGGATGTGGGAATCGGAGCGGAGCGTCCTGAGGAGCTGCTCATTGGGCTGACGCAGCGCCAGATTGGCCGCCGCGGTGACCATCTCTCCCCAGTCATCGCTTTTGTTACTGCCCCGATGTGGCGTACCACAGAATATGACGGCCCTGGTGTTCGACCAGATGCTCGCCAGACGTAGGTGGCGGCCGTGGTTCTTGTACGTGTCCGACTTGATCAACGCCTCCTTCACGACTAGACCACCAAGGCTGTGGGCGACGAAGATGATGGGCCGGGTTGACTGTCTCTCCTTGTCTAGCGGTTAGCAAAAAAAAAAAAAAAAAAGGAATACAAGAGCACTCGAGCGCAGTGTATCATGAGTAGACCTACTTCCCGTCGCAAATTTGAGAGGTCGCTCAACAAGGTATCGGCATGGCCATAGATGCTCTCTTGGCTGGCTGGCTTCAGCAGATTGGCAACCGTGGAGTCGTAACCCCAGGTGATGACCCTCGCCCCCGGAAGGTCCTCCCTCAGCAGATCTCGAGGCCAGCAAACTCCGTCACGGGTCCACGTGGCAATCCTATCACCACGCAGTCCGTGGACGAAGACGATGTCGAATTTCACGCCGTGCTCCTCTGTTTCGGACGGGAAGAGCACGAGCGGCCCGGTATTACCGGAGCTGTGTTGATCAGCAGGCGGGCCCGTTTCATCCTCGGCGCCGTCAACTGTCTTAGCGGTCCTTGACCCATAGGGGGATCCCTTGGAGCGCTTCCACCAAAGCATGATGCTGTCATAGGACGCTGAGGGCAGGGTAATAGAAATAATGTGAGAAGCCACTGCCACACGAAAAGTTATAAGGGTGCAGCGTACGTTGTGGGTAAACCTGGGTGAGGCTGGTCGATGCTTAGGTACAAAGGAAGAGGGGAAGGCGTTTCGAGGACCAGCACAGCTGCCTCTCTGGCACACCGCACTACCTAATTCGGGAAAGCGCCCACGCCGCCCTCCAGCAGAGCATGGCGAATTCCCCCACTCAGCTGCTGGGCAGGCAGTCAGTCGGCTGCCAGACGCTGCCAGGGAGTGCCTCATGGATGTGGGCCTCCACCCCCGTGATTGGATTGGGGGCTGGATGCGGCCAGCTTCCCGTCAATCTGGAGCATGACTGGCGCCCGCCCAACAACAAAGCTATAGCCAATCGTTTCGACGGCACCATGGGCGGCACGCTGCCGAAATGCCCAACGCCTGACGTAAAACCGCCATGTTACCCCAGAGCCAACGGGAACCTGCCAAGTGGGCCGACTCAGATGGCACTCATGGAACACGCCAAAACATCGGCGGCTCTTATGAATCTTATTGGTTGGCCATGAGCGACTGCGTGCGAGAAAGCCCCCGTGGCTTGCCAATGCAACCACCACGAACCAGCTGGGCTGCAGACTCGGCGACCTTGGTCGGTGGCACTCGCCGCAAAATTGCTCCTCTGTCCCGCAGAATGGCCCTGAGTCGGGTGTTGGGCCCAGGCAGCGGCACAGGTCCCTGTCCCCTTGGGTCGGTATAACGTTGAGGATGTCTTCCGCCTTTCTTTTCCAGTTAACATGGAGAGTAGGTACTCCGTACGGATTATGCCATCCGCAGTGGCAGACCAACCACGGTCAAAGGCCGTCAAGGATAATCCCATCGGGAACCATCTTGATGCCCTTCCTCGCCTCACTCAATGCGGTCTTCTGCACGTATCATTTTCCCCACGCTGACCGATGCAATACTTCGAAGTTGACGCGGCAGCCCATGTCGTCGCGCTGATCGCGGCTGCTCCACCGGCCCCGCAGCCGACCATCGACGACACCCCGCACGTCTCCACAATCCGAAGCATCCACGCCGCAAGCGAGGACAACGTCTGCTGTTCTTGTCGCAGTCTCCGACCCCTGTGTCGCCGTAGAGCGCCCGACTGGACCCGAACCAAATGCGGCAGCCTCGACCTGTTCTGTCGAAGCAGACTTTGGCTCTAATTGAGCTATATATAGGGGTGGAAGTACATCTAATCTTTGAGGCGAAACAGACCCTGCTCACGAAGGGGGAAGAGTACACAGTACAGTCTGTCGAGAATTGGTATCGGCTGGCCATATTCGGGGCTCGTGCCCTCGCAGCACAAGTCCTTTCACCTTATGATGAGCTCATGCTTGCCATTGAATCCGGGCTCGAGCACGACCTGGACGAGATGGTGCAGGCAGAGTGGAGCATCAAGCTCGCCTGTGCGTGGCTCGCCCATGGCAGCGCGATGCCTCTGCTCGAGTGGGCGGTGGAAAACATGGAGGACGACAACATCACAAAGAGCTTTGGCCCGGGCCCGCTGTATCATGGCCCGGCCATCATGTGCTTTGAGAGGTGGCAGTTCTGGCTGCACCGCCTGGACCAGTTGGCCAACCAGGCAACTACTAACAGCACTCTGGCCGCCAAAGGCACTCTGGCCACCAATGGCAGGCCTAGGGGGCACCCAACAACGCACCTGGACTAACACGACACACCCCAATTTCAAGCTGGGAGACCAAACCGGGCCCTCGGCTGCCGACCGGTTTGGTCTGCCATCCTCAATCCCTGAGGAGATTGGCATAGGTAATGATAGCACGGACCGCATTGATGCTCGCTCTTTGACGTCTTCCATTTGCGCCTCGCCTTGGAAGAGCTCGGCATCCCAGACCCACTCAAACGGCCACGCAGGAGCCTCAAGTGGATGCCAATTGAAAGCAGCAGGCGCTTGTCTTGCAACTTTTTCAGGTCTGCAGAATACACGCCACACATCACACCCGCAAGTCATGTTTGCACGAGCCCCGGCAGCTCTTGTGAGACAACAACGGCTCTCACGGGCGGCGCTGGAGCCGGCGCGCTTGCCGCATTTCCGCCGGCGGAGCTCGCAGATGCCGCAGGCCGTTCAGGGCGAGGGCCACCTACACAGCTTTCCCAGCGACCCTGCACTACTACAGCCCGCATCGCGTTTCCGCCTTGTTTGATAGGAGGGAGAAGGCCAGCCGCCCAAACGATCTGCACTGCGAAGCAGTCAATGTGGCCGAGGACGGCCTTGTATACCCACGGGTCGGAGACCCTTGGCCGGACGACTTGGTCTCGGTATGTTGGACGCGCCACTGTTAGTTATTTACCCAACGCTTCGGCTGACAATTTCACTTTGGGACATGGACAGATAATATCAAATGGAGCCGAGTTGAGGCCAAATACGCGGTGGATGCAGGAATTCACACGCATGTACTATGACCAGTATTACGACGAGCCAACGGGCCAAGGGCTAAAGGTCGAGGTACCGTATATCTATACACTCGCCAAAGGCAAGCCCGGCCTTTTCCAAGTTTAAGCCTATCATACCCGAAACTAAACCCCTCATCTCTTCTAGGAACACTGGTACCAAGCCCCCTCCTACTCATCTACGAAGAGATCGGGGTTTTCTTCCTACAGCCGTCCGCCCAGGGCATGTCACTCTACGGTAAGATGGCCCTTCCGCCCTTCTTACTCCCCTGTGTCAGCCTAGTACTTTTCCTGGTATTTAGACCTAAATCGCTCCCTAGACGAGTTCTACGACAAGCATGCACTGAAGGAGCCTGTAAGCGAGTGGTTGGAAAAGCACCCTATCCACGAGTGCGTGGATGAGTTCTTTGAGCATCTCTGGATGGCCAAGTGATGTGAACTGGCCCCCATAGTAAAGTAAGTCGAGCTTATAAAGACCCTCATACCCATCTCTCTGACCGGATCGGTTTCCGTGCGACCATGCGATTCACCGCTCTCATGATGGGCGTTATGCTTGGTGTTGCCAACCTGCTTGTCACTTCTGCCCTGCCGCCCAAGGGTTTTGCAGGGCGGCGGCCACTCATCAATTTCGCAAGCTTCAGGACCAGGCGGAGGATATACTTGTATAATATTAGAGAGGGAGCATGGAGGACAAGGAACACAATGACATGTATGCAGTCAGACTACCGTTTCGGGAACCGTCAATGGTTCATGAGCGGGCTGCGGGCTGGCTGACACAACGTTTCAACGTCCGGGGCACCCCAACCTCCGAGTTGGGTTACCGCCAAATATTATGTATGTCTACCTCTGAGAGCCCGGGACAGATGATGGACACGACTCGGACGAGCCGCCCGAATTGCAACTCAACCTCAACAGCCTCCTGGAATGCGCCACGCGTATCCCTGAACGTCAGATGCACCAGCGCCGAGAAGCTCATTGGCGGCACCAGCCACATGGTCTTTTGTTCTCCGCTTCGACGAGAGACCCATGGCGCCGCCATCCTTTGCACGGGAGGGTTCCTCCTGCACCGCGCGCTCCGAGCGTGCCAGGGGCAGTCCCAAAAAGACGGACACAGGGGTACATGCTGAGCAGGTATCGAGACTCGCTTGTGTTGGATGGCGAGGTGGAGATGGACGTGAAAGAGGCGGCGAGGTGGTTTGTGAAGGATGTGAGAAGGGGAGGGCGGGTTCCGGGAGGGAGGGTTATGTGGCGGATATATGTGATGGGGAGTTTTGAGGGTGTCAGGCAGTGCTGCGGCAGTGGTAGTCGAGGTCGGCGAAGAGATGGGTGTAGTAGTCGTCGTCTCCGGACCCGAAATCGAAGTCGTCCCACAATCCATCGAGGCTAAGAGAGGAGTTTTCTGTGGTTGGATGGAGTGTCTCTTCGCTCAGCGCTGACCGGTTCTTCTGGCGGGCCTCGGTTTGGTCTGGAACTATCAGGTTTGCGGTACCAAGTCGATTGAGCATCTCGGAACCGTCAATTCCTTGCACCTGATACCGACGCAAGAGGCCGACGAGGTTCCGTACCAGTCCTGCAGCCACATCTGACTCGGCTCCGAGGGCGGCAAGAGCGCGATAAGCTTGGGCAAGTTGGTCGCGTACACCTCCATATCCTTGAATTGGGTTAAAATCAGATGGAGGGCTCGTGCCGGCATGGAACGCTAGGAGAGTGCAGGCCATGAACATGTGGTTAACGACAGGGCCAAGACGGTGGACGGAGAGGGGCCTTTGGGCATGCGTCCTCCCAGATGCAGCGAGAGAGGCCACGGTGGCGGTGCGCCCAAGGTCAATACCGAGCGAGCGCTCTATGATGGCAAGGGAAATCGAGACAATGTCCTGAGCAGATTGTAGGCATATCTCGTGAGACTGTGCGTATCGAGGGTCGCTGCCTTGTCGTTGTAGGAAGAAGGGTCGATGGAGTCGAGCTCGACGGCAGTGCAGCCCAAGATGTACCATGGCGCGCTGCACGCCGACCGTGTCAAGTTCGTCGAATCGAATAGGGCGAGGTATCTGAAAGAAGGGCGGGAGATCCATCAAAGCCTGCTCAAATAACTGGTCGAGGGCCTGAACCTGAGGGAAGTCCGCGACGTCAACATCAGGGGCCCCAGGGGCCCGAGCATCGACAATGGCTCTCGTAATCTCTGCGATGCGTATCCGCTGCAGAAAGTAAGACATCTGTGTGTACGTGTTGAGAGGAGCAGTGGTCAACTGGTCCACTCCGGCCACGTCGTTGTCGTTCAGATTTCGCGGACGTCTCACGTTCATATGCCGGACTTGGACCGAGTAGGTGCCATCAGTAGGGCCACCAAGAAACCCAAGCAACCTTGATCTGTTAGACTCCGTGCTCCCTTCGAGCGTTTGTTTGGGCGACTCACCAGTCTGTTGCAGCAATGTGCCACCAGAGTCGGCGTTTGAGTTCGCGAGTGACGCCGCCTTCGTCGTGCTCCGATCTGGGGCTGTCTACAAGATGCAACGACAGCTCGCGGGCGTGGGTAAGAGCGCAGTTATGGAAAAACCTGAAGCGGTAGGAACAACCTTCGGCACTGTAGCTGATGAAGCCCAGAAGGGTCCAGGCCTGCACCTCCTCCATCGTGCCACGGCTCAAACACTTGGAATTGCTGAGAATGTTAAACGCCCACTGACGCCACATCGCCGAAGCTTCTGCTGCTTCTTTGGTTGATGCAAAGTCTCCGTGACTCCCGGCGTCGGGTTGCCAGAAAAAGGCGGCGATGGAGCCGATGCTGAGGACGAGAGCAGCGACTTGTGGCTTGATCCCTTCTCCACGAGAGAGTTGGCCGTAGAGCTCAGCTACAAGAGTTCTGGTTGTTGGACCATGAATGACCGGGAGGAGCGGATAAACTTGGTCGATGTAGTCGTGCAACAGCGCATCAGCTTGCTCCCTAGGCATCATCCAGACAACTCCTTGTTCCGCCGTGGAGGCACCGGAAGAGTCCCCGAGATGCGCACGGAACGGAGCTGAGGCGATTCCAAACTTGAGGCCCGGAGCAAGCAACTGAGAGAGATTAGCTTAAAGTACCAGGCCAAGGAGCCGACCGTCACCCTACACTAAAGCCATCAGAGACGGCTGCTGCATCGAGGATCTTTGCCGTCTCAACAGACTGGCAATCTTCACTGGCCACGGTATTGGGGGCCTCGTCAACCAAGTTTTGCAGTCGGTCCGGCCGTCTCCTATTCCCGTTCTCAAAGACGGCCTCCTCCAAGACGCGTATTCTGTGGAGGATGCTATGATTATCCAAGCCATCGAGACTGCAAACCAGGAATTAATTCACTCCGAAAGTAAACCTCAAAAAGCGTGATGCAAACCTCCGATCGACCTCGGCCCCTCGTTGCCCCTGACAAGACAACCCACGCGCTACGCAGCTGGAACATGGATCCCCGCGATCACATTTGATCCTTCGTTGCCGACAAGAATCGCATGACGTCTGCGGTTGGCGCCGTCCCGGCCGCGGCTTTTTGGTGGTATCCGGCTGTCTCCGTTTCATGGCGGACAAAACTTGGCAGTGTTGGTAATTCCGCGGTCGGAGCTTCCGTGGCGGCCGTGAATTCGAGTTTAGTGTTGAGGAGGGATGAAAATGATGACACGGATATTCCGCGGATAATCCGGAGCATGGTTGGGACCCCTGAAAGGAGCCCTCGCCTCCCAACAAATTCAACATTGAACTTCGGTCACGGATCTTCCGCGGATTATCCCTCGATACTTACATATAAGAAAGATGCAGTTGGTGCGTCTGTGATGAAAAAGGGGAAATCTTTCCTTTGCTGCAAATCGTTGGTTTTTGCATCGCGGTACCCCCTGGCACCATACCCCGACCATGGCAGCACAAGCAAACCACAGCAAACAGGAAATTCCACTTCCACCTACCCCGACACCTCGCAATGTCTCCGTCGAGTCTTCTCCATTTGTCCCTCCCGATGGCGGCACCCGTGCTTGGCTCACAGTTGCTGGAGGATGGCTCTGTCAGTTCTGCTCATTCGGGTTCATCAATGCGTGAGAGCCTGCCCCCAATCTTGACGATTTCTCGAAGAGTATTGACCAAAAGCTTACCTACTTGTAACAAAATGGCAGCCTCGGGACATTCCAATACGTCTATGAAAAAGAGATGTTACCCAGCCATTCGGCATCCAGTATCTCATGGATCCTCACCACGCAGTTGTTTCTGATGTTCTTCCTGTCCCAACCGGTTGGCTTGGGGGTGGACATGTTTGGGTCAAGACCCATCCTCATCCCTGCCTCTCTTTTTTCCGTGGGCGGCCTGGTTGCTCTGTCGTTTGCTACAGAGTACTGGCAGATATTTCTGGCGCAGTCGCTGTGTTTCGGGCTTGGTGCCGCGGGGACCTTCATCCCAGGCCTCGTTGCTTCTGGTCAGTATTTCAAGAGAAGGAGAGCTCTGGTCTTGGGCATCGTTGTGAGCGGCAGTTCATGCGGTGAGTTGTGGCGAGCTCAACGTTCATCGGGGTTTGGCTAACAAGGTCTGGTTCAGGAGGCGTTATTTTCCCCATCATGCTCACCCATCTCTTTGACCAAATTGGCTTCCGTGCGACCATGCGATACACCGCTCTCATGATGGGCGTTATGCTTGGCGTTGCCAACCTGCTGGTCACATCTGCCCTGTCGCCCAAGGGCTTTGCAGGGCGGCGGTCACTCATCAATTTCGCAAGCTTCAAGAACCCAACATACATTCTCTTTGCCTCCGGGAGTTTCCTCGTCTTCTGGGGTCTGTTTGGCCCATTCGACTACTTGCCCCTTTTTGGCTCGCAAGATCCCGCGACATCGCCTATCGCCGTCTACACCGTCTCAATCCTCAAGTAGGTGAAACCCTCGAGAACCCTCTCATAGACGACGAATACTGCTGACCCCTTTCCGTCCAGCGCTGCGTCAATTCCAGGCCGCATCCTTCCGAATATGTACTCCGACCGGGTAGGGTCGTCACTGAAAGCTCTGTCGGTCTGCTCTGCGCTCGCGGCTTGTTCGATCTTGGCGATTTGGCTGCCCATCAACTACCACCGATCACTGGGGGGGCTCATTGCATTCTCCGTGGTGTTTGGGTTTACCTCTGGCGGGTTCGTGTCGCTTATGTCGCCGGCGTTGATTGAGGTCGCTGGTGGACACACCCACGACCTGGGCGCTTTGGCTGGCACCTTCTTTGCCATCATTTCCCTCGCGGCCTTGACAGGCCTTCCGATTCAAGGGGCCATCACATCTCATTCTTCTGGTGGTTCAGATGGTGCCGGTTTGGTGGGGTTGATTGTATTTTGTGGAGTCGTGATGCTAGCCGGGACAGGATTGGTAGCCTGGGCTTCGTGGTTGAGTGAGCATGGGAGGGAGAAAGAGGTCGTAGAGTCCGGTGGAGAGGGAGATGAGATCAAGCCTTAGTTAGGTGATTCATTTGAAGTTCTCAAAGCTTTAAACTCGGGTTCAAGATCTGAACTTCTTGCTCGCCTCGGTAAACGTCATGCCCTTCTGAATCTCGACCGCCATGGCCGAGTCGGCCTCGACCTGCTTCGCCATAAGCGGCAGGGCCTGTGCAGCAAGCCCCCTGGGCAACACGACAACCCCGTTCGCGTCTCCAATCAGGTAATCCTCAGGGTTAATAATGATGTCGTGACCGTCGTTGAGAACCTTGACCGGCTGGTTGACGGCCACGACCTTGAACAGAGGACCGGGAGGCGTAGTGCCCACATCCCGGGCAAAGACCTGCGTTTACATTCAGTCATTTTCTCTCAATTTCGAGACAGAAGAAAGGGCAGTCAAGTGCGCACTGGATATCCCAAGTCCCTCTGCTCCTGCACGTCGCGGAACCGGCCATCAATAACCGACCCGACAGCGCCACTGGCCTTGGCCCGCGTGCTCATCAACCCTCCGTAGAGAGCGTTGGATGTGCCGGGACTGCAAGTTACAAAAACGACAGCACCGTGAGGGATAGAGTCGATCTGCCCATCTTTCAGCAGGTGCCCGAGAGATCCTCAACAAACAGGCGGACCGGGCCGTACGTAGTGGCTGGGCCACTTGGGCCTCTCGTCGTGCATCGGCGCATACTGAACGGTATACGCCGACCCGACGATCTTGGTAGGGCCATCTTGGCGTTGGGGCGACCAGAGGGTGATGCCAGGGAGAAAACCGCCGTTGTGGACTTTGAGTTTGACTAAGGCGTCCGAGACATCACATCTGTGCATCAGCAGCATCGTCATCGTCAGCCTCAGCTTCCAGGAGACATGCTTTGGGATTGGCTGTCAATTTCGGCGTTAATATTCCACCTACGTCGTGTAATCCTGCAGCGATTTCACTATGGGGTCTTCTGAGCCCGTATTCGCAGCCATGGCGTGGCGGACGCGGCGGGGGGCTTGTGTCAAAAATAGCCGAGGTCCGGAAGCTTCGCGGCCAAGCCGCAGCAGGTTCGAGTGTGGGTAACGACGTCAATGTTATGGGGAGCAAGGAAGGGAAAACTTCAAACCCGAGCCGGACGGCGTGAGAATGTCTAGGTCGATGTTTGATGGTTGCTAAGGGGACGGAATGATGCAATGCCCGTCCGAGGTTGGCATGCCGAGGTGGTGATGCGATCCCGGGCCGGACCGGCTTGGCGGCTTTTCGGGTCCGGCGGCCGGACCCAAGCCAGCCGCCGGGTTCCGTTGCTGCGCCAGGCCGCAGCCCTCCAAACAGGCTCTGGCAGCTGCCCGAGTCAGAGCACCCCATGAATACGACATCCCATTTCTCGAGTCCCTTCCTCGCTCAAAGAGAAAGAGAAGGCCGGCCAGGCTGGCCTCCCTTGCTGCCGCAACAGTTCCTAA
>FTCU01000310.1_pt1 | contig 11215 bp, 14 predicted proteins | sample 1639521 | NCBI WGS metagenome assembly FTCU01 (sample SAMEA3914864, study PRJEB12502) | metagenome | biome: forest; material: soil | place: USA | collected 2012-03-12 | depth 0.3 m
ACGGGATCCCGTCCGCTCTCCCCTCGTCAAGCGCATGAGAGCCAGATCAGTAGTTGGGTCGGTGACGACCAGCGAATCCCTGGTGTTGTATGTTTTTGCCTCCTACAACCAGCCTCCTTTTTGGCCATCAGGGGTGTTGAGGTGGGTGGGACCAAGAGTGTATCAACATGTCATGGAGACACCGCTCTTGAGGAGTAAGTTTGGAAGAAACCCCGTTTGTGAAAGTGAAGCGCCTAGGAAGTAGGGCGGGAACACGTCTAGAAGAACTTCAAGTCTTTTTTCGACTGGCTGCTTGACTAAAGGCCAGCAGAAGTATCGAGGATGAAGTTCGTAGGTGAAAGGTGAGGGTAGGAGGGCCGTCAGAACATGTGATGCTCTGAATTTCCTCGAAAGTGTTTGAGAAGAGCCCTGTCTGTAGGGAGAGCGAGCGTGGATAGCCGCAACCCAAGCCCGTTCTCTCGTCCACCCGAGATTCCCTTCGGACTGTACCTATGTGCCATGTCTTTTTCCAAGCAATACAAGAACATCCGTGTTCACTCAAGACCATGCTTCTATTAGGTTGAAGTCGATAGGTATCTAAGTTTGTGGAACTTCGACGCTTGCTGGCTTGTGGGAAGAAGCCTCTCTAGTAGCAGCTGATGCGGTGAACATGGCTCACATGGTATGCAAAGCAACCAAAGAGGGCTACGAGAGTAGAAATCGTGACCGAAGGTGCGCAAGCGACACTTGGAAGAGGGCATTGCCGAAGCTAGTAAGCAACAACCGACCAACGCAGTCGTATATCTTGTTGTCGTTGCTACTTGATCATGAGGGACGCGGAAAACCGCAAAGAGATGGCCCGGGAACCCCCATCAAAGTATAGATCAAACTTGAGAAGCAGCATCAATAACCACCAGGACTGATTTCCTGTACGTATCAAAGAACTGGTTGTTGTACTTATAGAAATCATTTCCCATACAAATACACGTGCCAAATTCTTAACCACGTTCTGGAGGGGTCTGTTCTTGATCACGCTAACACAGCACCGCCAACCACGAGACTGCCAGATACAGATGCATGATTTGCGCCACCGACACACCACCACCAACCACGATGCTTCTACCGCAGAAGACCCACGCCATTTACACCATCGATCAGCCGCAAAACTTAACAAGCATCACAACGTGCGGGGTCTTTGAACATTTAGAGATTGTTACCTGCCTCCTCGCCTACCTAACCTATCATGTAGTAAGAGTACCTACCTATGGTCAAAAGAACCACTCAAGCTTCAGACTCGCAGTTGAGAATTCCGGCCATAAGCGATGGGCAGGAAAACACCACCTACTTGTAACATTGACTGGTGCAGCAGCACCGATCATCGGTATGCCTTGCGTGGCGACGGCATCCCGCAGCTCCGGGCGACGGAAACCGCTCACAAGATTTGCAACTGCGCCGCTCTTCAGGGCGACTCGGATATTGCCGGGATCGGGGTGTGTCATGTCATGCCCTTTCTAGAACATGAATCAACGCAGCAGCTCATCTCGGTATCTTCAGGTCATCGTCGCCTTCATCGCGGCCGCGAGCCTGTCCATTATATTCACCATCCTCTGCCTCCTCCTCAGCCGCCGAGCTGAGGGTGATGCGCAGCATCCCGACTACAAAATCTACGCTCACCTCTCAGCCAGCAATCCCGACATCCTGCGGGAGCCTCCTGAGCACTTCAACGTCATTGACCGCTACGCACGCAAATGGTTCTGCGGGCCGGCGCAAAATCTCGTCCGGCGGCTGCACGGTAACCCGGCCATTCTGGCGGATTGCTTCTACGACGGCGTCATTGCGTTCGGCGACCAGCAGATCGTCACAGGCATCGCCATTATGATCTCGGCCATGAAGCGAATGTCGGATCGCGACAGCCCCCTCTCAACATATCACCTTGTAATCGTTGGCGACCTCGTCTGGTTCAGCTCCAACGCCCACCTCCTCGCGCTGAACATCATCCGCAGCTACGACGACAGCGCCAAGCCCGGCACGCCAGAGCGCGAGGACAGGGCACGGCGGATCACCAGCTCCAAGGTCACGCGAGGGCTCCGAGCTGTTCTAATGGCCACCTTGGCGGGCACGCTGCTTTGGGCTTCGGTATTGACGGGAGACGTTTACACATATGACCGCTTTCAGTGCCCGGCGGCGTGTTTGTATACAAGCGTCGACGGCAAGGGCGGGGATCCCAAGAAGTGGATGATTGTCAACTGTTTCTACGTGGTGTACAATTATACACCTGCCTTGTTCATGTTGTGGCGCCGGTTTCGACGATGGTGGATGGACTTGGTCAGTCTACGCATCCATCCCGGCAACGGACACCCGCGAGAACTCGGCTGGATGAGCAGACTGCAGGAGAGGTGGAGACTCGTCGATTCGACGCTGAAATCCACGACAGTAGGGAGAATGGTGTCGAGGAGTCCAACGTGGGCCATTATTTCGTTGTGCGTTTCATTGGCTCAAAGGGCATTATTCTCCCTGGTCTGGGCCTTCGTATCATCCGAAGTAGTGGGCGTCATCGAAATGATCACTTGGTTTGGGCTTGGAATCAGGTGGGCAATGGAGGACCGGGACGTTGGCCATGGTCTTATGGACGCGGAACAAAGGAAGACCGAGGACTCGTGGGGGTTCGGCCAATTAGTGCCGTTGATTTTCCTCTTTCTGCCGTTTATGCAGTTTACCGAATCGTACGCGAATTATCGCTACGATGAGGCACGCGAAGAGGAGCTCAGAGGCCGACAGCCGGGAACCAAGGGGGCATGAGCTTGCCGGGCGACCGAGCTTGACGAAGGGCCAGAAGAGATCCAAACTCCAGAACCGCATCAAGACTATATTACATAGTTGCTGTGTGTTGACGCAGACAGCACCAACTGAGACGAGGAGACCCTTGTTTATATCCCGAAATCCCTTGTTTTGTACCCCTGACCGCGGACTTGGAACTTCAAGATTAAAACCTCTCAACTCTTTGCCATCCTCCTCCCTTGTTGGTATCTCAAAACTAGCTGAATAGACTAAAGACAAAGAGGGCCACTGACGGGCAGAAAGTTGGCCACGGCCAGGGGCGCGGACGGATGAGTTGGCAGTTGAGATGGGTGGTGCCTCTTCACCTCCTTGACTTGTCAGCTTTCGGCCAGATATCCGATGGCTTGACTGACAGTCAATAAGTCAGACTCAGACTCAGACTGCTCTGGGCCGGCCTCCGATCTCCCGTCCACTTATGCAGCTCAGGTCGGGGCCGTCCGCTTGTCTCTCCGCCTTGGATGGTCCCGCCACAAAGCAGCACTCATCATGTAGAGAGAACGCGCCTGTGGCAAAGTTTGAGAACTCGACCCTCTTGCTGGGTTGGCTGTGGTATGCAAGCCTGAAATGGTAGACTTGTTGAAGTCGCGCGTAAGTTACACGCATGTCGTATTCTGTATTGTACGCGATGACACCGAGAGGAATGTGTAGAGGGTTAGGGTTCCATGCTGCATTCTGTTTCCCTGGTTCGCAAGATGAGGTGATTGATCATCGCTCGCCCTCCTCTCAAGAAAGAACTCCGCAGACGAGATCCAGCATCAAGTCCCTGGCAGCCCCTGCCGGCAGCGCCTGTCATTTGGACTGTTGTACATGCGCTGGCCCACAACACACTGGGCTCTTCTGTCTGTTTCTTTCATTATTCTCTCCGTCAGCCATCATGGCGTCCATGCTCGAGGTGCGTGCGGGTTGTCCGAGTCGGCCTCAGCCGCTTGCACAACTCACCTGGAGACTTGTAAGGCTCACGACTGATTTGCTGAATGGACACAGGCTCTCCAACCACACCCTGAAGACCGTCTTCATCTGCGACTGCATCGCGCACGGTCTGTCATCTTGACAAGTCAGGAGTGAGTGTGTCTCGACCCTTGTTCCGTATCTGGAAGGTCAAGTTGGTGTGGTGGTGGCGGTGGTGGTGTTGGTGATGTTGTGGTGTGCTGCTCTGTGCACCATGAGACCCCGCATGCCCGACTCCCTCACCAACAACCACCGCCAAACCTTCTATTTCTGTTGCCCCAACCGGGCTCCGTTCTACCTTCCCCCGCGTCTAATTCTAGTGCGGCACGGCCTCGGAGCCGGTGACCGGGGCGGGTCGGCTTACGGGCCCGAAGGATGGCCCCCATCCTCCCGTCCTTCCACACCACCCCAATCCACCTCTCAAGCCACATCGCATCTCATCTCATGCCCCCTATTCATCCCGCCCGATCTCTCATTTCATCCAACCCCACAACCACTCACACGCCAGTACCTACCCAGACTCGTCGAAATCCGCGCCGCCCAACGCACCTTCGAAGGGGCCTACATGCGCACCGCCCTCTCGCAATTTTCCTTCGCCCTCGTCGTACTCAAGATCTTCACATCCGAGTTCTACCCCATCGGCGCCCTGTTGGCATGCTACGGCGCCGCTGTCCTGCTGGTGGCCGTGTATCGCCGATACGAGGGCAACAGGCAGTTCTTCGACTGCGAGGAGAGCGAGAGCTCGTCCTCTGGCTCGTCTGAAGAGGAGGCCGAAGGGGCTGTAAACGGGAACGGCGACGACGGCGACGCCGGTAGGGGTAGGGTCTACGAGCGGGGCAGGAGGAGGAGCGGGAGGGTCAGGCAGGTGGTGGTAAAGAAAAAGTTTAGGACGAGCGGAAATAGTGTAGGGTTGTTGGTTGTGTTGAGTTTGGTGAGTTACGTAGCATTGGTCGTGTTGCTCTGGTCTCTGGGCAGCTGAGTTGCCTTCTACGCTGCAACACCTCAAGAAACCCAGCTATTTTCTTCCTTCTTTTTCTGGAAGCTAATAACCGTTAATGTGTACTCCAACCAAGTCCGAGTGCCCGATTGAGCCTACTGTGTACCTCAAAAATAGCCATCACATATCTCAACACCCCCCACCCCCTCAATGGAACCCTCCGCTTTCCACCCCCACGAACCCTCCTACACTGTCAACACGAGCGCGTGTAACGTCCCTTAGCGCCCAGACGCCTCCCCTTGACGCCGGAAGCCTGGTTTCCCGGCATGAACGGACCCTTCTTCCACTGACAGGACTGACGCGGCGCGCGCCCGGCTACGCCGTCGGCGCCGCCGCCGCACGTCCCCAGCAGTCACAACCAGCGGTCCCGAAGACGGGTAATCTCATAGCTTGTTTCAAAGCCACCATGCGATCCATAAAAAAGCCCAGCGGGCGGGTATTTCTGTGCCTCCAATCCAGCCCTGCATGCTGCAGCCCTCGGGGTAAGTCAGGTCCATGTAAGCAAGCGCTGGCCTGTGTGCTTTTGGGCCACGAATAGCCACCTCAGCTCATGCTGCAACTTCAAGGTTGGCCTGTCGAACGCCCGTGGGCACGGACGGCCAGCCAGGTCAGCAACAACGTTAACTCGCATGCATGCATGCACCCGCGCCGCTGCGCAACAGTGCCGCTGATTGAGGAGGGGACGGGACGGGAGGGACAGGGAAGTTTTGCGGGGGATGTGAGAACGGGAGGGGGTCCATGTCCAGCCATCTGACTTGCATGGCCGGCGGCAAGCAGAGCGGAGGTGGAGGCGGGAAGTCAAGTCTGGGGTGCATTGCGCAAAAATGGGATATTTTTACGCTGCACGTGCCGTGTGGTTGGGCTCTTCGGCGAGAAGCCCACGGCGCCCGCAGAAGACCGACCGGAGAGCCGGGAGTCGGCACCGACACTGGGCGCCGACTCCGGATCAGATTGCCTTGCCAACAACGGTTCGCCGGGTTCTTGGATGCCCCTGAGAGATCACCCAAAGGAGCCAGCTGTGAGGCACCAGGTGCCGACAGAGCCAGGAGGTTCAACTACCGGGTGTCATGCCCAGGAGCATATCGTCACCGTCATGAAGCCGACGGCGTTCAATAAGATGAGACAAAATACATTGTTGTGGTGTATACGCAATATATGCCGCCGCCTTCCCCACGTTGTCTAAACCGTCGCATGCCGCCCTCACCAAAGGTCGTCGACCCGAATCCCATACCATCCGCCGGTTTTCAGAAACCTGGGGAGGCCGAAATACAAATAAAGTACAGATAAATACAAGGCATGCAAAAACGAGAGAAACAAGACCAGCATGACAAAAAGAAAGAAGCCAAGCCGCCAGACCGAGATAGCAAAGACGTCAACTTTTGCTCCCACCATCACCACTTTCCAAAGCCCCACGTCCCGCCAAAAGCCAAAATGACGGAGTGAGACAAGCAGATCAATTCGCATGAATGACAAGGGAAAATAAAGAAGAAAATAAGAAGGAAAATGCCAGTGTATCCCATCCATGTACATCCTTCCCAGCCCCGCCAGATGACCACCCAAATCTCATTCTATCAGCCCAATCGATCAGTCGTGTCTTTCGTGAAGGTGCTTCTCCGTCCATCCCATCCGCACTTGTGGGCTTTGACAGCTCCACTTGGAGCGCGGCCATGCCGTCATCGTGGGGTCCGTCTCCCCACCCGTCCGGGAGGAGCCCCGGTCGTCGCCCGCTCTGTCCGGCGGGAAATGTGGGCACTCCCGTCCCTCTCCCGTGCCGTGCCGTGCCGTCTCCGTCTCCCGTCCGTCTAGTGTCGAATAACTTTCGTCGAACCTCACTGATGCAAACCGACATGGTGATTCCGCGCCGTAATCCTGTCGAGCCACGATCCCCCGTGCTGGCCAGACGGGGGTGAAGAGAATGAAAAGCGGGGAGAACACGAGACGGAAAGAAACGGCCGAAGATGATTAAACGCCTCCAGAGCTTCGGCCTTGGCTGCGTTGAAATCAGCCTCTGTCCGTCCATGACCTGATACATCGGAGTATTCTCCGATGATTTCCGACCAACCATCGAGGCACCCAAACCCCCCTCCCTGTTCCATCGTTGCACTTGGAGGCAAAAGCCCCTCTCCAACGCCTCTGGGGCTCCACAAGCATGCCAGCTCTCCTCATCCGAACACAGGCCGCAAGTGACCGCAAGTGCCGAATGGGGGGAAGACATGTTCCTTTTGGGCGTCGTGCAGTGCCAACCCAAACTTGGCCACAAGCGATGTCTCGAAGAGTGCACCATGCGTCGCAAATCCCCCGATTTGGCCAGTGGGAAACATTACGCTCAGGCTTGCCTTCCGAATCGGCACTCATGCGTCGTGCATGTCTCGACAAATCGGGAAAGTCTCGTGAATCACATCGACCATTAAAGTGTCTGCAATGTGCAAAGGGGGAGTCGAGTCTGTCGCATCGCCCGCCACCGCATCAATACAACCGCGGGCCCAAGCTCTCCGGTAGATGGAAGCCCGCGCTGTCGATAAAAAGGGAGGCCAACTCTGTCTGTTGCAGATGCATGCTAACATTGGGTGCGCATCCGCAGGCACCGACGAGACTGCTCACGCCTGCCGCCCGTAATACACGTTCGCCGAGGAATGACCATGCCCGGACGAGTGCTGGTCGCCCGCTTCGCCATACCACCCGCCGTAGCCTTCGGCCGGCTTCGCGTACGAGTACGACTGTTGCCATGAGGCATAGCTTGATGGCGGAACGGCCCCCGCCGACAACGAAACGTTCTGGTCCATGGTGGTGCCGGGAACCGTCTCAATCCCGGGGATTGTGGTTGCGATGGGTGCCGGATACATATCGGCCGAGACCGAGCCGGACTTGCGATCGTACCCGCGGCTCGAATGGGTGCTGACCTGCGATATCGACGGGTACTGCTGGTGCCCCGTTATGCTCTCTGCGCTAAACGACAGGGACCGGGGAGGCGGTGCAGGATACGACGACCAGGCAATGTCATCCCTCGAGGACGATTCGGAGCCTACCGACGCGGACCAAGTCGCCGATGGTGGCGGTGCATGCGGCGTGTAGGGGGAGAACGCCGGCGTGATGGGAGAGTCCCCCGGATATGACCTCCAGGTCGCATTCATATCGCCCGGCTTGGAGGAGCTTGGACTTGCATCCGCCGACATCCAATTGGGCATCCCGTGCTGTGAGTAATCGTACGTGCGATTGCTTGATGCGCTTGAAGGCACTTGAGAATCATCAGCAACCCGGACGCGACATGGGATGTCTCCTGGGGCCTGGCAGAAGGCTGAGGGGGCTTACTCTTGGAGTCGGGGGGGTAGCTGTCGCTCCCGGAAGGCTTCATAGGAGGTGCCATGGTTTGAATTGACGGCATCGTCAATTGAGGGTAGGGCTGCTGTCCGTGCATGTCGGACGGAATTCCGGGCTGCATGGACGGCGATGAAGAAGCAGAGGGCACCTTTTGACCCGTGGACGACCGCGACCCTGACTTCTGTCTCGTGTCGACAGGAGGAGGCTGCTGATCCACGGGGTAGAAGCTGCATTCCTTCTTCAGGCGTATGCAGTTGATGCAACGCCCCTGGACATCGTTCTGCGACGGGACACACCGAATCTTCCGGCGACGACAGTGGCCTACACCGGGGTTTAGCATCGAGGGTTTGCTGAAGAGCGAGTATGGATAACTTACCGCATGCAACTGACGTCCGATGATAGCCCAACTTATTTCTTCGTCTCTCGGCGGCTGCGTCCTGGCTGGCCGCCGACTGTTGCGGTGTAGGGGATTGCTGTGGCTGCCCCTGGGATTGCGGTGGCCCGACGACCGGCGTCGATATCGACCGCCTCAAGTCCGAACGCTCCCTAGATGGGAGGCTCGAGTCCGGGTCCATTCCGGACGAGGCGTGCGGCGGCACGGAATAGCTGGGCAGATAGCCCGATGGCGGCATGTCCATATCGGCGCCATTCGGAGGCGGCGGCGGGTATTGGTATGACATGATGTCTGTCATGGGCGGTGGCACGGTAGGGTAGACAGCGGAGCTGCTGGGTGCCCAAGGGCCAAAGGTCGATTTCGAGGGTGGCGGAGCAACAGCTGCCATGTAACACGGTTGCTATGGCACGCTTTTGATGGCGTCCGGGATACCAGGACGTAACCTCAGCGTCGGACAACGAGAGCGGGCAGAGGCGAGCCGACGGGATATCACCGTAGGTCCAAAACGCTAATCGACCCGGTGGAGTGATGAAGACAGGTGAGCTACCCTCACAAAACGAGGACAGGTGCTAACCAGCCACAGAGGTCTTGGAGTAGGGCCGGATTCAGAGATCGATGATGGTCGACCGGGAAATGGAGCCAGGCCTGTGATCGGCTGGTTCGACTGCTCACAGGCGGCTGGGGTTTCAGCGATGACCGAGAGAGATATGCCGCTGGACGGGTCGCGAGGGCGCAGCTGGCCAATCGAGTCGACGGTCTCGGGATTCGCAACACCTTGAAGCGAGAAGGATCCAAGGAACTTGACTGGCGACCTGAATCCACCCCTTTTTCAGTTCTGGCTGGCCCGATTCGACGTGGCCGGCAACCAAAGAAACAGCGCGGCAGGGCTCTGCAAGGGGCCCGCACGACAGCAGAAGCTCGGGCTATATGTGCGTCGAGTATACCCGGAGGTGCAATCAAATCAGCGGCAGAGCGAGGAGGGTACGCGAGTGGGTTTTTGTGTGAGGGCGTGTCTGGCGTCCGAGGGGGTATGGCCGGGTGCTTAACAGTTGGACCCTTGAATGCACGGGGGGTGCTGTGTGGAGAGACGTCTGCAGCGCACGACCAGTCGAACCAAGAGTTGGCGGGAGCGGAACCGGAGGGTGAGGGTGAGTTTGGTAGCCGCGTTGAGGACACGGCTCACACCCCAAATTTTGGGGCCCTGATCGAGGGTCTGGTCGTGGGTGGCCAGACCAGGGGGATCCCGCAGCTGCTGTTTTTGGAAGCTCTCGTGCAACCTTCCGGATGATTTGGCGTCGACGTTGATTCGAGATGCCGGCGACGGCTCGAAGACCGGGACCGTCGGGTGCGAAAGGCGTTTGAGGATGCAAAAGCCTTGTCTTTCTCGAAAGTCGCAGGCGGGCGCGCGCAAGTGAGATGGGATATCCCAAATCGAGGTCGCCAAGCGCGATCACTCGGCCGTGGTGGAGGTGGCGGGTGAGCGTGGGGAGAGTCGGCACTGGCTTACAACTTAGCCGCGCAGGTAAGCCGCCTCACTCTGATCCGGTCAAGTCAACGCAGCCCGCTGAGACGTCGTGGACTAGGCACCTTCTCTCAGGCAGGTTGATCGAAGACGATGAGTCGACGACGGTGGTGAGCTCCGCGGGGAATTCACTTCTACTGCCGGACTGCAGGATAAGCAGTAGGAGTCTTGGCCACTCAGCTGTCAGGGTTTCAGCTCTCGCAAGACAATCCTGTTGGCGGGGTATAAGGCTTGGTAACGAACGGCGTGGCGACGGCGGCGTCGACCACAAGGAGCAGGCCTTTGATGTGCCGGAAACGACAGACTTGTCCAAGCACTGGACTGGGGGGTGGTGGATTGCTCGCTGTGGCCGGAGGTAGGAATTCGTCGATGCGCGCCAGGCGAGAGGGAGAGGTATGTACAACAAGCAAGAGCCAACTGGCCTTTTGCGCCTTGCTTTTGTTGGTGGTCCTTGTGTTTTTTTCCCGTTCGTCTCTCTGTCGTTCGCTAGCTGGCCGAGGTCTGCGCGTTACCCCAGAGAGAGCCCGATGCTTGGGGCTGCCCAACGGGCACAAGATGCAGTCGGTTTGGGCGGCAACGCGGCGAAAGAAAAATGGGTTGGTGTCAGACACGATGCCCGGATGCCAGTCGCATGCGGCACAGCGCTGTCTCGGAGGGCGCTTTGTGATGGGACGGGGGGCCTTCGCAGGTTGTCCGGGGGAGGAGCCGAGGATAATAAGGAAAGCGGCCGTTTGATGGGTATGGGCGGCGCGAGCTGGGGTCAAGGGGAATGGGAGAGGAGGGGTGGCAAAGGCCAGGCAGTGACAATGGGCGTCACGTCAATTAAAGAAAAGGGGATATATTATAGGTTGTGGTTTGCTCGTCGTCTCTTTATTCCGGGGGGAAGGGGTAGGAGTAGGAGGACCGACGGAAACACAATGAGCGCGGCCGGACATGGGTTGCAGCCAGCAGCCAGCTACCCCGAATAATGACCAGGCAGGTGGTCTTTTTGGATAGCAACTCGAGAAAAAAAAAACGGAGAACAAAAATACTCAACGTCTGGTTTAATCGGCTTCGCATCGGATGTGCTTCCATGCGAGGTCAGGCCCAGAGGCTAACATGGAAAAATGGGTGTTACTGTCCAGGGGGCATGGGGGTAATTCATCCTTTCATCATTGCCAAAGGCTGAAACACCGTTTCCAGCATTTGGCTCTCCGGAAAGAGGTCAGGATTTTCTTCC
>FTCU01001280.1_pt1 | contig 11214 bp, 15 predicted proteins | sample 1639521 | NCBI WGS metagenome assembly FTCU01 (sample SAMEA3914864, study PRJEB12502) | metagenome | biome: forest; material: soil | place: USA | collected 2012-03-12 | depth 0.3 m
AAAAACCGAAACTTCCATCGTACAGCGCCAACTTTGTAGACCTAGCCAAGACTCAAGACCATGCCCTCCTTCAAGGCGTCCAGCTCCCGCTTGCCAAGGGGGTCCTTCTTGTTGAAAGCCTTCGACTTGCGTTTAGCGCTAGTCTACGTGGTGATGTCTAGACAATCGCCACCGATGGGTATAGCGGGCTTAGCCTGAGCCAAGAACGCCGTTATACCTCTATAGTCGCTCTTGTATTTCTTTAAGGCCTTTGTGAAGCCGAAGGGGTCTGACTGCGCCGTGCTATTGGACTCGAGGACGGGGAGATCTACGTCAGCATCGGCCTCGGTTATCGCTTTGTCGATGCGGTGTGGCCTAACTAGATCGATATCGTACTTGTGCGCATATGCTAAGATATAGCTGTCAAATGCATGCGGCTCCTACTTCTTCTTATCTTTTGCCGGTCTAAGGGCTTCCTGCTTGCTGTCTTCCGATAGCTCATAGTCCTGTCCGCTATTAGCGAAGACTATGAACAGGGCTATGATTAGACCTAGGTTCGGGATCTCCGAGTCCTTGGATAGGAGCTTTTCTCGCTCGAGGCGGGCGAGCATAGATATGAATAGGCGGCCGACGAGCTGCTAAGTGGCATCGGCGTATTTGCTGTCGTCGATTCTATTTCAGACGGTTAGCACTAAGTATATCACGGTGGGCTATTAGCAAGTGGGGGAAATCGGAGCTCGCACGTACCCCGTGAGCGGATCGGACATCCAGGTCTGAAGGAAGAGGGCGAGGGCTTTATAAATGGCCTACTGTACTTTGACGTTCGAGGCGGCCTTTTTAAAGTCGAGGATCAGGTTCTGTACTATTTCTAGGACGCTGTACCCCGTGTGGTCGTTGAAGGTGTATATGCCGAAGTTGTCGGGGCACTGTAGCGTAAAGTGGGTGTATTGTACGAAGAACTTGCGTTTGCTCGTGGACGACAGCTTCTATATGTGGTCTGGGTGGTTGGCGGCGGGCTTCTCGCATAGGCAGGTCTTGCCGCCGTCGCATTTCCCTTTGCCGCCGTCGTCTTCATCGTCGGAGCCGTCGTCCTCGGAGCCGTCGTCATCGGAGTCGCTGCTATTGGGAAACGGCGGCCGGTATATGGTTATAAAGGCAAAAGCCTTGACCGGGTTCTGTAGCTCTAGTTGGAACTCGTCTTCGGCGTTGGCGGACCCGGACACTTTGGCCTAGCGTTTGCTCCGAGGGATGGGCATGACTGGAGCGGCCGGGGCGTCGGCGGCATTGTTCGCGTTGGTGTCGTTGGTGTCATTGCTGGCGTTGTCGCTGCCCTCCGCGCTCTCAGTGGACGGACGCGGCTTCTTGGCTCGGCTCCTGGTGCTGGTAGGTGCCGCGGAACGCTTTTTGGGCGGCATCTTGATTGCGATCGTTGACGGACGCGGTGGTGTTGACGGTACAGTTGACAGAAGTTCTGGTGAATGATGTTTGGGGGAACAGGGAAAGACGCGTTCAAGGAAAAACACGCCGAAGTCATCAAGAGACGCGCCGAATGACGTTGGTACAAGGCTTACAGAAGAGCGGCCAATGGGGAGGACGCTTGGCGGCTGAACAGGGCTAGAAACGGCAAGAAAAAGCAAGTGGTTGTTCGTAATTTACTGATTGCAATACTGGGGAGAACAAAACACGGACAATCGTCTGCCCTGGCACCAGGTTTACCAACTTGGGGATGATCATACGCGCAAGGCACACCGATTCATCCCACGACAGGTTCATTGTCTACCGACCCATCTATATGTCCTCAACACCCCTTAAAACAGACCAAACTGAGAATAAACATCCTACAACAAACCCCTCGACACACCACGCTACATCGCGCTCTCGTCACCACTCTTACCGCACTCCACCTCAATCTGGAACGCCTCCAAGACCTTGTCCCCAAGCTCAATCGCTTCCTTCCTGCTGACCCGACTGCACACCAACAAGTGCGCCACATACGTCCTTGCGCCATCGGTGTATGTCCCCACCCTCTCCCCCGGCACACAGTAATCCACCGCAACGACAATCTTCTCCCTCAAGTCCGGCCGGCGCCGCTTCAGCTCCTCACATGGCGACAGCCCCGAAGACCATCTGACCACCCCGTCCTTTGGCGCAGGGATGTAGACCAGCCGGGACCAGTACTGCGCCCCCGCCGTCCTGCCCTCGACGGCGTGATCAAACGGTCGCGCGGCCATGCGCAGCCTGTCGGCATCGCCCACTGCGGCAAGCATGTGCGCGGCAAAGAAGTCCACGCCATAGGTGTGCCGCGACGGCACGCTGACCCGATACCCCGGCGGACGCGCATTGATCTCGATGAGTTTGCACACCGCCTTCTCCTCGGGCAGCACTGTGCCCGCCTCCCGCCTCACCAAATCCACCACCCCACTCTCTCCGTCTCGCTGATACTCCATCTGCGAACCCACCACCCTCGCCTCGACGTGGAACACCCCCGTCCGGAACCCTGCCTTGACTAACACCCCCCTGAGCATCTCTCGGACGACCTCCTGTTCCCCGGCCGGCAGCGCGCTCGGCAGCGTCAGCGCCTCGGGGCTGAAGGTGTCATGCACGCTGGCACCGCGCGCGTCAGCCTGGCAGGGCGGCTCGTCGGCGATCTCGAAGAACAAGACCTGCCCGTCGAGGAGAACAAAGTTGGCGTCGATCTCGGGCCCGTCGAAGAAGGGCTCGATGACGGCCGCGCTGCCGTGGCGGGCCGTGGCCTTTTGCACAGCCAGCGCGAGGTCGGCTGGGTCCGAGACCTTGCTGACGCATTCTGATGACCAGCCCTTGGTGGGTTTGACAATGACCGGGAAGGCTGGGGTGAATGCCGCCGGCGGCTGGGTGGAGTTGGACGTGGGTGAGAGGAGGGCGTGGAGCTCGGCGACGCTCGAGACGCGGGCGGTCTGGCCTGGGGCATCCTGGAGCAGACGGGAGCGGTACTTGTCCACCGAGGTCTCGAACGCGGAGACGGGGCTAGTGGGGAGGTGAAGGGAGGAGGCGACGCGGGCGGTGGCGACGAAGAAGTTGTCCGAGAGGGTGAAGATGCCGTGGATGGGAAGGGGGTAGCGAGCGATGGAGGCGAGAATACGATCCACGACGCCGGAGTCTTCGGTCATATCGGTGGCGAGAAAAGCCTCACGATGCATCTTATTTTCGTCTGTGTCCGGTTGCAGCCAGTGGCCTTCGTCGTCGATGATTACGAGGTCAAGCCCGAGTGCTCGTGCCGCGCGGTAGACTGGCCCCCCGGCGGTGATGTTCGGCCGCCCCCTGATCAAGGCAACCCGCCTCCGAGCAATGGGATGTGGCGTGAGCCATGGTGCGTCATTGAGGCGGCGCCGGAGCTCATGGGTCAATCCCAAGAGGTGGCGTTGGAGATCAAGAATCGACACTGAAGCCTCGAGATCAGCCCATTGGATGACCCCCGCTGCCTGCCCGATCACAAGGGCGAGGCTGTCTTCTGAGTTGGCTGTGGCGGGGGACAACCGGCAGGCGGTGTACTTTTTGAGAGGGCTAACGCATTCTTGGATCTTGCGGATGGAAAACGGGCAGTCTTGGAGGCGGAGCTGCAAAAAGTCGGCGCGGCTGACGTAGCCGTCGGTGGAAGGAAGGATGGCGGTGAAGACGGAAACGCCGGCACTCGCCGAGCCGGTAGAGCCGAGGCCGAGGCTTGCGAGAGCATCGACAAAGCGAGATGGTGCTTCGAGAGGCGACGGGTACCCGCTGACCCCATTGGCACCGTTGGTGTGGCTCGCGCCGTTCCTCAGCGGCGCGCAGTTGGCCGAGAGCCGTGGTGGCTTTGGGAGGAGAATTATGTGGACGATAGAGAACATTTCACAGAGAGGGACAATCTCCCAGAAGAAGGGGCGACAGAGACTGACTGGCGCTGTGTTGTGTTGGCGTTAACAAGCCCATTCTTGCAGGCTCGACGAGGCCGACCGAACTTACCAACGACGGCGCTTGAGGGCGAAGGCGGTGTTAAGGGGGCCGATGCTGCGGATTCAGTGTCTGACTGGAAGCTGTCGAGGTGGACTTTTGGAGGCCAGCCATCGGGCTGACTCGACAGCACACCGACAGCCATGGCGATGGACGTTTCCAAGGGTGTCTCCTGAGAAAGAACCCGAGGGGAGGAAGCGAAGACGGATGGACAAATGAATGATGGACGAGAGTTGAAGTCGACCTGGAGATCGGAGAGTCTCGAGAGGGCCTCGAAAGATTAATAAAAGCGGTCAAGCAACGAGTGAGCGACCTGAGAATTGACGTCAAGGGATGGCACCACGACACTAACGAAGGTCAACGTTGGCCGAACAAAAGATGGCGTTGCCTGGGCCCAATGGTCCAAATTGCCGGTCAAGTGCAAGTATTGGCGCCAACCAGTTGACTCTTTGGGGCAAGCGCATCGCATCCGAGGCAAAGGGGAAAAAGTCTCTCGGGTTTTACGAGCCTCGAGCTCACCGCCAGATTTCCCGTCGGTACTCGTGTTTCCGAATTAGATTGTACGGGAGCACAGGGGGGACGTGGGCGAGAGTGAGACCACGGCAGCGCTGCGGGAAGGGGCAGAGTCGCAGATTGAGAACCCTGATGGTCTCCATGCAAGATAATCTCTGCATCTGATAAACCGGATCGTTGCCGTTGCCGGTAATTAGGGCGGATACGAACCACCTCAGCCTGTCCCTTCCTGCCCTCTCCTGCCCGTGCCAGCCCGGCCCGTGTCTGCCCCCCTGCTCGCCTCTGCTGACTGCCCCCTGCCAGCTGCCAGTTGGACCATTCCGGAACCGGGACCGTTCGTGTCCCCCCCTGCGCCGCTTCCCAATTTCCTTCGACATTTTTTTTTGGAGGGCCGCGCCGCTGACCCCAACCCAGACCGCGCGGGCCACGAGAACCCTGACGGCCAGATCAGACACCTTGATGGCCAACTGCCAGACAACAATGCTGCAGCAGGCCGCAAGGCCCAACGGCGTTCTCATCGGGCGGGCACCAAAAGAGGAATGGGACGCCAGCAGGTGCAATCTGGTGCGCCCCGGCCGCTATTGAGGTACCCGCGGGAGGATGAGCGAGCGGGAGGAGCAACACGCGAGCTGCCGAGAGGAGACGTCGGCCAGATACCTAGTACTATTATATGCCGCGGCTTGCCCAGGTGCTTCCTCTCTTTGCCCTGGCCGCTTTCTTTTGGCACCTGATCATGTGTGTGCTCTGAGCCAGGAAAGGGTCCAAGTCGGCCATCTTCGTCTTTGACTCCCTGCTTCAGCTGTCAAGTCGTGCCGTGTCGTCAAGTTCTCGACTTTCGAATCCTCCAACAAAGTCCACTAAGCCCCAAAACACCATCTGTCTCCCAGGATGTCCCTCCTTTCCTCGTGGCTGCGGCTGGGCAGCCCAACGGCAAAGACGGACCCTTGTCCCTGCTCCTCCCACGACTCCCTCGCCATCGTTGAGAAGGCGGAAATCCTCCACGACCAACTGCTCGACGCGAGGGCCGAAAAGGTCCAGTGGCTCGTCCAGACCATCATCGAGACCCACTCCGGCCTGCTAAAGCTTCCGCATTACCGCCCCGGAAACGCCATCAACCACCTCCTGGGGAACCTGGTCTCGGTGTGCTCTGAGATCCACGACCGGGACATTGTCGACAAGGTAACCTCCTTCTTAGGCTCTCCCCTCATTCTCATTTCCGAACAGAGGCTGACATCCACGTCCAGGTCCTCTCCCACCCAGGCGTCCAAGCAGTCCTACCGTCCCTCCGCCAGATCTGCGCCGATTCTGAGTCGTGCCTCGAGCTCCACTGGGCCGAGCTCATCCTGTCCACCGACGCCCAAACCACCCCCGACGAGGTTCGCACCCGCCTGCAAACATTCCCCTACTACGCCAACTATGAAGAGCTCACCCGGCTCGAGCTCTGCGCCATCCTCTCGGCAACCAATGCCCCTCCTCGCCGGGTAGCCTTCATCGGCTCGGGTCCTTTGCCGCTCACCTCCCTCTGCCTGCTCCAGTCCCTCAAACAAAACGCCCTCGCCTCCACCCTCTCAGCGCCAACCCCAGATGGGCCAGGAGCGGCAGCAGACCCTGTTGTAATTCTCAACATCGACTATTCCGCCGCCGCAATTGCCGCCTCTCTGTCCCTGTGCCTCGCCCTCGGCGAAACCGGCCATGGCATGGAATTCCTCTGCGCCGAGGCCACCTCCCCGACCAAAGACCTCGCAGAGTTTGACGTCGTGTACATGGCCGCGCTGGTTGGCATCTCCCAGGCCGAGAAGGAGGGCATCATGCTGCAGGTCGTCGGCCGCATGCGCCCCGGCGCGCTGCTGGTCGTGCGCAGCAGCTGGGGGCTGCGGACCTGTCTGTACCCGGAGGTCGATCTCGCCACGGAGCGGCTGCTGACCCGCCTGGAGCCTTGCGTGGTTGTGCACCCATATGGGCAGGTCGTAAATTCGGTTATTGTCGCAAGGGTGAAGGGTTGTTAGCGTCAACCAAGATGGAGAGGAGCATCAACTTGCTTTTTGGTGGTTACATTATTAATTAGATCGGTTTTCGGGCGGCGAGGGATACCATTTTGCCAGAGGTTTGGTGGGAGGAAAGGGAAAAGTTCAGAGAGGCATGTTTTTAAACTCTGCCGACTTGTGGTCCTGTCTTGAGTTCAGGTTATGTTTCGGCCCAACTCAAGCCGCCAATGACTTGACACATCTTGTGCTGAACCAATGATTGCTCATAGAGTTCTCTGTGAATGAGCCCCCGAGGAAGTGGGAGAGCCAGGAACACCGAACGTCGAAGACCATGCGAAGGGGCGCATGAGATATTTCACTTTTGGGAATGGTGTAGTAAAGTACGGGGATGCGCTGGCGCATGTGCGTGCGTGCTCCTTTCTTTGGTAGAATGTATCACTCGGTACTTACCTACTATCCAACGAGGCTCAGGGGCTGAAAGTTTGAGGTGGGAAGCCTCCCATCACTGCTATGCAATCGGTCATTGCGCTTTGTTTAAACCAAAACACTCCAATCACTCTAACCCTCGATTCTTTGAATCCCGAGCCCTGTTCTCGCTGCCCGCTCTTTTCGGATGTAAATGGCTTCACGCGCTGCCACGCCAGTGGGATGTGGCGGAAAATCCACTTCGAGATACTCCTCCTTCAGCACCCGCCACGCGCGGGGCGAGATGGGGTGGCCGATGTGCGTGCCAAATTCCAGAATACAAACGACACGAAGAGTTAAATCTGAAATACTGCATCAATGCATTGTACATACTCGACCGGCTCAAAGTGCCACGGCATCTGCTCCTCGAGTTTGCTGACAATCAGCACCGCCGGCTGTGCAATATGTGGTGATCTGTCGCACAGGGAGAAAAGGATTGACTGCAACCACGACAGTGGTCTCGTCAACTTCCCAAAAGCCCAAGGGGTCATCCAGCAGCCTGATGCCACGCACAGGGTGAAAACGGACGTCGATGTCTTGGTAAGCGTCATTCTGCACAAAACATGGAATCTCCGAGTTGTGACAACTTCCGCCGAGTTGCCGCCGTCTGGCTTTCACAACGTTGCGGACAAGGCACGCGATGATTTTCTGGAAGATCTCCATCACCTTGGTGGTGATTCTGGCTTCCACATTGCCCTCGGCCAGACTTCTGCCCAGCCCAAACACCACAATCTTGCCGATCTGGGTTGGTAGGCTCAGCCCAGAAAGCAGGGCATGGAACCTGCGCAGATATCTCCCCAGCCTCGATGGCGTCCGGGTGTGATATACATGTTGACGGAGCCTCTCACGGATGATGTACTGTTCTGAACGGATTCGGACGGTCATCACGCAGGATGTACAGGAGCGTCATGGGGAGAAGCGCCCAGTCATTGCCGGAGGCGGGCTCGTCGGAGAGGTGAATTGTGTTTCGTCACACTCGAAGCGGTCGAGGATGGCAACAGTCTCGTCATGTGTCACATCGGTCTGATCTTTCGTCCATGCCAGGCGTTCAGCCGGGCCGAACTCGTGGCGTATGTCCTCAAAATTCTCTTCTGGGTCCGGGCCTCCGGGGCCGTCTTCGACAACGAAATACGCATCGGGAGGAAGATACACGTTCTTAATGTCTTCGAGGCCGGGGGTTCCCTCATCGGCAGCCCCGGAGTCATGCGAATCCATGGATTCAATCAACAGCAATAAGATTGCTTTCAATGGGGCTAGGATCGAGGCGGCGTGGTCACGGTGATGGCTGGGTCGAGGACAGAGGTCGCGCTATTGCAACTCAAGGCCCAGACCTCAGAGCAGTTCTCAGGGCACCTGACTTTGCAGAAGAGAGAGTCGACCGACTCGATGCTCAGAAGGAATGCACCTTCTAGCAGAGGTCAAAGCAGTCATGGAACTTAGAAGCCACCATTTTTTGGACGCCTACCTTGCTGTCTTTGAGCTTCCATCCCACCAACCTCCGTTTTCATGTCTGAAGGTGGCGAGATTGCTGAGTTTGCTTTTCCTGTGGCGGTGTCCCCCCTGCCCCCCCTGAAACTTGGCTGGCCGCGTGACAATTCTCGGGCGGGGAAAAAATACATTGTTTTGTGAGCCAGGGAGCTGGGGTAAGAGGGGGGGTGTCTCTTACCTCGAGCACCGTGTGAAGTTGCATGGTATCCGTGATTCTTCCCTGGTGTATCCGTATTCTGTAATGCAGCTTCGGCCCGCTACCAATGCAAGCCACTCTTCGGGGTCTTCGCAACCCCATCTCCCGCCAGGACACTTGTCACACGTGGCTCTCCTTTCTCCTCCAGACTCCCAGACAAGAGAGGTTTGCGAGCACACAGGCAGGATCCCGTGTTGGCAGCGTGTTGCCGCACAAGCTCACAGCCCGAATGTTTACGCAGTAATTATGCACCACCTTCCGCATGCCGGTTCTGAAAAAGGAGCGGGCTCTGCTCTCAGCGTGCCTGTGCGCAGATTTCGTTGTTCTCTGCCGGTTGAATTTTCAACCCTTGCAGCCAAACTTCTTCGCCGCAGCCCACACAGTCTAGTCATACTGCCTCTATTCATGGATGACCGGGGTTTGATATCGCGGGCAGCCGAGGCAGGGGCAGAGGCCAAACAATGAACATGGTTATTTTGGACAAGAACAAGCTGTCCGGCCGGAGCCGAATCACGATTAAACGTGGTTGAGGCGGGATCTCTTCCCACGTTTCTTTCTGCGTTTTCCTCCTGCAATTCCTCTTTGCTCGAACATCACTCGTTCTGGTCCACGACTACGCAGTGGACTGCAAACCTAGAGCGACAGTATGGCCAAGCTCTCATGGTCACTCCTCTGGGCTCTGTTGTCCTTGATGCCCACATCGTCTCTGTGTGGCTCCATGGCAGCATGGTGGACGGACATCGGCCCTTCCTTCGTTATGCAGAATGCCTCGACCGGACTCCTCACATACAGCCTGTGCCACAGCAACAACACACCGCTCTACCCCGTGGACCCTCCGCTCGCTTTCGAAACCATCTATGCTCCCAGAAACGGCACCTCTCTGGCGGCCACGGGATGGTTTGACAGCAAGACCACGTGGGCCTCGCTGTTTTATCAGAACAACAACGACGACATCGTCAGCGCGGTCTACACATGCGATTTCCAGACGGGCGTGTACAAGCAGGTGGAGAGCAAAGTCATCTCAGACCGCTCTGGCACACCGGCCGTTCATCCACAAACCGGATTGTCGGTTACTTTGCTCGGCGAGCAGGAGGGATACCGCGTCTTCTTCCAGGACAGGTCCAAAGCCTTGTAATCTCTCAAGTTCACCTAAGCCGAGAGTTGGTCCTACGGCGGGCCCGTATCAGCAAACACAAACCGTTCCGGGATGGCCATACACTCCATGTTCTCGGGCGTCCGCAACGTGACCGTCATCACCCCGCGAGATAGCAGGAACATGGAGGTATCGCGCCTCAACATCGACGGAACATGGCACATCTGTATGTCCAATCCAAGATCTCCCTTACTCTCACGAACGACGACAAACTAATCCTTCGTCACCCTCCAAAGCAACATTTCCCACCCCTCTCCTCAGCCCCAACACAACCTCCCTCTCCAACAGCACCTCGCCGCCCTACGCCTCCACCATCAACACAAACACCACTCTAACCGCCTGGTCCGGCCACCCGAAAGCCCTCGGCCTCGCAATCGACACCCATCTCACCCGCCAAATCTTCTATCTCGGCACTGACCGCGTCCCGCACTCTCTCGCGGCCTTCGTCACCGGCTCTTCAGACACAGAGACCGAAAGCGAGTGGCGCGCCCAGCCGGCACAGGATACCACGCGCTGGCCGCCGGCCGACGAGGCCGACGCTGATTTTGCCATTGCGAGCCAACTTGGCACGAGTAGTGTGCGGTTGTATTATGTGAGCGGGGGCAAGGTGGTGGAGGCGAGGGGGACGGACGGGAGGTGGGATGTTGCGGGGGGGTTGGCGGTTGCAAATCTGACGGGAACAGATGCCGGAGGGGGAAGTGGGCAAGGGGGTGGGTTGACAACGGGGCAGAGGGTCGGTGTTGGGGTCGGTGTTGGGGTTGGATCGTTGGTGGTGCTTGTTACTGTGGTGGGGTGGTGCGTGATGAAAAGGAAAGGGGTTGAAGGTGGTGCTGGTGTTGATGGAGGTGGTACACCTGGGCAGGATGTAGGATACTATCCGCCCGCGGTGGGTGGCTGGGAAGGGGGGATGGGTTGGGGGGAAGGAGTGGGCTGGGGCGGCATGGTGTATCGTGAGAGCGGCTTGAGCCAGTTGCCGGGTCAATCCACGGGGCAGTGGGTGGGAGATGTCAAGGACATACCAACGGTCCCGAGCCCAAGGGAGCTGGAGAGCCCAAATCTGGCGTTGGAACTGGCTCAGGATGGGAGCCAGCCAGTGCAGAGGCTTGCCACAGAACTGGCCTGAGTCCGGAGTCTCTGGACACCATGGACATAATGGGAGGGGCGGCGCCAGATAGAAGGGTATAAAAGATGGTGGGTTGGCACACGGTAGGTGTTAGACTTTCTCTTCATTTGATGGGTCATAGTTAGTCCTTGATACCATAGTTGTTCCATGAGTTGTTTGTTTGACGTCGATAAGGCAGTTAAGAGCACAAACAGTGTGATTCCTACTCAGGTTATGAATGGCTTGCACTCGATGATGTTCTGAAATTGATAATTACCCCTCGATCAAGTACCCCTCGATCAAGTACCCCTCGATCAAGTACCCCTCGATCAAGTACCCCTCGATCAAGTACCCCTCGATCAAGTAC
>FTCU01000853.1_pt1 | contig 11181 bp, 12 predicted proteins | sample 1639521 | NCBI WGS metagenome assembly FTCU01 (sample SAMEA3914864, study PRJEB12502) | metagenome | biome: forest; material: soil | place: USA | collected 2012-03-12 | depth 0.3 m
ACGTCCAGGACGGGATCGTCGTCAAGGCCGGCAAGACGACCGACAGCGGGCACTTGACGTGGACGGCCGAGTCGGCCGGGACCGAGCTCTGGCGCATCGGCACGCCGGACAAGGCCGGCGCCGAGTGGCGACACGGCGACGTGCCCGACGCGGACCACCCCCTGCACCCTCCCGAGTACCGCATCTACTTTGGCGCGTACGACTTCATCGACGACTTCCCCGAGGGCGTCAACTTCCACGTCGGCACGAGCGACGAGGCCAAGGACTTCAACTACATCCACTGGTCGGTGTTCGGCGGCTACGCCAACTTCCGCCGGCCGAAGCAGGTCGAAGGCCACGGCGAGATCAACAACTGGACCATCACGTTTGATCTGGACGACAAGCAGCTCCTCAAAACCAGCCTGGCCACCTTTACCATCCAGCTGGCCGGCGCGAAGACGGCGGCCGGCAACACGGATGTCTGGACCGTCGGGCAGGAATACAACAACCTGCCCTTTACCGTCGTCGTCAACGGGCATGAGCTGGAGCCGTGGATCATCCCGTAGGCAGCCCCCCTTCCCAAATCCCCCGATTACCTGGTAACTAACACGCTCCACCTCAACAGTTACTACCAGTCCTCATCCTGCGGCGTCCGCAGCGGCGTAGTCTGCTACCAACTGGCCCACAAGTTCACCTTCCCGACCAAGTATCTGGCGACGGGCAAGACGAGGAACGAGATCATCCTCAGTCTGCCGTACAACGCGACCGACTACGAAAGCGCGGTCTTGCCGAGGAGTGTCTACGTGCAGTATGACGCTCTGAGGCTGGAAGTGCAGTAGAGAGACTCGTGGAGCTAGGAGTGGATTATTAATAGGAAGAGGAACTAATGAGCAAGAAATATGATGACGTGATAGTGTGGTGCGTCATGTTGACAACTGTTGTATTTGGATTGACGCCTCTCGTGAGACTCTGTGTTGTCCCCTTTTGAGTGTTGGACTGAGTTGCTGAGGGGCTGACGGATTCAGGGGTTCCGTCCTTCCTACAGCGTATCTCTCTCTTGTCACATCCCTGGAGTGGGTTATCCTTTTGCTCGTTTACTCCAAAGGAGAGATACCAGACGTACCTATACAGAACAAATTCTGGCACCGCTCGACATGCTGGTCAGCACGGGGATCTCTCAAATCCAGAAGCCAATGGCTCACCGCATTCTGGCGGCGGTGGCGCAGCTAGCCTTCACGTGGCCTGCCCCCCGGCTTGCAAGTTCTTCCGAGCCAAGACGCAGCCTGATGCAGCCTGATGCACCCTGAGCCAATTTTACCAAAGTGTGGTTCAAACCCCCTTCGACTTGCAACTGTGATTCTCGTGAGGGTATCTTGTCGCGCGAAGCCTCAAGTATCTCTTTCAACTCTCCTGCAGCATACTCGGTGAACCAGCGAGCGTAGCTTCGTCAGCGCAGAGGAGCAGTTCGAGTTCGGTCCACGATGGCTGAGCACTCTAATACCAGACCCCGCATCTTGTGCCTTGACGGCGGAGGCATCCGCGGTCTCTCCGAGATCTTGATCTTGAAGGAGCTCATGCTGCAAGTCCGCATACACAATCGTCTCGACTATACCCCTGAGCCACGCCAATGCTTCGATTGATCTGCGGCACCAGCACGGGCGGCTTGGTGGCGGTCCTGCTGGGACGTCTCGGCAAGTCCCTGGCTGAATGCGAGAAAGCTCTTTAGAGATCTCGGACAGAACATCTTTGCCGGGGGCTCTCTTCGGAGGGCTTCTCGGATGGCTTTGGTGGGATCGAGGCACAATCCTAAAAGTTTGGCTGATGTCATTCGACTGGACGCAGGGGCGGGCCAGGAAGACATGTTCGAGCCGTCCGCGGACGCTTCGACTCGTGGCAACATACCGGCAAGTTACCTGACCCCAGGGCCACGGTGCTCGTAAGTCACCGAAAGCGTTTCATTGCTAACATTTGCTTCCAGGTTGCCGTGGTGGCTGTATCGAAAACGGGTCACCATGAGCACCTGTTCCGAACGTACGGCATTCGAGCCAGCGAAAGACCCTGCTCGATCGTCGACGCCTGCCTTGCAACCTCCGCTGCCACGACATTTTTCCCGTCTGTGACCATCAACGGCGTGGAATACGTTGACGGCGCGTTTAAATACAACAATCCCAGCTCTGTTGTCTTGTCAGAGCTCGAGTCGGCTGAGTGGCTGTCGCCGATGCAGGACGCGGTGATGGAGCTTGGTTGTCTTGTGTCCGTTGGGACGGGTCGTGCGACATTCAAACGCGAGAGCTCGACGGCGTCGAAATTGATGCCATCTGGAGTTCGGTCATTGATGGATGCCGCTACCCTCTGCAAAGACATCGTGATGGATTGTCACAATTTGCATCTAGAGGTCCAGAGTCGGTCCGTTGATTATCCAGAATTCGGTTGGTTTCTGTGGAGAATATCAAGCTAACGGACTCGGCAGCTTCAACAAAGCCGGCGCCGCCTATGCATATTACCGATTCGATGTCGACATGGGGTTGGAGTCAGTCGGTCTCAACGAGAGCGATGAAGATGTGCTACAACACATCTCGGCTGTCACAGAGGCGTACATGAAGAGGAATGCAGATGAGATGAAACGGTGTGCTCAAGTAATCGGCCCAAGAAGCAGTACGTTGGCCTGAGTCTGCGTTTTATTGTCGTCTCTGAATCTAATTTTATCTCCGGTCAAAGAAATCGAAGTCGGATCTCCAACGGTACAGATGAATCGATTTCCCGGCCTTGTGTGCTCCACGCTGCCTGAGACTGCCGATAATTTCCACGGCCGGGAGAAAGAACTCCTTCAGATTCGGAAGGCCCTCGATCCATCTCGACTCGGACAAAAGATTGCCCTTCTTTACGGCATCGGAGGTTCCGGGAAAACGCAGCTCGCGCTCCGACACCTGAACCAAGAACGGGACTGCTACTCCGTCCTTGTGTGGGTGGATGCCTCCACCCGAGACCACGCTGCCTCTTCGCTTGCCGAAGCCGCCGTCACCATGTTGTTGAGTTGGCCGCGTGACCTTCCCTCATTGCATAGCGAACGCGACGTCGAGAGCCGTCTTCGCGTGACTTCGCGACTCCGCTCGACTGGCTCCTGGTCATTGATGGCGCCGAGAGCCTAGACGAGAGAGAGTTAGCCGAGTACACCCCTGCTTGCGGATATGGATCTATCTTGTTCACCAGTACGAGAGATCTGACCTGGAGAGGCTTCAAGGAAGAAAATCGGATCAGTCTTGGTGGTCTTGACGAAGAGAATTCTTATGCTCTGCTTACCGGGGTTGCCGAGCGAGCTGGGATAATCAACGAAGGTGATGATCCAACGTTAAATGGATTTTGAACGCGACGCATGCTGACTTGAAGAGAAGAGTCCGCCGCCGTCAAGGACATCATCAAGGAGTTGAGCGGCATCCCTCTCGCCTTGGAACAAGCCGGTGCTCTGATCCGTGACGGAGAATTCACATTTGCGTCTTTCCTCGGCAAGTACCGCAAGGAATAAAGGGGGCTCATGGCCGATCATTCTGGCGAAGGGCCCTGGTCATCCGACAAGAAGAATTGCGCCATCATCACCGTCCTAGACATAGCCTATCGCTCCCTCAACAATGTCGATCACGCCGCACTGCTGATCTTCATTGGGGTGCTTGGGTCATGGCAGATTCCGATATCGTTCATCGAAAAGTTCCAGTTCTTCGACGACGCAATCCCTGACGAATCCAGTTCAACGTCAGACGGTCCAAAGAGCCTGCAGATCATTCACGACGCATCATTTCTCCGCCTCGCACTCCACCGGCTCGCTCGCTCTTTCTTGATTCGCCTCAAACTGGAGGGCGTCCGCATCATCAGCTTCACGATACACAGGGTGCTGTGCCAGTGGAGCTTGGACCATGTAACATCTCAGAGCAACCAGGTGTACATCATGCAGGCAGCTTATAGGCTATCGAGAGAGGTTTGCAAGGGAGGCTCAAAAACCTTCATGCTCGACGAACAATTTGCAACGGATGCGGGAGATCCGATGATTGAGCGAAAGTTTTTGGCGCCTTTTTTGCGCTTCTTATCGATCATCCCCCGCCATATATCTCGGAGCGAACTGGATCTCCATACTGGGCGATTTCGCGCTCCCTACGCGGCCGTCCTTCATCAGGCAGCCTGGGCTATCTTGCGCAAGGCCTCGCGGAGAATGCCAAGGACTCCTTCCGTTCCAGCATCGAGTTCGAGACGGTCAGGCTTATCCAGGCCGGTCTCGAGTGGCCCGAAGGCGAGGCAGCCCTCAGCCTTCTGTGCAGCAATCAGGGGATCTGAGTCAAGCCGTCGAGGCTCTCGAATCAGCCCTTCCTTTGTCGGAACGACTCTACGGCAGCGAGAGTGACTTCACCTTGGCTATTGTTTCTGGTCTCAAAGCCGCTTCCGAGAGACAGGAAGTTATGCAACAACACCATAAAGTCGTCGTCATGGCCTCAACGGCTACCTTGAAAGATTCCAACATACCGAAGGGCGTCCAAGAGTCAGCAGAGGTGGCTTCTCAGCATATTTGGTGCGAAGCCGAGGTTCAACAAGAATTAGACCCAGAAGGAGAAGCAAACACCGAGCTCACCTTGCTCGGTGCGTGCTATGAAAGTGACCAAGGAATGGTGAGGCTACTTCTTGGTCTACCCAACGTCGAGATTGATCCGAAAGACAGGACGGGCCGGACTCCGCTGAGCTGGGCTGCCGATCAAGGGCACGAGACAGTTGTTCAGCTACTTCTTGAGAAGGGCGCAAAAGTCGACTCAAAGTGTCGTGGTGGCAGGACGCCACTCATTTGGGCTGCCATGCTAGGACATGAGGCAATTGTGCAACTACTCCTGGAGAAGGGTGCAGCTCTCGAATCAAGGGATTGTAATCTCCTGACCCCGCTAGGCTGGGCTGTCGACGAAAGACATGAGACAGTTGTACAGCTACTTGTTGAGAAGGGCGCAGACGTCAACTCAAAGAGTCATGATGGCGGGACGCCTCTCAGTCGGGCTACCCAACAAGGAAACAAGGCAGTTGTGCGGCTACTTCTTGAGAAGGGCGCAAACGTCGAGACAAAGGATCGTAACAACAGGACGCCACTCAGTTACGCTGCGGAGCAACGAGACGAGGAAGTCGCACTGCTACTTCTTGAGAAGGGCGCAGACGTCGAATCAAAGGATCATGACAACAGGACGCCTCTCAGTTGGGCTGCCCAAAGAGGTTACGAGGCAGTTGTACAGCTACTTCTTGAGAAGGGCGCAGACATCGAATCAAAGGATTGTAACAATAGGACACCTCTCAGTTGGGCTGCCCGGCAACGAAATGAGGCAGTTACACGGCTACTTCTTGAGAAGGGCGCAGATGTCGAATCAGAGGATCGTAACAACAGGACGCCTCTCACTTGGGCAACCCAAGAAGAGAATGAAGCAGTTGTACAGCTGCTCAAATGCTGGCTAGAGGATGCGGAAGGGATGTACCAGCGGGCGCTGCAAGACCACGAGGAGACGCTCGGGGCGAATCACACGTGGACTCTGAACACGGTCAACAGCTTGGGCGCCCTCTACGGACGGCAGGGACGGCTAAATGAGGCGGAAGGAATGTACCAGCGGGCGCTGCAAGGCTACGAGAAGACGCGCGGGTCGAATCACAGGTCAACTCTAGACATAGTCGACAGCTTGGGCGCCCTCTACGGACGGCAAGGACGGCTGAAGAAGGCGGAAGCGATGTATCAGCGGGCGTTAGAAGGCTATGAGAAGATGCTCGGGCTGAATCACACGACAGCTCTAGACACGGTCAACAGCTTGGGCGCCCTCTGTCAACGGCAGGGCCGGCTGGAGGAGGCGGAAGTGATGTTTCGCCGGGCATTGTCTGGATTTGAATGTGCTCTGGGACGGTACCACTCCAAGACTCGGTTGGTCTCAGGTAACATTGGAAATTGCCTGGAACTTCAACAAGGTACGTATATAGGTCTGTCAAACAATTGCTACTGCAATGAATGTGGCTAAAATCTGTCTCTGTAGAGAGGCTACTACAGTCACCATCGAGGGGATTCTTGACGAAGTTACAAGCCAAGTTTCGAAACGTGTTATACACTTCGCCGTCCGCTTGGCCTGGCAGAAAGGGCTATTTCGGCGATTCCATAGTCGCTGTTTCGAGTCAAGGCTGGCCTACCAATATTCTCGTGACTGGAGCGGGTGCCTCCAGGTGGATGTCCATGAATAGAGGAGTCTCTGACCAAAGGTGGTGAAGCAGTGGATTTAGAGGCGGGTTTGTGTTTTTGTTTTTCGGAGTTTTCCCACGCGTTATGTTCACTCAGAAATTGCTTCATATTGTCCCCGAGAATGGTCTTCGAATTGTTCGAGGCGACGCCGACGACGGCCTGCCACTCGTCGTTCGTGTACCCCACAAACACGCAAGTCGAGATCATGTCGGCCTGTGCAAGGGTGTTAGATTTTGAAGCTCGGCGAAGACAGGAGGAAAAACGTCAAGGCAAGTGAATTGGTCAACAGATAATCCTTACCAAACAAAAGCCATTACCGTATGTCTTGAAGTTGCTCTAGAAAGCGCGGGCTGCCTATTAACTCCTCCGGCAGAGACGATCCAGCGACACGCCTTCAATAATAGTCATGCTTGAAAAGATGGCGGGGACCGGGCAGTAAGAGCCATTCTCGCAGCATAATTATTATGAGATACAAGGTCTAACAAACTACCTAGGATTGTTGTGACCATCACGCACTTTCTATACATATATATAAGTGAAAAAAAAAGAGAACGAGAAAGAACGGGGAAGCGTTCATCCCAGGATTCAATCCGGGATGCTCACGAACTGCATCCAGTCATCTCCGGATGCTGCCGGCAGAGCAAAGCCAGATGCCAGGACATGACCATCCCGAAAATCGACGATGTCCTGCGCAATCGCAGAGACAGCAGCAGCCTGCGCCGGTCCCACAAGACCAGAAATGCCCGGGTGCTGTGAGTTTCCGGTTTGGTCGGGAACGATTCCCGCGAAGGGACCTGGATAGAGATCGGATGGGAGGTGGACAGACTTCGTGGCACCCCAATCCAGTGGAGCTGTTTCAACGCAGGTCGGACGGGTCTGCTCCCATGACAAACCGCAACCCTCCGCTCCTCTAGCGGCTTCGTCGGCAACAGTGCGCTGAATGAGCGCCATGCAGTCCCCAATCTCATTTCGGGTGTCCTCATTCCAGGGAGCCCCTTGGCTCCGCCAGTCTTCGCTCATCACTGGGTAAGTTTTGGTCGTCATATCCAAAGCAGGAGTCCAAGCACGAAATGGGGTCGGGGAACAATGCGGAGCCCAAGCAGGAGGCCAGGTCCAAGCAGCCGCAGAAACATGACTCGGCGCGACGATCCGGGTAAAACTCGAAGCTGGCGTCCAAATCGTAGTGCAAGGAGGAGTCGGAGCAAAGGTCGACGCGGTAGTCCAAGCGGGAGTTGGAGCACGTCGGAAGGCTTGGGCATTGGCCGATGCTTCTGCCAGAGGCGGTGTCCATGTGGGTGCAGCATGCTCAGAGGCAAATGCCAAGTAGAGAACCCTGGCCTTCTCCGACTTTGCCAAACGCTGTTCTTCGTTCGGACAAAGAGGGCTTGTGTGCAGATGACGCCACAGAGCCTCGAGAGAGCGAAAGAATTCGTAGCATCGCAGGCACACGGATGGGCCCGAATGCTCTCGGCGGTATTCCTCCAGCTCGGCCGCTGACCATTGCGCAACTCGCTGGCAGGCCTTGCACGTGTCCACAACATACTTGATTCTGGGACAGCCAACCAAGGCCTTTCTTTTGTCGATGCGATGCACTGCGCGGGTGACGCGATGTTCTCGTATCAGGTGAGTGACGACGTGAGAGATGGCATGGTGCCTCGTCTGGCATGGTGTTCGATGTCCTACAGAGCATTGCCCAGGCTGAGATAGTTGGAGGGGACAATACGGCCAAAGGGGCTCGAACAGCTCGTGGGGGGGATGCAGGAGTGGTTGCGCTGGTTCAGTCGCTTCGCCTCCGAGACTGTCTGATGCATCATGGCGAATTGGCACGCTGCCAGTAGGCTGAGGTGCCAGAGTCCCTGAGCCCAAGTTGGTGCCATCTCTGACTTCTAGCCGGTGGGGCGGTGGTGCTTGGACTCCGTGGAGGCCCTGGGTCTGGGTGCGCTTCGGATGAGATTGGACTGCATCAACGACCTCCAAAGAACGCTTGAGAGTGGTCCTCTCGGATGCCGTGGCGCCAAGCGCCTCTGCCAACGGCGCAGACGGGACGGCATTTACATGCGAATCGAATGGCTTGGTTGCGGCCCCGACCTGGCCGTCGCCTGTTTGGACATGGGTCGAAAGTAAGGCGACCAAGAAATCGATGTGGCTTCGTCTGGAGCCCACCGGGGCCCAGGGAACGAAGGTGTCGGGGCCCAGTTGAGCTGTCGGAAGCTGACCGAGCCATTCTAGCACCAGCTCCTCTTTAGCCACGCAGTGATCCCAACCACGGACCTCCAAGCCCAAAGAACCGAGATTGTTTTCTCGGGGAGATGGCACATTGCTGCATGGATATCTATTGAACTCAAACGTCAGCACCTGCGATCAATTCTTTTATTACAAAACGGATATCTCGTCCTGATAGAAGGGGACAAGACTCACTCGTTGGTCGACGCCATTTCGCTCGACCCAAGGGGAGAGGAACGCCAATGCTCGCAACTAATAAAGTTGCCAGGCAAGCACGCGGGTGGTCTGGCTCTCGGCTCCGTTGTTCCGTGTCAAGCACAACTGGCAGCCGGTATCAAATTGAGAACAAACGGGAGGAGAAAGAACAGAATCGAGCTTGCCAATCCATGGTACCCAATTCGAATCCTGAATGTGGGAATTAAGCTCCAGAGATGGCAGAGACGTCTCCTACACCGCATGGTGGACGATTACTGCCCAGGATCTGCCAGGCTCTGCATGGATCTGCGATGCTGATTGGTCTGTTCAGCTGCGGTTCCTGAACCGTTCAACCTGCAGCCCCCAATTCCGGCATCCCTGGCGCCCCCCGCTACCACGACAGGACAGGGGGCAAAGAACGCTGCATTGGGTTTCGCACTCGGTGAGGTACCTTAGTCTCTATGTATCTCCGCCGTGTTAGTGGCTGATCCGACGGATAAGCAATCAAACGGATCTGGGGCAGGTCTGCGAAGTATAGGGGCAAGCGAGGGATTCACATGATGAGTTGGACCGGCCTTTGCGCTCCGAATGTCCGGCCTCGGCCTCACCCAACTCACAGGTGGCCAAGCTCTTGTGGTTCGAGCACCGAGATCTCAAAGCCCGACGCAAGTTGATCGAGGACTGACAGACAGTGCCCCCAGAGCCAAGCTCGGGTAATAGTCACGCTCATGACGAGCCTGTCGACACTCAAAGTACATGACATGCCCATGCTCGACATCAAACGCCCTGAGTTATCGTTCTGGCTGATAATTAGGTATGTAAACAGGAAACGCACAAATACGGACACGGCACCGCCTGGCAAGATGCATCTGATTCGGAGGCCCAGGGAGTCGATTCAAAAGACTCTCCGATGCCTGAAACGCCGTATATTGGCAGGTAATCAAGCCCTAATTATTCTCGCTCCCGTTCTCGATCTACCCAACGCACGCCTCCCTTTCCCCCTCCCTTCCTTCCCAAACCACCTACCCAACCAACGCCGCAAAACTCACCACCCCCGCCACCAACCCAACCACCCACCTCCCCTGGTTCCTCCACACCCAATCCTCCACCAACTCCGCCATCCCACTTCTCTCCGCCCACCTCTTGGCCCTCTCCCCACCAGAATGCCTCACCACCGACGTCCCAACCAACCCCTTCCCCTTCCCCTCACTCAACCCAGCCTCCTCCCGCGTCAACAGTCCCTCCACCTTCCACTTACACGCGCCATTGATGCCCGGCTCAAAATAGAGAAAGGTGACAGGGAGAATCGAGAATGTCAGCGCCGCGGCGAGGAGGTAGAGATTTCGTTTCTGCTCCTCTTGTTGGAGAGAATGATGCTGCTGGTAGGCGAGAACCAGGTTGGCGAGCGCCCCCGGCAGGATGAGCGGGGGCACCCAGCGCGGGCCGAGCTGGTAGAGGGCGAGCCAGGCGCGGGCGAGGGTCTTTGGGGAGAATTGCGGGGTGGTGTGGGTGAGGGCGGTTAGAGTGAGCGAGTATTGGAGGGTTATTCCTGGGGAAGGGTTCATGATGATCAGTTAGAGTTGAGGAAGGGAAGAAGGGGAAAATTGGGGAGGTAAATACCGGCGTAGAGGGTTGGGAGGATGATGGCGGCGTATTGGATTAGGGGGAGGAGAGTTGAGAGAGGCATTTTGGTGGTTGGCTCTTATGGAATGGATCTGGTGTTGGGATGGGACTGAGGAAGAGTCGAGTTGCTGGGAGCAGGAGACTCGACTTCGGCAATTTGGCCGGCCGTGGCCTCGTCTTTCAATCGCTCCAGCGTCGCGTCCAAGGACCCTCTGAATTAATTAGTTTGCCAAACTTCCTGCAGCTCGGAGTCTGTTGGTTGTTTGCATGCCGATTGGCGAGGGGCCTGGTCGGTGCCATTCGGGAGTTGGTCGGGGCCGAAGGGCGGGATCCAGTTCCGGGCCCGAGGCGGAACAAACGACCCTTTGAGAACCGCTTGCTTTTTGGTCGGCCAGCGTGGTGAAGAAAGACTCGGACTTGGAGTTTGGGTTAAGTTCAACTCTGGAGTTATAAGGGGCTCGAGAGTGGTGTAACACCCACGTCATCTTCGCCCCCGTGTGTCGTCTCATTCCGCGCATGGTATGAAGCAGCCAAGTTGAGTGCTCACCAGAGTCAACCTGCTTGAGACAACACACCAGTGCTTGAATCTGAGAGACACCTCATAATTACTCAAAAAACACCTCGGGTATCGATTGCAACTCTAACCCAACCCCACAATCACTCCACTCAGGACATGGCAGACAACACAAAACCGAGCACGCGACGACTTCGTCATCAAGATTCGGACATGACATTTCTCCCATCTAACCCAACAATTAAGGTCGGAACTTGTTCCCCCTGCACACCCGAACAAGTTTCGCCAGGTATCATTCGACCTCCATCCAAAACGACCAAAAACAAACCAAATTCATCGACATATTAATAGGAAATCCTCTCGGTCATTTCTCTCTGCAAACCAGCCAGGCCCCATTTACTGGGGATACTGC
>FTCU01002082.1_pt1 | contig 11180 bp, 5 predicted proteins | sample 1639521 | NCBI WGS metagenome assembly FTCU01 (sample SAMEA3914864, study PRJEB12502) | metagenome | biome: forest; material: soil | place: USA | collected 2012-03-12 | depth 0.3 m
GCTGTAAACAAACACCTCTTGAGGGATGCCAAAGAAGGCGATGCTCAGCCCAACATCGAGGAACAAGCCATCCTCGGAAGTGCCGGGGTCGCCCTTGTTGAAAACGGGCAGGGTGTACGGCCCCTTGGCAAGCCAGGTGTTCGGGTTCTGGATTGTCTCACTCTCGGCGAGATAAGTGCCGCCGACATTGACTGTGAGCGCAATGATAGGACTGTTGGTCTGTATCTGGAAGTCAAGCTTGTACTGCACGCCTGCGCACAGGCGCAGCGTTGTCTGCGCCGTAGGACTGACGGACAGCACCGGGAGAAAATACTTATCACCCTTGACGACCGACATGGAGAGGGCGTGCTTGCCAGACGACGGGCCTTGGCCCACGGTCGCTACCGTGTTCATCGTGCTAGTACTCGGGGTGGACCAGCCAGTGAGCCCGTTGGCGAAGTCGCCGTTGGTGATGGCGTTGACGGGGTAGCAAATGTCGGTGTCGGCCGGCGGCGTGAAGCAGGCGCCCTGGTAGCAGTAGCCGCTGTCACAGACGTTGCCGCATGCGCCGCAGTTGCGAGGGTGCGTCTTGAAGTCGAGGCATACGATGCCGCACTGGTTCGGGGTCGGGGGCGCCGGCTTGCACCGGCAGACGGCGTCAGAGCAGTACGCTTTGTCGCCGCAGTCGCGGAAGCAGCCGCCGCAGTTCTGGTTATCATTGGCGCCGACGCCGCGCACCCTCTGGCAGGTCTTGCCCTCAGGCGTGCAAATGGCCATATTCGAGTCAGCGCACTGGCAGTTGCAGAGGTCACTGCTCCCGCTCTGGAAATGTGCCGCGGCCTTGTCCCCCGAGACAGCGGCAAAGTAGAGGTCGGCAGCGGCATAGCAAGGCGGCAAGAGGCCGAAGTCATACCAGTGGTCGAACCAATCATTGCACGAGTTGATCATGCATCCCAGAAAGTCGTTGTTACACTTCTCGAAATACTGGGGGCAGCTGTCGTAGCAAACGTCGTGGGCGTTGCAGCAGCTCCCGAAGTTCAGGTTCGGGATGAGGACACTATACCACGCGCCGTCCGGGCCACAGCCGTTGGGCGCCGAGCCAACCCGGCCGTTCGAAACGGCAACCATTTGGCTGTTGAAGTTGGGGCAGCGTTTCGCAGCGCCATACTGTGACATGTCCCGCTTCCACTGCGTGGTCCCGGGCGAGCGACGCTTCTTGGTAGGTGTCGAGGCAGTAATGCTCAAGTCGACAGGCGTTCGCACCCGGACAGGAAGTAGCAGCATAGTGTTGAGGGTGTCGGCGGTATTGTCGGTAGCCGGCGTGCCGGGGGCGGCAACGGTGGTGCTGTCGACGATGGTCCACACGTATGTCGTAGACCCGTACTGGAGGAGCAGCGAGCCCCTGCAAGAGACGCCAAATACGGTCGTGCATTTTCCATCCTGGGCTACGCCGTTGGTTGATGAGGACACAAGCGAGATAGCGCCGGTGTTGACATCAAGAGCGACGTAGAGGTCCGGGTTGGAACCGTCACGCATAACGAGGTCGAACAACCTGTACCCAACTGCGTCAGTAGTGTCCGGTCTGGAGGGTTCGATCTTGGATGTACCCGTCAGGCGCATTCTGCGCAGCTTGGAACTCGAAGGTTGGAGGATTCCAGTTGGCTAGAAGAGCCTTGGCCGAAGCCTCGTCGGCTGGCTGTTGCACAGGGCCGAGAACGCCATCATTCTCAACAACGTACCCGGCGTTTGGAGAGAGGAGATACTATGATGTTTAAAGAAGTTAGCGGTCAATATAAAATACGAGGTTGCTAGACTCGAGTGAGCCGTCTGACTTACAAAGGCATCGCCAGTAGGGGTGGAGCCCATCAAGCACACCGGGGTCGGAGTAGGATAGTCAACAACGACGGACGGGTCGGGTGCCGAAGTAAACACAGGGAGCGTATACTCGGCATAGGTGTAGGTAGAGGTCCAGCTGTCGTCATCGGGGAAGGCAACGGAGGAGCTCGCGAGCGGCGGGCTTTCATACCAGGTCGTGGTCGAGGCGACAGTCGTGGTAGAAGTCACGTCGGCAACGGCGACTGTCGAGGTGGACGCCGAGACGGTCATGCATGCGCAGGCGCTGCTGTACTGATCGGCGTCGGAGCACTTGTCGCTCAGGTACGCAGGCACCGTGCTCGTAGGCGCCGGAGCGGTCACCGTGTCCCCCCGTTTCAACACAGTCTGCGACGTAGGCAAAACTGCTTCAGCAGTCACGGTCACCGTGACGACATCCTTGAACTCGGTCACCCACGACGTTCTAAACGCCACCAAGTCCAGCAGTTAGCAAGCGGGTCGACCAAGTTGGAGACCTATCTGGCAGCACCCACGAGGCAGATGGCGTGACGGTAACAGCGAGGAAGGACCTGCAGTCGGCAAGGCGACTGGCCCTGTTGGGCCCCGTCGTCGATCGAACGGCGCGAGCGCAAGGGTTGGCGCACTCCTTGTTGCACGTGGCGGATACGCTCCCGGCGAGGGCCAAGGCGCCGAGGAGCGAGAGCATTGGCGTGGTGCGTGCCATGGCGCAAGGAGTAGATCGAGATCAAGACCAGATCGGTGTCGATCCTGGGTAGGGCGGCGCCTCGTCCGAAACCTCGCGGCGGCCCGTCTCTCTTCTTATGTGCCATATCCGGACGTCCAGACGGATTGACCTCCTTTCATTAGCCATCAGGGGCAAACCGTCTAACAACTTGCCCCAATAACTTACTGCAGGACAGGAGTTAACATTTTTGACGAGTTCAATAGTCTCCCCAGCGTACCTGCATGCCCCCTCCATCGGGCTAGCAACTGTAATTGACTCCGCTCCTCAGCTGGCGCTTTGAATGTCGAGAGCCAGTCCAAACTTCGACGTTATGCCTATTCCGCGCTGGATAGTCTTGGCTCTGGTCATAAACGCGGTTAACGGCACGGAACTTGTGCGCAACGTGACTTCGGGGACGACGAGCGAGCGACATGGGTCGTGAGCTATTAGCGGCTGAGGCGATGATGGTTGGTTGTTGGGGCTGTTGTGGGCATCGTCAAACTCTGGGGTCAAGACCGTTGCCCAGGATCCCCGATCGGGGGTTTGTCATTTTCCATGACAACCCGAGTGGTCAAAATACGAATTGGGACCCTGAGACCCCACCGAGGACAGCGCCTAAAAAAGCTTCGTTTTATTGATTTGACTTGGTAGGATCACTAAGCATATGCCTCCCGAGGTGCGTTTCTGCCATCTTAGTTTGTCAGTGCACCGGCAGAGGCAAGGAGCAGGTCCGAACGGTCTGGAAAGTCCGTCTCTGAACTTAATGGCTGATGTGGACTCACAATCAAGATAGCAACGGGATGATAACGGCTGGTACGACAAGCCATGACACTCTGGACAACATCATGAATGAATTCCGTCATACATAACTGAGAAACTGCGCCAAACTGACCCTCCATCCCGGTGCCGCATCGTACATCACAGCTCACCGTCCGAAGTAACGCCTTGCACCAGCCTCAACTTGCCTGGAAACAAAACCATGGGGCAGTCGGGGAAGGGGGAGGCTTGACAGGTGAAGGACGCGAGGAAAACAGAACGAGAAACCACTCTGACATCAGCACCTCGTCAATTGGCAAATAGTTGAGGAAAAGAGCGAAACCACCAAGGCCAGGACTCCTATCATTTTCTCGTCATAACAGCGAACAAGGAAGCCGGAGAACAACCAGCGAGACCATGGCTCCTGTCATTTTTATCAAGCCACCAGTGAGGAAAAACAGAAACAAGAAAACCGCAAACGAAACCAATGGACCATGATTCATGTCATTTCTCGAGCTCATGATCCTTGGCGAGAAGAAAGGCCAGTCGCCAGCCTAGTATCTCCGGTCGTGGTACTCACGAGGGGGATAGGGCTCCCTCGCGTAAGGGTCGCGAGGTGGGAACTCGGGCGGCGGAGGCCGACGCTCGTAGGGACGGCCGTTCATGTACGGGTCGGGCGGCGGAGGATAGTCCCGAGGACCACCGCGGTACGGGTCCTCCTCGTAGCGACGCGGGAGCGGGTACTCGTCCACCGGGGGCGGTCCACGGCGCGGAGGCGAACGGTAGCCTCCTCCCCTCCTGTCATCATAATAGTCCCGACGAGGGGGCGGGGTGCGCTCACGGTACCCATCCCGGTACTCGCCCCGACGGGGGCTGTACCCACGCGGCGGGCCGCGCCGGCCGTAGTCATCTGGGGCGGCGTGGTAAGGACGGCGCGGGGAGCGCGAGCGAGCTCGGTTGTCCCTGGGAACGTCCGGCTGGGTCTGTTCAGGGTTAGCATAGAACAAGAGAAACAGGGATCGGGTGCTCGTACGTTGGCAACACAGGTCACGCGGACGTTCTTGAACTCGCGGCCGTCCAACTTCTCGACTGCAGTCCTGAGGTCGGCAGCGGTCTCGAACTCAACAAAGCTAAACTGAGGGTCAGCGGCGTTTAATCATTTGAACTTGCGGGGCAATGTACCTTTCGTTGCTACCACCGCGGTTGGTCTCGGAGAAGACGACATCAAGGCCAGACTGGCGAGCGAAGTCTTTCAGATCCTAAAGCCAGAGTCCATGTAAGTTGAGGTCCCGGAGTCGAGGTTGGCGATATCCCATGCGAAGAACCAGCCAAGTCCAGTGTGAAGCCATTGGTGCCAGAGGAACGGGGCACATGGCGGGAGGGTTTCGGCTAAGAAACCCCCACGAGACCAAGCACCGGCAACAAAACCAGGAAAATGACGGGATATGGGATATTGGAGAGCGCGCCACAACAACGGAGAGATGAGAGCCCTGAAGGAGGTCGGCCAGGCCAGGAAGCCGGCCATCCTGACAACATTCCTGATCGGGGATGAGAGGAGTGAAGTCGGGCCGGTTGACCAAACCAGGGATTGGAGGATGGGTTAGTCCACAAGGGCCGGGGAGTGGCCCGTTCCAAGCGTTAAGAGGGTGTATCCATATGGTGTCCGTGGAAAACGAAAGCTTTAACAGACCTGCCAGCTGGTATCATTGGGGAGTCCAGTGATCTGCATGCGATGTGGGGTGCGACGCGGCCGGGGCGCCGCGTTGCCGCGGTCGTGGCTGTATCCGCCGCCGCTGGCCGGGGGTTCACGCTGGCGGGAGCCGCGCGCGAACTGGACCGTGAGACGTTCCCCCATGAAGTCGGATCCGTCTTGAAAGTGTTGCTGGTTAGCCACGGAGCTGAGGTCCAGGGAGATTGGAGTTTGAGTGAGTGGGGTCAAGGCTCGAACGTACGGAAAGCTGGAGACGGGCGCGCGTGTTAGCAAAGGTTCACCGGTAACATCAGGCGGAAGTGGGAGCAGAAGCCTACCTGGAACGACATCCCGGGCGTCCATGGCGTCCTTGTACTCGATGAAACCGAAGCCGTTCATAAGCTTGATCTCGGTAATCTCTCCAGTACCATGGGTCGCGAAGTGCGCCTCAACATCGGCCTTGGTCGCTGGGGCGGGCGTCAGTGTCTGCGAGGAGTGGTCGGTCTGCGAGGCGCCGGGCGGAATGGCGCAGCCTTGTCGCGCCGCGTCACGAGAACTCACCATTCCGGGGCAGGTTGCCCAGGTAGAGGCGGGTAGACGACACCTCAGTCATGTTGTCGTCCTGGAACAGATCGTGATGAGGTCGGATGGATGGATTGGATTGAGCTTCACCAAGACCAAGACGTGGGGACGTGGTCGAGAGGACTCCGTCCTGCGGGTGGGGTTGAGAGTGGAAGCTTGGGCCAAGAACAGGTCAATCCCGGGGAGCCTGGAGCCTGGGGACAGCAGCCTCGCAATGCGCGGCGCCACGAGCTTAGTCGAGAAATAACGGGTGTGCGCGTCTGTGCAAACGGCAAAAATACAAACAGTGGTACTGGATGCGCGGATTGATGGTTCGGTCAGACAATGCGGATGACAAGCACTCGCACTGCGCGGGAAGTCGGTTTGTTTGGCGATGACGGGATGGACGAAGCAAAAATTGGCGCGAAGGCTGAGACGGGGAACGTGAGGTGCAGGGCCCCGGCGCCAAGGCCGCGCCCGAGAGCAGTGTGCGATGTGGGACCAATGGGCAGGCCTGGCTGGGCGAACAACCACAGGTCACGAGCGCAGAGCTGAGAAGTGCTCTTTCCATTGCTTTCCCGAGTCCCTTCTCTCACCTTTCAGCGTGCAGAATATTTCCATCTCAATATGCCCGATGCATGATTTCCCTCTCCAGAGCATCCAAACAAAAACAATCTCAGTGTTGTGCGAGGTTTACTGTTTCGGCACGGCTCCGAGAGCAACAGTTTGTGGTTAGCCGTGTCTGCACCCCACAGCCCGGCTGGATCAATTCCAGATGCAGACTGCGCTGCATGCTGCATGCGCTGCATCGTGCGTGACCCCCACCTTGCCGATGCGCTTCACACACAGCCGACCATACCAGATCAGGCCAATTATCACAACCAGTGGATACCTGATAACGTACCCGACCACACTCATGATCGATGGAGTCGTGGTGTAACAAGATCACATTCGTGTTGGAACCTCGGAATACAGTCGAAACCCAACGCTCCCTCAAACGCCCGCCATGCAAGGGATTGAAGCCACCAGACACCTGCACCAAAGAAACGAATCCCCATAAATGTCACCCAAGAAACCCCCCCAAACTCCATGGCAATGCAGCCTCAGGCTCAACAAGTACAACCACCCCTCCTACTCCTCGAACAAGACCTCAACAACCTCGTCCAGCAACGTAAACGCTAGATGCGCACTAGATGAAACACCGCCCGTTAGCAAAACAGCCCACGCATGACAAAACACAAAAAAGGGGAACATACTTCAACCTCGCATTATTAAACGCCGCAAACAGCCTCCGACTCGCAGCCTGCGCATTCACCCTGCCCACCACACTCCCCACCAGATCCGGCACCAGCGTAGCCAGCATCAACCCCGCCTCCGTCCTCGTCCTAGCCTTCTCAGCCTTGGTCCGGGGCACCTTATTCCTAGGCAGCACTCCCCCAGGCCACAGGCCCTGCCTCAGCAGGCCGACATACCGCAGCAGCGCCTCCTCCTGCACCAGGGCCCGGACGTTCTCGCGCAGCTTGCGCTCGATGGTGCCGCCCAGCAGCTGGTGCAGCACGACGACGACGGCGCGCCCCCGCAGCCAGTTGTTGCCGCGGTTGAGCTCGAACACCTCGAGGAAGATGTCGCAGATGGGCTTGACGAAGGGCTCCAGCTCCTTGTTCTCGAAGGCGTCCAGCTCGGCCTCGGCCTCGGCCGCGTTGTTGGCGAGACCGCCCGCCCCGGCGTCCTCGGCCAGCGCGCCCGCGGGGACCGCGCCGAGCTGGTTGGTGGCTGCCGCGATCAGGTTCTGCCCTGCTAGGGACAGCTGGTCGAGCACGGGGATGCTGCCGAGTATGTCCTCCATGCCGTCGGCGACCGAGTCGTAGAGGCGGGTGATCATGTCCTTTTGCTTGTCGGCTGCGCCGGCGCCGGCGCCGCCCTGGGCCGGAGTGATGACGCTCTGGGAGAGGAACGCGCGCAGGTCGCGGCTGCGGCAGACGTCGGGGAGGAGGAGGAGCTCGCTGAGGTATTTCTCGAGGGCCACGCGGCGCTTCTGGAGGAACTCGCTCTGCAGCTTCATGACGACGCGCCGGCGGGGGAAGTCGAGGTTGCGCACCGAGGGGTAGCTCGTGCGGAGTTTCTGGTGCAGCTCGAGGAACTCGCTGTAGCGGCGGTTGACAACCCATGTCGCCGAGGGCATTCGCTCGCCCGCGTTTCGCAGGACTTCGATTGCGTACGAGGCGAACTCCTTGCCGTCTTCCTCCTTGCCGACCTGAATCGACTTGATCTTGACGGTGGAGCGGCCGTAGAGGCTGTTGTCGCTTTCTTGGAGGACGTATTGCTGCCGCTGCAGCTCCTTGCGGCGAATCTCTCGCTGCAGACTCGCTTTGGACTTGCGCAGGATCCTCAGCTCGGCCGTGTTGTTGGTCAGCTCCGCCTTGTTGAGCAGGGAATCCACCACTGCTTCTTGAGCGATCAACTTGTCGATGTCGTTTGTGAGCACCGTAATTGCTTCGGCAAGACCAAGGTCGCCGGGCGCGGCCTGGTGCACTGCGTTGGCGTCGTCGTCGTCCCTGTCGTCCAGATCGGAAGGCTCGTCAGAGAGGAATCTGCCCTCGTCGCCAAAGAGGTCATCGTCGACAAACACTCCGATCCGTGATGCCGCGCTCACCAAGCCCAAGGAAGCCAGACTGGGCTTGTCCTGTCCCTTTGCCCCGCGATCAAGCTCAAGCAAACTTGACCTTGATCGCGGGAGGTCGTCAGAAGGGTCGTCATCAAACAAGCCTCCACCTGACTTTGGTTTGTCCGTAGAGGTAGGAACATCAAGTGAGTTCCCGCCCACAGAACCCCTCTTCGCCCTTGAAGCGCCCGCCGGAGAGCCTCCCTTAGGAGGGCCGCCGTTTGGTGGCGCAAATAGCTCGCTCCCGACATCGGTATCGCCAAACAATGACGTCCTGAGATCTTCTGCGGTAGGCGGATGGCTCTCCTCGAGAATATTATTCAGGGCCTGCTCCATCGCCTGGACGACCTTTTTGTCAGGTACCGGCGGCGCAACGCTCACGTCGTGATCGAGACTAGCGATGGAGTCGCCGAGGTTGTCATCACCGCCTTCGTCATCGTCAAATAATGGAGGTGGAGAGTTGGGCTCGTCTATCGATCGTCGTAGGTCGGCGCCATTGCTGCCGTTGACGTTGATGGTTCTGAGATCTGCCGCCGATCCTGCGCGGCGGTTGATGGGGCCGCTGTGCATTCTCAGACGTGCAACTGGGGCTGGCTTGGAGCTGTACGACGCCGATCGCGGGAGTGGTGACCCCGACCTGGGAGCCGCAGCCGCCAGCGCGGTGCGTTTGGAGGCTTCCTCGGCGGCGAGCGCCTTGAAGAACAAATCCGAACTCTTAAATGCTTGGAGGTGCTTGGCGCGCATCTCCTCCAGGGCCGCGCTCTGTGCTCGTAAAATCTCCCTTCGTGCCCTGTAGTACTGCTCGGGGGTTGCTCGCTTGCCAGCCTTCAGGAACTCTTGAATGATGCGCTTTGACGAGTCGGGGACCTTCAGCTCACGTCTGCTCAGATAGGCAGCATCAATCTGTGCCAGGTCGAGTCTGTCTGATTCCGTCCACGGTGGTAACTGCAGCGGCAGCTGCTCTCCCTCGGGCCCGTCGTCCTCAAGAGGGTTTCGGAAGCCGTCGACGACGAGCCAGAACTGCACCATGGGCATGAGCCGCTGACGGTCCATGTACTCCATGAAGTAGGACAAGGTCGACGGGTCCCGAAGCAGATCAGCCAGCGATGCGTTTTCCAGGCGAGACTCGCTTGGTGTGGCAATTTCTTCGGTTTGCGGAAGAGCTCGTCGGCCACCTCCGGCGGCCAGGTTTTGGACCCGTTGATCCAGCAACCGCTTGCCCATCTCGAGCCGGCGTAGGTAGACCTGATCCACGTTCTCCTGCTGAGAGTCCCTCATGAGCTGGCTGGCAACTTCGTTGCGGAACCGCCTTGCGTCCGAGAGGTTGTTGACCTTCCTAATGGCCCGAATAAACTTCTCGAACCTCCTCTCGCTGTCCGCGGGGGTCAGACGTGGAAATGCAACAGGCTTGCCGGACTTGGGAGCCGGGGACGCGTGCTGATCCAGCGCAGCGCGAAGTCTCCGGACGGTTGAGCGATCCTGAAGCATGGTTCTCCCGTAGTTCTCCATCAGCTGGTTCCAGGTGTCGGGGTCGGACAGCATCTGCATCACTGGGAACATGACCGCGCACGAGGTGATCTCCCGGATGATGGTCGAGACAGCTCTTGACGCAAGCAGATTCTCTGGCAAGACCACGGGCAATACCTTGGACATGGTCTTGCGCAGATAGTCCTGTTGCGCCGTCTTGGTATCCGAGAAGGCCAGGCTCGCAGCCGGGTGGAGCTTCCCCTCCTTGTACTTGGAGGCAATGGCCAGGTCCAGCTCCTCGGTCTCGGTGACTGAGCGATTCAGCTTGCGCCCTCGAACCGACCGCTCGGCGTCGTAGAAATCGCGGAAGTGCGCCGTCATGATGGGGACGATGCGGGTAGTCAGCACCTCGACGAGGTCGACCCCCTGCAGGCGGTCACGAACGCGGAGCAGTGCGCATCGTATCGCCTTGTCGACCTCATCGGTAAAGACGGGATTCTTGCTGATGTTGGAGTACCAGGATCGAATAAAATCGCGGATGATGTACTCGAGGACTTCGTCGAGGGCGGTCGACAGGTTCGGGGACTCGGGACAGAGGGACGCTTTGGAGTAGGTCTGGCGCTGGCGCAGGGCGGCAATCTCGGTCTTCCATGCGTCCGGGGCGAGAAAGGCAGGGCCGTTCGGGCGGGCAGTGTTCCGGAGCTGGTGGTGTCGTGGGCCGCGCGAGGTGAGAAGCACGAGGGCAAGCAGGGCGGCTGTGGTGAGCAGCACACCGCCAACGAAGGCGTGGCTGACCCAGCGCAGCACGGGGATCCAATTGACGGCATATCCCCAGGCGATAAAACACGCGACGCCCGCAAGCGCTATGTCTCTCCCTTGAAGCGCCATGGTCGGGGGCAGGCAGCACGCGGCCGTCGTTGCCGCATGTTTTGTTGGCTCTGGGTTCGTCGTTGCGCGGAGGATGGATGATGGAGGATGCATGGATGCATGGCCGAGCTCTCAGCTGCCGCGTCGCCGACGGAGCTTCCTGTGTGCATCACACGAGCAAGGCGACGTCATTCAACCCTAACCCTGGACACTAACACCCCGCCCCTCGATCGAAGCTGGGGACGCAAAGTTGGATTCTATCCCCGTACTAGGGCTATCACCTGTACCAAATACCTCGTTTGCTTATCTGCAATCCACGGTGTCTTCTCGTTTGGAGCGGCCTGCCGAGACGGGACGGGCCGACCGCAGGGTCTTTGCTCGTGATGGAGTTGGGATGTCGAAGGGAAGTGACATGATGTGGGGCAGCAACACGCAGCTTGAACCCCACCACCACAAGCCCCACCTTCACCCATGATCCATCCCTCACCGAGCTCACCCGACTCTCAGTCTCAACTCTCACACTCACCTCTCAAGCCATATTCCGCCTTACTCATCCATCCAAACCCTCCACCCAACACACCGCCACCACAACAACACAACAACAACAACACAATACCATGTCCACCCCCCCACCCCAAGCC
>FTCU01002424.1_pt1 | contig 11170 bp, 18 predicted proteins | sample 1639521 | NCBI WGS metagenome assembly FTCU01 (sample SAMEA3914864, study PRJEB12502) | metagenome | biome: forest; material: soil | place: USA | collected 2012-03-12 | depth 0.3 m
CGAAGGCGATGGGGTCGCGAGCGGCTGGGTTTGACGAAGTTGGGCGCCATCTCGACGCTTGTCTCTGATTCTCGCGCGCCCGGGATGCGTGCATGGTGTCCGTTCAAGCTCGCGCTGGGCATGGTAAATCCTTGCATGGTGCGGGACGGGGCGCGCCGCGTCGGGCCCACACTCCAGAGTGGAGAGCGGGGCAGAAAGGGAATGCTCCGACGGCCGGGGGTCGAGTACGAAAACGTAGCAGCTAGTGCGATCACGAGTGACCCGGCTGGGATGGTTGGCGAGGGAAGACACCTTGATGGCCAATCGCCGACAACAGGGCAAGAAATAGGCTGATATGTCCAGGGAGTTGCAAGCTACGCTACCTACACCCGCGCGCCCGTGCCAGTGCCGCCCCCGAGCCCAATCGACGGATAAAAAAAATCCACAACCTCGACCCCTTGCCCCCTATTCCGCGGCTTCCCCTGGCACCTTGAACGATGTGGCCGGTAGAGCCTCGACAGGCTGGGGCGTCCGCCGTAGTGGCGTCATTCCCGCTGAGTTGGTGGATTTCGCACGAGCGATCTTGCGGTCAATCTTATACGTAATCCATTCCAAGGCCGTCTCTCCTATATCTCTGTTAGCTCAGATTCAAGATAGCGTGCCAGGAAGCAGCAATACCAGGCCGTTGAATATGAAGCAGATCGAAACTGGCGTTAGCAACCGCCTGCATAACAGACCTGCGGTCTTCTGTCGCTGGATACGCATCAGACCACTTCAGGGGGCTGCCATCCGCCCAACCCAGAGCCAGATACGGCGCTTTGATCAAGTTCTCTGTTGTAGGATTATAGGCGATAAGCGGTTGAAAGAGGTCGATTTGGGCAGAGTCGATGTGGCGACGGACCTCGACCTCGTGTTCAAGGACAAGGGTGACATGGCAGCCGGTCCGATCTCCGCCGTGGAAGGGGGAAATGTCTGTGTCGAGAATAAAATGGCAGGGCCCTCCAATCAGATTCTCGACAAGAGAACGAATGACCGTTGGGTCGAGGTCCTCCATATTGGAGTCTGGCAGTCGTCCGCAAGGATTGGGACCCCTCCTGTGTGAACGTTTGGTCTGTTTCGCGCTTGAGGTCGGGGAGAAAGGAAGCCACTTGGTCACGTGGTATCCCAGCATGTGGCGGTGCTTGGATCTGTTCCCGAAGATGGGCCGAGACTCATCCAATTTGAATCAGTCTCGGCTGCTTATATCATTGGCTGTTTACAATTTCGCGGGCGCCCCGCATACGTGTTGCTCCGCGACCCCACGTAGTAAATACAACACTCTCAAGGCAAATAGCAAAGGGTGATAAATACAGACAGGACTTAAATAAGTGCGATTACGAGATTGGAGGAGTCTGGGATTGCAGACCGGGGCGATGCCTGGGGAGGTGGTGACGTGAAGCCGGCGGCGGCTGTGATGCGGCTCGGTCGGCTGGACGGGTGTGGTTGCGGGATTGCGGATCGGGGCCGAACCGTATCGGCGGCGGATTTCCCACTGCTGCGTTTCGCCGGCCGTCACAACCACTTGCGCATCCCATACCGCTCTCCTCCCGACCACCTGCCGCTCGACCGGTCTCCTCCATCCCTCGCTTTCCCCTTGGCACCAGCACCACCCAACAAGCGTTCGTTTTTGGGTTAGTGCAAAGGCCCACACCGACTCGTCGAGTTTCGACGAGTTGCTGTGGGTCATGAACCTGCATTCTGATTGGTCCAAGGGAGCCCTTGCACCAGCACCCAAATCCTTGGCAGCAGCAACACGACCAGCCATCACTACAATGGCAACGATCACCTTGGGCATCTCCACAAAAGACATGCCCAGGCCCGTGCTGTTATGACCTCGAGGTTGCAGCCGCCACACCGCCGCATGCAAAAGAGCCACCCTATATCCTGCTGCCTGCATGAAAGATTCTTGAGTGAGGTCGCATGCTTCAAACCATATCTCCGTAATGCGTCTCCTTCGAGCTCACAAAACGGCCCTCCTGTGTGAACGCCGCGTGAAGCATGCATTTCCAATCCCAGTAATCTCGTTCAGGTTGGGGGTGCCTGGGACACCCGAGACCCTGTTGACAAGAAACTGATTGGCCCCGCTCCGCGTGCAGCGCCGTGAGTGAGCGGATGATGAATGATTTCATCTGACATCATATGACGCCATGCACATGCCTATGGTGTAGGTCGCGCCGGGCTTGGTAAATCCTTGCATGGTACGGGACGGGGCGCGCCGCGTCGGGCCCATGCTCTCCAAAGCGGAGAGCGGGGTGGAAAAGGCATGCTTGTTCCTTGGCGGTTGCTCCACGAGACTGTAATTAGAGGGGTGGTTTACGACTTTATTTTACAATTTTGCTGCCCAAGTTGTGGTTGATTCTGGCGATTTAGGGGTGAAGCGTGGTGGAATTAAGCGATGCGCGACGCGACGCCCGCGGGCCCCACACGGCTCGGCGCGTCCCGCACCCCTGGAACCGAAGTCGAGGACGCGATCACGGTCGCGCCTGAAGGAGAAGACTTTGGTGGTTGGGCTCAACGACGCATCAGAAAGCCGAGCGCAAAGGCAAGACAGAATGAAATCGTCTAAGACGCACTCGATGCAGCCCTCCTTTCCTCAGCGAAGCAGAATGGAAGCGCCGCGCGAGGCACAGCCACCAACGACATGCAGGCGAGGACCAGCGGGAAGGGCAGCGAGAACGACTATACGATAATCCAGACACTGTAAGAACAAATGAATAAGCAAACCGAGATTCTCAACATTATACTCGAGGTGTGGACTAGATAGGAAACGTATAATAAAGCGATGTAGGCTGAACTCGGCTGTATCAAGGACAAGCTCCAAGCGGTTAAGGAAGAGTGCTAGGCGGCTAAGGAAGAGTGCTAGGCAGCCAAGGAAGAGTGCTAGACGATTAAGGACGAGCTGTATAGAACCTAATAGCAAGTCGAAGACGGCATCGTAGCTCTGGCATCTGGCTAGGGTAGCCTTAGGCCGTCCTACGCAGACATTGCGCGCACCCTACCGACCAGCCAGCCAAGCAACGTACGGACGCTCTCTTCTAGATATACAGCCCTGTCCACTTTTACGAGCACATTCTACTGCACGATCGACACCTCGAGGGTGGAAGAGGCAGCCGAGAACTAGGTCTTAGCTGCTGCAATCTGGGCGTTGGTGGAAAGCGGGATCCGCGCCGAACAGGAGGATACCTCATGGCGTTGCTAAGCGGTGACCAAAGACCCTAGGAACCTTCACCGCGTCAGGATTGCCTGTAGGAACGAAACGGAACACCTGAATATGAAACGAGTGGTGGTAGCAAATCTGACGCGAGGAGCACGAATCTTGCAAGACAACCTCTACCCTATCCAAGTCGACAGTATCAACCGTACTGTAGTTCTGGATGAGGCAGGCGAAGTCTAGACTAGAGCGACCGAAACCCTTGGCAAAGAGAACGACACCGAGATCGCGAAAATTGCCTGGCTTAGCAACCGGGACGTACCAAAGGCCTACGGCCTACCGGCGATAGTATGGAAGGAAGTCTAGAAGGTGGTCAAGCACCACGTACTGGCACTCTTCTGCACTTCGCTGGAATACAGATCCCTCCTTAACCAATGGCGACACGCCAAGATACTCCCGCTTAAGAAGCCGGGGAAAGAGGACTACACAGTCGCGAAAGCATGGAGACCTATCTCGCTCTTGGCGACGCTGGGGAAAGTGCTGGAATCGGTGGTCGCGGAGCGGATCTCCTACGTAGTAGAGACCTATAGCCTCCTACCGACTAATCACTTCGGCGCACGCAAGCAGCGGTTAGCAGAGCAAGCACTCGTCTTCCTTTAAGAGCAAATCTATACGGCATAGCGGGGAAGAAAGATTGTCAGCTTGATTAGCTTCGACGTTAAAGGGGCCTACAATAGGGTCTGCAAGGAACAGCTGGTCCAGAGGATAAAAGCGCGCGGCATACCGGAGGAGCTGTGCCGATGGACAGAAGCCTTCTGTTCGGACCGCACAGCGTCAATCTAGGTCAACGGACACAACGTAGAAGTGCAGAACCTGCCCTAGGCAAGCCTACCCTAAGGCTCTCCCCTCTCTCCTATTCTGTTCCTCTTCTTCAATGCAGACCTAGTACAACGGAGGACCGACAGCAACGGCGGTACGATAGCCTTCGTCGATGATTTCACAGCCTAGGTCATAGGCCCAACGGCATAGAGCACCCGCAAGGGTATCGAAGCAATCATCGATGAGGCGCTAGACTGGGAGAGGCGAAGCGGAGCGACATTTGAAGCAGACAAGACGGCCGTCATCCACTTTACCCGTAAGGCCTACAAGGCTAACTCGGAGCCCTTCATCATCAAGGGCCAAGCCGTTCAGCCAAAAGATCATATCAAGGTTCTTAAGGTGGTCATAGACGCTAAGCTCAGGTATAAGGAACATATTGTAAGGGCCGCCTCTAAGGGGCTCAAGGCAGCGATGGAGCTGAAGCGTCTCCGTGGCATGTCCCCGCTCATGGCCTGGCAGCTGTTCACATCTATGGTTGCGCCGGTGGTGGACTACGCCTCCAATGTCTGGATGCACGAATGTAACTGGAAAGCTGCGCTGGCTGTCAACAGGGTGTAGAGGATCGGGGCGCAAGCGATCGTGGGAACATTCAGCACTGTGGCAACAAGCATAGCAGAAGCAGAAGCTCACATCCCCACGGCCCAAGACAGATTCTGGAAAAGGGCGATCAAGATGTGGACGGATATTCACACCCTGCTGGAGACCAACCCACTTCGCGACATTACGTCCTAGATGCGCAAGTTCTGGAGGTCCTACCGCTCGCCTTTCTACCAGGTGGCAGACGTACTCAAGGACGTCCTAATGGAGAACCTCGAAACGGTCAATCCGTTCGTGCTGACACTATGGGAGGAGCGAGTCGATATTATGGTAGACGAAACCGCAACGGCATAGATGGAGACGGGATAGGCAGTGCGGATCGCCGTGAGCAGCTCCGGACGAAACAATATAATAGGGATGGGAGGGGTCGTCCGTATCCCTTTGTCGATGCGTGGTGGCCTAAGAGACGACACCTTTAGCATGACATTAGGCCCTAGGACAGAACAAAACCTATACTCGGCAGAGCTTACAGCGGTCGGGCACGCGTTAAGACTGTTGCAGAAAGTCAAGCACCGCTAGATTATACTCGCCACGAGCAACAAAGCGGCTGTATTGACACTGAAAAATCCACGCCAGCAGTCAGGACAACAATACGTCTCCGAGGCGTACGATGCAATACAAACGGCACAGGACGCTAGAAACACGATCTCAGTCCTATAGATCCTAACGAGCGCCAAACATGAACTCCTGAAAATCACTAAGGACAAAGCGAAGGAGGCAACGCAACAGAACGCTACGCAACAAGCCCAAGAACCTGGAATGCAGTCAACAACCCTCTGTGTCGCGCGGTCTAAGCAGGCGTCAGCCAAGTCCCTGCCAGAGAAGGTGGGTAGGCACTCCAAGAGAGTCGACACAGCGTTGCCGGGCAAACACACTCGTCTGCTATACGACCACCTGTCACGAAGGGAGGCTGGCGTGCTCGCGCAGCTTAGGACAGGCATGGCCAAGCTCAACACGTACCTTCACCACATTAGAGCAGCATCGTCAGACTAGTGCGTGTGCGGATAAGCAAAAGAGACAGTCGAGCACTTCCTATTCCGATGTAGACAATGGACCGAACACTGATCAGAGATGCTCCAATGCATAGATGCCTATAGGAGTAACCTCTCTTTCTACCTAGGAGGAAAGTCGCTATTAGATGACAAGAACTGGTCCTCGGATATGCAAGCGGTGCGGGCAACTATACGGTTCGCAATTTCGACAGGGCGTCTGGATTCAGAACAACCGCAGAACGGAACATCCTAACCCGTTACCACCACCCCAACCAACACCACCCATTTCGTACCACGCCGAGGAAGCACGCTTCAACCGCCGAGGATAGGACGTTGAACACTTGGAGACTAGACTTCAAGATGCCTTACTCATATTATCACTAACCTACGAACACCAGCAGAGGAAAGAGCAGAAGAAGTCAGGACATAAGCCAGAAAAGGAGGACGTACGGGCTTTGGGAGACCAGGATCCATTTTAAGAGTTGTATTAGTAGATGTGTATAGTTGCCCTTTCGGGTTAAGCCCGCCGGGCGGAATAAATTGTGTGTGTGTGTGTGTGGTTGCTCCACTCTCGGGGTTCACGAGTACCGTTGAGCGACTTTGCGCCGTTCGTCTCGCAAATGAAGAGGAAGTACGGAATACTTTGCTACCATTCGTCAATAGCACCGCCGCAAAGCCAACCAGGCCAGCCTCACCGCACCTTTCAGCTCTGCCCTGCGATAACCGCGCGAAACGCAGCTGACGACTTCACATTGTCCTGCTATTGCAGAAGCATCTCTTCTTCTCGACAAGAATCCTCGTCGGAACCATGTCTTCTGAATACAAGCCGAAGTCGCGGAAACCAGTTGCTTCGCACGAAACAGGGGAGTATCTTGCTGCAATTCGTCCAATAGCACCGACACAACTTTCACTTGGGCGACCAACAGGCAAACGAGCCAGCCGCCGCTTTTCAGCCCAACCCCGCAGCAGCCGCTGTGGAATGCAGCTGTCAACTTCTCATCGTCGCTGCCGTTGCGATCAGGTCGCACTGTTGCCGGAAACCACTTAAGACAGCAAGTAAAGCGAACAGATCGTCGGAGCCATGTCTGCTGAATCCAAGCCGAGGTCGTGGAAGAACCAGTTGAAGGAGCGCTTCAGGCATCGTCCTGCAGCCTCGTCAGCTCCGTCTGCCACGCCGTCGACGAGTATGTTGAAATTCTGCTTAGCATTGCAAGGCTTTTCGTAACTCACATCCTCCAGCAGACGTCCGGTCATCCGATCAGGGAAATGCAGAATACGGATCGAAAGCGTCTTCCATTGTCGCGACAGAGTCATGTGCTCCTCTCTCTCCGTCTGCCGCCGTCGCAGGGGCCGCCCGATTCGGCACATATGCGACAGTCCCCAACGATCGCCAACCCCCCGTAGCATCGCAAGCACTGCCTCCTGCTCTGCCCACCGAATCCGCACCCAAACCACCGCCGGCCGAATCCACGGAGCAACCGACCCCTGTCCTTTCCGTGTCCGAGAGACTGTGGAACGCCGCGTACGACAGCCTTGAGACGGACAATACAGAGCTTGTCATGTCATACATGAAAACGTTGGAAACAGTTCTCGGAGCTAACCCAAGCGTTGCTCCTGACACCAACATCTCGGCCGAGCTCCATAACCCGACCAAACGACAAATACATATGAGGAGGCTAGTGGAGGAAGGGCAGGCGAAAGTTTCCAGAGCGTCAAAGATCACGAACGGAGTTGGCGACGTCGCTGGTTTTATCTTGTCGGCCAAGGGAATAATCGGCCTGGCTGTCGAAAGCATGCCGCAGGCTGCGCTCCCGTGGGCCGGTGTTTGCGTTGGGCTGCAAGTAAGTAGTCGTGCTTCGAACACCCCTTCGTGCTTGGTTCTGCTAACACGCCTCTAGATTCTCCAGAATCCTGCGCAAGCGACGAAATCCAACCTTGCCGGCATCGCCCATGTCATCTCCAGAATGGACTGGTACTGTGCCCTCACCGAACATCTCCTGAACGAGAACAACGTTGCCGCTGGCAAGGACTTTCAAGCAGTCTTGCGCCAGCTGGAAAAGAGGATTGCCGAGCTCTACAAAGCTCTTCTCCAATACCAGATGAAGAGTGCTTGCTCCTACTATCGCAACCAAGGGCTTGTCTTCCTTCGTGGCATGCTCAATCTAGATGATTGGGACGGCGATCTGAAGCTGGTTACCAATGCAGAGGCTGCCGTTCAGAACGATGCAGCCCAATCCTCCCAAGAACAAACGAAAACTTGCTTAGGGAAGCTCGTTGAGCATGCTGAGGGAATAGAGAGGCGACTCGGCGACATCCATCAGGACATTCAGGACTTCATCTCGTTGCAGAAGGACGCCCGTAGGGATGATGCCGAGGCAGCGTGCCGCAGAGATCCTCGGGTTCTACAGAAGGGGTCTACGTTTAAGAGCAGGATCAAACTCGGTGGCAACGCCTCGATAAATCAAGGGAACAAAATCAGGGGTATCAGGGGGGAAGATATTGAGCAGGAAGAATCGGAGTTTGGGGGAAATATTGAGGTGAGTGACGGCGCAAAGTTGGCGCAGGGTAATGAGATCGATGGAGAGAAGGTTGAGGATAGGGGGAGCAGATAAGGATGCGAAGGAGTAATGGAGCGATTCTTTAGAATAAGGTTGCCATTGTGCTCGGTTTTTATAATAAGGCTGCCCCGGAGAATCATTCAGTTGTGCGTAGCGGGCGCGCAGATTCCCAATCGTGACGGAGACAAAACCCACAGAAGCTTCATGGTCTGGGGCGGCGCGCTCCGTGCCAAGGCGCTAACCAACTCCACTTGGCGCCAGTGTTCGAGGAAGCGCTGCGGCTGGCCTACGACCCCGCCCTTGTGTAACCTGGTGAGAGCCAAACGCTGTGCCACAGGAACGAAGAGCCTCTCTATATTCCTTCCCGACTTTGCTTCGATCTTTTGCTGCCTTCTGCACCTTCACTCTAGCATCCCTCTTTATTACGAGCACCGACGCCCTCTGGCATCGAATACGGGACACGACGTCCGCTGTCTCAGCCCCCCCCAGTTCTCGAGATGGATCCTTTCACGTACGTTGCAGCCTGGGACGTGGGTACAAGAAATGGTTCATCAAACCGAGCACCGCAAATGCTCCTCGAGGAGGGGCCCGGTCCCGGCGCGCACATCAGTCACACAGCCCAAAGGAGTGAAGATCCTCTCCGGCCGACCACGACGAACGATGGGATTGTTCGTATGCCTTTCCAGGCCGATACCTTCATTGGTGCAAATGAGCGCATAGAGATCGACGGTTTCTTGTATGGCGGAAGCAATCCCATCGATGTTCTCGATATGAAAACTAACACAGGTTCTATGTCGTCTGGCAGGCGCTATGTGGGTGATGGGCCCAGGTAAGCATGCGAAGCCTTGTTCTCTACGAACCTCGCTGACGCCCGTGATAGAGCTGCGCCCAGATCAGAGACCGAACCCGGAAGTTGCCCGCTACGCCTATATCCTCGGGTTCTGCAGAAGGGTCTATGTTTAAGAGCAAGATCAAACTCGGGGGCAACGCTTCGGTAAATCAAGGCAACAAAATCAGGGGTATTAGAGGGGGAGATATCGAGCAAGAACTATCGAAGTTTACGGGAGATATTGAGGCAAGTGACAGCGCAAAGGTGAGGCAGGGCAATGAGATCGATGGAGAGATGGTTAAGAACGGGGGAGCAGATAAAGATGTGAAGGAGCAATCGGGCGATTCTTTAGAATAAGGTTGCTATTATGTTCGGTGTTGTAATAAAGCTGCTCTAGAGAATCATTCACTTGTGTGTAAAATCGATGCGGCGATTACCGTAGGAGCTGACACTGGGGGTTATGCTGACGGTGTCTGGGATAGCGTTGCCCGATGGTTGCGCCTGGGAACATTTCAGCTCTTTCGATGCCCCCTGCGGCGCAGGCTTGTTCAGCTCGTCAGGCAGCGCGGACAAGCTTGTCGCGCAAGGGCAACGCAGACTTGTGCAGCGCGTTGTGGAACATGAAGCTGCGATCCCTCAGCAGGTTACATGCTCTGCCACCGCTCTGAGCGTGCCGAGCGGAGTTTTCGCTGCTGTCGAATGGGCCCAGTGGACGAGCCACTCCGTCTTCACTGGAGTCTTACATTCGGCCTCATTGGGTGAGCCACAAGTAGCGCAGACTTGCGTAGCCCGTTGAATTTGGCTGGCCACACGCAAGTCTCGACACTCGGCAGGCGGACCCTTTGATCAGCAAGGGCGCTCTGTGGCAGCGCCGTGGACCTCTGTCATCAAGGTGCGGGGTAGATGCCGAAAGAGCCAATGGCTGGAGCTAGGCGCCGCAGCCACTTCGATTTGTTCAGCCTCATCTGCGAAGATAAAGGGTCTTTCCGCGGCCTGCATGCGGCAGCTTCTGCCTGATAAGCACCACAGCCCTGCCACTGCTGCGTCGTACAATGCACTTTGCCTTCGGCCCTTCGCGCAACTGATCTACACTCCTTTCGTCGTGCCCAGAACCAAAGGTTACGCGACGCCGAAGACGTCTACCTCGCTCCATCGGCTGGCTGACAAAGCCATCATCTTTGCACCTCGAGATCCACGGGAGCCTGCGGGTCTGACATTCAACGTATTAAGGTGAGACGTCCATGTCCCAACAACCTGGGTTGCTCCGAGCGCCAGTCTCTCATTTCCTGTCAGGTTGCTAAGATATCCTATCCTCAGATCTTCACGAGCAATTCGCAGGTGCTCCGTGTCCCGACACGACAATTCCCGGTCGATCCAACAAAGTCCGACAGTCCGTGGACGATATGGCTACCTCTGGGATTGAGCACAACGTCAATGCACAAGAGACTGAGCAGCCGCAAAACAAACGACGCCGCCTTGCCCGAGATGGCGAGGGCCATTCAGACTGGCCTCAGACAGCCAGCGAACCCAAGGCTGCCGGCTTTCGAGGAGAGCAGAGTGCACCTTTTGCACAAGACGGATCTCAATTCGACGGCCATTACGCATTAGCGCCTGGTGCCTCCTTACACCAGGGAAATACTATTAATAAAAATGTTGTCCAAAATCTAGATATTGGCGTCCAGAATATCTCCCTTGGAAACGGTAGGTAGCATCCTTGGCCGCTCAAATTTCATAAGGGCTCTGCCATTGTCGTGGTCTTGTATTAACAAGCAAGTTTCAGGTCAGAATGAGAGTCAATGCCTGGCAGACTTGCGTACGACCGACCCGCGCGATGACAAGAAACGCATCGAGGACATCAAGGGCGGTCTGCTGAAGGGCTCGTACCAGTGGATTCTCGACCATCCCGAATTTCGACAATGGCGCGATGACGAACACAGCCGACTGCTTTGGATCAAGGGTGACCCGGGAAAGGGCAAGACCATGCTGCTCTGCGGAATTATAGACGAGCTAAGCCCGGCGACGAGACTGGCCACCCCCGAGGCCAGTAGGCTGCTTTCCTATTTCTTCTGCCAGGCTACCGACTCGCGCATCAACAACGCCACTACTGTGCTGCGCGGCTTGATCTACCTGCTTGTGAAGCAGCAGC
>FTCU01000265.1_pt1 | contig 11168 bp, 13 predicted proteins | sample 1639521 | NCBI WGS metagenome assembly FTCU01 (sample SAMEA3914864, study PRJEB12502) | metagenome | biome: forest; material: soil | place: USA | collected 2012-03-12 | depth 0.3 m
GGAATATTGCACTCTTGCGCCCATGGCTCCGGTGTAGCATCCCGATCATGACGTTCGGCGTCGTGTTCAGCCCTAAATTTGAACTGCCCAATTCAGCGGTATGTTCATTTGTTGGACTCTTGAAGATGGACGCCAGTCCCAGGTTGGCCTCTCCTTGGACTCGTTGGCCCGGATATACGGCTCTGCCAGCGCGGCATCAGCATCAACAGGAACCAAGGCGGAATACTGCTACGGGGAGACAATGCCGGCTATAACCTGTCTGCACAAGCGGCTGCTCCGTAGGTTTCACCGTCTACTCTCATCATTCGCCGGTGGATCTCGTAGCGAAACATATCTGGCGGAAGTAGTGGTGACAATACTTGTAGGTCGGGGCATCTAGAACATGGATATGCGTGATCCACCCACGCAACTTGTCACCGTGAATTTTGATATATAATTCATGAATAGATGAGGCTTGATGGGATCGGTGGCGTTTTGGAATGAACCATCGTTCTGACGGTTCCTTTGCCTGTGTCTGATCCTCAAGTCCATGGAATATACACAACGTTCCACAACATGGTCTACTCTTATCCTGAACCTTGTGACATTGATCCAAAAATAACCCAAAAGCTAGGAGAAACAATCGGGATCACTGAACCACAAACTGCTGGGTATGCGCCTTGTACAACGTGGAGCTATCAAGAACGGCACCAGTGGAGCTGCGGATGAAGTCGACACGCAGGTGCTGGGGGTCGAGGAAGCTGACGGTGGCGTAGCTGAAGTCATCGGCGTATGCAAAACGGTTGGTAGACACGTTGGTGCCGACGGCGCTAAGGCCCTCAATGTTGCCCGCGCCGCCGGCCACAATGTACATGGGCGCCTTGGGGTTGTTGAGGCCCGCCGGGTCAACCACGTTGTTGTTCGCGGGCGCGAACCGCTGGCTGTTGTGCACGTGGCCGAAGATGGCCAGGTCGACGCCGTACTTGTACAGCAGGGGCTCGAACGCCGCCTGGCAGGGGGCACACGAGTTGTCGTCGCCGGTTGAGTACCAGGGGCGGTGCCCGCCCACCACCACCCAGGGGGTGACGGTGCGGTCGACCGACGCCAAGTCCGCCGCCAGAAAATCGAGCTGCTGGCTCGTGTAGCTACCGAACGGGCCTGCGCCCAGCCCGGCACTGCCGCCCGCTTGGTCCGGAGCATTGGCAAAGTCCGTCTCCGTGTCTATCATGGTAACGTGCACCATGCCATACTCGAACGAGTACCAGAACGGTGGGTTCGCCAACATTTTCGCCTTGTTGGCGTTGACCTTGGCCGCGCTGTCGGAGGAGGTCGATGCGAAGGCCGTCGGCATCGTCCGGCCGAACCGGTTGATGAAGTCGGTAAAGTTCTTCTGGCCGCTGGGGCAGATCAGCTGAGCGAGCGCCGCCTCCTCGCACACGGCCTCGTGGTTGCCCGGGCTGGCCATGTAGGGCTTGCGGCCCGAGATGGGTGCGAGCTGGCTGTAGAAGTTCTCCAGAATCGCCTGGTAGGCATCCTTGCCGGCGAGCCAATTCTTGGCCTTGAGAGCCCAGTCGTCGGCGTATGCGAGGTCGCCCGGGTGGATAATGAACTCGTAGTCATTGACGGTCTGAGCAAGACGGCCAATGGTGGTGTGGTTGAGCGACGGATCGACCGTCGGGATGGTGTCCCGCTTAGTCGCGTCCCCCTGGATCGTGTACCCGTCGACTCCGTAGACGCCCAGGTCGATGATGGCGTTCATGGTGAAGGGCGTCTTGTCCCCAGCCACACGCGGACTCAAGAAATGGTCAACCGTCGAGTTGGTCGACACGATCTTGTAGTAGTAGGTGGTGGCCGGCGTCAGGCCTGTGATGGTGACGGCATTGGACCACGTGCGCGAGGTTGCGTACGTGACCGAGGACGTTGAGCAGGCCTGCGAGGTGAGAGCGCTTGGGGACGTGCCATACTGAACGCACGGCTGGCTCAGTTGCTTGTACGTGTTCCAGCCGACAGTGACAGCTGCCACAATGTTAGCATCGGATTGGTGTACTGGCTGCGAGGACGAGAATAAACATACAAGTGGGGTTCTGGATGGCGAGACGCTGCTGCACCGGAGTGGTCAGGTCGGACGGAATGGCAGGATAACTGGCCGATGCCGCAACGGCGACGGCCAGAAGGGGAAGCCCCTTGACGAATGCTAGAACTGAGGTATCCATCCTGGTGTCAGTCGTCGGCGTTTGGAACCTGGAACCTGGCACAACATACACCACGATCCTCAAAGTCTCAAAGAGCAGAACCACCCCTTATTTATAAACTGTCTTGGCGACCGCGTACTCATCGTATCCAGGGCTTGAGAATGCATTTTCCCGCTCTGTGATTCGCCATTCTCCAGCAGCCACATGAATCGAATCAAACCAAGGAGCGGCGCAGATGCCATTGAGCATTGAGGGGATGGGGTAGACCAGGGTCCTCTCGGCTGTGGCTGGTCCTGGCCTTGATCAGACGACCAGTCAGCTTCCAAGTTCAGCCAAGTCCAGCCAACTTCAGCCAGGACGTTGCATCTGGGTTGTGGAGACTCGAGCCAATCGCCAAGGGTTGATCGGAGATGTGATCGTATTTGCCAAGCCGAGCCCCCCTCGAGCCCCCTTACCCCTGGCAAATTCACAAGCCAGCCCCTTTCGCCCCTGCGCCTCGTGGCGAGACGACTGGGAGTCGAATGAACATCGTCTGCAGACTCGGGAGCCAAGGGACCCATTGGCGGCCCGCGCTCAACGCACATGTCACAGTCTCGGTCGGCCGATCTAGGTATCTGCCCCGTCAACAGTCGCAATGCAGCCCACCTCGGTTCTTGTTCCTGGACGTTGTCCATTTGCTATTATCAGGAATCTCGGATCCTTGTTTCAGAGCCGCCGACGGGCTTTTGCTCTCGAGCTGCGATGGTTTCATGCATGCTGGGCTGGGGCATATCCCCTATTCCCTAATATGACGCCGAGTGATTCGGTTCCCACGCGGTCTTTGTCGCGAGTTTTCGGACTCGAATCTGGACGGTCAGAAGAGAGCATACCATCACTCAACCAAGCAGCACAGCTTTTCCTTCATTAGATCGCTGCACACTTCTTAGCCGCGGAGCCGAAACTTCTTCCTTCATCCTGAGTCTTTGCGTACATCATTGCCGTCCTCTCCGTCTCACACACCCGTACAACGAGCATCACTCGTTTGAACAGCATACACCCGTTGGCAGTACAGTGACCGCTTTGCCGGTTCCTCCCCTGACTGCCGTTGTTGTCGCGCGGCCGGACCTACTGTTAAAACCCGGGTAGTGGACCTAGGTAGTGTGTTTCAGGTTAGCGTAGCGTGCCAGAGACACCAGCGTATTGTCCCAATGAGGAGAGCTGCTAAGCTTAGCGTAAATGCATGTGTTGAGAAGCTATCTGACAGCTTGGGACAAGGAGTGGCAAAATCATGACCGACTTCCATAAGCTCAGTGAACGAACTATTGACAGTGCGTTTCCGGACATCTTCTGTCTTCCCCCTAATCCCAAACACAAGTTCGTGTCCCAGCAAACCACTGCCTGCCAAGTACCGAACTGTCGGCGTCCATCCTTCATCTACCTCGAACATTGCCACTCGCCTGGGCAAGCCTCTTCTTAAGACAAACCCGAAGGGTATATACCACGACATGCAACCCAACTCCCGCGAACAAAACCTGGGCTCCGCAGCTCGGGATGCTTAAATCCTTGAAAAAGAGAATCCTTAATATCCCTCCATGAGCTGGCATCGCACAGCTACCCGACAAGGTCCGTGAAACTGATCGTCGTAACGCCAACGGTTCTGCCTTGAGCCTGACAGAAGCATCGCAGCACGCCTTCCTCAGATCTGAATTCCACGCAGATTTCGTACTCGAGCCTGTACTCAATGCCCGTCGACACTGTCCTTGTCATGAACGTTGACATGTCGACATCCGCGAAATCCATGCGAACGGTGCCGATTTTGATCATTGCTAGAGAGTTGTCAATATGTCTCTTCTCCCAAGCAGATTTTATTGGGAGAACTACCGTCGCAGCTTTCACGATCCGGCGCCGAGTCGAGATTGCACGCGTACAGGTGTTTGATGAAGACATATGAGTTACCTGGCGACCAGGTTCTCACTAATCCGGTAGCTCTGTGTGTTGAGTTGGAAAGTTCCTCGCCCTGTCCTCTGCTGTTAACACTTGTGTCCTACTGGAACGATTCCCGGTTCCGAGGGCGAGGGGTGAATGCAGGTGGAGTGAAAAACCTTTTGAATCATCCAATTCATGCGTCCAGAGCAGCATTTTACACCCCAAGAAACGTAGGCGTGTTCTTCATCGTCAATTCCCGGTCGGAAAATTTTACCGGAAGCGAAGCCGTAATGTCGGCGGCAGATAAGCGTGCGTGGCATCACTCCCTCGAGGCCTCTGATCGCAGCGCCCCGGACAATGGCGGCTTGGCTAGCATGGACTTGTTAATGCTGAAACAAGCCACACTGTTCTCTAGGAACGATGACATTGAGACGGGGAGGAGGGGAGACGGGGCAGAAGAACATAAAAAGAAGAAAAGCGGGCATTACCAGAAGTCAGGCCGGATGCATTTGATCCTGCCGTTAGCGGCGCACCAAGCGTCCAGCTTCCGCTTGAGATAGTCAGAGGTTCCGAAGCCTCCAACAAGAACAATCGACTGTGGGTTTATCAGTGTTTCTGTTAAACCAGATTGAATAATCACCGAGGGCGTTGAGACCTACGTTTATTCGCTTGCCCTTGGTTTGCGAAACGTTGTCCACCTGTTGGTTGACGAGACGAAGGACATCATTGACGACGGGGTCAAACAACTCTTCCATGTCGAGCCTCAAATGGATCATAAAAGTCAGGCAGCGGCCTGAGCAATTGGGGAGCGGCACTCACCTCGACAACATCACAGCTGCCTCATCCTCATCGTAGTGCTCCTCAGCAAATTCGCCCTGCATGTCAATGGGGTAGATGGCAAAGGAATCGCTCTCAGAGGTGCCAAAGCTCTGCTTTGCCCTCTCAAAGGACCCCATGAACTCGCTCCCGGGACCTTTCCGCCGTGGTACGACGTTTTCGAAGGCCGACCCAAATCGCTGGGTCATCAAGGCGAGAAAGTTCCGATCGATGTACGTGGAACCGCATTTGCCGCCTTGAAATGAGATGATCAGCTGCTATTAGTGGTCTGATTTAATCCGGGACCCAGGAACACCATACCGGCGCCGACGCAAATCTCATCAAACTCAATTGACGGAAATGTTTTTCTGATTGTGTAAGTCGTGATGTCCTGGGTCGGCCACCATTAGCTTCTACTGTCACGAAGAATTGAGAGTGTTGGAGATTGATGATGTTTACCACAGTTCCCCCACCGCAATCAAGAATGAGGATGTTGTCTCCCGCCTGGCAAGAACAGAGGAGTCAGAAACTGACCTCAGAGCCACGGTTCGCTCACCCCATTCGTAATGAACCGCCCTCACCTTTACGGCATTCACGGATCCCGGCCGAAGATCCTTTCTCAGCGCTGCGATGGCTGCTGCTTCCGGCTCAGCGATCATCCGGATCGTGTCGAAGGAACGCGAGCCAAAGCCAGCCGCTTTCGCCGCCTCCCAGGTCGCTGCCCGCGCCTTGTCAGCCCAGATGGCCGGCACCGTGAGGTAACATTCCATCGGGGTCATGTCGAAAACCTCCGGTGTCATGCGCATCTTGAGGTTGCCGACGACGAAACGATACACCTCGGTCAAGAAATCCCGGCACACCATCTGCGCGTCTTTGCCACGAGGAAGATGGAAGAGCGCCGAGCCCGTGGCGTTGCGCAGCGATGGGTCGTCGAACTCGGTCGTCTCGGCCGACGTGTCCAGCAGCAACTTGGTCCAAGAGCACGACACCATGCCACGACGCACTTCGTATCCCCAGTGGTTGCGGGGAGCGCCTCGGTTCTCCGATGCGTAGGCAATGACCGTGGGCGTCTTCCAGTTGCCTTCGACTGGGCGTCCGTCGCCCGGCCAGGTCCGGAAGACGTCAATGTCGTCGATGCTTGTCTTATCAGAGGTCACGTAGCTGACACCTGTGTGTGGGCCCATTAGACTGTGTACTGCCGTTTCGGCGACTGGTGAGGTTCTTGGCCAAGGCGCGGCGACTTACCAGTGAACGTTGTACCGTAGTCGACCCCAAGAATGATCTTCAACCGGCCATCTGCGGCGTCCTTGCTGGATAAACCGCCATTAGGCGCATCGACAACCATTTTGGAAGATAGGCAGTTTTATCGGGTTGAGAGAAACAGCCTGAAGGAAGTCGTGGATAGAGAGGTCCAATGCGATGTCCTTCTTGCATCGCCGGACACAGATCCAGCTTAATCAGGAGTTGCAGACAAAGCTCCCTTGGATGACTGGTTGAACAAACGCGAGAAATAGTCGCATCAATATTTGGTGATTGATTCAATGCACACTGGCTGGGTGCATACTGTTTCTTTGTTGTGTGCTGGTTTGAGGTTGAGGCCCGGTCAGGCAGGCATTCAGTTGCGACCCAACGCAAAAAACGGGCACTAGGCAGTTTCACATCGAGACCGCACCTTCCCGGGTCGTTGCCTCTGGAGCAAATTGTTTGGCAACAGGCTGCCACGCATGCCACGCAAGCAACAGTACATCAATTGGGCAGAAAACCGCCACGACGGTGTCAATCGCGCCTGGCACCCATTCCCGGTGAGCATTCTTGGCCCAGCACTTCACCACGGCGTGGCAACCTGCCAGCAGGCCACCTTCATTATTCTCGACGCAGCACCTTGTTGCTTCGTGACAAATTTCATCCCACAGTCTTACCCATCCAAGTCCCTCGAAAATATTGAAGACAGTCTGCCGAAAATGGGGGAGAAATTCTGGGAAGAAGACAGCGCCAGCTCACGGAGCTCTCCCCAGGAGCCTCCTGCCAACACACTCCCTAATCGGCCGGCTGAAGGTCGAGACAGAGAGAGACAGCCCAGGGAGAGACAGCCCGATCGAGATAGAGAGAGACAGCCCGAGCGAGACAGGGAGAGACAGCCCGAACAGGCGGACCATCGTGCATGGTTGGTGCGGTGGCTAGGCTTGGATGATTCACAGAATCAATCCTCGCGCGCGGCGCAGAATGAGGCCCTGACGCGCGCGCTGCAGAGCCAGCTGCAAGAAGCAAACGCTCAGGCTCACCTCCTCCACAACCAACTCCAAGAGTCGCAGAGCAATCTCCGCCATGAACAAGCCTCAAACCAGCGGCTGCGTCAAAAACTCAAGGCCATCGAATTCGAGCGCGACAACATGAGCCTCAACATAAAGAACCAAGAGGCACAAATTCGCCAGGTCCAGGCGCTGGCGTTTGTGGGGATTGGAGGCGACTCGTGGGCGGCGGGCGACGATGGCACCATCCGTACCGAGCTGGAGAATCTGCATATCCGCATCAAGAACTGGGCGAAGAGGTACGCGAATGAGGATATGGGTGGCGTCAAGGAACTGCCTGCGGACGAGCACGGTTCCTTCATCCAGCTCTTGACCCAGGTCGTCAGACGTCGTTGCGGTGCGCAGAATGTCATCGAGCATCTCGAATCGGCGTCCTTCAAAAAGAAGGCTCCTGTCATGTGCCTCCAAGGGCTGCTCTCGCAACACGTGTACGCCAAAATTATCAGCCGACCATTCTTCGTCCTTGGAGACGCCGGCGAGGCGCTGCAGAGCGTATACATGGCAATCGGCCAAGGTGAGATTCTCTACACTGGCTCGAGAGTGACTCAAACACAGAAGACTGACGTTTATGAAGTCAACGAAGGCGAATCACATCTCTGGCGTTCCAAGACACTTCGACTTCTTGTAGCCCCGCCGCCCGACATGCAACAGGGGGGTGGAAGTCCACAAGGGGAAGTTCCGACTTACAGCGCATCGCAAACGACAGTCTGCCACGACCTCGCCGCCGAGTTCTACAACAGTCCAGCCAAACATCTTATCGGTTTCTCGAACCACAAGGATGGAAACACAGAGACCCAGTGCTTCAGCGACTTGGAGTCGATCGTACAGTCCGCTGGCGAGCTTTCCTCCAGGCTGTGGACCCGGCGGACGGCACTGGGTATCAAGTCATTGCTCGAGCTCGAGAACGAGCCGTTTGTCGCCCGTTCCCGCTTGATGAAGGCGCACCCACTCCATCGGCTTTATGAAGACGACAAACGGTGCGACGGCTGGGCTGTTAGTATCGTGACGCACCCCGCTGTTCTGGGGTTTGGGAGCAGCGACGGGAAGGATTACAGCACAGCTCGCGTGTGGATGAAGGCGGAGGTTTGGCTGAGTGAGAATATTTGAGTCATCGGTTTCAGCACCGTCTCCGGAAGTTGAGGAGGGAGGAAGCTTGCAGTCTCAGTCTGTTGAACAAGGGCAAGGAAATCACTACGAGAATGTGCTGTAGATGACGGGCAAAACATGGGCCGGGCCAAAATCTCACCGTCTCTCCTCTTACCTAGGTAGACTTTCACTTGATTGCCTGCCATCTGTAACCTCTGTCCCTCCTTACGACCGAGCGTCCTACCCTTCTTCAACATGCCCCCGGCACACCACCCACTTTGGTCGTCCGGATCCAGTTTCTCGCCCGTGTCCCGAGCATACCCGTCGGTCTGTACATTTGCCATGGAAATCAGCCACCAACTCTCTTGCAGATAACAAACTCGGCTGCAGATCATGGAAGCGTTCCTGGGTGTAAACCGGAAAATCTCTGAGTCGGAGAATTGGCCTGCCAGTAGATAAGATAGTGTGGTAGCACAGAAAAGTACGTACGTGTAGGTACCTGTAGGCTTGAGCACACCCGACGTTGGGTCACCCCCGAAGGCCCCCACCATTGGCTGGCTCGCCAGGAGCCCGGCGTTTGACCAACAAACAGCTGGAGCCAACGCACAACAAACATACACTTGACATGCATTGAGGCCTACCATACCCCGCCCGGCTTCCCACTCCCAAAACCTCTTCTCCTTCGACATCACGACAGGCAATCTCGCCATCTTTGTTTCTTTACGCGCCCTACGGCAATTCAAGAAAGACTAGGACATCACCCAGCCCCACTCGCCTCCAGCTTCCAAAGAAAGATTTCGGTTCTGCACCCTTTAGAACGAGCTCTCACGTCACTCCGCAGTTGCTCTGCCGACTAAAGCTTTGGCTAGGTAAGGCCTCTCTAATGAAGTGCTTGCTTGCGATTCTTGAGATAGCTTACCTAGGATCAAATCGGTCAAGCCGCCAGCATGGAAGGACTACATGAGGTAGACCCTCGCGGAGATGTCATCATTACCCTTCGCAATCCGGGTGCGCCATTCGCAGAAGATGCTCGGTGGCCCACCCTGGTCATTGAAAACAGTCGTAAGAAGAAGAAGAAGAGAGGTAAAGGTTGGTAGTCTTTGTCCCGGATGATTTCAATAACAGAAGCTAAACCCGCCCACAAGTAGTAGCTGCTATAGCAGAGGAAGAGCCGGTTACCGAAGTGGAACCCGTCACCAGAGCAGAAGCCGCCATCATAGTGGAAGCGGCCAGAATTGCGGAAGACCCTACCGTCGGGGAACTTCTCGCCGTGGAAGAAACTCTCGCCGTCTCGACAGAACCAGCCGCCGATCCATCCGGTATGCAGAAAGATGACTTCTGGGGGCAAGAGATCGGAAAGCCCTTTTTCTGGTTCCGTTTGAAACAATCTCACATACGACTTCGTGTCTCGTCAAGGCACCTGAGTCTCGCCTCTCCCTACTTCAAAGTTGCGCTAAACGGTCCTTGGAGGGAAGCGGCGTCAACGTCAACCGATGGCTCGCACTCCATCTACGCTGACGACTGGGATTCGGAAGCATTTCTGATCTTGATGCATATCATCCACGGCCGCAACCGACAGGTGCCTCGACGTGTCAGCCTCGAGCTGCTCGCAAAGATTTCCGTCCTCATTGACTACTACGAATGCCACGAGGCAGTTGAGCTATTCTCGGAACTTTGGCTGCGAGAGTTGAAAAGCCAACTTCCGGCACAGCCCGGCAGGGAACTCACTCTCTGGCTTTGCGTATCGTGGATATTGGGCGCTGCCGACATCTTCGCATCGACGACGAGTATAGCACTCCGACAAAGCCAAGGGCCACTTGCAACACTGGGCCTACCGATCCCAGAGAGGATTGTTGGTAAGCAAGCCTGAAAGAGCCAATTTATTCAGCCAAGTACCTAGCTGACAACCTTGATAGAGACGATCGATGGCCGGAGACGAGAAGTCATCGAAAAGATCATGGCAGCACTTCACGAGCTCGCCGAGTGCTATCGCGGTGACACAGACGAATGCTCGTTCGATTGCTCATCAATCAATCTCGGTGCTTTGATGAAGGAGATGCGCGCAAAGAGTCTTGACCTGAAGCTTGAAACACCACTGCTCGGTTCTAGCATTGTAGCGGCAATGGATACTGCGCGGAGCATTCGTTCTCCTCAGTGGGTCTGCCCGAGGAGACATTATGGGCGGCGTATTTCGCCTTGCAACCTTCAAACTCGTATTCAGTCAATGATGGATGGTCTGCAGGAAGGGATAGGCGGTTTCACACTCGATGATTTCGATGGGCGTCGTTCACTGCCGCATCCGAGGTCTTGAGCGCTAATACCAACATCTCTTTTTCGAGCTGAGTTCGATTCACAAGATCAAATGAACGCATACTCGAGACTGGTTCTGCCCTACGAAGATACCTACCCAAATTGCTCTTTCCGGGCTGCCTCAGTCAAACGCTGTCACGCAATAGGGAACCCCCGGCGGTAGAAGGGGGCTGTAAAATACCTTGGTGCATTGGTTGCACAACAGAGAGAAAGGAAGATTGTCAGGATGCCAAGAGCTTGCTGTGGCTAACAGCCGGACTGGAGAGCTTGGCCACTGCAGTACTGTGACAGAAAGGTTCTTGCCAATGCTGTCTTGCTCTATCATTGGGGACGCAGCTGTCCGAGGAGAAATCGCCGTAGGGGTTGTGTGAACGTCGGCGAGAACGGCACCAGATTTGGCAGGCACCTATCCAATAGGATTCCCTGCGAGAAATGACGAAATCTGGACTGGCAACCTTCATACTCAAACACAAAACCCTGGTATTCTCTGCGTGCTCATCGCATCGCTGGACCTCGGTCACCACAACCAGAATCTATTCCCAGAGCCATGGGCGCAAGAGTGCAATATTCC
>FTCU01002077.1_pt1 | contig 11167 bp, 17 predicted proteins | sample 1639521 | NCBI WGS metagenome assembly FTCU01 (sample SAMEA3914864, study PRJEB12502) | metagenome | biome: forest; material: soil | place: USA | collected 2012-03-12 | depth 0.3 m
GCTTACCGCAGAGATAGCAGACTTTCTGCATGAACGTCAGCTTCGAAGCCCAAAAGTGCTTCGTGGTCAGCAGCGTCGTGCTGCCGCGGGCCCAGCGCATCTGTTGCGAGAAAAAGGAGCGTGGCGTGTTGGGGCAGATGCCCGTGGCCAGACACAGCGGTATGTACTTGACCTTCCAACCACGATCAACGGCATCAAACCTGCTCTCCAGTTAGCAGGAGACGCACCAATGACCTCCTGAGAAAACTTACCCAGTATGAACATCCTCCGAGAACCCAATCTCAGCCGTCCCACCCACCTCCTCCAACGCCGCCCTCCGATACACAGCATTACTCCCCACGCAAATCGACGCCCCCCACTTATTCCGGTTGACCTGCACCACGCGATAAAACAGCTCCTGCGTCGCGCCCGCGCCCTGCTCAACCCACGTCTGCTCGTCGGTGACCCGGAAGAACTGCGGACTCTGCACAATCGCCGTCCTCTCGTCCGCCAGGTGCTCCACAACAATCTCCCGCAAAAAGTCCGGCCTGGGACAGAAATCCGCATCAAAAATCGCAAAGAAATCCCCCTGCGTCCGCGCAAACGCCCAACGCAGATTCCCCGCCTTGCGCAACCGCGGCCGGTCCTCCCGCACCATGTACCCGAACCCATACCGTTCCGCCAGCTCCCTCACCGCAGGCTGGTCCCCATCATCCAACACCCACACCTTGAGCTTCGCGGCCGGCCAGTCCAGCCGCACAATATGCCGATACGTATTCTCCAGTATCTCAACCGGCTCCGAACAACACGGCAGATACACATCCACCGTGGGCGCCGACGCCTCAGTAATAGGAAACTGCTCCACAATCTCACAATGCGCGGCATAGTCCCAGTCCCTTCCCACCACCCCCACAAAATAGGAAATGATCAAGTAGATGTTGAGAAACCCGACAAAGACGCCGTACCAAGCAAAGATGGGCGCGCTGACCGCGAACAGCCACATGCCCGCAGAGAGGGTCAGGAAGGAAATGACGCCAAAGAGATAGAGGGGCAGGCGGTTGGTGTGCAGGTAGCGGAGCTTTTCGTCGTCGGTGGGGCCCGTGGGGAGGACGAGGTCGGGCTCGGTGGCGGGGCAGTAGGTGCGGCGGAAGGCGGCGTGGGTGCGGCGGAAGGGGTTGCGGGTTTTTTTCTGAGGCTCTTGGGAGGGAGGGGAGGGGTTCTTTTCTGGGTCGTTGGGGGTGGTGGTGGTTTGGGGGTTTGGTGCTGGTGCTGGTGTTGCTGGTGGGCAGCGAGAGATGGAGGAGGATTCTGAGCCGGTGATGTGGGCTGTCTTTTCGTTCAGGGTTGCTTCATGCCCTGGGGCTGGGGTCTGGTCTTGTGTCAATGCCCGTGGACGAGGAGATCGTAGTGTTTCGTGGCTCACTTACAATGACATCCACATCTCGGCTCGCTGACAGGACCGCAGGCAGCGGTCTTGTTGGGAGAGACCCAGGCAGCGGGAGGTGTTCCTTAGCGGTGGTGTCAGCGCCTTCACGGCAGACAAGTCCTCAGGGCACATACAAGAGACGAGCTTGAGCCCGCACCCGGCGAGGAGGCATCAGACAGGTCCTCGGATGGGTCCCCGAAGGGATCCCGAGTCTCGCGGGTCGACGCCCTGCTGTGCTGCGAGCCTGGTGTGCCCGGCCGAGACGGATGGAGGAGCGATTCCACCCGGGGCAGACGCATTTCGTCTCTGGCAGCCATATTCTGAGAGAAAGAGGGGGTTGGTGTCCCAAGGAGCGAGGCTGGGAGTCCGCTGGCGGGACATGCTTGGAAGGGCGTGGCAGCTCTGCCACTCCCGCCATATAAGCAGTCCCCGGCGTAAACAATCCAGGTCCGTAAATCCCATGTCGGCAACAATAAGTTGCGGTGACGGCGGGTCGGTGGGATGCCGGCCCCGTCTGCGCAGCGATCGACCCGAGAAAAAAGTGACCATCGATTTTGAGAGCAGGGGGGTGGAAGAGGTTCAGCCCGCTATGTCAGAAGAGGAAAGATGATCGCCATGCTAAGAAATCTCTTTGAACGTCTTGTCTAGATACCAGATGATGAGGAAACCGAAACCCAGTCTGAGCGCCTCTCCGATCGTGTGGCGCCCGCGCAAAACAAGAAAAAGAAAAGTCCGCCTCTCGTGTTATCTGCACTCCCTGCCCGATGCAGGTACCCTTTCCCCGGATGAGGATAGCGGAAACCCGCAAGCAGATACTCTGATCAGAAAGAGAACAGCAGAGCGCCAGCGATTCCGCTGATCGACAGGCTGGCCGATAGCCATGGCTGGCGGAGGCGTCCCGCCGCCGACGGGGGGTCGTCGGTCGCAGTTGGAATCGGCGCGATTATCAGAGTTGGGGCAGGTCCGGCCAAGACGTTCACATCACAGCTCGCTGCCGAGAAAGTGACGTTCCCATCGGCGTGGTAACCCTCCGTTCCAAACCCGATGAGTCCCAGGTTGGATCCAGGGGACATCAGCCCGTTCCGCCAGAGATACTGGATCAGCGGGGAGACATCAGCCGAGAAGCTGGTCTCGTTGGCCTCCGCCGCCCACGTGAAGACGGTGGTACCTCTCTGATTCATCCCCTGATACAGGGCACTGCGAGAGGTTGGTCAGCACGAGTCTTGGGCATCAATGGCGCAACAGCACATACAATTCGACGTGGCCAGCTATCAGCTTTGCGCGATACGAGTCGCTCCCGGCATATCCCAGGGGTTCTGCGCGGCCGACCCGGCCCAGCCAGATCATGATCTCCGTCTCAGCTTCGGTCTCCTTCTGAGAGTTGCCAGGATTGCGATCGGCAAAGAGGTCAAAGGCGGCATTGGCCGACACGTCAAGTTTTGCCAAGCCGGACGAGTCGATGCTGGGCACTGACCGCGGCGCCGATCCCGGACCCATGGCCCATTGCGCCGAGAGTGTCAGGGCCGAGATGTTGGACAGGGGTACCGGGAGCGCGGGATGAGTGAACTTGACGTGGGGGTAGGAGTGGACCGTCGCGGGGTCCGACGACCACTTCCAAGTTGCGTCGAAGGACGGCGGTGAGTCCCGGACCTGTCAACACCCCGTCGGCCGGTTAGCGCGGGTGATGGGAAGCCAGGTGCCATCGATCACTAACCGCGACGCATGAGAACCCCTTGACGTCTGCGTTCCACGCATTCGGTACGTCTAGTGTCAAGTTAGCTACCGCTCGCGGCTCCTAGCCAATGGCAAGTGGATGTCTTACACGTCAATCCGCTGCCAGGGCTGGTATAGCTGCCGTCGTTGCAGAGCTTCTCGGCGTAGGCGCCAACCGCCCCCCGCGCACAGAGGGCCATCATGACGAGCGAGGGGTTCAGATACGACATCTTGAGTAACTCGCCGGGTGCTGGAAAGGGCGAGAAGGAGGAGACTCGGGAATTGGGAGCCGTTACTCCGCTGGTTATTCATTGATAAAGCCGCAGTGCGCCCTCCTACACTGCCTCTCTTGCGCCTCAAGTCTCTCAACGATCGCCTCGGAAGCTGACGCAGGGAGCAGTGCTTCTGCATAATCGTTCTCCTGGGGTAATCCGCGCCGGACTCTGGTCAGAGTGCGCCTCTCGGGCTGGTGAGGTTGTGCGAGGCTCCAGGGTAGCACAGAGCACCGCCTGCGTGCATGCAGGGACGCCGTTCGGCTCGAGGCGAGGTTCGGCAACGGTCATGCGGCCTGGAACGTTGCGGGAGATTCCGCCCACACCGCGCCGAGCTGCGCCGTGGAGGCGTTATCGTGTTAGGGCTGATCTGCCGCCAGGGGTTCAGAGATGAAGCCCTGAGCATATCCCAAACGGGCGGTGGATCGACTACTCTCTCAATGACAACACATGCCAAGACCGACCCAAAGGTGCCGATCGGCGCGGCAGCAGCCGGCTGAGGCTCAAAGTCCTCATGCTGCATCTTGATCGACAATGTGCAAATTCTGCAACCTCCAAGATGGGACGACGTGTCTTTTGGGTGCGGGCCGTGGCGCCCAAGTCGGGCCTTTACACTGGAAACACCTCGCCGTGTTGTCGCATGCCGGGTCCTTGCGTCGGCGTTGTGTCGGATAACAGAGACTCGCAGCTTGACAGCAGCAATGGGAAACCAATAACTCGAAGACTGGTGCAAGAAACCGGTTTTGGGATCGCAGAAGCTGATGTGGCCAGTATGATTTGGATCCTGCGGTGAAGAGCGTCGAGTCTCATGCAGAATCTCGGCATGGCAGCGGCTAGCTCGGCGGCGTCGGCGAAGCTTGTCCCCCTGGTTGCCAAGTGCAGGATTCGGCGACCGTACTATCGGCGAAGATCGCGATAGCGGGTGGGTTTCAGCTCAAGACGTGAAGTGCGCGTACAGGCTGGCCTGGGAAGCGTGGCGGCACGGATGCTGGCGAAAGGGTGCAAGGTGGGTGTCACCCGGCTGCTCCAGAGGGGCTGCTCGCTGTCTTGTTGAGGGGGCGTTATATACCGTCATCCTCCAACCGGGGTGAGTGTTTCCCACGGAGTAGGTTTTCACACAAAGACCAACGTTGTACCACCGGAGCTCCAGAAGGATCCCATCCCCCAAGCTATCAGTCGTGGAGTCCCGCGATCCCAAAGTTGGCCGTCGAGGCGAGTCATGGACAACTCTCGCCATTTGCAGCAGTCGGGGCCGGCTGCCCCATCGATGCTTGGCCAGCTGGGCCGGTCTTTTCCCAGCTCCTATTCCATAGCATCGACGGCCAGCCCAGGGTCTTCAACACCCAATTCGTGGTCTGCCCATGAATGGCTCCGAGGTTCGCCCAACACATCACCGCCGAGCTCAGGTGTAGGCTCTCCCGAGCTCAAGGCCAAGCTGCTGCTGGAGGACGGCAATGTGTCGCCAGTGGAGCAGCCCCTTGACAACTTTGCCGTCTCTGCAGCAAAGAATATCTGTTTCGTGGGCGCTGGGTTTGTCGGTATGATCAAGCCCGTGAATCCTCTCGTCATGGATTCGCTGACAACAATCAGGGGGGCCCACCGCTGCCGTGATTGCGTACCATAACCCGCAAATCCGAGTCAACGTTGTTGACTTGAACGAGCAGCGTGTCGCGGCGTGGAACTCGGCCCATCTCCCCATCCATGAGGATGGTCTGCTGAAGGTGGTGCGGATTGCCCGCGATGGCACGCTCGACACCGCGGTCTCACTTTCCGGGCTTGTCCGCCCCGTCCAGCTCAAAGCACGCCAGCCGAATCTTGTCTTCGACACCAATGTCATGCAGGCCATCGCCGAGGCGGACATTGTGTTTATCTGCGTCAACACACCCACCAAGATGCACGGAGTGGGTGCCGGGTCCATGGCCGATGTCAGCGCAGTCGAAGGCGCTACCCGAACCGTCGCGCAGCACGCCATGCCCGGCACGATCATCGTCGAGAAGAGCACAGTGCCGTGCGGAACTGCTCGGATGATACAGGACATAGTAAGTGGTTTCTGGATGTCTGAGATATCGACTCCCACGTTGACCCAGCCCAGCTTCGCCACTCCCGCCCCGAAACCCACTTTGAAGTCTTGTCGAATCCCGAGTTTCTGGCCGAAGGTACCGCTGTTGAGAATCTCATGCACCCGGATCGGATTCTCATTGGGAGCGCGCAAAGTCTTGCCGGCCTCCAAGCCGCGGCTGTGTTGAAGGATGTCTATGCGGCGTGGGTGCCGACGGAGCGCATCGTCACTGTCAACACATTCAGCAGCGAGCTTGCCAAGCTTGTGGCGAACACGATGCTCGCGCAGCGGATCAGCAGCATCAACGCGGTGAGCGCAATGTGCGAGGAGATTGGGCTTGGTGCCGACGTGGACGATGTCAGCCTGGCCATCGGAAGGGATAAGAGGCTGGGGCCGAAGTTCTTGCAAGCCGGAGTCGGATTCGGAGGGTCGTGCTTCGAGAAGGACATCCTCAACCTTGCATACCTGGCCCAGGAGCTGCACCTCCCTGTCGTTGCCGAGTACTGGCTAGCTATCCTCAAGATCAACGAGGATCAGCGCCAGCGGTACGCGCGCCACGTGGTGCGTGAGTTGAACGGCTCGCTTCGCGGAAAGAAGATTGCAGTCCTGGGGTTTGCTTTCAAGGACGGCACAAACGACACCCGAAACAGCATTGCAGTTCACATCATCAAGGACCTGGCGTCAGAGATGCCGCAGGAGATCGCCGTGTTCGACCCAGGCTGCGCGCCGGCCGAGATCCTTGACGAAATCCAGGGCATTGGCCTGAGCCCGGAGCAGATGGCGCGAGTCAAGATCTGCTCCACGTGGAGGGACTGCGTCCAAGGGTCCAGCGCGGTTTGCATCCTAACACCTTGGAAGCAGTTCCGTGGCCGGCAACTGGGGAATCCCGGAGGCGTGGCTGGCAAGACGGCCAAGCCGAGCCGTGGCGGCTTCGCAGCTCACACCCAAGATGCCTGTCTCAGCGAGGTGAGCATCGCTGACTTGGAGAAGCTCTCCCGGCAAGAAATATCGGCGCCGTCAGACGATCCGCTCGGGAGGCTCAAGCCGCTCGCGCCGTGCCCGGAGGACTGCAGCCATTGCGGACCCGGCCCGAGGGGTATGCTTGGTCAGGAAGCGGTCGATTGGGTGGAGGTGGCCGGGATGATGCAGGAGCCACGCTCGGTCTTCGACGGGCGCAACGTTGTCAATCACGTTGAGCTCCAGGGGCTGGGTTTCAAGGTGAGGGGCATCGGAAAGGGATTCTAGGGTTGCGTGTTCGGACTGGGAAAGGCTGAGCTTGCTGCTGGCAGAGGGGCGGGCGTTGGGCGTTCATCAGCCGATTTGGCATTGCCAGAGAGATCGTAACATCCTCGGAACCTGATACCGCGATATTAGCGCTTCTTGAACATAGTCTCTTTAATGAATGCCATTTCCAAGACGGCAGGTCACGCCGGAGATGCCTTCGGCACGGACCGTACCAGAGCATCACAGGTCGAGGGCGTAGTTCAGCAGCGGTCATGGTCAGCCAGGAACCAACAGCGGCCTGAAGCATGCAATTGGCGGCTGCGTGAACCTGCAATCTGATGCCATCCACGTGGAGTGATGCATGGCCATCCACCCACCCCATGCGCTGATGGATCAAAAAAGGTAAGTCGGAATGCAGTGGTTGGAGGACGCAAATGGTACCTGCAGGCACCAGAAGAACGTGCCCGCAGCTGAGCCCTGCAGCCCTGCAAGGATCCATGGATGGAAGCTCGGAAGCCTGGGACAGCCCCACATTTGAGCCGATCTGCCGCCTGCCGCGATGGATTCCTCTTCCGCTGCCCCAAACCTGGAATCTTGAATGGACTTCTAGTTCATCATCACTCGAGTTGGACGAGACTCCAACCACCTCGAACGCAACAAAACATCCCGGAATCAACGGGTGGGAATCCACCGTGTAGCCATGTCAGCTTCCATTTCGACCCGCGACACGTACGCTATCAGCCAGTCGGCCGGCATGCAGCTTCAGCCGGCAACCATCAACTGGGCCAGCGAGGCCAGCCCTGCCTTGTCGCACGCGACTCTCTGCATTTCGTGCGACGCATCGGATGAGGCCACCCGGCTGGGACCACTTGGCTCAGATTCCGCTGCGCATTCGCATGGTGGCTGACAAACTCTCGGGCAGGCCGGCGCAGTTCGACTGGGTCTTGTGTCCATCCGATCCTTCGCCGCCGATCACTCTCCGCTCACAGGAGTCCTCGGCAGAGGCAACTCGATGTCTTCGGCTTCACACTCCATGCTTGCATCAGACAACGCGTTTCCAAACCATCCGTTCAACAATCTCCGTTGCGCTGCGTTGTGTTGCTCGGCCTTCTCCGGGCGCTCGGGGGCCACACGCGGGTTGCCTGTGAGGCAACCTGACGGACAGCATCCGTCATTCCGCAGTTCTCCGATTTGAACACCTGGCATGTCGCGAAGGCCTTCAGACTGTCTGAGCTTCCGAACAAGCGCGGTGGCAAGTCTCGTATCACTTTAGGCGCGTCACTCGGTGACACATTCACCTCGGTGAGCGAGCACGCGAGCACGCGTTTCCGGCAGTGCTCTCAGGAACCGAACCTCGCATTAGTCAGGGCAGATGATACAGCCGGCATCAAGAACCCCAAGGCCGGTTGCGTCAAGCGAGGGACACAGCCGAACAACCGTCCATGTGGTCCACTTGTTGGATTGACTCTCGGTGATCGAGAATAGCATCCAGGCTGCATCTGCTCTGTCTGCTCGCCACCAGCGAGAACCTCGTGCAGCATTTCCGCTTACGCCCTGACTACACACCTATTTCCAAACGGCCGCTGCCAGCCTGGATGACACTGCCAAAGACGTAGTTCTCGTTCTTCCGCCGTTGCTCCGCCCTCGGGTTCCACCAGGCGAGACGCCAGCTGATCGAGGCTCCGAGCCAGGCTGGGATTGATGGACGACATGTGGTGGCTGCGCCATCCGATTCGTCCCCCCTTCAACCCTTGAACGGGAGCGGCTCTGCGCCAGATGACGTCGTCCCAATGCCTCCTAATCCTCAGCCTCGACGCATTCGCCGGAGTCACTCCCCACGCGGGATCGCGGGTTGATGACTTGCATTGCCGCTCCCGCATCGGAACATGTCAGGAGCGCAGGCTGCCTGCATGCATTGACGCATCCGGTTTGCGGCCGCGCCTCCTCTTGATACCGGGCCTGGAACAAATGGGCGGCCTGGGCCGGAGTTAAGGACAATGTTTCGGCCTGTCGTGACCTCACTCGCTGCAACCCGATCCAAGCAGCTCTCAACCGGTGCGATCTGCCCCGCCAAAGCCTTGGCGGGAGCTGCCACTGCAAAACGTCCGGCACAACGTAACCAACAAGCAGCCCGAGTGGCACAGCAGGATGAGGCGCGAAGTGTGGCAGCATCTCGGTGAAGAAACAAACAAAGGATATTTGGGTAGAACACCGCATGGTTCGCCACTCGGGAGGGTAGACGCCAGTCGGCCGGTCCTCTGGGCTGCAGCCGTCTGGCTTGCCGCTTTGGGGGATGAGGTGCATGAGATCCTGGACCACTCGCTGTTTTTTCTCTCGGCTCCGGTCCGCTGGGTGCGCCGCAGACGCCTCACAGCCGGTGGGTTACCTCACCCAGACTTCCGTTTCATGTCGACCACCAACGACTGGCAACCAGGACGGACGCTGACGATGGTGGGGTGGGTGAACGGTCGCAGGGGGAGGGGCGGCAGCAGGGGTTCAGAACAGGGAGGGCGGCAACATCACAAGGACCCTTGCCTTTCCGACCCTCCACACCCACAAACAGCCTATCAGGTCACCCGGCCACCCAAACCCGCCAGCAGTCAGCTCGATTGGCTTCACCCAACCCCAACCCCACCACCCGGAGCCGCAGAGGGGTGTTATGCCCACTCCGGGGTCTCAGTCAACTGCCACACTTGAGGACAAGGCAGACCGATTGTTGCTGCGTCATCGTCCTAGGATACACACACCGAATGTGGGAGGGGGCGTTGATGGAGGACAGTGTGCGCCATGTAGTAGTTTGCAAGGGTGGGCAGCATGGACCGGGGGAGGGGGGTGGGATGGCTCCTCCTCCGATGCGGCCGCACTTCACCTTCTTGGTATAAAACAGAACTGGCTGCCCGCCCTCGGGTCGTCGGCCACAGCTGTTAACCGTCTGGCTCAACCCGCAACCCGCAACCCGCATCCCACATCGACTTCGCAGCAGAAACAGCTGCCACTGCCAGCCCGCCCTCAAACACGGCCTGTGACAAGCACTGCCAGACCCGCCGTGGTCAACGGACCGCAATATATCTTTTCTCGGCCCCCGCCCTCGCCAGCTTTCACCCGCTTGGTCTCTTTCCATGCCCTCATGTCTTTGACTCACATCAGACGACACTTCAAGGACAGTTCTGTCTCGGATACGGCCGACTGACAGAAAACTTAACCAGGACGCCTCCCGCCGTCCTGAGCAACACCACACTTTCCAGACCTAGGCGCTAATATCGAGGGGAGGCCCATCCTCGTCCTCATTACACTCCCAAAGGCTGTGCTCCCTGATTAGAAGGCCAGCACCAACAAGATGTGCCTTACCAAAGTTTACTACAATACCTACTCGGACGGGGCCCAGGACATCACCGAGAAGTCCCATCCCTGCAGAGACGGCAGAGGATGCTCCCATCCGGACGTGCGCAAGTATGATCGCAAGTTTCCCTTCACCAAGCTGGGCGATGCCCAGCCCGAATCCCACCGCAGCTTGTCGGAGCGCCAGCCTACCCCCTACTTCCTTGGCGACATGCCACGCGGCTCCAAGTCGCCCTCACCTTCACGCAGGCGCGACTCTGGCGTCTACATGAGCGGCGCCAACCCGAGCAAGCACTACGACTACAGCAACCCCTACGCCAGCTACGACGCATACGGCTACCCCATCGCCTCGCGCCACGACCCCCGTGACCGCTACGATCGCGGGCGCGAGCCACGCCTCAAGCGCTCCTCCACCGCCCCGCACATCGTCTACGCGGACCGCGACGGCAAGTCATCCTCCTCCCGCTCCCGCTCCAACTCCAACTCCCGCGACTACTCCCACGACATCCCCCTCGGCCTGGTCCCGCTCGCAGACGAGTACGGCCGCCGCCACCGGCGCCACTCCTCCTCCTCCTCGCGCTCCCACTCCCGCGACGAGCCCTCCACCTCCCGCGACGGCAGCGACAACCACTACTACCACCGCCACCGCCGCACCGACGACCCAACCGGCTACACCACCATCAACGACCAAGACGAGCGCCGCCGCCACCGCCGCGAGCAGCAACCCCGGCGCCTGTCCACCTCGGGCTACCCGGACCCCTCCACCAACCCCACCACCACCTCCGACCCCTCCCGCTACCTCCCCCGCCGCGCCGCCACGGTGATCCACCAAGGCGACGCCGGCGCCGGCTCCTCCGGCCGCAAACAACTCCGCTGGGAAGACCAGGTGCGCGCCAAGCGCGACCGCCAAAACGCGGAGATTGCCAGCCGCCAGGCAGGCTCTTGGTCCTCTTCATCCGGAATGACATCAGCGGGCGAGGTCAAGGGCATCCTGAAGCACCATCACTACTCGCAGTCTGGCAAGGGCAAGGGTAAGGGCCGCGAGGAGGAGATTGCCGACTTGCGGCGGGCGGTGGAGAGGATGGAGATTCCGAGGGGGAGGGATCGCGAGCCGAGGGGGGGGAGGGATGAGTGGGGAAGGAGGTGGGACGAGGA
>FTCU01002624.1_pt1 | contig 11148 bp, 12 predicted proteins | sample 1639521 | NCBI WGS metagenome assembly FTCU01 (sample SAMEA3914864, study PRJEB12502) | metagenome | biome: forest; material: soil | place: USA | collected 2012-03-12 | depth 0.3 m
CACCACCTGCGTGGCCCCCAAGTCCAACCAGGCCACCGTCGACCTGATTGCCGAGTTTGAGGGCTTTGTCAACCACGTCTGTAAGTTTAATCTTAAAAAATCTTCCTTGCCCCTGGAATGTTGGCTGATCCCTGGTCTTCTCTCCAGACACCGATGCCACCGGCCACCCTACCGTCGGCTATGGCCATCTCTGCAGCAACTCCAAGTGCTCGGACGTCTCGTACTCCATCCCGCTGTCGGCGGCCGACGGCAAGAAGCTCCTTGCCGACGACATGAAGGTACGGCCCCTCCCCACAAACCTACCCCTATTCCTGAACAATTTTCTAACAATTTCGTGTTCCAGAAATTCGAAAAGTGCATCACGGCGATGCTCAAGTCCAAGGCGGTGCTCAACCTCAACCAGTACGGCGCGCTCGTCTCGTGGTCGTTCAACATGGGCTGCGGCGCCGCCGAGTCCTCGAGCCTCGTCAAGCGCCTGAACAACGGCGAGAACGTCAACACGGTCCTCTCCGACGAGCTCCCCAAGTGGGTCCACGGCGGCGGTCAGGTCCTGCCCGGCCTCGTCCGCCGCCGCAACGCCGAGATCGCGCTCGCCAAGAAGGCCACCAGCGACAAGGCCCTGCCCGTGAAGTGCTAAGCTGTTTGTGTGGAGAGGGGGTGAGGTTGAGGGAAGGAGGGTTGGGGGGTTAGATTCTTCTTTTTGTCTTGGTTTCTTCTTCTTCTTGGGATACCAGCATCATTAGAGTGGTTGGAAAGACCATCAGGGGCGTTTTTTAATCACCCGCATGCTTCTGGGAGGGTTTAAAATGGTACATATTACACCACCTGGTATTATTGTTACATATACCCTTATTCCAAAGCCCATATCCCTCCTGAACTGCCCCCTTGCCTTGCATTTGCTCCCTGCCATCATCACGTTGTCGCCGCCGCCCCAAACAAATCCTTGCGATACAACTTCTTCAAGTTTGCAAAATCCTTCACAAACCGTTCCTTTTCTGTCTCTATCGTCAGCACACACGCCAAACGGAGGTCAATCATGAAGGTACCTTAAGGCACTCACCTTCCACAGCCCCAAACTCCAGCGTCACCATCTTCAGCCTCTTGACCTCCAGCATCCCCTCCCCGTCCTGGACCCGCCCGGCAGAGGCCAGGTTCCAACCCATCCCTGATAACTCTTCCGGGTTTGTCTCGCTCGCCGTCATCCCCGACGCGCCTGTCACATCCAAGGTGACTTTTCGGCAGCGGGCCTGGGGCGGCACGGCTGTGCGGCGGGGAGGAGAGGTCAACATGTCGAGAGAGAACTCGCCTTGTCGCAGAGGCGGGGAGGACGGGAACATGTCGCGGGGGGATAGTGGCTGCTGCTGGCTTTGGAAGCGGTTGGGGGCCGGGAGGTAGGCGGAGATGCAGTCTTGGCCGCACTCACAGAGGGTCGTGCTCATGCGGATGTATTGGTCAACTATGAATTATTGACACGGGTTAGTGTTGGTGGTGGTCAGAGGGATTCTTTTGGGAGGACGGACTGTTGATGACCAGCAGCGAGCCGGAAGTTGCTGGTCCCGCTTGTCCCTGGGTCGGAGGTGGCGACGGAAGGAAGATGACTATCCGGGACGGGTCTGGATTGTCCAGGATGCAGCCCATGTTTCCGCGCTGGTCGACCGGGATGAGGTTTGTCGGCTGTTGCTTGATGGATGCAAGGCCCAGCGAAGCGTTGGAGGACCGGGACTTGGACGATGCGGCCGTGTAGGTGCGGGTGAGCGAAGGGGTGCTGCTTTGGCTTCGCGGCACGGCGGGAGTGTTGAGCTGTTGGATGGTCCCGGGGTATGAGATGCGTGCATTGGGCTCGAGAGGGATACTCCGCGTAGACGCGGTGCGCTTGAGAGATAGGCTGAGGCGAGACAAAGCGGCGATAGGGGCTAGGACGGGCGCGTAGGGTGACACGATCCGAGGTTCCTTGGGAAGGTGCGGTTTTGACGAAGACTCGGTGTCGAGAAGTTCCTCTGGTATTTGGTGGCCCTGGGATGCGCGGGTGGATGACCACACTTGAACTCGACTCCTCCTTTGCAGACATTCGCCGTTGAAAAATTTGTTGGCGCGCTGGGTGGTGACAATCGTGCTTGGGCTGTGAGAAGAAATAGGGGTTCATTAGGGGCAAGCGCACGCACGGGATTTCGGGGCCTGAACACTGACTAGTCGTCTACCACCTTGTAGCCCGTCATCCACTCTTGGAACTCGAAAAGATCTGCTGAAGCCATTAGCTGATGGCCCTAGCCGAGACTTTGCAAGTAAATAACAATTGTCGTGTTGTACCTTCTTCTCCCTGGAAGCTCAACCGGAAACGCCGGTCTCTGCGCTCCTTTGCGGGGGTCAAGGTGACCGCGTAGAGGGAGCCGCTGTTTGGGCTTACCGCCTCGAGGGACGGCGCCAGATGTAGTCGATTCAGGTTGATTTCACGTCTAAAGCAGTCAGCCAGTGGGTGCTTGGCGGTCGACTTCGCGGTCTATCATGGCTTACTCTCTGTCCTTAGGGCTAGTGCCGCAAATGATGAGGGTCAGATCCTCTGGACTCTCGGCTGACCGATAGATTTCCAAAGATTGCCCAGCAGTTGTGTTCGTGTTACGCAGTTGGCTGTTTCAGTGAGTGAGTTATGTGGCTCCTCCTCCAAGGTCGGCGCCGAGGTGCTTGGAACGTACCATGTTGCCACAAGCTCTCCGGCCGTGATGTTGTCGTCATCGTCTGGCCGAGGCTGACATTGGGCGCGGGTGTGTTCCTGCCAGGCATCGCTGTCCATCTCAATTATCCCCTGCAGCCGACGCAGCGACGGTCTTTCGCCGACTCGAAGCAATTGGATATGGGCGTCGAAGATTTTCTATCTAGGGTCAACCAACCTCCTCTGCTCATGTCCGCGCATCTGCAACCACTCACCTCCTCCAGCTTGCTAAAAAATCGCCGTGCTGTCATGCCGAGTCGAGGGAGCTGCTGCTCTAATTCGGCGACGGATATCGTGGTAACGGCGGCCTGGTACTCGTCACTGGCCATGGTTGCTTGGAAAAGCCAATAGGCCCGGAGGAGGCTCGCCCATTTCGAGTCTTGAGACGGCTGGGCATTAGACCCCCTCCGCGTCTGCCAGAGTGTGGCCCGATCCAAATAGAAGATGACTTCGTCGATCCCTTCGGCCATGGGAATGCTGGTAGTACTCCCGTATCTGGCTATGGCGGTGGATTCCAAGAGATTTGCAATTGGCTGGGGGATGTCGAGTCTGCGAAGAGACTGGGCTGGCAATACGGGCTCGTTGAGGAGTCTTGCGAGTTGGCCGCCGATCACGTCCAATCGCTGGAGGATCACGTCGGTGCACGCCAGCATCAAGACCGTCTGGCCATCTGCCCTCTCTCTGGCGTGGAAGTTAGCATCGTCAAGGAGAACACTACTCGCAGAAAGGCAGGCAAGAACTTACATCTCGAGAGTTTGGAGTACGAGAGAGAGTTTGGAGCTGAGGATCGCGATGCGGTCGCGCTGCATGGTGACCTCGTCCTTGACCAGGAGATACCACTGCACGTTAGACAGTGGACCTTGTTGATCGCCATGGCATGCCTGGGTCTCCAGCAGCTGCAGACACTCCTCGAGGGTTTTCTTGAAATTGGTGAAGAGCTTCTCCAGCTGCTTCGACGTCCCAGATGGTCTCGGAGCGAGGCGAGCGCCAGTGCTGGCCGTGCTGATCCTGATGGCAAGTTGAAGATTCTCCAGCAGCTTCTGGAGACCTTCAACATCGCTTTGGAACTCGAGGTACTGCTCGTCTGTAGCAAAAGCCAATCAGCATAAAAAAGGCCCCCCAAAAAAAAGAGAGACATAAAAAAAAAGGCGAGGTCTGTGGACGGGGTCATACGGGCATCGTGCACTCTGCTGAACCCGATGTGGAGCACTTTGTATGCTAACTCGAGGGCGCCGTGTATCTCCCCGATGTCGAAGGGGAGAAACATGGTCTCCCCGGTTTCGAATGGCCACTGGGTCTCGAATCTCGATAAATTGGCTGGAAATGTCGTGGACAGTGCGTGCTCCGCGACCCCTTTTCCGGACGCGTGGGGCTTGTCGTCAAGACGCAGAATGCAATAGCACAGACATTATTGCAGCCGTTGAGGGAAAGATGACAGGCATGATGCAGCTGACAGGAAACGGCGTCGAGCCAAGGAGAAACAGCAAAACCCCATGAAAAGAGGGCGGCGCGGGGGCGGGGGTTTGACATGCACCTGCCTGAATGAGGGCGCTTCGCTGCCGTGTGTGGCGACAACACAGCCCACACCAGCTCGCGTGGCCAACTTGCCCAGGCGGTCTCGTGTAACGCTAGTTTGGCTGGCACAGCGGTGCCAACATTGGCATTAGGCAGACTTTCGGGGCATAAACACGCCGAGGGGCCCGTTATTGGCGCCTCAACCTTGGGGGGCTTGAGGACCAAAGCATGCCAAGCGGGAGCTGTGCAGTGAGGCGTCCGCGTTGGGCCAATGATCTTGTGCAGCGCCACTGCGGTACCAATAGCGCGGTGCCAGAAAACGCCGTTTGTTGTGCCGCTAGTCAAGCTGACGGCCGTTTTGGGACAGGAGAGCCGCAAGGCTGAGTCTCACCGGATTTCCTCACTCGGAATGGAAACTGCTCACCCATTCTCCCAAGTTCGGGCCAAATAATTATCTGTCGAACTTGAACGTCCCAACTCCGGAATCTGTCAGTGATGGGTGGCTCAAGTGGCTCGAGCAACCAACCGCCAGTATGGACCCCGACCAGGACCAACGATCCGTGACCAGCGACACCGAGCTGGGCTACCAGCCCGAGCCAGCAGCAGGAGCTGGAGCGAGATGGCGCCGTGGGCTCGCCCAGCGAGACGTCGACCGGCTGGACCAAGCCACCAAGGACCCGTCCGCCATCGTCGAGGAGATCCCCGTGGACAGGGCCGGCCTCGGCTGGTTCTCTGTCGCGTGCCTCCTATTCAACCGCATGACCGGCTCGGGCATCTTTACCAGCAGCTCGGTCATCTTCTCCAACACACAGAGCATCGGAGCGTCGCTCTTGATATGGCTTTACGGCGTGGCCATGGCCCTCTCCGGCCTGGTGCTATACATCGAACTCGGTCTGACAATCCCGCGATTGCGACTGCCAGACGGCAACAGGATCTCGACACCCCGTAGCGGCGCCGAGCTGGTCTATGTAAGTGCCCCTGATGTTGGTGCACGGGGCCATCATCGTCGTCGGCGTCCGGGTTGGCGTCCCATCCGGCGGCCTCGTACTCGTCGGTGATGATCAGGCCGACGGCGTCGGCCTTCTTTCGCTTGCGCTTCTTGGAGGGCTTGCTGGGGCTCGAGAGTTAATGTTCTGCGAATGCATCATGGCAGAGCTGACTGTTGTGCCAGTTCAACTACTTCCTCAAGCTGCCCAAGTTCCTTTCCACGTGCCTCTTCGGCATCTCGTTTCTTGTCTTTGGCAACACGGCGACCAACTCAGTTGCTTTTGCCGTGGCAGTGCTGCAGGCAGCGGGGGTTGAGATTACCGTAGGGAAAGTTGTGGGCATTGCTATCGCCGTCAACACCTTCTCATGCTTGCTCCACAGCATGTCTCGGAAATACGGCATCTGGCTGAACAATGCTTTGGGCAGTTTGAAGCTGCTGATGCTGGTCATGATGGTCATCTTCGGCTTCATCTGGCTCGACAGGAGCGTTTCCGATGTCAACTTCAACCCTTCCACCTCCTTCTCGAAGACGCCACAGACCCCAACGGGCGTGTATCGGTACGCCGAGGCTCTGATTTATGTCATCTTCCCGTTTGGGGGCTTTCATCAGGCAAATTATGTAGGTGTCGTCTCGGCTTCGCCTTCATGGAGGGAACCGTTGCTAACCTGACCCAGGTGCTCGCAGAGATTAAGGACCCTCGAAGAAACTTTGCGTGGACATCCGGTCTCGGAGTCGGGTTGATCTGCATCCTGTTCATGATGATCAACACCCTCTATGTCAGTTCTCCCCATTATACAACCCCTGAACACGTCAGACCCCTGAGTGGCCAACTCACTAACCACCCACCAGGCGGCCATCATCCCCAAGGACGTCCTCTTCCGGCCCGACGTCGACGTGGCTCTCGAATTCTTCAAGCGCACCGTCGGCCGCGCGGCCGCGGACATCACCCACGTCGAAACGGCCGCCGCCTCTCTCCGCGCCCTGTCGGCCATCGGCAACGTCATCGTCTTCACCTTCACCGCCGCCCGCGTCAAGCAAGAAGTCGCCAAGGAAGGCGTGTTCCCCTTCTCCCGCTACCTCGCGGCCAGCTACGAGTTCTCCTGGTCCCGCGGCTTCCGACGCCTGCCCGCCCACGCCGCCAGCCACCAGCTATACACGCAAAAAGCACCCGCCGCCACCCTCGCCCTGCACTGGACCGTCACGACCATCATGATCCTCGCCGCCATGCTCGGCACCGCCTCCTCCGCCTCCTCCCTCTTCAGCCCCCTGCCAGGCTACTCTCTCCTGCTGACCGCCAACGCCTACGGGCTGGACATGCTCCCCTTCACGCTCGTCGGCATCGCCATGCTGCGGCTTCGCCTCTGGCCGGGCAGCAAATGGCGCTACAAATCGCCCGTGCCGCACGCCCTTGGCGTCCTCGCGGCCGTCGTGTTCACGGCCACCAACGCGTTCCCGCTCATCGCCATCTGGGTGCCGCCCGAGGCGGTGCAGCCCTTCATCGCGCGGTCGGACGGGAAAGTAAGGTGGTTTGCGGGGCAGACGATGGCGGTGACGGTGCTGGTGGCCGGCGCGGTGTATTGGGCTGGGTTGAGGTTCTATCTGTGGCAGATGCGGGCGAGGCTGGGTAAGGAGTTTAAGGTCTCGCGCAGTCCGGTGTTTTTGCCCGTGCAGGGCCCGCCGGGCGCGCAGCCGACGCTGGTGCTGTTGTATGAGATTATCACGTTTCGCTGGAGGAAGTATGTGCGAGAGGATAGGGGGAAGGGGCAGGGAGTGGAGGAAAGAGAGTTAGGAGTGATGGATGGGAGTCAGGGAAGTGACGGGAGGGATTGGAGGGCTTCTGTGCTGAGGTAGAGCGCGGTGTATTGGTATTACAAAAGGGCCATTGGAAGGAGAACGGGTTTCAGGGAATGTATATGAATTAAGTACCTAGACTATGATGATTATTTGCGTACACCCCGTCTAACACGGAAGGGCACCCGCCATTCTTGCATTCTCTGGGACTGTACTACTACTTGCAGCAGCGGTCGACGCCACTACCTCGCTTCCCGTCGCCAAACCACTTTCAACATGGACATCGGCCTCAAAAGACCGGGCCGGCTTGGCGCCGCGGACTTGTTCCATTTCTCCTTCCCATGGGGCAGTCCCATCCTCATCCGTCGACCCTGGGGTTGGCGAGAGAAAGCGGGGAAAGAATCGAGACAGTGCAGGCTTGATGGTGGTGAGACAGGCGCAGATGACGGCCATGTTGACCTCGACCATGGTCCAAACGGCGATGGTGACGCCTTCCTTGGTCGTGTCGACGGCCGGGTCGATGATCATGACGTGGACAAACTGGAGAGTCCGCACGAGGGAGATGATGCAAACGCTGTAGCGTGTCAACAAAGTCGTCCGAGGCAGGACACCTGGAGATCAGAGATCCAACGTACAAAAATGCAACGAGAAAGACGCAATACAAGGCAATCTTTTGCCGCCTCGGGATGTAGAGCTTCCTCAGGACCGTCAAGGGCAGCAGGAAGATGAGAAAGTCGGTGCCGATGTTGATGCCTGAGTGGCTCCAATACACGCTGGCTGGGTGGCAGTAGGCTGTCAAATGTGTCGTCACATCCCAGAGCCCGGCAAGAGGGACGCAGCCTGTAAAGATGGAGATGAGAATCCACGCGTGGGTAATGCCCACGACGGCGAGCATTATCTTGGCTGCCAGGCGGGCATAGTCGTAGGTCAGAACCCGGATGTAGAGACAGAGAATTGAGATCTTGACAAAGAGCAGGGCGAAGGCATAGATGACCTGAGTGGCAAATCCCGTCTGTGAGGGGCGGTCAGTGACAGTCTTGCAGACTGCTTCGGGGTTGATTCCTGAGAAGGGACTGACTTTGAGGTTATTTGTCAAAGTCTCGGAATCCAAGGCAGCGTATTGCCGCCCAAGGCCGTACTTCAACGCTACATTTTCCACCGTTAGCTTTCCAGACACGACGGCCTGGAAATACGACACACCCACCAACGATATTGACAACCGAAGTGCCAACCGCGAACAACTGTACAGAACGAGTGGCAGAGTTAGCCGGCTGCCATGCCTCAGCGTGTAAAAGCCCCGCAGAACATGGCTTACCCAGCCCAGAAACATGAAGGCATCCTCCAAGGCGACGGCGCGGAGTATTGCCGCCCTCGACCAAAACCTCAAGCCAACAAAGAACGTCGACAACACGATTGTTACCGTTGCGACGGGCACGATTGGTTCGCCGAAGTAGACGCTTGGGTCCGGGGCCGGCCCGGAGGAGCTCCCTTCGCTCATCGTTTGGCTGACACAAGGACCATCACAACAACTCGCTGTTGCTGCTCTATTAAACCGCTCCGAGGACCCAACAGGCCGGTTGGGAGCAGGGTTGTTAGATAATTAGAGTCCAAAAGGGTAAACGGTCCAAACAGGCGATGAAATGGAGATGCCGGGGGCGATGCTGGTCGTGGTGTTTTGAGTTCCAGTCGGTCGGGGCGAGGAGGGGATCACATGTTGGCCTTCACGAGGACACCAGAAAATTGCTAACCTGGTTGACTGGCAGGCATGGGACCGTTGCATTGGTTCGGCTGGTTGCGAAGCCTCACCCTTGTGCCGATGTGACTTAGCATTAATAGCGCTGATTGATGACCGGCCCCCTGGCGCCCTGGTGGCAGCCAAACGGAAATGACCGGCCCGATTGCCGGTTAGAAAATTGGCCACAATTCAAGCCTCGAACCATGGGTGCCGGCCCGTAAGATCAAGCCTTGCAAGGTTACAGGTTGCCCGGCTTTGAATCCCCCTGTTTGTGGTCCCCTGGTAGCTTGGATCACGGTTGTCGCCACCTAATTTCACAACAGTTGGCTACGTCTGATTTGAGTTTACGCCGAATGGGCCGACGGCGACTCGCGTCCGATTTAAGTTTAGAGGGGTTACGAACCGCTACCCGAATGGCCAATCGGGAAAGGGAAAGCGAGGGAAAAGAAAGTGGACATTGATTACCGTGTATCAACTTCCACATCCTGCCAACATCGACTATCTCAAAATTCCCATCAAGAACCACATCCCCTTGGCATCACATCCAGACCCGCCCCCGCCTCAACTCGGACACCCACTGGCCGGATAATTACAGCTGCTCGCCTTGCCGCCGCCCGCAATATCGACATCGGTCAGCTCAAAATCCGAACACGACCCGTCGCCGCACAGAATGTAGTAGTCCTGCGCCCCGGCGGCGGCGGTGCCCGTGACGTTCTGGAAGCGCACGCCCTGGATGAGCACGCCATTGGACGGGTTGCCGGTCGGCCCGCCGTTGAGGTAGTCCTGCTGCACGTCGATGCCGTAGGTCGTGATGCCGCGCACGGTGATGTTGGAGTAGGTGATGTTGGCCACGAAGCCGGTCGCGTTGAAGTTGGTCTTGATGCGGCAGCCGTTTTCCGAGTCGATCACCGACGAGTTGGTGAACTGGCCGCGTTAGTTTTGTTTTCTGGTTTGTCATTCATTTCCCAGGGAGGGCAAAACTCACCAGGATGTTGGTCACGTTGTTGTTGGACTTGAGGCCCACGGAGCCGATGGACAGACCGTGGCCGCCGTGGCAGTACATGTCGGTGACGGTCATGTTGTTGCCGCTCGTGATGGCCACGCAGTCGTCCTGGTTGAGGACGATGCTGCGGCGGATGGTCATGTTGCTGGACGAGCTGACGTCAAAGCCGTCCGAGTTGTGCGCCGCGGGCAGGCCGTTGCTGGCACTGTTGGCGGGCCAGCCGGCCGTGTTGTTCAGCACGAGGTCCTCAAACACCACGTCGGAGCAGCTCGAGATGCTGAAGAGATGGACGGGCCAGTTCTGAATGTACAGGTTCTTGATCACCGAGTTGCCCGTCACCTTCTTGACGACGATGAAGTGGTCGGGCTTGGGCACGCCGCCGTTGGAACCAAGGCCGTCCCAGTACGCTTGGCCGTTGCCGTCAATGACGGCCCCCGGGTTAGCCGTGACAGTAATTCCCTTGCCACCGATGGTCACGGGGTCGAACGTGGACAAATTGGTAAAGCCAAAAGTCGTCAGCCCGTCGAATGTCACTGTGGCACCGGCCTTGAGGGCTGAGAGGTTGATTGCGGCTCCACCAGGGACAGCAATGTTGGACAGTACAATGTCGGTGCACGAGGCCACAGCTGCTGAGATCTGGGAGTAGTCGGTGCAGAAGCAAGGAGTGGCCGAGGTGGTCGAAGAACTCGCGGAAGAGGTGGTTGAGACACTGGTAGCTGCCGTGGACGAACTCGTAGCCGTGATGGTCGATGATGCTGAGGTGGAAGTGGGGACCGAGGAAGTTGAGGTAGTGGAAGACTCCGGATCGGGCTCTCGCAGATCATCCGAGTCAAGATAACTCGTGTCAACCCACCATTCGTTCTTGAAGTTGCTCCCGAGAATCGACCGAATGTTGATCGGCGCTGTGAGTTGAGTGGCGAAGCTGGCACGGGGGCCTTCCTGCTGCACTGATCCGGGGCCGTAGTTGTTGTACTCTGCGAAGGTGATGTTGTCCGTGTTGGGGGTGGTCGTCGACCATTGTTTCCAGCCCGCGGCGTTGATGATCTTGCCGAGATACGTCTCCTGAAAGACCACGCGGGCGAAGGGATGCCATGGCCGACCGAGGTAGTTGGTGCCGGCTGGGATGGTGTCGTTGATGCCCGACACGTTGGACCGGTTGATCACGTACCAGGAGGGGTTGGTATCGCTGGTACGACCAGACGCGGTGATGCAGCCCGTGGCAATGGTGCGAATGTCGATGCTCTCGAGCCACACCAGACCCGACTGGCCAAATATGAAGTCGACGGCTCCGACGATGAGGCTCTTGGCGTACAGCTGGGTGCCTGTGGGTGCATATCGGTGAGTAACACAAGCAGAGAATATCAAATTTTTTAATATATCGGTAGATTGGGACATGCTCACCCTTCTCG
>FTCU01001642.1_pt1 | contig 11118 bp, 6 predicted proteins | sample 1639521 | NCBI WGS metagenome assembly FTCU01 (sample SAMEA3914864, study PRJEB12502) | metagenome | biome: forest; material: soil | place: USA | collected 2012-03-12 | depth 0.3 m
AGATGCGGGTGCCCCTCAACTCCGGGTTGTGTCAGGCCGAGATCTGCTGTGACTCGCAAAATTCGACTCATCACGAGAACTGCCGCGCAAGTCACACAGCCCGCCCCGGCCTCGGTTTTGCCAATTCCACTCTCAGCAAACGACACTCCAGCTCTCCAGCTAACTACAATCCTCAACATGGCCGAACCCTCCGCGAACCCAGCTCCTCCCCCCGCCGAGGCACCCGCTGCCGAGGGTGGTGAGGGCGCCTCCGTCTCCAAGAAGGCAGCCAAGAAGGCAGAGGCCAAGGCCAAGAAGGAGGCTGAGAAGGCTCGCCACGCTGCCGAACGCGCTGCGGCTGCGGCTGCGTCCGGCGCCGGAGCCCAGACCGAGGACCTCGCCAAGGAGAACTACGGCCAGGAGACACACGAGACCAAGTTCTCTCCCGATGCGATCGAGATCAACGTCAAGACAGTTGGCGATGAGCACGTCGGCAAGACGGTCGAGCTCCGCGCCTGGATTCAAAATGTCCGCATGCAGGGCGCCAAGATGGCCTTCCTCGAGCTCCGCGAGGAGAGCACCTGGTCGATCCAGGGCGTCGTGGCTGCCAACCCGGAGGGCACTCCCGTCAGCCGCCAGATGGTGAAGTGGGTTGGTTCCATCAACCCCGAGAGCTTCGTTGTTGTCGAAGGCAAGGTGGAGAAGCCCGCCGTGCCCATCACGAGCTGCCGCGTCGCCAACTACGAGCTGCACATCACCAAGTGCTTCGTTCACGCCGCTGCCCCTGCGATGTTGGGCATGACCCTTGTCACCGCGAACCGCCCGGTTGCCAACTTCAGCGACGAGGAGGTGCCCGTGGAGGACGGTGTTGAGAAGCTCAGCATCGCCGCTACCAGCGAGACGACGGGCACGCCGGCCGCGTCCATGCTGACCCATCTCGACAACATCGTCATGCACAAGCGGTCTGCCGTCCAACAAGCCATCGCCGACATCCGCGCCGAGATGAAGGAGCTGTACCGCTCATACCTGAGGTCCCACGGCTTCAAGGAGTTCGAGCCCCCGTGTCTTATTGGTGCGGCATCTGAAGGCGGCGCCAACGTGTTCCGCCTGCCCTACTTTGAGAAGGAGGCTTTCCTCGGTAGGTTGTCAGGCATCGTTGCACTCTAGAAACTCTTATTGACACCAACACAAAGCGCAATCGCCGCAGTTCTACAAGCAGATCGAAATCGCCGGCGGCCGGAAGCGCGTGTTCAGCATCGGCCCCGTGTTCCGCGCCGAGAACTCCAACACCCCGAGGCATATGACCGAGTTCACCGGTCTCGATATGGAAATGGAGATTAAGAAGGACTATCGTGAGGTTTTGGTACGCCTCCCCCTCACTCAATATCTAATATCTTCGGTTTGAGAAGCGCCACTAACAAACCTCTAGCAAATGCTCGAAGGCGTCCTCCTCCACATTTTCCGCAACATCAAGGACCGCTGCGCCGACGAGATTGCTCTGGTCCGCACCGTTTACCCGTCCGAGGAGTTCCTCCTCCCCGAGGATGGCAAGGAGGTCAGCCTGACCTTTGCCGAAGGCCAGAAGCTCCTCCGCGAGGAAGGCCCTGAAGAGTTCCGCAACGTCACCGACGACGAGGACATGAGCACGCCACAGGAGAAGGCCCTCGGCGCCCTCATCCGCAAGAAGTACAAGACCGACTTCTACGTCCTCGACAAGTTCCCCGAGTCGGCCCGCCCCTTCTACGCCAAGGAGGACCCCACCAACCCCAAGGTCACGAACGCCTACGACCTGTTCATGAGAGGCCAGGAGATCTGCTCCGGCGGGCAGCGTATCAACGACCCCGTCGAGTTGGAGGCGCGGATTCGCGTCAAGGGTGTCGACCCTGCCAGCCCGGGTATCAAGGAGTATGTGGACATTTTCAGGCAGGCCGGTGTTCCTGCTCACGGTGGCGGCGGTATTGGTCTGGACCGTGTCGTGGCGTGGTATCTGAACTTGCCAAGCGTCCATCTCGCCGCGTACTACCCGCGGACACCCAAGAGGCTGCTCCCGTAGGGTGGATAGAATACCTATGACGGAAAGCCTGACAGAATATTCTGACAAGGTATTGTCTGTTCGTGAGCGTCCTAGATAGAGGTTCAATAGACTTCTGTATGTGCTTGTCACTTTCTGCCGTTGACCTCGATCCGTGGTTGGTCAACACGATGCTCCAAAGCACCCTGCCTGCTTCATATATTTCTGCGCTCAGAGAACTGTGCTTTACCCCACAATCCTCTCAGTAGTTAAGGTAGCTAATAGTATTATAAAATCGAGAAAACCCCGACATGTCAGCCACTACTCCGGTCACTCTATTCGGTAGGTTTAAATGTGGCTGCCCCTGGCCAAGACCATCGGTCATGTTTGTCAACGTTTGAAGATCACGCCTTCAGTTAGATATCCACAGCCGAGTAGAATTCACCTCCCACCTCTCTCCTGTCTCAACAATTACCTCGATTATACAAGCAGAGTATTCAAGATTGGAATAAGAACCTCAGACTTGAACACCCAAGCTACACCCCTGATATCACCTCATCCACTGTAAACCCCCTCTCTTGGGCGACCACAGAACAGCATCCCAGTCAATCTCAACCCTTTACACTTTTTCCCAGAGATAAATCAAGAGCATAACATTACCTAGATGTCCAGCATTGAAATAATCTTTGTGCCGGCCAAGTTCACCAATTTCAGAGGCGAAAGGTCCCTCTGCGCGCGAGTCATAAAGCTAAGTCTTGACAGCCTCCCCTGTCAAAGGAATCACAACGATTGGACGCATAGAAGTGATAGACATCTTTCCTGCAAGTTGGTTCTTACCTGTTTTTGCCTCAGTAGAGCAGAAGTTATTTACAAATAAGCGAGCGATTACCCTTTTCTTGTGTCATCCTTGAGTTCTCTAGCCCCAAGATAATCAGCGAAAAGACAGATAGGGACTTGCGAAGGAGATCAAAAAGAACGCAGCACGTCGTTCAACATTTTATGAGCCTAGAAATGTCCGCAAAATACAGCCACCTCCACGTGGGCTTCCAAACATGACATCGCCTCGGGTATCCTTCTTGGTAATATTCTTTGGCGTCCTTCTTGGTAATATTCTTTGGTGTCCTTGGGTAATATTCCTTCGTGTTCTTCTCGAGGCCCTTGGAGGTCTCAAATTAGACCATACCGGTTCCCCATCTCAGCAGGTTGAGCAGACACTGCCACACCACCAAACCCATGCCGCCAAACCATTCCGGAACGCCTAGCACACGCGTGGTGAGGCTAGGTGACGAAACGACATCACAAGGTTCGGATCACAGCCATATATCCCTGAGGGTCACGCCTCCCACAACGCCCCAGAACCAGCTCCCGTCTACATCGCCTCCCGTTCTCTGTTGCGGAAGAACCGTAACAAGTGCCCCCCTACAAAGCGAAAAGAGATCGACGTCCCCGTCGATGGTGTGTTACGTACAAAGAGAGGAAAAGAGAACAGTGAAGTAATGTACATGTACTTATTCTCACACGGCACTCAATGGCCTGTTCTCACATGGTCGTTCGTGGCCCTTCCTCCGCCCTCTCCACGGCATCATCAAACAGGTCATGTCGCCGTCTTTAGACGCCGAGCAGGCAATATGAGGCAAATGAATGCGACTTCAAACCCCTTCTTGCGCTTTTATTCCTCTGATATATGTCATATTCCCATCGAAATGACAGTGATCCATGTATGGAAATATCGAAATCACCTTTGTCTCATGATTATTTCTTTCATGAAAGTGCAGATATCAGTCAAGTTAAGTGTTGTAGCAAAGCACAGCTGTAACTTTCGAGCAAGATGGTCCCGAATATCATTTAGGTAGCTGATCGAGAGTGTTTATGACAGTAGATCATAGATAGCGAAGGAGAATAATTTTTACACTTCTACTCACGTCGCTTAATTCTTCTTCGCCATATTGTATAAAGAGACAAAGTACCTAGGTAGGTAGGTGAGAAACAAGGAGGAGCAAACCTAATATCACAGCTACGATTTTCAAGTAACTAAAAAGCCGGTTCTATAGTCTTTTCATTAGTCCTGTGCAGTCTCCTATCACCCAGCTTTGTGCACCGAGTCTCTTAGTTGGCTTGTGCAGTTCCTACGCAGTCCCCTATCCGACCTGAACAGTCTCTTTTATTTTCTCCTTGTGAGCTTTCATCTTACACTTCACTTTTCTTCCACTTCCTAGCATTCCTCCCAATAGTAACCCCTCTCTACCCGGTCCTCATGTAGTCTTCTATCTTGTCTGTGTTCATCTAGCTCTCATGTAGTCCTATCTTTTTCTTTGGCCCCTATGCAGTCCTGTACTTCGTCTGGCCTCGTGCAGTCACGTCTCCTATCCGGCCCCTGTACACTCTCCTATCTAGCAGTATCTCGTCCGGCACTCTCAAGCTTCGTCCGGTACTCCCAAGCTTCGTCCGGTACTCCCAAGCTTCGTCCGGCACTCCCAAGCTTCGTCGGGCAGCCTAAAGCTTCGTCTAGCGGTGTTTCGTCTAGCAGACCTTCGTCCATTCCCAGTGAAGTCTTCTCTTCCGTCCGTCTTTTCTCCCCTTCCCTTGTTCTCATTTCCCCTTCCCTTCTTCTCCGTTCCCCTTTTACGATTCTCTCCTCCCCTTGCACAATTCTCTCCTCCCCTTCCACGGCTCTCTCCTCCCCTTCCGCGATTCTCTCCTCCTCTTCCGCGATTCTCACCTCCCCTTCCACGACGCTCCAGCCTCCCCCCAAGCATCTAGATTGGGCATTAGCATTTTCCCGCCTTCTGCCAGGTCGGCCTCCAGTAGAGACAGTCGGGGGAGGTGACTTCTGTTCTATCCCGTATTTCACTTAGAGCCCATCCAGGGGCGCCGAAGTAAACATACAAAGGGGGCTAGCCAGTGAGCCTTTGCCTTTTAACTCTTTGGTCCCCCTTTCAAGTTTGCTCGGTTCTACTCCTAGAATTCACTGGCAGTTAGCTACTTAACTTGACCTTTCAGTCCCTCGATCCGCCCCGTGTTCGTGCACCATCAGTCCTGGCAGCTTCTGATCCCCCTCCACCGCCGTGCTCCCCGGCACCACCTTCATGATTATGTTCCCCGTCAGCGGACTCTTGCCGTTCAGCGAGAACTCGGCGTTGCTACGATTCTGCAAGAACCCCGCTCCCGAAGGACTCGGGTCGTCCGTAGCGGGAAGGCCCTTCAAGGCGCCGGCGCCGTGGCCATAGCGGTTAGTGTCTTGTCTCCTCGTTTCAAGATAAACTCTCTCCTTCTCTCCTTGTACTGCCTCATTTCGTTCGGCGGCCGCGGAAGGTGCCTCGAATCTCCAGAGCGCCAGCCTTCTCGGCGGTTCCTCGAGAGGAACACAGCACCAAGCCAGCCTCACGGCGAAGCACCCGGCCCCCCGCGGAGCACATGACCCCCAGGCAAGCCTCACAGCGCCGAGACTGACTTCCTCGCGGAGAATAAAACTGCTGACAAGCCCCAGAGTGGACAACCAACTTCCTTTCCCAAAACAACCGCTCCAACCCAGCCTCGCAGCGAGGCGACCAACTCCGTTACGCGGAGAGTACAACCAGGTAAGTCCTACGGCGCGAATACCGACTTCGACGCGGAGAGTATACCAACTGACTTTCTCACGCTCGCAGCAAAATATATACCACCTGTTTCTCGACGATCGGCTCGAAAACAATCAAAATGGCGCCGACCAAGTGTTCGTACTCCTCTCCCATCTGTCTTCCCCCTCTCCCTCATGAAACCCTCCTCCTCCTCTCGCAAACCACTCCTCCTAACCTTCTTCCCTCCCAGCGACCCCCAAAAAAGCCCAGAAGGCCCAGCCCGCGACCCCGCGCAGCAGCGGCAGCGGCCCGGGCACCCCCTCCACCCGCCAGGCGGTTTTCACCGGCCGGGTCGACAAGACGGCCGAGAACAACAACGACGCCAACAACGGCGGCGAGGGTAGGCGCCCGACCAAGTTCCTCGCGACCACCCCGACCCCGCCCTCGCCGAGCCGTCTCACTCTGGGCCGCCCCCGCGGCAGCGGCTCGGGCAGCGTCGCCAAGTACGGCAGATGCCCGACTTGCCTTGTCGGCCGCCGGATCCGCAGCCGTTTCCACCCGGCCGGCAAGACGGAGAATGCTGGCAAGTTTCGGTTTACTTGCAGCAACCGCAAGGGTGGCGCCGGCGGTGGTGGTGAGGACGACGATGACGACGAGGCCAAGTGCGACTACACCGAGGTGCTGGAGTCGGATCCTGCCGAGGATCCCAAGGCCTACCAGGACGAGGTCCTCGGCCAAGGCCGCCTGCTGTTCAAGGCGGATCGCTCGCTGGGTTACCAGAAGGCTGCTGATGCTGTCAAGGGTGGTTTGAAGCTTGGCGGTGGCGAGCGTCCCCTGGGCCGGGACAAGCCGCAGGAGAAGCTGGGCTGCCCGGAGTGCATGGTCGGCTCGCTGGTCAAGAAGTGCAAGGACACGTTCCACTGGAAGGAGACTTATGTGGTGTGCGTCAAGGTTTGGGATGGCAAGGCTAAGGAGTGGGTTGGTGGTTGCGGCTATACCCTGGAGATTGAGCGGGAGGAAGCTGAGGAGGGTGAGGATGCTGCTGCCGCCAAGCCTGGCAAGAAGAAGAGCGCTGCCGCGACTGCGCGCGAGATGGAGGAGCTGGCTGCTGAAGACCAGGAGCGGCTCTGGGACAACCCTGAGGCTGCTGCTGTCATGGCTGGCGGGGTCGACCGGTTCAAGAAGAAGATCGTCGTCGACCTGACTGATGACGACGAGGTCCCGGGTCTGTCCTCGTCGAGCGCGCCGGCCTCGACTATGCCGGCTTCGTCTATGATTGGCCCGTATGCGCCGATTGTCATCGACGACGACGAGTCGGGGCCCGCCAAGCCCGTCAAGTCTCCCGACTCCGTCAAGCTCGCCAACTACGGTACGCTTCCCGGCTACGGCAAGACCTTCAGCCATGGAAAACCCGCCAACTACGGCAAGTCCGTTGACTACGGCAAGCCCGCCGACTACGACAACCTCCCTAGCTACGGCAGGCCCGACAAGTATGGCAAATCCGTTGATTACGGCAAGCCCGCCGACTACGGCAAGTTTCCTAGCTACGACAAGCCCGCCGACTACGGCAAGTTTACCAGCTACGACAAGCTTCCCAGCTACGGCCAGGCCGCCAACTATGACCAGCTCCCCGGCTACGGCAAGCCCATCAACTACGGCCAGCCCGACTACTACAGCCAGCCCGCCGACTCCGTCAAAACCGCCAACCGCAGCAAGGTCACCAAGCCCGCCCAGCCCGCCGGCTCCGCCGACTTCGAGGACTTCGACTTCAACTCCGAGGACGAGCGCGAGCTGATGAAGCTCGCCGACCGGGCGGCCAAAGAGGACCTGGACGAGCTGGACGAGCTCGAGCTCATCCGGCTGGCCGACGAGGTCTCGGCCTCGGTCTCGGGCACTCGGCCCTCGCATTAAGGCCCGCTCGATGCCAAAAGGCGTCGCTGACGACGGCGCCCGGCACGCGACGGACGGTCTTGATTTTTTGGAAGGGAGATTTTCCCATGGATCCGCGACATGCGCTGAAAACACAGGGGTGGAGCGGGAAGGGTGGCATGCAAAACTGTCACATCTTCTGGCTTCCCGCATTCACCTGGGGTTTTCACGCCGCGGATCGTAACAGCCAACGATAGGGATAGGGATAGGAACTGGGACCGGGATCTGAGAGAGAAATTAAAAACGTTGAGCTGTTATTTTTCGTTTCTTTTCGAGTGCGTGCCGTGAGACGTGTGGTGTAAAGCATGCTCTCGTGGACTTGATCGACACAGAGGTAAGCTTAGGCCGTAAGGGACGAGGGCAGCTCGGCACTGCACAGCGAAGAGTTCGACACAAAACAAAATCCTCGTGGAAGCCCTGGGTAATCAGTTGGAGATATTCCCAGGAAAACTGCAAATCGATTGATATTCCCTCTAGGTTTCAAGTTTCAGATGCGGATGCGAAGTTGAAAGTTGAGGCTGCACACCTTGTCGTTGGTGGACCGGTGCGGGCAGCGGATCCACATCCGGGCTCGTTGTCGGGCCGGAACCCCGGGACGCGGCGCTGCGGGGCATGCATGCAGCTGCGCCAGCGCCATTCGGGATTGGCTCTCTGGAGCTGGCCCAGCAAGGCGGGGTTTTGGGATTTGGTGGGAGCTGTTGACTTCGAGACGCGACCGAGACGCGACTCTAGCCTCAGACTTTCTTTTTTCTTTTCAACAGTCTATATTTTTATCATCTCGGTGGCCACATTTGCCCTGTTCTACTGTCTATATTACCTCATATCCGTTTGACAGTTTTTCATGCAGATTTGATCATTTTTACGTGCAGGCGCTGCAGGTGATGCATTGGGTTCTGCATCATTTGACGCCTGCACCGGCCAGCTCGGATCCCGTGAAGCCGCAGAGGCGTGAGGTCGTAAAGACGTGAACCCGCCCCGGCTTCTCTCATTCCCATCCATCCCCTTCTCTCTTCTTGGAACTCGAACCAAACGATCGATTAGCAAAAAGACTCCAAAATCCTCGCAACAATGGCTGATGAACCGACTTTGCCTCGCCTCCCGCACCCGCTGCCCAACGGACGGAAGCGCGGCAGGATAACCGACTCTGCCCCTTACTACCACTCTTCGGCGTCGAGCGACCCCGCTGTGTTCTCAAGTGACGACGACCCGGCCCTGGACAACTACCAGAGCTACGGGCGCCGCAAGAAGCGCTACGTCGGGCCCTGGTTCGATCAGCAGCCGGCGTCGTCAGACTCGGCCGTGGGCGACGAGACCCTGCCGAGCTACCCCCCGCCGCGTCGCAACCGAGGCCTGCCTCAGCCCCAGAAGCGAGAGTTCCGGAGGCAGCTCGACAGCGGTGTCTGGATGGGCACCGACGGCAGCCTCACCGACACCGACGACAGCTTCGACATGGAACCCCCTGCCGCGAGGCTCGCGCTGGTACCCGCCACCGTCCAGGTCCCTGTACCCATCTCTCCGGCTCGTCCGCGATTCTCGCCCGAGGAGCAGGCCGCTCAGAACGCGATCCGCTCGTGCATCGACAATGGCTCTGAGAGCGTCGATCTAAGGTGAGCCTAGTAGTGCCCTACTCCAGTCAGCAAGTTGAGGGCCTCGACTAACTCATCCCAGCGGCTTGGGCCTGGAGAGCATCTCCGAAGGCCTGCTCGACCCCATCGCGGACATCGCTCCGATTCCCACCGTGGCAAAGGATGTCCCTTTTGAGCAGCGAGACGCGCAGATACAGGTGTTTCTGTCCAACAACCGCCTGCGCAGCTTCCCAGCCGCTCTCTTCAACATCGAGCACCTCACCGTTCTTAGCCTGCGCGCCAACCGCCTCGTCGAGATCCCACCGGCCATTTCCAAGCTCAAAAACCTCGAAACCCTCAACATCGGCCAAAACTACCTCCGTTTCCTCCCCGGCGAGCTCCTGTCCCTCCTCCGACAAGGCAGCAAGCTTCGCAGCCTAAACTTCGCCCCCAACCGCTTCTGGCACCCCGACACCGCCCCAGACTCCAACCCCCTCGGCGCCGACGCCTACGAACGCCTCACCTTCGGCCACCAGCCCGAAATCAAAATCGAAACCTCCTGGTGCGGCCTGACCACCCGCCTCCACTCCCGCACCCCAGTCCACTTCAGCACCAGCGCCCACCCCGACTTCTCCCGCTTCACCCTCCCATCCCTCGACTCCAAAGACGCCACAGCCACCCCCCTCGAACTCGAACCCTTCACCGCCCTCGAGACACCCCGCGCCCTCATCCCCGGCGACCGCCACGCCCTCCCGCCCGACAGCAAGCTCCTCCACCCGCGCGGCGCCAAGTCGCTCTTCGAGCTGGCGCTGCGGGCGTGCGCCGCGTCGCCGCAGGCGGAGCGCATCCCCGGGTGGCTGCGCGAGGAGGACGGGTGGCCGGCGCACGTCGCGCCCGCGGTGCAGCGGGCGGTGGAGATTGGGCGCAAGGGGGGCGAGTGGTGTGCCGTGTGTGGGCGGCAGACGGTCATGCCGCTTGCAAGGTGGGTTGAGTTTCGGTATATTGGACGGACGACGGTTAGTGTTGATGCCGAGGGGTTGGTCATGTCGCGGTTTGCGGCGTTGGGGGATGTCGGGGAGGGGGGGGTGTTGTTGCCTTTTTTGAGGGTGGGGTGTTCGTGGAGGTGTGTGCCGAAGAAGGTGGAATGAGGAGAGTTGATGTTTGCAACATGGAAGGTATTTTGGGGGGGGGATTCAAAACGGTTGTGTTTGGAGTACCGTGTTGGCTTGATGGGCTTGATACCCGGAGCGGAGGATGCATCTGTTTCTCGAGGGATTCACGTTACAAGTATACAAGTGCAAGGTAGTAATGATGGCGGTTCAATGTTCAATGAGCTATGATTCTTGTACATTCTAGGATCTGTTTCAAAAGAAAGAAAGACAGAATGAGAGTCTATCCTATCTGATTCTGTAAATCATTCCATGAACCCTCTCCATGACCTGCTCCCCCTTGACATCAGGGTTGGCGCAGTGCCAAGGCTCCCAAGAGAGCAGGGGCCCTCTCCCAACGTCACCTCCGTTCGAAGCTCCATCCTGAGCTCCCGACCGAAACAGCTCCAGCTCCAGCTTTTACCACAATTCCTCCATCACCCATCATCAATTCCAACCCTCTCGACCCGCCAATCGCACCGAACCGAACTCGACACAAAACCAACCCAACAACAAAACAAAAACAAATGGCCAACACCCAATCTCCTCGCTAAACCACAACAAACCCCCCGAAGCAGCGCGTCATCACCCACCCAGACGCCGCCGCCGCCACCACCGCAAACCAAAATGCGCCCATCACACAAAACCCCCCTCCTCCTCACAACAACCCTCCTCGCCCTCCTCACCCCCGCCCACGCCGTCTTCCAAGACGAAGTCAACCACATCGACTACCACCACCAACTCCTAGGCCTCCCGCTCCGCGAAACCACCTTCTTCCACCGCCCGCGCCGCGCCGACCGCGCCAGCCTGCTCTACACGCTCAGCGATGTCGGGGTGGTGGGCGCCGTGAACCCGGGGAGCGGCGAGGTGCTTTGGCGGCAGGCGCCGTATAACAACACTACGGAGGGGGGTGGGGGGTTCTTGAGGGC
>FTCU01001416.1_pt1 | contig 11113 bp, 7 predicted proteins | sample 1639521 | NCBI WGS metagenome assembly FTCU01 (sample SAMEA3914864, study PRJEB12502) | metagenome | biome: forest; material: soil | place: USA | collected 2012-03-12 | depth 0.3 m
CCCCTCCCCCTCCCACCACCACCACCAACCCGGTCCAACCCCCCCTTCATCGCCCTCGCCGCCACCCCAGCAGCCGCGCCGCCCGCCGTGGCGCCGCCCACCATGCGCACCGCCTCGCCCACCAGGCCCAGCCCGTCGCCCGAGCCCGCCTTGGCCGCCATGCCCAGCATGCGCTCGATCGCCTTGGGCAGGCGGAGGCCGAAGCGCGCGAGGAGGGCGGTCAGGGCGCCGCCTGTTATGAGCGGCATGAGGACTAGCATGAAGACTTTGAGGGGGTCTGTGGAATTCACAGAGTTAGTTTGGCTTGCGGTGTGGGACAAGAAGAAGATTGGTGGGGCGGGGGGAGGTAGACGTACGGCGCTTGGCGTAGTAGACCAGGTCGCGGAGCAGGCGCTTGAGCTTCTTGATCATGCGGGAGACGAAGCCCGGGCGCGGGGAGCGTTTGTAGTAGGAGGAGCCTGAGGGGCTGTGGCGGCCGCCTGGTAGAGGGAGAGTTAGCACGAAGAGGGAGTGAGAGGGAGGGGGGTTGTGGGTGATAGTGGTGGGGGTGGACGCACCGAAACCGCTGAAAAAGGACGAGCCCTTGCCCGGGTTGGGCAGGCCGAAGAAGGAGCGCGTGCCGTCGTCCTTGTCGTGGTGGCTGCCGCGCCGCTTGCTGCTGCTGCGGCGGTGGTCGCGGTCGCGGTCGCGGTCGCGGCTGTGGTGGTGGTCGTCATCGCCGCCGCCGAAGATGGATGCGGCGATGCCGGTTATGCCGCCGCCCACGCCGGCTGTCGAGCGGGAGGACCGGTGGCGTGAGCGCGAGCGGGAGCGGGACTTGCTGCGGTCCCTGTGGTGGCTGCTGCGGTGCGACTTGGACCGCTTCGAGTGCGAGGTGCGCGCCGAGATGACCGAGGCGGCATCGTCGAGGAGGCCCATGATGTCGGTAGTGTCGGTGCTCTTGATCGTCGCGCGGGTATTTGTAGATGCCCACCGTAGTCTGTACCTCGCAGGGTTCTCAGCTGCTTGGTTCTTGTCGAGGAGGGGTCGCTGGGGGCGCTTACGCTGAGCTCGGCAGGGCTGGGCGGGAACTTGTACAAGTACAAGTTGAGCGCAGCCTCGTCGTCAAGGAAAGGCGGTCAGCTCGTGGTGATGGCAGCGCTGCCCTCTAATGGCATCGACAGACTCAAGCAGGACCCAGTCAGAGCTCCATGACTTGCGAATGAGAAGATTCGCCCAAGTCCGGTGCGGCAGCTCCCCTAGATACACCGCTCCCCGCGAAATTCGAAGGCTGGGGACCGAGATCGTCTCAGAGCTGCACCCCTGTCCATGCCCCATGTCTCCATGCAGGGACCGGCACAGAATTCGGGGATTTGGGATGGCTGAAACGGCCAACACGAGGTCACATCTATCCCTAACCCTCTCAAGCTGGGCGTCGAGACTTGGGACCAACACTGAGCGCTTTCGCAAGCAGCAGTGTTTGAGAGCCGACTGCGAGTAAATCTGGCCGCGCCGGCTTGAAGGGTTGGCTGGTCCAGTCTCGGCGAGAACCACAAACGCCAAGCCAGAGCGGGCCGCAACAAATCAAATAAATGAAGCCACCAAAGTATCAAGTATCATACAGTATTGTAGTAGTAGCACAGGGAATATCCCTCGCTGTGCTCGGCAACAGCAGCACCGTCCAAGATCCGCAGCTCTAAAATCACCCGACCAGCGTCAAGCACATATCCCTTTTGACTCCCAAAACCGAGTTCTGAACCTGACCAAGCTCCACCACTCGCACCGGCTTGCTGGGTTCCGCAGGAACCTCACATGGAAGAAACCACCGACCCTGGCCGGGGTCGAAGAGGCAGAGGCGCTCGAGCACCACCGGGACAACCTTCTAAAAGCCGTAGCCGGTCGGCTGGGGCGCGAACCCATTCGTCTGCATGTACGGCCCGGGCGAAGGGGCACCGCCGCCGATAGGCCCGGCTGTGATCATGAGCCGGTTGCCGCCCAAGATGGGAGTGTTATCATCGGCCTTCTCCTGCTCCTTCTCCTTGGCCTTGCGCGCCTCGTTGTCGGCCTTGAGCGTCGCCAACTCCTTCGTCTGCTGGCAGAGGAGGTTGATCATGTACGGCATGGTGAAGTCGTGGAGGCCGTTGCGCCACGACAGCTCCAGAATCAGGTCGGGACGGATCAAGTCGTGGCATGCGTACAGCATGCCGACGTAGCATTCCCGGTTGCCGATGTCAACAAACTAGGCGTGTGTTAGTTCACTGCAATCAAAATCAGAAGAAAGCGGGAGAAACTCACGTATCTCAGGAGCTCCTCGACGACATCCGTCTTGCCAGAGATGGCAGAAGTCTCGATGGCGTCCTTCCACAGCTTGTCCTGTTTGGACAGGTTGATCGACTTCTCCCACCGCTTGTTCTTGCGGTAAATGCTGGCAGCAATCTGCCGGAAGAAGACCAGGTCGTGCTTCTCGAGCCGCCCGGCGAGATCGACGGCATCGTAGTTGTCGTAGCTCTCAACCGAGTCGCGGAGGGTCTTGTAGTCCTCCTCCTCAATAAGCAAGTCGTTGATGGCGTCGTTGACGGTGCGCTTGTTTTGCGACTGAACGTTGAGCAAAAACGGCTTGATGAGCGGCAGGTTGTCCGACTTCTGGAACATGCGGACGACCCGGTTGACGTCGATACGGGGGGTAAGCGCCTGCAGGAGATCGGTGAGCAGCGAGGGGTGCTGCTCAAGGTAGAAGTTGATGGCCTTGTAGTACATCTCGAGGTTGGCCACCTTGACCGTAATCTCCTTGAACTGCTGGTGCTCCCACGAGTTCTCGGGCCGCTCCATCACGGCGAGCGCAGCATTGTCGAACTCGTCGTAGTGGTAGTAGCAGAAGACCAACTCGGGCCACAGGTTGGCCTCCTCACACGCGCGGATCAGCTTGGGCAGGTTCATCCTGCTCCAGAAGAGCTTGAGGTGCTCCATGAGGCGCTCGGGGTGGTACTTGGAGAGGGCGATACCCAGCTCAGTGAACATGCCCATGTGGGCACGCTCAAGGCCGAGGCCTTGCTCGAGGAGATTGATGAGCTCATCAAAGTATCCATTGGACTCGTACTGCTTGACGAGGGCCTGGAGTTGTTCGGCGTCGACGATGAGGTTGAGACCGCAGATCTGCGCAAGACGGAATTCCTTCTTGCCGACGCACGCCTCGTGGACCTCCTTCCAAACCTTAATGTTGTTGGCCTTGCGCGCGCAGTCCACGGCGGCCTGGTAGTCGCCGAGGTGCACCAACGTGGTCGCGAGCTTGGCCCAGTTGGAAATGCTGGTGTAGAAGATCTTGGCCGCCTCGAAGAAGCCCTCCGCATAGGCCTTGTCTCCCGACTCCTCAATGTTGGCCACATTGGTCGCACGCAGGAAGTCCTCGAGCTCCGAGAGCTGATCAAGACGAGCGAAGCAAAAGGCAAGGGCGGTGTCGATGGAAGGCTCGCGGAGCGTCTTGCGGGCCATGCGCAGGTACTTGATGAGCTCCTCGTTCTTTCCTGCCGCGACGGCAATCTCAATGACCTCCTCGTAGTTCTTGGGGTCCTCGGCCCTAATGTACGAGTCGATCGAGTCGCTGACCCGGAGACCATCCAGCTGAGCCTTGGCGACCTTGCTCCAGACTGGCGGAATGTCGACCTCCTCGGCGTACGCCTGGGCACGGTCGATGCTGACGACGTGCTCGACGAGAACGTTGACGGCGGCCTCCTTGTTGTCGATCTTCTTGTAGACCTCGAACGCCTCCTCGTGCAGGCCAACCTCGATACAGACGTTGGAAATCTCGTCGGCGGAGAAGTTGTCGAGCCGGTGGATGTAGTCCATGACACGCGCTTTGTCCGCCTTGGCAGCGGTAAAGATGAGGAGATTCTGGAGGTTCTGGTTGTCGCTGAAGGGCGACGGCTCCAAGACGATCTTCTCCAGGAGCTCGATCAGCTCCGCCGGGAGATCAGCGTTCAGGAAGCACGACACGGCCTCCGAAACCTTGGAGGGGTCTGTCGACTCGGGAACGGCGGTCGAGATGACTTGGTCAACGACGGAACGGCGGTGGAGGTTGTTCTCGCTGAGGACAAACATCCACAGCTCCCGGTCACCGCGCTCGAGGAGATACCTCGCCTGGGCCTTGTACATGGCGTTCTCGTTGGTAATGTTGACCAGCTCCAGGTCGTTCTGGCCCTTGCGGTAGGCGATGTAAGCCAGGTTGGGATCCCGCTTTTCGCAGTACTTGCCGACGGTGAGCGTGTCGTACTGGTCGTTCTCCTTCAGGAACTTCTCGGGGTTGTTGTTGGAGTCGATGTAAATCTTGGCCAGGGCATTGTAGACGGCTTGCTGCTGGTTGCCCGCAGCCAGAGTCGCCTCGAGGAAGGGGAGCAGGAGCTTGAGGCGGTTGCGGGTCTCGACCTCTTGAACTAGCTCATCGATGGGAATCGAGGCCGGGTTGACGGTGGAAAGAAGGTTCTTGATGATGCTCTCGTCGCAGTCAACATCCAGCAGTCCGCCGATGACGCCAGGGGTCCTGGAAGGGTTGACCTGCTGCACGTAGATCTCGATGGACTTGAACTGCTGGTGCTGGTACAGATAAAGCACCAGGTCGTGCACAAAGTTGAAGCGGTCGCAGACAACCATCAGGGGAAGCATCTCGCTGAGTTTGGCTTCCTTGAGGAAGTTCTTCACCTTCTCGGCGTTGTAGACGTTGTTGTCGCGGCAGACGCGCTCGACTTCGCGAATCTGACCCATCTTGGTGGCGGCCTCGATGTACTTGAAGACGACCTCGGGGTCCTCGCTGACATTGACGATGCTGCCAAGGAAGTAGTAGAGGCCTTCGGCAGTCTTGTACTTCTCGAACAGGTCGATCAGGCGCTGGGCGCCGAGAAGCTCAGCATACTTGGTAGCGATCTGAACCACAGACTGCAGGTTTTGGCGGATGTTGTGCTTCATCATAGCGTCAAGGCAGTCGATGGACTGCTCAACCGAGAGACGCCCGAAGTACTCGATGAGCCAGTCGGGGTTGAAGTTGGGTGCCCCGGCGATATTGATGACGACTCGCTTGACGGCTGCGGGATCCTCGTAGAGCTCCAGGGCCTTTTGAAGGAGGCCGGCTTGCTCGCAGAGAGTCGCAATGCGGGCTTTGTCGAAGTATGAGAACATATCATTTCCAAGGATGGCATCCGCGACCTGCGGGGCGTTGATCAGGTTCATCTCCAAAAGACGGGTCTGGAGATGGCCTTGCTCGGGCTTGTTGTCCTTGAGGGCGTCGAGAAGGAACGCGGTGGCTTGCTGAACCATGCCCTGGGACTGGAAGATGTCCACTACACGCTCGAGATCGACCAGAGATCCACCCTCGTGGTTGGCCAGTGACGTGGCGAACTCGGCACCCTTTTCGGGGTTGACTCGGACAATGTGCTGGAGCAACTGCACAAAGTCGGGCTGGTAGTTGGCCTGGGCACAGTATGGCAGGATCTTCTCAAACTGGCCGGTCTCGGCGAAGCCAGCAACGACCTTGTGAGGCACGTTCGCCTTGAGGTAGATGCCCAAGGCCATGGCCATGTCGTGGGAGCGAACCATGTCACCGAGCTGCTCGGAGCACTCGAGCTTGTCCTCGCTGAGCCACTTTTGCAGCAGCTGCTTCCGGTTCTGGGCCAGCACGGGCTGCGCGAGCTCGATGGTCTCATGCTGGTTGAGCGACCCCTTGTCGAGGAGCATGCCAAAATACTGGAGGATATTCGACATTTGACCCGGCTGTTGCGGGAGCCGCTTGAATCGCTCTATGGTCTGCGGGGTCCGCAAGAAACCGCGAGGTGAGTTGGCCGCAACCTTTGCAGCCTCTTGGTAGTTTCCACTGCTGAAGAGCTGCTCGAACCGCTGCTGGTAGAGGTTGTCGGCGCCGGGAAGACCGGCACGCGACGCCAGCTTGAGCGCCAGCTCAGTGCCGTGGCTCTCGAGAACATACGGGACGATCGTGTTCTCATCGGCGCTGACGAAGAGAACCTGGCCCTTCCGGTTGATACCCAAAACGCCGCTCGAGTCCCGGTCGCCGCAAGCCGTGAAGATGGTTTCGCCCGAAATGCGGTTCATGAAGATGCAGGTGGCCGTCTCGAGATCGTAGAGGTGGATGAAACCATACTTGGTAATCAGGTAGATGATGCCGTACTTCTGCGAGACCTGGAGCGCAACCGGGAAATCATTGGCGGCTTCTGGGGGGAAGAAAACGTCGACTGCCTTCTTAGGGAATGTGGGGTTCGTCTCGGGGTGGTCGACCTCGACAATGTGCAGCTTCGCGCCGACCGCGGTCCGGACGGCAAAGGTAAAGAGCTTGGTATCCTCGGGCGCACCCTCCAACCGGACGGTGCCAAACGCGGCGGCGTGGCCCTCGATCGCTTGACTGATGCCGCGGTCCTTGGAATACAGCTGCATAGCGCCGACGACGCGACCCTGCTGCTGCGAGATTCCGACCACGGCCATCCACTTGCCGTCGGCGCTCGTCCGGTAGTTGATAATCTGGTTGCTCTGCATGCTGTCAGCACCCCGCCGCGACGAGCCAGCGTACATCAGAAGCCTAGCCGACAGCACATACCTGAAGGTTGGTATTGCGATCAAACACCTTGACGGGCGCCGCCTGCGTGGGATCAAAGACATCCCAGTGGTAGATGGCAGTGTCTGTGACCAGGCCCAGCGTCGTCTCGGAGATCCACTTCCAGAAGGCGACGTCCTCGCTCATAGTGGTGGACTTGAGCTTCTGTTTCTGCTCCAGATCAAAAATCTGAAGTGTGCGTGATTGGGCCTTGAGAGCGATAACCTGGCGCGACCAGTGCATTATTGCGCTGTCGGCCTTGATGGGCCGCCGGATGACATTGTTGCCATTCTTGAGGTCGACGATGAGGACTTCGGGGGATGATGCCTCGTCCTTCTTGTCGCGGAGGCAGATGAAGGAGTCCGATTCTAGCGTCTGTTACAGAAATTGACGGTCAGCGAGGGCAGGAGAGCAGGAGGGCCGGAGCACGGCGGATGGAACGCGTTGGAGATGGGGTCGTACGCAGGAGTTGAAGGTGATGGCCGTTTGGTTGACGCCCAAGCTGCTGAGCTGGAGCAGCTCCTGGAACTTGATCGGCAGGGCCGGCGCCATGGTGATGTTGAAGCGCTAGGCTGCGCGAGGTTGGAGAAGGGTAGCAGCCAACTTGTCAAAAGCTGCGTGCTGCTGGTGGATGGAAGTAAGCTGAGTTGGGGGAAGCTTGGAATCGTGACGTTGAAAGGGGTGGAAATTGGTGGAGCTGGTCGGGACACCGGGCGAAACGAGGGCGGAGCCACGAATCGAATTACTGGGGACTGCCAGAAAGCGATATCCGAAACCAAAGGCTGCTCAATTACGCGGAGAAGGAAGGCGAGAAGTCGAGCTGCGGTGGGAGTTGGCGCATCCGTTGCCTGATGGCGCGCAGTGAGGAAAGGAAGGGCTCGCTCGGTTTGCTGTGAGGATGTGGGTTGTGTGCGTCTGCAGCAGGTGCGCAGAATGCGGGTAATCTGTTAAGAGCAACCTGGAAAGGAGCTGCGCGTGAAGGTCCATTCCTGTCCTCAGCGTCCACCAGCCAGGAGAGCGTCAGCCGCCCGGGCAGGGATCCCGCATTTGGCTTAGCGGAAATTGGGAGACATGGAGGACAACACCAATCAGACCCCGCTGAGCCCGCTTGCTTCGCGTTGCTGGCTGCCCGGACACTGGCGGCGTGTTATCGATAAGCTTTTTTTGGCAAGAAAAAAGACAAGATTTCTGCGGGAGGCTGCTGCGTAGACTCTGTTGTCTGTTGCCCGCCGCGCTGCAAACCAAACACTTTGCGACAAAAAGCCGGGAACCCACCTGAAAACTCGCCAAAATGGGTGTTGGACGCCGCATGAAGAAACAGGGCCCTCCTGAGCCTCTGTCTGAAGCACACTATGCCAATCTCAAACGCAAAAAGGGCCTCCCCGTCGACGACACCCCCGTTGAGGCGCCCTCGAACAAGAAGCGTCGCACGGCTGCAAAGCCCGAGAAGGCCACCAAGAATGGGGCCAAGCCGGCCAATGGCACCAAGAGCGCACCCAGCGCCGCACCGAATGGCAAGAAAGCCCCCAAGGGAAAGCCAAAGAAGGCCCCCGAACCCGAGCCCGAGCTCGAGTCGGACGAGGAGATGGACGACGAGTTTGGTGCTTCCGATCTCGACGTCGTCAGCGGCTCTGAGCTGGGCGAGGAGAAGCTCGGCGACGACTTCCTGGGCTCCGATGACGACTCGGTCTACGATTCCGATCAGGGGCCCGCCAAGAAGGAGAAGTTCGTCTTCTCCGACGACGAGGACGAGGACGACGACGACAGGGAGGAAAGGTTGACTGCTGCCAACATCGAGGGTCTGTCGAAGAAGCTGGACCAGAAGCTGGCCCGTGAAGCTGAGGAGAACGAGGCGGAACTGCGCGACGACGCGCTCCAGACCAATATCGACGGCGACAAGCCGCAGATTCTGGGCGATGACGACGAGGAGGATGAGCTGTCGGCCAAGACACAAGGCCTGCTGGCACCCGACCTCCAGATGCTCAGGACCAGGATAACAGAGGCGATCCGGGTGCTGGAGGACTTCACCAGCCTCGCTGAGGAAGGACGAAGCAGGGCCGAGTACACCAACCAGCTGCTCAAGGACGTCTGTGCTTGTAGGTCGCCTGCTACTCCCGCTTGATTGCCGAGGTCAGCCGCGTTGATACTGATATCGCATCCAGATTATGGTTATAATGAGTTTCTGGCTGAAAAGCTCATGAACCTCTTCCCGCCCCGCGAGGCCTTCGCCTTCTTTGAGGCCAACGAGGTGCGTTGTGTGTATCGAGGTCCCTGCCATCTCGGCTACTAATAGTGAAATAGAGCGCTCGCCCGGTCGTGATTCGCACAAACACCTTGCGGACACATCGCCGCGATCTCGCGCAAGCTCTCAGTCAGTCACCCTTCTCTTGCCGTAAGGGCCTCTCTAACCGCCCTTCCTCGCAGTCAACCGTGGTGTCACCCTGGAGCCGGTCGGCAAATGGTCCAAGGTCGGCTTGCAAGTGTTTGAGTCAAGGTATGGGCTGAATTCGCTGTTATGATCGTGCCGAGACTCACGCGACATTAGTGTACCATTGGGTGCCACTCCGGAGTACCTGGCTGGCCATTACATCCTGCAGGCCGCTTCCTCGTTCCTCCCCGTTATGGCCCTGTGCCCCCAGGAGAACGAGCGCTGTCTCGATGTAAGTGACGGTCACTCGTGATCCAAGTGTCCCTCTTCTAACTTGGCTCTCCACGACAGATGGCCGCCGCTCCCGGCGGTAAGACAACACACATGGCGGCGCTGATGAAGAACACCGGTTGCATCTTCGCAAACGATCCCAGCAAGGCTCGTGCCAAGGGTTTGATTGGCAACATCCACCGCTTGGGTGCGAGGGTACGGGTTCTCGGCTCACTTCCGGTCTCTTGCCCTGGCTAACTTGGCTTAGAACGTCATTGTCTGCAACTACGATGCGCGCGAGTTCCCTCGGGTGATGGGAGGGTTTGACAGAGTGCTCCTGGATGCTCCCTGCTCCGGTCAGTACCAGAGGTCCCACGTCTATTTCTCCCGCTGACTCGGCGCATAGGAACTGGTGTCATTGCCAAAGACCCTTCGGTCAAGACGAACAGAGACGAGAAGGACTTCCAACAATTACCGCATCTCCAAAAGCAGCTGATCCTGGCAGCCATTGACTCGGTCAACCACGCCAGTAAGACCGGCGGCTACCTCGTCTACTCGACATGTAGTGTTGCGGTTGAGGAGAAGTAAGTCTGAGTGAGAACGGCGCGCCAGAGAGCAGATGCTGACCATTTATGTAGTGAGCAAGTTGTCGCCTACGCGCTCAGCCGTCGGCCAAATGTCAGGCTTGTTGAGGTACGTCTTGGACAAACACTTTCGTTGAGATTTACTGAAATGAATGCTGACTTGTGAACCAGACCGGCCTCCCCTTCGGCAAGGAAGGCTTCACGAGCTTCATGGGCAAGGCGTTCCACCCCAGTCTTAAATTGACAAGAAGATACTATCCGCACCTGTACAACGTCGACGGCTTCTTCGTGGCCAAGTTCCAGAAGGTTGGTCCGACACCAGGCAATGCGGTCCTCGCCAACGGCACGAAGGACAAGGACGCCGCCAGCGTCAGGATCGCCAGAGAAAGCGACGGCGAAGTGATCGACAAGACCCCCATCGCCGCGGAGGGTGACGAGGAGGAGGACGACTTTGGCGGGTTCGATGAGAACGCGGATGATGATTACATTGAGCGTGCGAAGAGGAACGCCATGAGGAGACGCGGCCTGGATCCCAGGGCGCTGAAAAAGGGACAGGAGAAGAAGGCGGCGAAGGAGGAGGAGACACCAAAAGAGGCCGTCGAGGAGGCTGTGAAGGAGAAGTCAAGCGAAAAGGTCAAGGGAAAGAGCCAGGACAAGCCAAAGGAGAAGACCAAGGAGAAGCCGAAGGAGAAGAAGGAGAAAGAGAAGAAGTCGAAGGGCAAGGAGAAGAAGTAAGCGCCATCAGCGAATAGACTGTATTTCTGCCAAATTTTGCGCAGCCTGTTTCTACTGTACCAAGTTCTCGCTCGGCTCCTGTGTCTTTGTTGCTGCGAATAGAAAGTCGTGTTCCACGAGGGGACAGCGCGGCATCGATTCAGCGCAAACCCATTCCAGAGCGACAGACAGACGGCCTGACGGAGAGGTAAAAGCGTGCGAATCACGAAAGTAAAACCGGCTCTAGCCTTGGGCGGGAGGCTCAGACGTTCATCCGAATCACAATCGATCAATTCCAGTCGCAAATATCACGGCATGGACACCACCAACGGCAGAATCAATGGCCGCCACTTGATGAGAACAGCTCAACGGAGGGCATCGTTCCAACACAGCCCAAAGTTGCCAAGCACATGATACTATCAAGAGATGCAGAAATGTACGTCCAATCATTGCGGCCCTTCCCACGGCGAGCAGGGAAGAACCGCACCCAAGATCGAGCGCCGAAGTCAGACTCCGTCCCTCTCCATTCTGTTCGAAAACCTACGATTTGGGTCGTGGGCCACAGCCGACTGCGTGAACAGCCGGGGACCTCGTAAATCGCGTTGAAGC
>FTCU01000675.1_pt1 | contig 11107 bp, 14 predicted proteins | sample 1639521 | NCBI WGS metagenome assembly FTCU01 (sample SAMEA3914864, study PRJEB12502) | metagenome | biome: forest; material: soil | place: USA | collected 2012-03-12 | depth 0.3 m
GCCGCAGATCATGTAGTGACACCCGGATTTCCGGCCCTCGCTGATGATGCCAAAAGCGTGGTATTCCATGATCGAGGTTCGGCTGATCCGCCCGAGAAGCCCTTGCTGCATCCCACGCTCGAACTTGAGGATGGCGACTTTGGGTGACGGCTAAATTCGGCCCCTGTCAGCATTGCAGGAGGGACACGGGGGGGAGGAACCCGGGGAAGTGGGGGGACAACTCACGAGCTCGACTTCGACAGAGACTTCTCGGAGTGTAACCCAGGGGATGAGCACACTACGAAGATGAGTTAGTCTGCTGCATTGCCAAGGTGATCGGGGGTGGGCGGGAGGGGTGAGTTCAGGAGTGAGCTCAGGAGTGGGCTGAATACGCACAAGATGGTCATGAACGCGGCGAACCACAGCTCCTGAGCGCTGAGCAGCGAGTTTGCATCGGATCTCCACTCCCCTCGCTTGATGTCGTAGGTGTTGCCCAGGATCACAAAGACCCAAGTTGCCTGAACGCGGTCAGCACCAACCCTAACCCGCGGAGAAAGGGGCACCACATACCGCAATGCCCAACCATCCGATGAAGCGGTGGTGTCTCTCGAACGTGTTGTGGTAGTTGCTGCGGAGTGGTCAGCCGGATGGTGTTCCTCGGCTCTGTGGCTGAGACAGTAGGGGAGCACTGACTTGCGGATCCAGGGGAACGCGCTCAGGACGGAAATGATGACAGCGACGTTCGTGATAATGCCAGTCGCAAGCACTGACGGGTGCTGGACGGCACGATACCTGATGATGTCGACAACCTTGTACACGAGCCAACTGCGGAGTGCTGTCAGTGTTGTTTTCTCACAGGAAATAGAAGCTTGTTTACTTACGCAGCACCCGACAGCGCACACCCTGAGTGGATGCCTCCCACATGCTGAAGGATCGACGTCACGCTGTATTTGATAAAGTGCGGTGCCCACTACCAAAATAAAACAATGGTGAGCACATCTGGTGTTGAAAAGGGGGAAATCAAGGGGTACGTACACTTCGCAACCCGTAAATGGAAATGATGTACAAGAACCTCAGGAACAACTCATTCCGCATCAACACGGCCATGAGCAGATTGCCAAGCACCAGCGCGCCGAGATGGTTCTCCGCATACGGGAACCGGTCGCAGGCTGCAAGTACGATGCCTGTAAGGTTGAGAAGCGTGACAAACGTGAAGAACTTGCGGTAGGTGTTGAACCAGAGCTGGAAGAGGATCCATTTGTTGGGTTTCGGCCCCGACTTCTTCGCGGCCGCCGGACGCGGGGCCGGCGGTCGTACCGTTACATTGGCCGTCGAGTATGACTCGATGACCTGGTCCTTCTTCTCGTCGAAGTGAGCGGCAGGTGGTGGGAGCACCGGTAAGGTCGGCGTGTTGTCATAGAGGCCCTTTTCGGCGTCATCCCATTGCGACGACGTGATGGCGGTGCCCTTTGGCGGGGCCTCCTCGTGATGAGACCATTGTGACTTGGAAGACATGGTGACTCTGTGTCTTGCGGAAGGCGAAGCGACCGGAAACTAGCGACGAGACGAAGGATCGTTGGTGCCCTGGTGGAATCTCGACAGAGCGGCGACCTTTAACGGGAGTCAAAGCTGCAGAAGCAGGCGCGGCGCGTGAAACGATCGGAAGTGAAAGCACCGCCTAAAACTGGGACCCGGAGTGAGAGTCGATGACGAGACTGAGGCGGGGAAAGGATCGTATGAGACTCGTAAGAGTGTGTGCGCGATCGCTGGAAATTTCACGGCGTTCCCTGGCCCAGAGCCGCAACGTCGGTTCCAACGACCCGATGGCGAGGCGTGGCCAAGGCGGAGTGAGGACTGGAGGGCCAGATCTGGGTTCTGATGCTACCTAAGTAACCATCCAGGAACAAGACCATTGAGCGGCGGTGCCCCCATGTTTAAAGAACCACGGCCCTGGGCTCTCGCCGTGAGCGGGTCTCGCGGTCGAGACAGGGACCGTGGAGATGCCATGTACCGACTTCTGCCAAGGAACCGAACAGCACCGCTCCAGATAGAATGCCCTGATGGACGACATACGACATGACATACGATGGGGCACCATCCCGAAATCTCGCCCCAACCAGATATGCCGGGGCTGTCCGTGGGGACGGGGGAGCCGTTAGGGCAATTGCCGCCATCGCTGTGGCCGTGCTACATGGCCAACATCCCAATTAGGACGCCAGGACGATATTTCAGCCGAGATTGTTCCATTTTCATGCCGCCCTGTGGTGGGCTGGCCGTTGCTGATGTCACATGTGCAGGGGCGTGCTGGCTTGTGCTGTGTGGGGGGGGCGTGGGCATTGCCTCGATGTCTTCGGGCAAATACCGCATTAAGCCCCGATTAGCCAGATTAACCCCGGATTCTACGGCGGACTCTGCACATCCGCACGGCAACACGTGCGAAGCAGCCGGGGACCAGATTTTTTCGCGGCCGTTGCTGCAGGACAGCGCCTGTATATATGATTGCTTCGGGCGAGAGGAAAACAATGCGAGCGGATCGCCGTGGTAAACAACACGGTCGACCTTCTTTTCAGGGGAAAAGGGGGGCGAGCGATGGAGGGTTGTGCTCGAACGCAGCCGCCGCGCATCATCGCCAACCACCGCCGCATTTGACATTTCGGACATGAATCACCTAAATTTAGGTCATTGTGGGAGACATCGGTTGTCCTAGCTCTGCATCTGTACTTGCAGAGGTGGTGTTGTAGTCAACGGACGATGCGATCACCAGGCAGCCCGTCCGCCAGATCAAAAAGCTTGTCAGCCTGACAACGTGGAGCCGGGCAGCTATGGCAAGGGTAATATGCAGAGGACGCGGGGGCTGTGGGGAACGGCGCTACTAACAAAACAGAAAACTAGAAAGACGCCGGCGAACTGGCCCCCTGTTCCCGTGAACGGCCGGGAAGATCAGGGAGGCAATGCGACGAATCTGAACGTGGTCTGGTGTGCCTGCCGGGACATACCGAAGAAACCTGACTGCCGATCTTGTCTGTGCGGTCAAGGGGCTGCAGGCGTGTTTAGGCCTGATGTCTATCACTGCACGGCAGTCAGCCCTTCGCTTTCCTCCCGCTTCCCCAGACTTCCCCAGACTCGCCTCTGCGCGCCTAAACCGGCAATCGCCCAGCCACAGTAAGCCGAGATAGCCCCGCCCCCCTGGTAGGAGAAGACTGCGGAATGACGAAATAGGCGAGAACGAGAGGAGAGAAGCACACCAGAACCGTGCCCGACAGGAAGCTTTGCCGCAGCACCCGGGTCTCAGTCCGGTCGACAACCTGTAAGGACAGAAACAGGGCACAGCGCGTCAACACGGCCCGCACCCGGGTCAGCTCACCCTCCCTCGCTTTATTGTAGCATGCAGCATAACGTCGTACCTCACACCCGTGGCCCGTATCGAGAATAGCTGGGGCCAGGGTAACATATTCTCCGACGAGGCAGAAACCTAGTAACTGACTCGGTCGACTCTGTGTCCACAAGCGTATATCTTTCGGAGGATCCTCATCGTCGCGGGGGCCTCTCGACTCCAAGACCACGCGAAACGCGGTGCCATGTGGCTCCCTGAATGTTTCCGGCACCAACCGAAGGGGTTGTCGCGCATCCGCAGATGTACGGTGAGTAAGGAGGTGACCCTGTACCCCCAAAGCTGACATGCCGTAGACCCGCCGGGAGGGTGGTGGCACTATCTCGTGAGCGGTCTGCGTCCGAGATATCGGCCCGGCGATGCGCCGACCCCATCCTCGCCTACAAGAGGCCCCAGTTATCTCTCGGCAAACCACGCTTCCCACAATATTCGTCTCAGCTTCTCCACCACCATTGGTAATGTCGGGGAGACCGTGGCCGGCTTTGCCTTACGGGGCTGATGCGAAACGGCGAAGCTGTCGTTGTTCTAGGCGCGACTCAAACAAACATCTACTAAAAGAACTAGAGAATATGTTCAGCTACCTACCTAGGTAGCTTTGGATGCGAGCTTTGTCTTACCTCGGCCTCTCCGTCGTCGATGCCCGACGTCTCACAAACTGGGTTCAGATAACAACGCCCTGGCTGACGGTATGTTCGACTCAAACAAGTGGCTGTGCTAGCTCCCTGATCAATCACAAACCGCCCGACAATCCCGACTGAGCCAAGGGAGGTGGTACTGACTCACACCCGGTATACTGCCGACATCCTCAACTGCGAGGAAATTATTTTTGTTGGCCCAATGCCTTTGCCTCGTGCGCCACCGAAGCCATCTGTGTGGAGCAATTAGCGGCGCAAAGGAGGGGTGAGCCTCGCGTCTGGCTGTGGCACGTCTGTAAACACGAAAACGATGATGATACTTCTGCAGCCTAAAGCTGAACTGCCCGAAGACGAGTTGCCGATGGTTGCCTTGGTTAAGCGGCACGGGGGAAAGATTACGGCCTACGGGAGATGGTGGGAGGAAGCTTCGGGCCAACCGGCCCCGTGTCAGGGATCTCGGACCGTTGAGTGCGGATCAGTTTCTCCTGAGTGTTCGTAGTAGCATTGAAAATCTTCTCTTCTTGGCGAGAGGGTCTTAGCTCGCTTTGCCCGATCTATGGAGAGGAGAGATGAGCTCAGTATGCACGAAGTAAGGGAAGGACAAGATCCAAGCGTCCTCGGGTTTTGTTTTTACTACTCGCGATAACATAATGTTTTGACTCGCCTCCCGCCTTCGACACATCAGCTTCGTATCGGCCCTACAAGAGACGCCGTTCAGGGACCAGGGTGGTAACGGCGTGCCAGAAAAGTACTTGCCGGGATGCGAGTCAACCCCCACCCAATGCGATGTCCGCTCATGTTGCCCGAGATTCGAGGTCATAGGAGCTTAGCCGAAAGAGGTGGGGGTGTTGGTGCTGTGCTTGGCCAAACACCCTCGCCCCTAACCTAAGTACCTACCAGAATAAGATGTCCAGGAGCAATGGCGATTATGCGGTCGCGGTGGGCACTTGACCGTCACCGGGAGCGCAAACTCGCTGGGTAAGGGGAAGTTGACAACACTCCCTTGACACTGCATGATTACGTTGGGCAACCAAAGCCCGATGTACAGCCACTGATGGCCACGGGCAATCAAGCACCCCCTGCTACTGCTAGTTCCATCGGGTGTTGTTAACTCGGGAGTTATCACTCAAGCCTCCATTCCGCACCCGGTAGATGCTGTTGGGGCTCGGAGAGCTTGAGCAAAAGACGACCGACTGGCGGTCCCTGCCCAGTGAATTGGTACCCGTGTTACTAAACCGAATGCGAGGAATATTTGGGATGGAGGGTGAGCAACCTGCACGGTACTCGAGCACTCACAACGGTTAGGTGCGTCTAAAACGCAATGTCCTGGCTGATCCCTCGGAGGAAACAGGGGCTCTCAGAACCCGGTGTTGGAGGCTTTTTTCCTCGCACCAAAGCAAGAAGGAAGCCACACGAAGGATTGTGATCAGTACGCTTGTCGTGTGTTTCTTTTCGCGTCTCCTATATACCTGTTGCCTGCCGTCTCCTCCTCGAACCGAGCCATCTTAGGTCCCTCCCCGGATCCAGCAACGACTCCCTCCCAAACCAGGCACAAGCTATGCTCCCCATTTTACTCTCGGTTCCCCTTAAAGTCTGAACCTCTCCAGAAACTGCCAATGTAACGTGCTCCATGGCCACTCCTACGAATCACATGCCCCGAGCCGATGCCACGGTGCGGACACGGTGCCATGACATCTCGCTATGTTCCTGTGAAAGACCCTCCCACAATTTTCCTTCATTAACGTTACTGACAGGGTCGACTGTGACATTCGTTCCTCCAATATATGGAAGCATTTATTGACCTGAATACCTATTAAGGCGGCTGTAATTAAAAAATGGAGAGGCCTCGCGTGGGAATCAGGACGAAATAGATACCACCAAGCCAGATTTCGCTGCAAGAATTCCGTGTTTCTTGCGGTCTTGAGAATTTCCGGCGTGTACCGACCAAAGACGACGATGATAGAGGCTAGAAGTTGAATGACGGCAGCGCAGAACGAGTGACTCCGAACAGACGATCGCAGAGTAGAACCTCTTACATCACGACTCACTGACACCACCAACACCGGCACCTCCCCATTCCCCCAACACCCGATCCAAATCTACACGAACCCCCCCGACCAGCCCGGGCATCATAAAATCCATCGCCACCCCGCCCGCCAAACTCCCCATCTCCTCGTCCGACTCGAGCCCTTCAAACGCCACCCTTACCGGCCCGGGAAGCTCCCACCCATTCCTCCACGCCACGGCCAACACCCCCTGCATGATCCGCTTCACACCCGCCACCTGTTCCGCAAACTCCCGCAGGAAGACACACGCTCGGGTAAAGAGCGCTTCCGCTTGGCCGTCCAGATCCGTTTTGCCGACACCATGGACGTCTCGTTCATCGTTACTGTTCCTGCTGCCGTCGTGGTTCTGTTGGAGGAGGAGAGGAAGCAGCGTGAGCACTGCGGTGGACACGCCGCTGATCAGCATGGGTGAGTACTCGCCGGCGAGCGGCCAGTGGGCGAGGTATGTCTCGAGGAGGGCGAGGTCTTGGGCGCAGAGGGTGAGGAGGAGGGAGTGGGTTGTTGTTGGTGGGTGGAAGGGCGCTGAGGGGGGCAGCGGGCGGAGGAGGGTGTGGGCGATTAGGTTTAGGTGGGTTCTGGAAGGGAGGTGAGATGCGGTGGTTTGGCATGGCGGCTTGACGTGTTGCTTACTTGAGGTGGATTGTTTGGGGGGTGGGGTTGTTGTGGTGTTGGAGGTGGGCCGGAAAGGAGGTTTCGAGGGCTGTGAGTTGAAGGTAAAGATCGCGGCGGACTCGCATGTCCATTTCGTCTCCGACTGGGCCGCGGGGCGTTTGGTTGTAGCGTGTGACGCGGTAGTGGAGTACGCTGATTTGGTTTGCTATGGCAAGAGTGCCGGGAGCGATGGGGGGTTGTGGCGAGTTCGGCCCGAAGGGTGAGCCGAGTATGTCGGTATTGATGGTGGCGTTCCTCGTAGTGTCGCGTAAATAAGGAATCGACGGCGGGCATATCGGAGGCACCTTGAGGAACATATCGGAGATAAGACTGCCAGCGCAGATGTTAGCATGCAACATCGCGAGAACTAGAAGTCGGAGATACGCGGTTGGAAATCCGATATGTTGTTCAGGCAGGGAATGCATGAGATGTAATCGCAGACTGGCGCCTCGGATTGGGTGATAAATGTCTGCTTGCTTACCACTCGACCTTGAATATCCCCCAACATGCCTCGGATAGCGCTCGACGTTGGTCGGCGCCTCTCGGCCCCTCACTCCCAGATTTGGCGGGCGGGGTGTCCGCCTGCAACTTGGAAAGCAGGTCTAAGGCAGCCAAGCGGTACATGGCCCCGGCTCTGTTCGTACCATCGAGACAAGACACCAAGAATACGATGTACAACCCTTGGACCGTTGTGAGAGAGAGCTTGCCTGCTTCGAGGTCGAGATGCCGCTTTGCCTCGGACATGAACTGTGCCCCCGGATTGTCTGTCGTCGTTTGGTTTACGGACTTGATCTTGCTCGAAAACACCTGCTTTGTGACGACGACAAAATCAGGATGCCTGCCCACAAGGGAGAAAGGGAGAACGACTTACCGAGCGCCAGGCGCAGAGAGAGTTGACTAGAAACGGGGAGCAGAACTGGCTGTTTGCCTGGCTGCCATGCCGCATGTCTCGTAGGAAGAGCTCCTGGTCGATGAAGGAGCACACAAATGGGTTGTCCCACTTGAAGAAGGCGGAGACGAGGTGCGAAACGAGAGCGTCTCCGGCGACCGACGTCCAGGGCTGGGCGGGCACTTTGAAGAGACTGTCTTCCGGTGCGTCGTCGTAGCTCATCGCCACCTCGCCGTTCGCAGCAGTCAAGAGCACGCTCGCATCTTGAACATCCCGTAGCGACCACGAGGCTGGATCGTCGGCGAGCCTGAGCTTGCGGTAAATGGCCAAGGCTTCCGACTCGGGCTGTGATGAAAGGGAGCTTAAGAGGTCTCGTAGACACTTGTTCTCAATCTCGAGCTGCTCCGAGGTCACTTTCAAGTCAGCGTAGCGGGAGACTGCGCCCTCCCTGACGGGATATTCGCATTCTTGGTCATGGCGTTTGACACAAGCGGCGCATAAGGGGCGGGCGCCGTCGCACTGGGAGTGTTGGCTTGGGTCAGGGCTTGCCGGAAGCGATGCATTTGACGCGGAAACAGAAACCGGAAGACTGGCAGGGTTGATGGCGCTCTCGCGAAGTTAGTCTCACGTACCTTGGTCTTCTTCAGCTGGCACTTGAGGCAAGCAAACTTGTTCAGCTGTCGTCGGGTACGGTGGCGAATCGGTCGGTGAACGTGCTCCTGCCGACGGCGGCGCCTGGACGATAGCGTGTGTATCATGTACGACTCGTCGTCGCCGGAGTCCCAGTTGTCGGCCCGAGCCCCCATGGGCGCGAGCCGGCATCGGTCGGGCTTATCCATCGCTGTCGAGTTCCATGAGCCACGAGGTGCGTGGGGAAAACGAGGCCGGACGAGCACCGAGCGGCGGGCGGTCCACACCGGTTTAACAGAGGACAAGCCAGACGACGCAAGAGGTTGCCGGGATGCTGGGCGGGGAACAGGGCGTGACCGGGAGCAACTACACTTGACATGGTTGGCTCCGCCGGGGCTGCCAGGGCTTGCGCCAGGCTTGCTGCTGTCCCCGAAATGCCAACAGCCCCAGTCAAGCCACTCGGGGCTTCAGATGTGATGAGTGGGGGGAGCGGGGCCGCGAATAGTGACGACAGGGCCTGACAGCCCAGAGGCGGAGAGCTGGGCAGCCTGGGCAGCCTGGGCTCGCTGTCATCCACACCCCCGGGATCCGGAGGCCACTCCGACCGCCGCGGGCATGCCAGGCGTCCCGTCCCACAGCCCTCGTGAGGGTTCCAGCCCAACAGGGTCCACCACTGAGACATGATCTCCTCGTGCTTTCTGGCCGAACACTCCTCGAGGTTTCGGCTATGCTGAAGACACCGGCAGCGAGGATGACTGGTCTTTGCTTCATGAGCAGCCCGCAGTCCCCGCACAATCGAAGCTGACGGGCTGCCATTCGTCGGCATCTCGATCTCATCGCGCATGGCTGGTCGGGGATCGAAAGTGTGCAATCTGCTGTTTCTATTTTTGTTTCTGGTCCAGTCTGTTCTCCACTGCCAGGGCGCAATGGCGCTCGGCCATGTCCGATCCTCCGCGATCCGCAGCCGGGTACGGGTGCCGGGCTATCGGATTCCTGATAATCAATCCAGCCCTGAGGCTTTCCAGCCGCACAAAATATTGTCCCCGGCAGCGCTCCTTGGAAAAGTTTGCATCCCTGACACCTGAGAGAGACCGAGAGTGCGAAGAGGCCGGGAGACCGAGGCCAAGAGATTGAGACCAAGAGCTGAGAGGGACGCGTCCATCGCAAGTTGCAGAAACAGCGGAATCGACAAGGTTGCGAGCATCTAGCTGGTGCCGCTATCCCCGCTGGGCTAGGCTGGCGACGCCATGATTTCCAAGAAGCAAAGCTCGTGCTGTGCAAGTGTCGCAGGGCCAGTCGGCGGTTGGCCAGAGCAGAAGTCGAAAAAGCGGTTTAATAATCATCGATGATCACACGGCCAATCATGGCGGGGGTGCCCAGGTCTGTGGGCCTGTGGCCCCAGCTCCGCGGATGGTCCGCAGATTTCCTGTGATTGGCGAGCCCCACCTGGTTCAGGCACCCGGCAGGCAAGTGGGGCAAGCCAGGCTCCCAGTTGAGAGCAACACCCGACCCCGCAAATTCAGGTGGGCCAGGCCTGAGGAGCATCTCGAATCTCAACAGCGAGGAGTCTTGTCGTTATTGTTGTTGTGCACAGGGCTCGTTGTTGTGTGCGGGCCGATTGTTGACCTTCGCCGAACCCCAAGGACCGTTGGCTTTTGCCGCGGCCATTGCCCGCAGCGACAGCATGGGATTCGCTGGAGGTGCATCGCCGCAGCGGCATTCGGAACTCGGCAGCCAACCGTGTGCCTCCGTCGCAGCATCGCATCCACAGCTCGCACTTCACATCGCACCCTGCGCGGCAGAAGTCTGCCGCCATTTATTCGACGCGGCATCTCTGCTTGGTACCGTGAAGCGAGCGATGATGACAACCTGGATGACCCCTCGACAGCGTGGGGCAGTGCCCGGCGACCGCCCGCTCGAGGGCAGCTCCATCGCGTCGGAGGTTTCCGCAGATCATTTTCCGGCGTAAGACGTACTCCGCACAGGGCCGTCGTGAACACCACATTGGAGGCATCTGCCGATGGCACATGGCAATGGCACCCTGCGGACGGCCTGGATATATTTCCCGGCCACGCGAATGCAGGCATGATTGCGGTGCCTGGTCGTGATACTTCAACCGGGTTCGCCCTCCAACCTCCCCGACAACTCTCCCCTCGACGTATCAACACCATCACACCAATTGAACCCACCAAGACCACTTGTCCCCGCCAGCAAGATGGAGGCAGATTTTGCCGAACTGAAGAAGCAGGTGCAGGCTCTCCAGAAGGAGGTGTCGCGTGTGTCGGGTTGGTGCCCTGCCTGCCTTCGGTCCTCCCATGCTTCTCAATTAACTCTTAGTTGCAGACGAGTCCGAGGTCCGCAAGACGCACTTCAAGTATGGCTATTACCTCGACAAGTGTCTGTACGATGAGGTTCGTTCGTCCATCTCGCGCGGGGACGCTGATACGGTACCTGGTTTTGTCAACGGCTAACGTCCAACCCCCGACAGGTCGTCGACATGTTCTCGGACCACCCCGACGCCTACGTTGAGTTCCTCGGGTCTCGCTATCGCGGCAAGGAAGGAATCAAGCGTCTCTACCAGGGCCGCTTCCAAAAGACCTTTGTTGATGGGCGCAACGGCCCCGTCCACGGCTGGCTGCTGGACCACATCATGATGCAGGACATCGTTGACGTCGATGCGACGGGCACCCACGCCTGGTGCCGCATGCGCGCCCTCATGCAGGCCGGCACCCACCAGAGCATCGAGGAGTACTACCCCCGCGGCCATCGCCAGTGGTGGGAGGGCGGCCTGTACGAGAACGAGTACATCAAGGAGAACGGCGCGTGGAAGCTCTTCCGCTACCGCTACTTCCCCTTCTGGCACGCC
>FTCU01002471.1_pt1 | contig 11100 bp, 11 predicted proteins | sample 1639521 | NCBI WGS metagenome assembly FTCU01 (sample SAMEA3914864, study PRJEB12502) | metagenome | biome: forest; material: soil | place: USA | collected 2012-03-12 | depth 0.3 m
CGAGCGACGATCACGGACTCTTGCCCACAAGAAGTCGCTGCTGAGTCTGCGCGAGTCCGCCGCTCGCCAGCCAGGCCAGCAGCCCGCGCTCAACAAGAAGAAGTCGAGCATCCTGCGCCCGGGGCCACCGACCCTGACCATTGGCTCCATTCTCGACAAGACGTATTACAAGGTGGACAGCCACCAGCCAGAGAGCTTGGATTGGTTCAACGTGCTAGTCGCTCAGACGATTGCGCAGTTCCGCAGCGACGCCCAGCATGACGATGCGATACTCACGTCCATCACGAAAGCGCTCAATGGCACATCTCGCCCGGACTTCGTCGATGAAATCCGCGTGACGGAGCTGACGTTGGGTGAAGACTTTCCCATCTTCAGCAACTGCCGCATCATTCCGGTCGACGATGATGGCCTTGACTTTCAGCCGGGTAAAGCCTTCGACGCCAACAAGGCCACGCGGGAAGGGGCGCGTCTCCAGGCTAGGATGGATGTTGATCTGAGTGACATGATTACATTGGCGGTCGAGACGAAGATGCTGCTCAACTTCCCCAAGCGACTGAGTGCGGCTCTGCCCGTCGCCCTTGCCGTGTCGGTTGTGCGCTTCAGCGGTACCCTATCTTTATCGTTTGTCCCAAGCAACCCGTCCGAGAACACACCTACCAAGATGACGTTTACCTTCCTTGACGACTATCGGCTGGATTTCTCCATCCGCAGCCTGCTAGGGAGTCGATCAAGGTTACAGGACGTGCCCAAGATCGCACAGCTTGTCGAGTCGCGGCTCTATCGCTGGTTCGACGAGCGGTGCGTCGAGCCGAGATTCCAGGAGATTGCGCTGCCCAGTGCGTGGCCCAGAAAGAAAAACACCCGTGGCCCAGGAGGCGACCAGACAGCCGAGGACTCCCAGCGCTCCATGAGTAGGACACGGGGCGTGAGTAGGACAAGGGGTGTGGAAATTGACAAGGACCTCAAGGCTGGGGTTCGGAGGGAGGCGGAAGCCGAATCGGATGCCCGGGCTGATAGGGCCCACGAAACGCTCAGGTATCGACGGCGGCCCAGGGCCGAGGACGTGTTTTCGGTGTCGGGCAGCATGCCAGGGGCCATGCCAGACCTTGACATTCCAACATGAATTCGCAGCCATCTGGAAGGGAAAATATCAGATTCACAACCTCTCAGCACGCCGAGGCGACAATGGAAACCCCCCGAGAACCCTCGATAAGCCCGCCGGCGCAGATGGGCAAAGTTGAGGCGCAAGGATGTGCGATCTTCAAACCAACTTGTCCTCGGTTACGACCGAGGACCTGATGTCGTGGAAACAAGTCCATGGCTACAACCCCCACCCCGGGCCCCGGGGAAACCGAGCCATCGGTGGATTCGTCAGAGGGTCAGCAGAGGTCATCATCCACTTCCCACATCCTGTTCCAATTCGAGACGGGTTGAGGGAAGTTGTACAATATAAAGCATTGTCTGTTTCAGGATAGGCAAGGCACCTAGGTTTGCTTGCGCCCCTTCAATGCAGAATAATCCCATACTCAACGTTTTTGTCACATTTTCGAGCTTTACAGAGAACTCAAGAGTCCACCAAATGGGGCTCAAGTGAAAGAAGTGGGCCTGTCTCTCAAGCACATGCTTGCGCCAGGACCCTGTCTGTGCTCAGCTGGTGATGTCACGCAGGCCCTCCCTGTCAGCTTGCTGCAGCTCCTAAATTGTTGACACCGCGGCAGCGGCAGAGCCCCACGCCCTTTCCCTCCGACAGCCTCAGATTGGTTCCATGCGTTGAAAATAGCGCCAGCCAGCTGCTGCCTGCCTGGACGTCTGCAGCTTTTTATCTGAAAGCACTCCTGGTTCTCACCGCAAATCGGCACCACCCACTGCGCAAACCGGCCCTCGGTCTGTTTCCCCCAACCGATTTCAGACGAAAACCTCCCCTCCCGTTCGGCATCCACCCAACCGCAAACATCGGCCGAGGACCAGCAACACCCACCAGCCCCAGGCAGACAGCACACCTTGCGGTGCGGCGCACGTAATGGAATAGCAAAACCCGACCGCTTGCGAATCCGAAACCATTTTTGCCTTCCTCAGCTCCAGCTCGAGCTCCGGCTCTCGTCATCTTCAAAGATGATACCCTTCGTACACAGGCGTATGGAAACGGCACCGCCCCGCTTGCCCAGCTTCGACCGGCATCTGTTAGCTAACGCTGTCCCCCGTCACAGCATTCGTTTACTTGGCCGATAAGATTGGCGCCGGTCCCGATGAGCGTAAGATGCCGCGTTTCCTCGCCTGTTCAGACTTCAAGGAGACCTGTTGTGGGACTGACCCATATGCGCTACACCAGTTAAACTCATCTTCTCTATCCTCGTCTCCTACCCGCTCGCTGGCGTCCTGAAACGAGTCCCCGATGCTCGTCCTGCATACAAGAACCTGTTTTCGCTGAGGTACGTCGGAGTGCCCCCGGTTCGACGGTAACAACTTGCGATGGCTGAACGGTATAATCCCAGCATCGCGCTCTTCTTCCTTGTCGGCCTCTTCGACCTTTGGGATGGCCTCCAAACCATGCTCATATCGGCAGGCGGCGCATACGCCATCGCCAAATTCCTTCGCGGGTCTCGCTACATGCCATGGGTCGGCTTCATCTTCCTGATGGGCCACATGAGCCTGAACCACATCGCACGCCAGGCTGCTAACAGCCCTCGCTCGGTGGACATCACGGGCGCTCAGATGGTTATGGTCATGAAGCTTAGCGCCTTCTGCTGGAACGTGGCCGACGGGCGCTTGCCCGCAGCCGACCTGTCCGACTTCCAAAAGGACCGCCGCCTGACCGAGCTGCCGAGCCTCCTCGACTATGCGGGCTTTGTCTTCTTTTTCCCAAGCATGCTGACCGGTCCGGCCTTCGACTTTGCCGAGTACCGCCGCTGGCTCGACACCACGATGTTTGAAGTGCCGGCCGACGTGGATCCGGCCAAGAAGCCACCCACCAGGCGTAAGCGCAAGATCCCCCGCAGCGGAACCCCCGCCATGATGAAACTGGTCACCAGCTTGGTTTGGATCTTTGCCTTCCTCCAGCTAGATGCTCACTTCGACTACACCGTGTTGCTCAAGGACAGCTACATGGAGTACGGCTTCCTCCGCCGCCTGTTCATTCTGCACATGGTCGGCTTCACGGCGCGGACCAAATACTATGGCGTCTGGACGCTGTCCGAAGGCGCCTGCATCCTCGCCGGGCTCGGCTACAACGGGGTGGATCCTCTGACGGGTAAGGTCTCATGGGATCGCCTCCAGAACATCGACCCGTGGGGTGTGGAGTTTGCCCAGAACACCAGGGGCTATTTGGAGTCCTGGAACATCAACACCAACAAGTGGCTGCGCAACTATATCTACCTGCGTGTGACCCCGCGGGGTAAGAAGCCCGGCTTCCGCGCCAGCCTAGCTACTTTCACCACGTCTGCCTTCTGGCATGGCTTCTACCCGGGCTATTACCTCGCCTTCGTCCTCGCGTCGTTCATCCAGACAGTCGCCAAGAGTATGTGTTTTGCAGCGGTCCCCTCTGTCAAGGGCTTCACTAACACCTCTAACAGACATGCGCCGAAGCTTCCGTCCGTTCTTCGTCGACCCCCAAACCGGCGCCGACCTTCCTTCCAAGAAATTCTACGACGTCGCCTCCTGGCTCACCACCCAGCTCACCTTCTCCTTTGCCGCCGCTCCTTTCCTCATTCTCACTTTCTCTGGTTCCCTGTTGGTTTGGTCGCGCGTCTACTTCTACGCCGTAATCGGCACTGCCGCGTTGACCCTCTTCTTCATGTCGCCTGCCAGAGGGTACCTTAAGAAGGAGATTGAGAAGAGGAATGCCAAGGCTGGGGTTGGCAATAAGGATGGCAAGCTCAGCCGGTCGGCGAGCTCGGATAGTCTGGCTTCGCGGGAGCCGGTCATGGGCATCACGCCGGATCTGGAGCGGGAGTTTGATGAAGCGATCCTGGAGATCCGGGAGTTTGAGGCCAAGAAGAAGAAGAAGTGAGCCTGCGGTGAGGGCCGGGGTTTCCGTTGGGTGGAAGAGCGGAGAAGATGGGGTACAGTGGCAGAAGACTTGCATTGCTATATACTCCGCCGGCTGGGCGTTGAGAGAAGGTTAGAGGCGCCAAAGCACTGCATTGCTAGGCGTCTTGGGGCTTTAGCTTGGAGTAGACATATGAACTGCACAGTTTATTCTCTCAGAGCAAGATATTACAATATTTTTAACCAAGCCCAACCCATAACCTCATCCCCACAACAAGCCAGAACACCAACATCAACCAAGCCTATGCCCGGGCACAGCATTTCCGCGACGCGCGTGCCGCCTTGGGCTTGGCCCTCCGAGCCTGCCGTCGCTGCTTCTCTGCCTCGGCCTCTGCCGCGTCCAGCAATTCCTGCTCGGCGACCATTGCGATGATGGTCTCTGGGAGCATGGCGTAGGCTTGGCTGAAGACGCCTGTGCCTCGGGCGCTGAAGAATTGCCATTTGGTGACGATTTCGGGGGTGAGGCCGTAGTTTGGGCGGTTGGTGTCTGTGGTTGTGGTTGTGGTGTCATTGGCGGTGGCTGTGGTGGTGATGGCCGTGGTGGTGTCCTTGGTGGTGTCCTTGGTGGTGTCCTTGGTGGTGTCCTTGGTGGTGTCCTTGGTGGTGACGGCGGTCGTGTCCTTGGGGGTGGCCGTGGTGGTGGCGTCGGCAGCCTTGGTGGCGCTTGTGCTGGTGCTCAAGACAATGGGGGCGGTCTTCGTTGTGGTGGTGATGGGAGGATTGGCATGGTGATTGCCTGACGCTACGCAGGGGGTGTCCTTGTCGGATGGAGTCGTGGTGTTGAGGCTACGGGTAGGAGGCGTCTGGTGACGCCTCCGCCCCCCCCTCGGAATCGCCCGCCGGGCCTTGAGCTCCGGGTTTCGACCCAGGAAGGCGTAGTACCACCCTTTTCCCACCGCCACAGTATCGCCTCTGGCTCGTAGCACGTCCATGGCCATTTGAAGGACGGCCTCCTGCGATATCTGCGGATCCCCCCGTTCCCTTGCCGCAGCGTCCGCTTCATCAACGGCGTCGGCGAGGGACTGTTCTTCGGTGGGGGACAGGCGTTGCAGATGTTGGCTGCCAATTTTGCCCATTTCACGCTTACGGGCGGTTTTCTCTTCTGGGCTCAGCCCGCAGAGCCCACGGTAGGGTGCCGGGTCTCGTTGAGTACTGGGGACTTCGGTGGCTTCGATTTCATTCGCTTTGAGGAAGGCAGCGACTGCGGCTCGGTACACAGCCTCCTTGTATTCTTTCGGAAGGTCAGCCCGGTATGGTACCGGGAAAAAAGCGGCCATTGTGAGAGATGGTCAAGAATTTGGCCGAGTATTGCAGTTGGCAAGTTTCAGGAAAGAAGAGAACTGGTCTGGAGATGTTGTCGTTGTTGTTTTGATATTGATGTTGTCGTTGCCGGGGGAAATTTGGTGGAGATGAGGTGGCCGAACTTGGTTTGTGGCTGAGCAGGGGAGGCAGGACAGCAAGAAGGACATGGATGAAGGACATGAATATATTTGCAGTATTCTGTATGTTCTTCCTTCCCGTATTCCTACAAAACCAACACTGAACCAACCCACGTCAATCATCCATAGGTAGAGAGAGAGACGTGGAGGAAAAGAAAACTGGGTTAGACACTAAGTATAAGTGTAGTGAGAACCGGTGTCTCGTGTGACGGCCATAAGCTCTAGATGTATCATCATCATCATGTGGTGTTTTGAGAGTGCCCCATGACAGATAGCCCAAGAAAGGAAGAAAATCGTTGGTGACCGTAATACCAACCAACACCAACAACACCGAGAATGTGTGCGATGACAAAGCCCTCCTCGTCCCAAACACAAATTTACCCACCCGACTCCAGTTGAAAAAAGAGAAACAAGCATGAACGGCAGATGGGGTATCCCTCTCCTTGATGATGGTGGTGATAATACAGACGGTGAACAAGATCAAAAAAGAAATTGTCATAGATGACAGCTGTTCTGTCGAAAGATAGAAACAGCGAGATTGGTGGTAGAAAGCCAAAAGAGAAACGTCGACAGTTGGTAGATAGTCGTCATACCCCGTCGCGGGGGGAGGCTCGTTGCGAGAGTCTATTGTGGTGATGAAAAAATGAATGAGAGAATCCCAAAAAGGAAACCGTCAGTCGTTGAAGAAACCTGTTTCCCGGTCGTAGAATGTTGCGTAAACGTCGTACTGTGAAGGACAGGAACATGTGTTGAACCGGAAGGGTGTCGAGTTTTGTATCCCGTGGATGGATCGGTTCGATGTGATGTGGGGGTGTGTGTGCGTGTGCAGTGGATTATCTTCAATGCTGGCCCCAACCCTGTTGGACGCCGACGACGGCAAGGGCGACAACAGCGCCAATAATGAGCAGCCCAACGATGGACATGACCCGGTTAAGGTTACGCCACCATCTGGCGCTCTCATATCTCGTCTCGTTGACGATTTGCTGTTGCTGCCTGAAGGCGGGATGAGTAGCCTCGAGGTCTGCCTCAAACTTGTGGTTCGTGGGTTTGGGGGGGATGGGAAGAAAGGCAGCAACCATCCAAGCTGAAGAAAAAGGTTAGAAGATCATGTTAGGGGGGATACACGGCATTCTGAGAACGTACCAAAAGGAAGAAGGAAGCCAACGATGAACAGCACCACCTGAGCGTTCCTCTTGCCCAACATGCCGCTGTCGGCCGACCAGCTCACGCTTGGCGGATCCCACACGCTGTACCGAGTTGCCCGACGATCGGTCTGGAGGTGCGGGGACCAGATGCTGGACGTCTTCTGCCTCATCGTCCGGAAGACGCGGTAGTCCTGATCTTGCGCGGCAGAAGCGACCTCCATGGATGCCTGGTCAGGATAGGGTTGTTGGCCAGCAGCGGGCTGTACTTCTCTCGCTCGCCTCCGTGGGCTGAAGATGGCCTGTGGGAAGTTGTCCGTGTTCGGGGACTCGCTACCGGGAAGGCCGGCGGTGGATGGGCGGCTCTCGTCAATATCGGAAATAGTCACAAACGATGGCCGACGACCGAGGAATCGTCGTTCGCCGGAACCGTAGTACACGCTGGGAGACAAGAGTCAGCATATGTCGTTCAAACACGACCATCATGACTTACCGAGCCCAGGCCGGGATTGACGAAGTGAAGCTGTTGGCGCGAGAGCTAGTGCTGGAATGGAGATTCCGGCTCGAGCCATTGGCGAATAGGGCGGACAGGCCGGTCTTTGATGGCCGATGCTCAAGATCTGCCAGCCCATCCCCGTGCTCATCTTGGTCTCGGACCATGCGGATGTTTGACGGGCCGGCTCTTGCGTAGCTCGGGTCTGGCCTTTCGAACGAATCGCTGCCTGAGGCGGCGGCGGCTTCTTCAAGTTGCCCGGCGATGGAGGAGGACATGCTCGCCATTTGGCGGCTGTGCATGGAGCTCACCAAACCGTTGCTACTGCGGCGACGGTGGTGCGAGGGTCCGTCCGAGAGAGGAGAGACGGAGCGTGCAAAGTCGCTCGCGCCGTCGCTCTCGGAGATAACCGTGGACAGCTGGGAGCTCCATTGGTGAGGATGTGACGACAGCATCGGGGCCGGCGGCCGGGCAGTGAGGGTGCCGGTGCCCTGGGTCGAGGAACTGGATCCTGGCCTCTGTGACACCGACCATGGAAAATGTTGGCTCGAGGATGCGCCAAGGTTGAGTACCACGGGTGTCGTCAACAAGGCGTGGACGGGATCCTGACTAGCGATTACCGACGACAGGCTCCTCAGAGACTGGACGGACCCAGTACGGGATCGAAGGTTCTCACGAGACCGCTGCTTGTAGTAGCCAAATCTTTCGTGCGACCGTTTTCTCGTCGGTCTCAGGGGTGCGACGACCAGGCTCTCCCGAGAGTACACGGGGCGCGGCTTTTTGGGGAGCGCAACGAGAGACAGGGAAGGCGACACCGACGGCGCACCGTGTACAACGTAATTCTCGTCACCACCGACTGACGGGGCGGGCGAGCTGTTCGGAAACGGCGGTGCAGGTGACGAGGGGCCCAATGCTTCCCAGTTGGCAGGGCTTGCGGAGTTGAAGACGAGGCTATCGCTGGACTCCTGTGGAACAGATCCTGGGCCATACACCTTGTAGTTTGTGGCTTCGGATACTGTGTCGATGGTTTGATTCGAAATGTCGGATGCGAACGACGCCTTTGGGATCACGGTCCGGGTTCGCGTGGGGGTGTCCTCGTCGTCGACGTCGGCGGGTGTTTCTGGTAGAGGGGCAAGCTGGGTCTCGGACGTTGACGCCGATGCGTCGTACACCGGCTGCTTCCCCTTCTCTGGTGTCGTGGGCACTTTCCGCAGGCCACCGACCAGGCGGTAGTTCCAGGGCGATGAGGCGATAGGATCCTCGGCTAAGTGCGTGGATGATGAAGCGCGGGACGATGGCGTGGAATGCGGCAGCTCGGAACAGCTCTGATCGGGCACAATAGTACTTGCACCGGTGAACGGAGTGCTTGAGCGACGGTCGCTCCACGTGTCGATGGAAGGCCGGTCCTGGGCGCTCGGGGTTCTGGATGGGTGAGGCGATGTCAAGCTCTCGGTGGCAGTGTCGGATACGGCCGATTGCGGCTCTTCGCGGACGAGAGAGAAGGTGCCGTTGGGGTGGACGGCCAGCCGCAGGTTGCCTCGGCGCGACTGGGACCGTGGGCGCTGGGACGCTGACGATGGAGCCTCGTCAGCGCGAGAGCGCCGCGGCTCTGATGCATGATCGCCCGTGGCATCAGCTGAATTTTCAGACGGTGACCTCAGAGGCAGGACGGTTGGCCCAGCGGGGCCCAGGTCCGAGGGGCTGGAGATGGGTTTCACTCCTGAAACTCCTTCGACCCCCCTGGCCCTCGCCAATGAGAAACTGGGTGCAGTGGGCGACGACAATGCGGACCCCTGGCTCGCAGCAGAACCCTCTGTCACCTCATCTCTCCAACTCGGGCGTCTAGAGCGTCCAGCATTGCTGCTGGGTCGATCGTTGTAATTTCCCGAGGCTCGACTGCCCGCGTTGTCTCGTGACGAGGCTTGGCTTGGCGCCCTGCTCTCATCGATCTTGGGCGGCGAATATGGGACGAGGCGGATGCCGAGTTTGTTGTTTTGTGATTGGGACCGCTGGTGAAGTGGTGTTGAAGGGCCATGTCGGGTTGGTGGCTCCGACATGGCTCTGAGACGGCCGGCGCTCGAGGCCGGGAGGCTATCGATCCGTCGAGTCCCGCTCCCACGCTACAAGCTGGGCAGTCAGATCTGTTCCATATCCGTGTCATGCGCGCTATCGGATGGAAATCAAGCGAGGCGAGAGCTGTCGTCCGAACCAGGGCCGATGGGTCGTCAAAATGAAAAGGGGAGCGCCGTTTGGGTCGGGATGGGGATCCGTATAAAGAGGGAGCTGTCTGCTGCACCGGGACAAGAGCCGGAGATTCGGACGGAGTTGCGGGCCAGAGGTGGCGGTCGATGCGTCGCAGCACGGAGCAAGAAAAAACCAAAGAATAAAAATTAAGATATCCTGGGGCTGCCGAAAAGGCAGAGAGGGCAAGACAAGGCGGAAAGAGTGCGCCGAAGAGAAACACAATCGGGGGGGTTGGATTAAAGATAGACAAGAAGGGCAGACGGCGAGGACGGCCACGGCAAATATCAATCGAGCATGAAGGCGGCGGGCGGCGGGCAGAGAAGGGCGGCGTCTGGCGAAGCACCCGGGGTCCAATGGATAGCGATGCGATCCGGACAAATGAACGGGTGGGCGCGGACAAGGGCGCCTATCTCGGCCAGCACCTAGCTCTTCCACCTGGTGTTTCGGCTTGGGGCCGAAGAAATTGAAAGAGGAAACAGGGAAATCCGGAAATCAGGCGTGGAGCGCGGCCGGAGAAAAGCTGTCGAGATGGATACGGAGGTCGCTCCCAGTTTGTAGATTTTCCCTCACAAACCGCCCGGGGCAGCCCATTGGCCAGTGGAAGCCGCCGTCTGCAGTGTGGACAACAAAAGGAGCACCCGCGGGCAGCGCCAGCAGCAACAAGCGCAGCACGGGCAGCAGTCATTGCGACTTTGCGAGGGGACCTGACCGACCAGGAGTCCAGGAGACCAGGTCCGCGTCCCAGGAGGCCAGGACCAGCATGGGCTGACCGCTGCAACGGTGCCCAGGCGAGCCAGAACAAGCCTGGAAGTTTAATTTCGCGTCCCACAAGACGTCGAGCCACGATAGGCACGATCGAGGCGTGTTGCTGCGTCGACCTGCACTGCGGCGGTCTGGCGGCGCCCGGATGCGTTAGCGCCCACTGCTGGACCCTGGACGCTTACTACTTCGGGGAGAGGACCAGGAGCCGCGGGGGTTAGCGGCGCTTCCACGTTCGCCGGAAGAGGATCCCAGATCATCCCAAGACCGTCCTGTCATCTGGTCCCAGTGCCGCCCCGGACGAAACACGAGGCGGTGCCGTGTGCCTGGATACCCGTCAGTGCCGTCACCGACTGTCTGGGTCTTCGTATCCCGGCGGGATGTCATCGGCACAAGTTCGTACAAGACGCTGGGCTGTTGCACGTCCTGCACTCCTCGCCAGAAGACATTGCTCCACGAAGGAAACGACAGGGCACGACGACACCCCGGGAAGCGCCTCGGGGGTTGTCTCCACCAGAGCTGCAGCAGCTGCAGCAGTTGCAGCTGGGCCCAAAACAAGTCTCGAGAGCTGTCAACCCCAGGTGCAGGTCTCACATCACAGCACGCAGGATGCCGGGTCTCGGACACAACCGATGAGCGACAAGGCGAATTGCGAAAGAGGCGCCCAAAGAGAGGCAGAGACAGTGCTGGCTGAGTGTCGATTGGGTTAATTCAGCCAATTGGGCCAATTGAGGGCGGTCCGCCCAGAGAGCGTCATTGCATCGCACAGCATCAGCCGTCTCACCACCACCCCTTTTCACGCCTTCGAGGCTCGGACCGTCTGGCCGGCGATCGCATGCGGCGACATGCCATGCGGACAGGATGGATCCCTTGATACGTGTTCAACGGTGGTGGCAGCGATCGCAAGCGAAGGCGCAAGCCGCAGGGCCGACAGGGGACGCCACAGGCGCCCAGCGGGGCGTTAATTAAACCCCCGCGA
>FTCU01001842.1_pt1 | contig 11084 bp, 15 predicted proteins | sample 1639521 | NCBI WGS metagenome assembly FTCU01 (sample SAMEA3914864, study PRJEB12502) | metagenome | biome: forest; material: soil | place: USA | collected 2012-03-12 | depth 0.3 m
CCGGCGATCCGGGTCGTACCGCGGCGATCCAAACCCAGCGGCCTCTCTGTCGAAGAAGTGGTGGGGACCGCCCTGTGCATAGTAGCCGTGATCAGTTCCATGTCCATGCCCACCCGCGTTGACAGTGAAGTGATCCTTGTACGGTCTCGGCCTGGACCGCCCGGGCGGCAGCACAAAGGTGTGGCCGTGGCCGAGATCGATGAACTCGTCCTCGTCGGATTCCCCGTGGGAGACCGAGGCCGGATGGTAGGAAAAAGAGGAGCGGCGCTCGCGCGTGGGGCGCGGCGGGCCCGAGAAACTTGGCTTGCGAGACCGCGAACTCACATTGACAGTGGCGTACTGGCCGTCGCTCGTGTACCGGGGCGAGAAGGACGGTCCACGAGGGCTGGCATAGCCGGCGTTGTTGTTGATACCACTGGTGCTCCCGTTGCGGAAGTGAGCTCGCGTCGCGGGCCGCTGCGGCGTCGCCGCGGGATAGTAGTAGCTCGGTCCCCGAGGCGAGGGCGTCGGGGACGGGCTCGGAAACTTCTTCTCGTCGAAGAGGTACTCCTGGGCGGGCGTGGGCCCGTACGGGGAGTAGGTGGCCATCTTCTCAGGCTCTTGCGATGTCCTCCGAGACATCCAAACGCCTCCAAACAATGAAACTCTCTCTCTTTCTCTCTCGTGAACCCCCCAGCCTCTGCGAGGGGTGGATGGCGGCGCTCGGGCGCAGCTCAAGATGGGCGGGTAGATCGCGCGGGTGGTCGTGACGCGGGGAGGGGTGACACCAGTCACCTTGGTCTGTGGTCGGTAGGAAGAGGAGAGGAAAACCGTCTTCTGATTGCGAACATGTCAAGGATCGGGCGCTATTTTATCTCCTCGGCCGGAGAGTCGGGCATCAAAGTCGCGGGCACGACTTTGATGGCGGGTTCTGGAAAAATCTGGACTCGTCGATGCGATGGTCCAGATTACAAAGATGCTGTGAGAAGACGGTTGGGGCGCTGCAAATGTGCGTGGGGGATTCTGAAGGGCATTGGCAGAAGCCAAAGTTGACGGAAAATGGGAATTTGGGAGGTTGGCGCAGCTTTATAAGACCCCCGGCCCAAGGTGTGTGCGCGCAAGGTCCGACGCAATCAGGGTGAGCCTGCGAAGGGTGGGAGGGGCCCTCCAGGGATGACAGGACAGGGGGCGGAACATGAAAAACTGATCCCTGTGCTTGGAAATTTTGGACGGAATTGTCGAAGCGGATGGAGGGGGCGTGCCTGTAGTGGCGTGCCCTCGATCCCTGCCTCCAGGGGTGTTATTAGTCACAGCTCTTGCCTGGTCAGCAAGCCCGGAAGCCACCACACCCCCCTACCCAGTTCCAGGGCCTTCTCTTGACACTGTGCTGAGCTGCTGCACGAGGCCGCGCTGTTCTCTGTTCTCTTGGCCCTGCTCGGCCAATGAATTCCGCCCTGCGAGCACTCCGCGCCTTCACGCGCCGTCGTGATTCCAGTGCTGCTTTGTGATTCCTGTGATTACTGTGCTTGGCTGCCTGGCGTGCGCCGACGCGGTGACACTCGCGACCACGGGGCTGGGGCAATTCGAGTCCAACTCCAACGAACAACGAGAGATCCTGCCCCAATGATTCACCCAGCAATCCGCAATCCTGGCAGCTGCCTGGTTCGCTCGAGGTTGCAAATTTGCGAAGCGGGAACAGCTCCCGGATTTGCGGTGGACGGACAGGCCTGGCAAGCCTCTTCCAGGCTAAGCGAAATTGGTGCGCGCTAGGACTGGCAAGTTCTCGCTCTCGGGCAGGGGATCAATCGAGAGAACCAACGGTCCGTGAAAATTTTTTCCTTTCCTTCACAAGCAAGCACCAGGGCCTGTGACTTGGCGGCGATCAGAGCGACGGTCCTGGAGAAAGAGGCTGGCGAGTCTGGCGAGCTTCGCGACGGCGAGACAAGGGCTGCCGTCTGACCCTCGTCCGGTTCGTGACTTGGTATCAAAGGCGAGGTCGAAATGGTCGATGAGTCGAACTGGTCCAACCCCCCGGCGCTCGACAAAGGCGTCCCCGAGAGGTTGCAATATCGAGCCGGGCGTGGAGGTTGGCAAATTGACGCCGCGGAAGTCTCGGGAGGTAGGTCTGCTTGCGGCAGTGCAAAGATAACGACTTGTTTCGGGTTGCGGGGGAGTGGGAGGTTTCTGAACGGCTTGCAGGCGGTGCTTTGGGGTGATGGGGATGTGGGTGACTCGTCGGGTACGACAGCAGTGGCGGCGAAGTGTCGAGAGGCGATACCGACGCTTCGACGGTTGAGCATTCGCCGACCGAGGCGTTCACAGCGCTTGGTGACGACGACGTCACTGCCTCCGGGTGAAAGGGTGCCGGGGTTCGAACTTCGAAGTTGTGACCGGATCGTCCGGGGGGGCGGGAGGCTTGAAAAGGGCAGAGGCAGCAAGAAACTGACGTTCCGCTTGAGAGCTTGTGCTTTTTGCGATCGGTGAAGCTTGGAGCTTGAATTCAGCTTCCAGGTTCAAGCTGGCTCGAGGTGTGATGTAATGGCTGGGAAGCTGCCATGTTTTTGCCCCCCTTTCTCCGGACAGGAACCCCTCCCATCGAGTTTTGTCGATCGGGATGCGGGGTGGAGTGGATTGCATCGGCAGGCCGTTCACGCCGCTTCGATGGAAGCTAACTCATGTTGAGCTGGATGGTTGGCCATGGGATGCATGAGATGCATCGGATGCCACTTTCAACCGTTAGACTGGCAAGCTTCTCGACGGTTCTGGCATAGCCAAATCCGGGGTTGCCAAGCGCTCGATGCGTACCCACCTTCGCCGTGATACAGCTGCAGCATCGGTGCGGATCCTCCTGTTCTGGTTCGCCTCAGTCCGCGAAGGGGTTCGCGCTCGCGTGTGCCGGCTGCATGCAGCTTGGACCCCCGCTGACGGCCTGGACTGGACGACGTATTCCATAACCCTCGGTGCTCACCACCAATGGTCAACAGATGACATGATGGCAAGGATCACAGGTTCTCGACATTTCATCACCAGTCTTCCTTCCCAAGCTCTCCGCCGCTGGCTCTCCAACCAAAGATTCCATCTCAGGAAACAAACACGACGGAAACACTTTCGGAACCACCAGCCTGGTGGCTCCCCGCTGTGTGCGACACCGCCCCCACTGCTGCAGAGGAAAAGGATAGGCGAGCGAGGAATCTGTCGGGCCGTTTTATCGTTTGTCTTTCTGACCTCATCCTCGCACTTCTTGTCCAGCCGTCCTTCCTCTCTCGGCAACAGCAACTCGTCCGCGATCCTCCGAGTCAGCGATGACTTGTCTTCGCTGCCTGCCTTCGCTGCCTGCCGCCGCACAAGCCGTGTCCGGCGGACTCGGCCAATGTACGGTGCATCTGGAAACAGCGAGCCGTCCGTCGTCAATCACTCTGATCATTCTGCCGGTAGCGAGCTGCCGTTACGAGGACGCGGGAGGGAACATCGCTCGCCTTCCTCCGCCTTCGCGAGGGACTTTGTTGGGGCAAACTTTGCTTCCCCAGACTCGTCTATTCAGCTGACTCGACTCGACTCTTCTTCTTGCCACTGGGACAGGACACGCGTCCGTGGACCATCAGTGCTCGGCGGCCCTTTGGCATGTGGGGATCGCTTCGCCAAACGTCGAGAAGTGGCCGAACCTTCCGCAGACCACCTCTCCGCTCCCCACCGCCGCCGGCTGGATCATTTCCAGGGCCTGCGCTCGGTGTCGCGCTCGCCGCTCACCTTGCCCTCGGCTGGACAGCCGAACCGTCGGTGTGGACGTGCGTACCCATACAGTATTGGGACACCGTCCAGCCCCAGCGAGAGTCGGGCCGCGGTGGTGAGCGACGGGCCAGCTTACGCCCACTGCCGCGGGTCGACGCATCAAACAAAAATCTTGCTGAAAAGGGGCATGGCCCGTCATGCAAGAGCCAGGGCACAATCACACACCCGGGCCTGTCCCCTAGCGCCCCCAGCGGGGCAGCACACCGGTTTCTCACCTTCCCACTCGCTCCGGGAGAGACCTTGGCTGGCTTGGCACTTGTCCATCCCTTGACCGGGCCCTGGGTGTGGTTTTTTTTTTCTAGAACACCCACCCCCTACCCTGCTGGCCGACCCGGTGGCTTTTTCGGCTTGGGTCAAAACAAACCGCCCCCCGGCCACCTTTCCGCTTCTCCCTTTTTGGCTCACCGTAACGAAAAATTTTCTCTCGTTGCCAATGCGATTTCCGTGTTTGCGATCAGGGGACAGAGGGACGGGGAGCAGAAGGAGACGAGAGTTGAGGACGGCGTCCTCGCTGCCTTCTGGCGACGGTGACTCACCACCTCGCACACGGGGGGAGTGGCATGTATGGCGTCTGTTTTGATGCCCTAATGGCCCGCCCGGGTTCATCGTCTGCTGCGTTGATGTCCAATATGAGCCGGCTGTTTTGGTCCTGACCGCTGTATGGCCAATGGGCGGAGGCCGGCAGGTTCTGGATGCAAGAGTCTCGACCCCCGATTGGAGACGGCGGGCAGCCCTCCAGCGGAACGCACCAATGCTGGAGCGGCGCAGCCACTCGATCTGCACGGCTCTGGATCCACCGCCCAAGGTGAAGGACATGGACTCTCCGCAGAGCCCCGTCTTGGGTTGTCGAAAATAGGCAGCCCTCCAAGCGGATAACGTTATGGGATGCGATCAAACCGACTTCGCTCCCGGCTGGCCTTCACCGACACTCCCAAGCCGCGAGAGATCCCCCGGACGTGCATGGGCGGGTGCAGATATTCATGCCAGGAGGGGGTGGACGGAAGTGCGCGGCAGCGTCTCATACGTCGAGGCCGGTTCCGACCCTGGACCGGATCTCTGACGTAGCGCATTGCGCACAAAATTTTGGACAAAATGCAAAATTGACGATATCTCTGTCCAATACCCGACGCGGCCGAAGGGCGATTGCAGAAGACGGCAGAAGGGCGACGAATATCAAGCCAGCGGGAATCGGAGGCAGGGGCATCGAGGCGTCAAGGCATCGGCAGGCCATGTCTTTGAGAGACTTTGGCGAGGTCTATCCCCTGCTTCGTTTTGAGGTCGAGAGATAAGGCCAGGACACGACACGGTGGCCGGCTTCCGGGTCCCTCGTCTCGGAAGGAGGGGCAACCAAAACAAACCCGTCCATCTCGCGATAACCACCCCGTCAAGACGCCTTCAGCTTCCCTCGAGGGCGTTGGTCGACGCTCGTGGTCGCACACGTATCACGACGAGAGGTCACACCCGTCGGGAATCACTGCGCATCCAGGTGCCACAGCCCGTTTGCTCACCCTGCGGGACGGCTCCCTGACGATATCTGTGGCCTCCCAGGGCCGCGACGAAGTCGAGCGGTGCGCACACTCGCATCCAATGCGCATCTGCGAAAGCTCCAGTCGGAGACCTCAATGACGAAGACAGCCAATGAGAAGGCAATCGCAAAACTGGGCCTCGAGACTATTCGTCAGCGGTGAGGGATGGACCCCTTTTGGCTCCAGCGGACAAGGCAGTGCGGTTGCTCCGAGTACGTGATCTGTCTTCTGTACTGGTCCCGTATTCCTGCACGGAGTCGAGCCGAGGCCAACGACTTGAAAATGCCGGTCGGGAGGTCGCCGTCGTGGATCTCGCAGCTGAGCAAGGACACAACCTGACTCTGAAACACGACGTTGGATGCACACTGCCCCTATCCGTCGTCTCCTCTTCCAAGCGCGCACTAGCGCAACCGCGAGGCCGCTCGCCGCTCGCCGCTCCCCGTGGACGGTGTCACGCAGCAGCGGAGTGTGCATCGCAGCAGCGCAGAAGCGCAGAGGCCCCCGATGCACAGACGCCGCAGCGCAGCACAGGGCCACAGGCATTTCAGGGCGTCGGCACGGTGCAGCGCCAAGAGCTGATTTGCCCAGGGCGAGCGAGCCCAGACCAGGGTCGCGCCAGGTGGGACGAGTGGGCCTCTGCTCAGATGGCTCGGGGAATTTTGGCGGCCAGCTGGGCAGCGTTAACGTTACGGCCTGCAAGCCTCAGGCTCAAAACAGACAAGCCCCCCGATCCCGAGGGTCTGGTTCCAAGCTTCTGGTCGCCACATGGTGGCTCAGCCTGAAGGCCCCTGCTTGCTTTGTCACCTTCCACGCCAGATATCGGGGAGGCCCACATACCGAGCCGGCAGCCTCCCTGATTTGCTGAGGCGTTCGTCCGGACTTTCCAGGCCCCGATCTCCCGCTGTGGCAAGAACCCTGCAAAATGAGGTCGTCTCATGGTCTTTCCCTTCCCGGGCCGTTGGGGGCTGCGCTTCCCGAGAAGAACGCCGATGCACGGCCCACCTGCCTTCTTCTGACCTGACCTCCCACCCAAATCGGGCTCAGTTTCTGTTGTTGCCCAACGCCGGCAGCGACGACAGCCGCGAGCCCTTCCGCGAGCAAATATTGATGGCAAAAGTTTTGAGGTAATTTCCCTGCCGACTTTGAAGGGAGCCGACGTCACTCGTTTTTGCCATGTATCGATGGAAGTTGCTGGTTTGCGCTGTTAACGGCACCCCATTTGAACTGCCCTTATCGGTATTGGGCTGGAAGACACCGACACCGACACCGCGTCGCCAGGGCTGTGGCTGAGCCGGAACCTGCTCCCAGCTTTCCCTCCTCCCCGGCAGTTGCCATGGGCAGTGCTTGTTTGACTCACCTTTGTGCTGCGGTTTCATGTTAGTGCCGACCGCAGATCGGTCACGGGGTCCGGAGTCTCGACTGAAGGTCCGCGACACCCACCCCGGGCCCCGGACCTCGGTTTTGATGATGGCGCTTTTTCGCCATCACCCAAATCCACATCCAACCTCAACATCAACCCTTCTTCTTCCCAAGCATCGATATGCCATCCAACACAACCAGCATTTGCCGCCCAAAATCCAGACCAAACAACAACAACACACCTGACCAACTGACCCCCACACAACCTTCTGCGTGACTCACACTGCACACACTGCGGCTTGCGAGAGAGGCAAAGCAGGCCCGATATCCCGCACCGTCTCTCCTTTTGGTCCCTTTTTTTTTCGGACTTTGGCCCAGCCATCATCAAGCAAAGCGGTATGGTGTGTTGTTCACCTGTGAAAAAACGAGCGGAAACCCTGCCCCCCCCCGCCTCGTCTTGCCCCGTGGGCCGTCGTCCTGTCCCCATCCTTCATCCTCTCCTCCCCCGGTTCTTTTTGCCACACACCCCCCCATATCGCGTCGCTTGTTACGTGACCGAATCTGCTTTCTGTCCAGCGGATGTGTCTTGCAAGACCGGCCTGGCCGATGTTGAGCCGAGCCGGAGGTGGGCGTGGTGGTTGTGATTGGGAGGTGAGTGCTCCGGCTGGTGGAGGTGGGGGGGGAGTCAGGGTAGGTGAGAGCGGCTGGGCCGCCGGCCCCGGTCTGATGCCTTGAGACCCAACGATGACGGGGGTGGTGTTTGTTCCTGCAGGACGGCTGGTAGCGTCGTCGGCTGTCGTCTGTGGGTGTCTCTCTCTCTCTCTCTTTTTTTTTTTTTTGGGTTTCCTTGTTCCGGGTTGTTTGCTTGCCTTTGCCCAGATCGATCTGCATTGCCGCGTTGTCGTCAAGCTGGCGAGCGGTGTGGTGCAGATAAGGTGCCTTAGGTCGTCTTGGGCATGCTGAGTGGCGGGTGAGGGCCCGGTGGTCCTGATATCGGACCTGCAGTGCTCTGTCGGCAACGGTCTCGTTATTCCGTGCTGGATGTTATCATCGACGACGTTGTCCAGTGACGGCGAGTTGCCTCACTTTTCTGGACGCTCGTCAGTTATCTTGCCTTTGGCGGAAGCCAGTCCCGTCGTCGGGTGGCTTTCTGCGGCGGCACTGCCTGCGCAGCATGGCCATGGCCGACTGAGCCTTCTCGAGTCATGGTGTTATCCGCACGCCCCCTTTGGAATCTCCTCGTGGTGTTGGATTCGGTTTGATGATGAGTGGTGTCTGTCCTGCACCGTGCCAGCACACTGTGAGTCTCTGGAGGTTCTCGAAAGCTCTAAGATGTCGCCTGCGCTCATCTCCGGTCCTGATAGGTCGGGCTTGTGTCACCAGCGGCAGAGGGAGCCAGTCACGGGACTCGGGTGAGCCTCATGTCATTGTCGAGATATCAAATTAAGCTTGATGATAGGGTATGGGGTGACCCTTGAAGGCGCCATTGAGGACGAGAACTAGACCATCTTCCGTCGCTACCACAAACCCGGGGCCGGGGAAGATATGCGTCACATGCTTCTTCCTCTCGAAGGCGAATTCCATCCCCAGCCTTTCGGAAAAGGGGCTGTTCATGTGATACGTCCGTAGTAGCTTATCTCCGCAAGCCTTCGTCACCTGGGGTGCCTGTTATCACCTGTGGTTCTCTTGCCCCTTTCCTGGGTGACTCGTCGTCGATATCGCCATCTCCCATCCCCTTGGCTGCCTCACTTCTCTTGTTCTGAATCCATCTTCAAGTGGCCTTCGGGTTTAGGATCCATGCTGTTCCTTGTCTGTCCCTAGTTGCCCGAGGTGCGCGTCCTCCGAAGCCTGGAGCTTGCGTCCGACTGAGGCGAGATTCCCACCACTGAAAAGGCAGTATCTAACTCTGTCTCGCGCAATACCTAGGCAGCTGCTTCATGACGGACCTTCTCCGGGTTTATCGGAGCGTGCTATTGGACCTTTTACCTTCCATGCCGCCGTAGGACTCTGTGTAACTCATCAGTCATTGGTGCGATGGCTGCGGCCTGTTGCCCGAGTGCTGCCTGTTGCCTGGGTAGGTACTGTAGGTGGGTATGTTTTGCCTCGCTAGTTGCTGAGCTGGTGTGTGTCCGCGGACCAGCAATTTCCTCCGAAGCTTAGCAGGGAAGCTTGAGGTGCCAGGTCCTCTATGTTCCTGAGATGGAGCGGCATTTGCGCGGTTAAAGCTTGGCAGCTCCAGTATCTACGACCAAACAGACGGGGGAATGGCCTTGTCAAGCTAAAGTGGAAGACTGCAAACGTGAACATGGAAGATTCCACCTCTATCTCTCTTCCCAATACTCCAATATGCACCGCTGGCAGACTCTCACAGAAGGTGTGCGAGATCTTATCTATCTCTCAAATTCCCAGAACAATGATGAAGGGTCTCAGATCTTTCGGGGTTTGGTCATCGGGACGAGCCATTGCTTGCGCAACCGCCATGCCCGTCAGAAACATGATAATTGTCATCACCGACCCCTCGTTTTGTCCCGGTCTCTGACCAACGCACCGCCGGACTTGCCTCGCTGGTCGAATAGGTTGGGCGGACACTGTTAGTCTTGACTGCGCCTAAGACTCAATCTTCTTAAGACCAGTGTACCGTGTTCCTATCAGCGGAATCTTGAAACTTGGCCGGTCCAAAATTGGTAACAGTGTCCTGACTCATTGCTTGACAGGCGAATGCCCCCTTGATTGTTGGATCAGTGCCCTAACTGACTCCCTGTGCGTGCAATTAATGGCTGTTAGCTGGCGCACTCCACCTTCATATCCGCCCCCATCTGCTTGCTCAAATCCAACCCCATCTACACACGTATAGCCTCAGAAGGATGGAAATCACGTCATAACGCAACACGTGCATTCAGCATGAGAAATCACTCATCACCGGCTATCGGTTTGTAGCGAGGGAGATGGTTACATGGAAAATGAAAAAAGAACATACCTGAGGGAGTATAGAAGAAAAGAAGATCTTCTAGAAGAGGACCCAATATAAGGGAGGCCGAGAAAGTGATGCCGATGAAAGTGATGCCGATAGAAGGGAAGCCGATGTAAGAGAAGTCGATATAAAAAGCCGGTCAATGGGAAGCCGGTAGAAGGGATGCTGATAGAAGGAAGCAGACAGAAGGAAAGCAGATGCTACTCTCCACGACTGCCATCTGCTCGCTCAAATCCCACTCCATAGATGCTCTCAGAGAAACGATCAGGTTTATCGTCATGACGCAACACGAACTGTGGGCATTCGGACTGACGAAAAACTCATCATCGACCATCAGGTTGTAGCAAGGGATAGAAAGAGAGATATAAGAGAAGAATGGTAGCGAATATGAGGGCGGGGAAAGGCAAACAGAAGTGAAACGGACAGAAGGAAAGTGGATAGAAGGAAGAGGATAGAAGAGATGCAGATAGAAAAAAGCCAGACAAAAAAAGGAAAGCAGACAAAAGGGAAACAGACAAAAGGGAAGCAGACAAAAGGGAAGCAGATAAAAGAAAGATTTATGGCCTCAGAACATCCAAGATGGTTTTCCGTCATGACACAAGTGTGTTCAGACTTCAGACAAGTCTCATCATTGGCTACAGGTTTGTGTAAAAGAATGAGCAGGAAATGAGAAAAGCATACCAGAGAACACAGAAGGAAAGCATAACATAAGGAAACAGACAAAAAGAAAGGAATGGTGCAAGCTGAGATGACGCTTCTTCAAGATGTCTTCAGTGAGCTGTCTTGGGAGGCTGCCTGACCTGCTCCCAAGCGCGAAGAGGACATTGTTCTCATCATCGGAGGTCCATTGTGAGATGTGTGAAAAGAGACCAACAACCAAAGTCGTCGCCCAACTGGCCCAACGCAAGGACAAAACTGGACAAGGCAGGGGATGAAATAAAAATCTGAACCAAAGAAAACAATACTCAAAAGAAAGAAAAAAAGGAGCCATACCGTTGAGAGGCCGTTGCTTCTCAGTTCCCAGGGTTGTTTACTGAGGCTGACCAGGCTCCCGAAACCCCAGGCGGCTTGTCTGTTCCAGGAGTCCAGCGGACTTGGCACAGGACAGCCCTTTTCATCATTGAAGCCAGCCTCTCAGGTAAATATGTTGACTAGAGTGGGAGGAATGGGGTACGAAGACAAGAGAAAAGTGTCAACTTGCCTTCGAGGGATGTTACGCGACGGGGAATCTTTCAGTTCTCCATGTCTTCAGAAAGGCACCCAAGCCGTGAGTCACCAAGTGGTGATTCCAAGTGTGGATTGTCGTGACATGGTCCCAGTGTCCCTAGAGTGTCGGTTTCGGAGACTTGTAGGGATTGTTCAGTCTGTCACAGGGAGCTGAGTCTTGTGTGGTTATCTGTGTGGTAAAGATGAGGAAATTGACTTGGATAACGTACTTTATAAGCGAGCGGGCCATATAA
>FTCU01001636.1_pt1 | contig 11066 bp, 6 predicted proteins | sample 1639521 | NCBI WGS metagenome assembly FTCU01 (sample SAMEA3914864, study PRJEB12502) | metagenome | biome: forest; material: soil | place: USA | collected 2012-03-12 | depth 0.3 m
CAGGGCATGGACCCGCGCAACGAGCGCATGGTGCACGAGCGCATGGTCGAGGTGGCGTGCCGCGAGCACACGAGCCAGTACTTCCTCATCACGCCCAAGCTGTTGCCGGGCCTGCGGTACGACGAGCGGATGCGCGTGCACACCATCGTCAGCGGCGAGCACGTCGACAGCAAGGGGACAGAGAAGATGAACTTTGCGAATTTTGTCAGGATCCAGCGGGGGCTAACCGCGTGATGATGAGGGAATGGAGAGGGAGACCGGTAATGGCATTGGGTTTACGGCAATGATGGCATGAATAGTACAGTATACCCAGGGTCTTGCAGAAAAGGGGGAGGTTTGAAGTCAGGTCGCCGTGTGGGGCAGGCAAGATGCCCCCTGATGTCTAAATTTACACACTCCAGCCCACCTTCTTTTGAGCTTAATGATCCATGGGTTTCTCCGATGACTTAATCCCAACCACAACTCATCCCATTCTCCGGAATACCTGTCTCCCGCGCCTCTGGCCCTCTTCCTCCCGTCCGTGACGGGTGACGGCGCCAAGAATGGGGTGCCGGGTGGGTCCGCCTCGGCGGCCATGACCGAGAATCCATGACGTCATCTTCAATCCTCGAACCACCAATGCGCTTGAGACGGTCGTGTTCGTCTGAAATTGGTGCAGCGTCATCGCATCCGTGGAACAAGGCGGAATCCAGGAACCGCTCGGATGGCTGATGGGTTTCACGTCAAGTGGTCGACGCGTAGAAAGAAGAAGATCTGTGGTGATCAGCGACCGCACCTACCAAAACCAATGTGACGTCACCGCCCACTTACACCCAACTCTGGTTTCTTGCGATGTGTGATGTGATGTGTGAGGTGTGAGGGTGCTGGCCTGGTAGGAACACGGAAGCCAGCCGGCCAGGGCCCGAGTACACAGATATAAATCCCACCCGTACGCCTCCATGGATGTGGTCTTCTCTCCGCCACACACACACAACAAACCAAACAGCTCGAACCATCACTCGAACATCACAACCCTTATTCAACAACTCAACACCATCAACTAAAAACACAACACACCACCGTCAAAATGGGCGCCGTCGTCTCCTGCGTAAGCCCTCCCCAGCCAACCCACCCCCCCACATACCTTGAACAACACAAAGTATCTAACCCTGAACCTCACAGATCCAAAACACCTTCCGCGCGATAGGCCGGACCATCATGGCCATCATCAACGGCATCGGTAGCATCATCATGGCCATCGTCAACGGCGTGGTCACCGTGCTCGACATCATCGTCGGCTTCCTGACCTGCAACACCTGCGGCGGCCACAGGCGGCACCGCCGCGCCGGCACGACCTCGGGCACGACGACGGGACGGAGGGGCTTCGGGAGGAGAAGGCATGTCGGGACGACCAGCCGGATCTAAGGCGTTGGTTGACGGATGATGAATGAGGGGAGAGCGTTGCTATTGATTTCATTTTGGGGTGGAGGGAGGAGTGAGGCGAGATCATCAGGTTGTTTATTTTTGCATTGGGGTGAAGTGTGAGATACCAATACCCCTGGGTTTTGCGGGTGTGTTTGAGTAGGAGTGGGAACGCATTTCCAGCATTTAATAGAGTGGTTTTCTTTTATTGAACAACATGACTGTCATATGTTTCACACAGACCCGTCACGCATCGTCCAACAAATCCTTCGCAAAGAAGCCGTGAATCTTGCGCGCCGCCTCCTTCCCGACCAGCGGGTCCAGCTCGGCCACCGCCATGTTAGCCACCTCCTTGACATTCTCCGTCTGCAGCACCAGACTCATGACATTCTTAGGCGTGACCCCCGGCACGGCCGCCAACATCTCCTGCGGGCCCGGGTTGAACACCTGCTCCTCGGCCAGCGAGTCCTTGTCCAGCCCCGCGCGGACGGCGGCGATGGGGTCAGGCTCGTCCTCGTGCGCCTTGAGGCGCTCAAAGATCTCAGCCGTCTCGTACGGTGACGATGACCAGATAATGCGTAGCTTGGGGAAGGCCAGGGTGAGCAGCACGATCTTGCTCTGCAGGTCGTTGGCGCCCGCGTTGGCGGCGCTCACGCTCGACAGGCTGCCCGACAGGTCGGCGAAGGGCTCGAGGGTGAAGCTCTTGTTCTGGTCAAACTCAATCAGAAGCATGGGGTTCTTATAGTGCAGGAACATGGACTCGCACTGGCTGAAGAGGCGGCCGTCCTTGAATGAGCTGATCAGGTCGCCCACACTCTTGCGCTCCACACAAATGGTCGGGCTGAGGATGTAGTCGCCGACAGTGAGCATGCAGGGGACGATGATCATGGATCTGCCGTGCAAGAGGGATGGGAGGGACGAGCGGAACTCGCGCACGTCGACCACAACGCGCGGTGGCTGGGCGGTGGCAGCCAACTTGCCGCCGCCCGCGATGCGCGTGTTGATGGTGCGCAAAAAGGCTTCCTGCGGGTCCTCCGCGCCGTGGGTATCGGTCGTCAACACGACCGACATGCTGGCGCGCTCCTTGATCAGTTTGGTGAAGGCATCCTTCTCCCGGCGAACGGTCGAGAGATAGCGCTGCTCCTCAACCGATCCGCCATAGTACAAGAAGTAGACCCTAACGTTCCTGTCGTTGTGGGAGGAACGGTAGACTTCTACCCTCCGGATGAAGGATGCATCCGGCTCGTACATGATTATGTACTTTGGTTTTATCTCTTCGAGGATGTGTTCATCCAGGTCCCCGTCGTATGCGTGGATGACGACCAGATCTTGCATTTCGTAGAGCTGATAGTAATCGTCCATGTTCTCCAGGGGATCGGCAACAATGTCTTCCTTCTGCTTGATCTCTTCTTCCGTGATCTGCACCTCGGCCATCAACTCGGCGACCTCGCCCGGCTTTTCAAAATACTGCGCGATGCTTCCGTTATCGAGGCGGCCGGGGGCGGCACCGACCGCTCCGCCACCGCGCATCCGGCGCCGCTTGTTCGCTGCTGCCCTGCTTTTGGACTGGCCGAGCCGCGGGTCGACCGCACCGGTGAGGGCCTTTTGATTCTCCGAGAAGAGGTTGGCGCTCACCTGAGCGAACCCCCGCTTCCATTTGAGGTAGTTTCGCAGCTTCCTCCGCATCATGAAAGCCGCTGACGGTTTGTCCTCCTCTGGGTCGTGGAACTCTTCGACCTTATTCTCGGTTCGTGGCTTGACGTGCATGGCTTGGAGGTAGTCGCGGAGCTGCCGGCATGTGTTGGTATCAGAGCACATTATCAATATTGTGCCGTTAGAGTCATCGCGAGCGGCTGGCTCGAAGTAAAGGTCCCGGTCGATTTCTTCCAGCACGTCGGCCAAGACAGCCCATTTTGGTTGCTCTTCTAGCACCGGCCGCAGCGCGTCAATATCAGCGGTGTCGGGGCCTGGTCTCTTGCGGCTCGAGTAGACGCGTCTCTTTGCGGTATCGAAGATGGTTTGCGCAGCATCCAGAAACAACCAGGGTGATTGTGTCTGTCTTGTTGAGCCGGGAGCCGGAGAATGTGCGGCATGAATAGTGTCGAGATGCTGCAGGAATGATACGGCGTCAAGCGCCACGATGGCTTGAAGCATTCCCCTGAGGACGGTCAGGTCACCCACAATCTGCTTCGTCTTCCAGCTGACGCGGTGCCAGTTTGGATCAAGCTGGCGGCGCACAATCATGTCGAAATTCTTGAGGAGGGCACTGTCAAGGTTCCAGTCATCCATTTCCAGGCCCGTGTTTCCCTTTTTGAGCTCGTGGATGCTGACTTCGACGCATTCCATGATGGCGGTTTGGATCTCCCGCATGGCGTCCGACATGGGGACTTCCAGCTCGATGACCTCTGCCTTTTTCTTCCCCTCCAGAGCCTGCGCGACATGCACATGGAAGCGTGGCCACAGTGACGCTTTGCGGAGAAACAGGTTCCTCATCATGGTTGCGAGCGGTGCGAAGCCCGTGGCGAAGGGGTCTGGGTTGTCGGAAAAGGCCTTCAGGAACCCAACCTTGTTCTTCTGGCGGTATATCCGGAGAATGAAGGCCTCCAGGGATGTTGCAACGGCCCGGTCTGCATGAAGGACGAGGATTCCCGTGATGGTCTCGGGGTTTAGGAGGCCAGTCAGCATATCGACAACCAGGATACGGGACGTGATGCTGAAAATGCCCCCTGCGGCGTACATCTTCTCGCGGGCGGCTACGGTGGTGAAGTCAGTGTTGACGACGGTCAGGCCCCGGGCACGGGGCGACATGCTGATGGCGGCATGTTCGGCAAGGGCCTCGCCAATCCAGGCGTTTTCCCGGTCCTCTGCCCCGACGATGACGATCAGGTTGCTCCCTGCGGCATCGTACGAGTGGAGGAGGTTGGTGACGAGGCGGATGAGGCCGAGGCCGCGGGCCAGGACGACGAGCTCATCATCCTCTCGGAGCTCCTCGAAGAGCTTCTGCTGGTAGACCTGGAGCGCGTGAGCGTGAAGGGCTGGTGAGGCTGATGATTTCGGTGCATGGCCTCTCATGAATAAGATTAGACCCTAAATCGCACCTGACACGTACCAGAGGGAGCGAGAGCTTCACGGGCTGCACGGGCTGCGCCGGCTGCGGGGTGTCGGCTGCCGACATACGGGGCGCGTTGCTACAAGTTGAAGCCTGGTCTCGGACACAACATCCTCTCCCACGTGGAGCGGTGGGCGTGAGTGGTTGCGCGGACACGGGACGGCGGTTGCCGACTCGGAGGGTTCTTCCCGGATGGCCGCTGTAAAGCAGTGGCCGGGGTGACGGTTTTGGCAGCTCGCCAAGCATTGATCACCTGAAGACCGCGTGGACTGCGGAAGGTCGACGTCATCATCCACCGAGTGCCAGCGCCCGTTTCCACAGCAGTCAGTGTGGTACAACAGCAAGGCTTCGAGTTAAAAAGAGGCCATGTTAAAGGTGGTTGTCATTCCTGCTCCTGCCCTTTCCCTCCCTCTCTCTATTTATTTTCTACGAGCCACACAACACCTCAACCCGAGCATCCAGCACCTCAAGCACCAACCACCAAACAAACCACTTTGACCCACCCAACTTGCTTCTCCAGCCCCTGTTCATCATGGACTCTTCCAATACCCCCCTCGACAAGAAGAAGGTCACCACCCAGCCGGTAAGTTATGCCTCCAGCTAATACTTTGCAGCCTGGAATAGGCACTGACGTTTTCAAAGGCCGACGACAGCATCCCGAGCAAGGTGTCAGGCGGTCTCAAGGCAACCATGGAGGCGATCAAGGGGAACCCGGGGCCGGCCATTCCCAAGGACTTCAACGTCCAACAAGAAGGGACCAAGGAAGAACGCCGCGCCAAGGCAGAAGAGCTGAACAAGTGAAGGGAACGGAGTGTGCTTTGCTGTACGATGCAGACGCCGAACTTCAGATAGTCTTTTTCCATAATAATCGAGTTTTTGACTTGGATTCCATCTGTCCAAGTTGGTGCTTGTCGCAATCCATCTGGAATCTTCAACAGAGGCGCAGCCCAGCTGGTGCCGTGGTGTAATTGACAACCCCACCTCTGGGCATTTGCGGCCGTGCACTGCAGGAGACGTCCCCTGTTCGTTCTGCACAACTGGGCGCCAAAGCCTGGCTGGCCTCCACTCAGCTCCCTCTGCTGACCCTGCGGCCTGGAGATGCGCGTAACGTTATCTGAGTCAAGGAACCGGAGTGGAAGCTTACGGAATGCACCAACCCCAAGTTTACGACTCCCACCCATACGAAATTTGTTGGGACGGCCGCCATCCTCACACACGACTCTCAAGCTTCAATTGCCCCTCGCGCTCTCGCAGCTGCGCACCCGCCGAATCCCCCGCATTGATCTTCGACCGACAGCCCCTCTTCGGCAACTTCCCGCCGACCGCACTCACTCCCTGCATATCGCCCGCTCGACGACAAGCGCCGCACGTGGGATCGCCGACTCCTCGCGCTGGAATACCGACCGCCGGCTGCCACTTGAGGCCGCGGCCCTGCGCTTGTTTCGACCGCGCGATTGAGAAGACGGGACCCGGTGTAAGCTTCAACAACCGGTCGTCGCAGTTCCGACACCCCGACAGGGAGAGCTTCCCGCCTCCGCCATGCCGTCGATTCTGAATGACGACGACCGCGAGACCGTCAAGCGTTTCGTGCCCAAGCAGACCAACAAGATCCATGCCGTCGCTGTCGCCAAGCTCTACGTCGCCTACCCGAACCGCTCGAAATGGACGTACACTGGCCTGCAAGGCGCTGTCGTCCTGGCGAATGACCTCGTCGGCAACACGTACTGGATCAAGATGGTGGACATCTCGGTATGCCCCAACAGCTTGGCGCTCGATGTCTCTGAGCACAGTCCGCTAACTTGCTGGCAGTCCGCAAACCGAGGAGTAATATGGGACCAGGAAATCTACGAAAACTGGAGCTATAACCAGGACCGCGTCTTTTTCCATACCTTTGAGCTGGAAGAGTGCCAGGCCGGCCTGTCCTTCGTCGACGAGAAGGAGGCGAAGCAGTTCCTGAAGAAGATGAACGACAGGGAAAAGAATGCAAGCAAGGCCACGCTGAAGACGCCGTTTGGAGGAGCTGCTCCTTCGAACCACCACAAGCACCATCATGGCCTGTTTGGAGGCCTCTTTGGCGGCCACCGACACTCCTCTGCCCCCACTCCTCCCGAATCGCCGCGGGTATCGATGCCGCCAAGAGACCACCGGTCCGGCAGCATCAACGGCTACCACGAGCAAGCAGCAGCTCCCGCGCCAGCGCCCTCCGCGTTTGCCAAGCTCGATGCCTTCGATCCCGAATGGAGAGAGCATTTTGGAGAGGACTTGGCGTCCAAGGGCCTCACCGACGATTTCATCCGTGAAAACCAGGACTTCATTGTCGATTTCCTCAAGCAGGAGCAGGCAGCCGAAGCCAGCCAGCCCGTATCCTCGCCTCTACCGCCTCCGCCGCCTCCACCGCCTCCCGTCAACGGGTCTGGGGCGGGCCTCAGAGCGCCGCCGCCTCCGCCCCCTCCTCCGGCCGTCTCGCATCGGCCAGTTCCCGAAACGATTGCCGCACCCCCGCCCCCTCCGCCGGTACTCCCGCATCGGCCAGCTCCTGAGACGGTCGCCGCACCTCCGGCCCCTCCGCCTCCGAAAAGAGGGCCAGCCCCTCCCCCACCCCCGGCACCGAGGCGGTCTGGCAAGGTCGACAGCCCGGGACATGCTGACGACTCACCTCCGCCTCCCGCCCGGCCGAGGTTTGCTGTACCCCCACCCCTGGCGGATGCTGGAAAATACGCGCGTTTGGACCCCGTTCGCGCCGTGCCATCACCTCCCGCCCCTGGCCCTCCGCCGCCGCCTCGGCCGCCTAAGACGCCGATCGAGAACGCGGAGCTCTCCCAGCGATATGGCGTTCCCCCACCCTTCACCGGCCAACGCAGCGTGCCTCCTCCACCTCCCAGTCGTGGCTCTGTCCCTCCTCCCCCTCCGCCTCGGGAGCCAGTCCAAACACACTTCGCAGCTGCTCCTCCTCCGCTACCGCCCAAGGCACCTGCCCCAAGCGCCCCGCCACTCCCGCCGATGAACTCGCGCCCACCTCCCACGCTGCCGGCTAGGAGCCCGGTTCCACCACCTCCGGCCCCGCCGCCGCTGCCATCATTGCATGCGCCCCCGGCCCCGCCTTTCCCTACGTCAGGCGCACCACCCGCACCACCCGCGCCTCCGCCGCTGCCAACATTGCACGCCCCGCCGGCGCCGCCACCCCCGCCTCCCATGCCCGCACCCAGCTTCGGCGGTCCGCCTCCACCACCGCCACCCCCTCCCATGCCCGGAACCGGCATCCCCGCACCGCCGCCTCCTCCGCCGCCTCCCAACCGCGACTCAGGCTACTCCTCGAGCGCGCCAGCGCCCGCTCTTCCGTCGGGCGGCGGCGGCGCAGGCCGCTCGGCCATGCTCGAGGGCATCCGCGGGGCCGGCGGCATCGGAGGGCTCAAGAAGGTCGACCGCTCCCAGATCCGCGACCGCAGCGGTGCCGCTGTTGCCGGTGGCGGCGGCGCCGACACGGGACCGCACGGCAGCGGCCTGCCGCCTGCGGGCGTCGCGCCCGGGGGTGGTATGGCGGATGCGCTTGCTGCGGCGCTGCAGAAGAGGAAGGAGAAAGTTAGTCGGAGTGGTATGTTCTTCTCTCTTAATTGTTTGTGTGTGTGTTTTTACATGTTGATGCTAATGGCTTTGCAGATGATGAGGATGATGATGATGATTGGTGATGATGGGGCGTGGACGCAAAGAGGGGGGTTGTTTGGATGGGATCTCAGGTGTAGTGAGGAAAAGGACATGCATAGTCCTGGGAGTTACGGCGGGTGCAGGGGCAGAGAAGTAGGCTTTGATCGAGACGACAAGAGAATGGAACTTTATCGAACGAGGTGAGCTGGATGTTATAGCACTTGGAGACGATGCGGTCACAGGACCTTTCTCTCTGGGCAAGGAGGGGGATATCATTCGATTGTATATAGATAGTTATGAAATGGGAGGCCAAAAGAGTTCTTACCCTAGGTGTAAAAGTGGCTTCCACATGTCCCTGCAACGTTTGGGCTTTCAGACGCGTACAAACTCAAACAGACATCCAGATGGACGAAAACACGACATTCATGTCTGTGAAACTTGTTTACCGAATCACAACCTGCGTGCAGACCAAGAAAGCGACAAAAACAGATGTTGCCATTACCCTAACAAACTAAGGCACCTTGCTCAAAACAAGAGAAGAGATCCGGCGATGACGTCTCTCCCATCACGGCCAGACCCCTTCTTCCATTAAGACCACAACAATGAACCTCACCACTCCAAGACGAGATGTCCACCAACTGTCGGGGAACTCTGGATCTGCACAAGCAGAGGCACAGCCAATCCAGCGTTTTGAGAGAGAAGACAGTTTTTTTGCTTTCCGAAACCCCGAAGCCTCCCGGCGGGAGGGGGTGAGAGAAAACGAGAGACGTCGGAGCCAGAAAGGGTGGTCCCTCGCCTTGGGGGTGAGCCGCCGCCGATGATGATGATACTGGTGGTGGCGATTTTAAATGTCGTCAATGGCAATCTCCTTGCCACCGGCGGCAACGCCCTCCTCCTCGCTGTCGCGGTCCTCGTCGAACTCGAAGCCGCAGTCGCCGTCTTCGTTGGGGCCGAAGGTGTCGGTCTCGTTGATCTTGGCGTTGTCGGGCAGCTCGCCGTAGGCCTTCCTTGAGGGGGGTTAGTCATGTGATGGAAATTTGGGCAAGGAGCAGGTGAGGAGAGGGTCGTGGCGTACAAAGAACGGGCCTCGTCGGCGGAGTATTTGAGGATCACATCGCCCTTCTCGTCCTGGTACTCGCGCAGCGAGATCAAGATGATGTCGCCGTGGTTGATCCAGATCTTTTTCCGGAGCTTGCCGCGAATCAGACCAAGACGCTTGACGCCGTCGAAGCACTACAAACTATTGTCAGCCCTATGCTTTCTTTCTTTGTGTTCGCTCTGTGGCCGGAGAATGCGTACCATGGCATCGAGTCTGCCGTTGCCCAACATCTTGAGAACCTGAGCGTACTCCTGGCCTTCCTCCTTGAAGGTGAGTTCGCGCTTCTCATTGCTGTGAATCCGGTGTCAGTAACTGCGAGACGGTGAACAGTGAGGATGGAGGAGGGTCAGCTACGCACTCGTTCTCGTTCTTTCCCCTGCGGCGATTCTTGCCACCTTTTCCCTTATTCTTGGGCATATTGACGGAGCGCGCGCTGGGCGATGTTCCGGGTGTGAAATCGGGTGTTGGAAAAAACCGTCGATGAGGACGGGGCTACACGATTTTTGCGGTCGGTGTCGTGGCCGAGCGATGCTGATGGGAGGTGAGAAACAGGGCGCGAAGGGAGGGGCAGGCGCCGGTGCAGTGGGGTTTTATGACTCTTTCGTGGGGCGCACGGCACAGGGGTGTTGGGTTTGTTTCGTCTCTTAAGTTTGAGGCGGGCCAGTGGCGGGGTGGGGCGAGGGGTGGCTAACGAACCCTGGGGCTGCTTCTGTCAACTCTAAGCGCACGGACGGTAACGTGACCTGCGGGGTCCTCGGCCCTGCGAAGCCTTCCGCCACCCATTTCCACATCATGTCTACCAATTTCAACCATATAAACCAGCATCAACCACCAAACTGCCTTTTAATATAGCGATCGCTATAATACTCGGTTTGCCTCAATTCTAACTATTCTATAAAGCTCTAACGATAGCTGATAATGCTATAGCAAAGGAAGAGCGAATTTAGCTTATAATCATAGCTCTAAAAGCCGAAGAGATTAGTAGCCTTCAATAAGCAGCTATCCTCTTTAATATGCCTTGCAAGACTCTTTAAAATCAATTTAATAGTTGGCACACGCATTCTAAAGTCGCCTACTAGGCTGAATAGCAATTTATTCTAACTGAAGAAGCTTCTTTAGTTAGAATTATCTATTAGTTTAATGCTTAAGGCTAGCTTATTACTATTAACTCTAGTTATACGTTAACAACTCTTTTTATTTAAAAAAAAAAAAAAACTTTCGTCGAAAACCGCACCCCCCCTAGGGGCGACTAGGCGTCTAAAACAGACGAAACCACTGGCATTTGAAAGCTCTCGAAAAACCTTATCTAACCGCCCCGGCTGCGACCGCGCGCGAGCGACCGCGCGGCCGCCGCGGGCGTATGCGAAGGAGGGGAGTTCCGAGCAGCCCGACCGTCAGACTTTTCAGCTGTGCACGCCGCACAGGCCACCCGCCCCCCCCAAGCCAAACCCTACTAGCCACACCACCAATCACCCAGCCAACCGCCCCCACCAGCCACACCACAAGCCACCCCCTGTGGCCACCCTGTCCTGTCTACCCTGACCGCTCCATCTGCCCCGGACCGCGATGCAAAACGCAGACCACCCCCCCACCCCAAGCGCCCTAGGCCTCGCGGGCTCCTAGCACTCGCACCCGGCCGCCCCGCCCCCTGATCAAGGCTAGGAGGCGCCTGCATAATGCCCTCGACAGAAGAAAGCTGGCAAAAAGGAAGACAACAGACACGATAATATCCGAGGCCTACTCGAAGGCATACTAGCTCTAGTCCTAGCAGAGAAGAGAGCTGTAGCCCAAGGTCTAGCGGCGGAGGTTATAGGA
>FTCU01003243.1_pt1 | contig 11063 bp, 6 predicted proteins | sample 1639521 | NCBI WGS metagenome assembly FTCU01 (sample SAMEA3914864, study PRJEB12502) | metagenome | biome: forest; material: soil | place: USA | collected 2012-03-12 | depth 0.3 m
CCCCGCCACAACCCCCCCCTCCCAAGACTCCCAACCCCCTCCCAACCCACCATCACCATCAGCATCAAACTGATCAAGATCAGCCAACGAACTCAAGCCCCCAAACCCCTCCCTCATTTCTCTTCCCAACCCCCCAACACCCCGAGAAATCAACCCCCCCAACTGCCTCTTCCCAAGACCCTCCCACGCCCTGCCATCAATCAACACTGCCGGCAGGACAGCCATGATTTTCGTTCCCTGTCTTATTGGGCTTGTGGCGACTAATCCGAGACCTTTTCCTTCGATTGGTGTCACGCTGTACGGTTTCGTCTTTTTCTCGGCTTGGTGGTGGTGGTGGTGGTGATGGTGGTGGGGAGGTGTTGTGTTGTCTGCTTTGCTGCGGGGAGTGGTTTTGTTGGTGGTGTGGTCAGGAGAAAACTGGGAGAAGGGGAGGTGGGCGGTGAGAAGGTGGAGGTTTGACTCGGTGGTTATGATTGCGAGCCCGGAGTTGGCGTTGAAGGTTGGGTTTGTGAAGGCGCAGAAGGGTTCGGTGCCATGGGTGGTGGTGGTGTCTGTGATTGAGGGGTGGTGGCAGGGTGGGGATGTGAGCCATTGTTGGGTGGCTTTTTTTTCGTCTTCTTCTTTGGTGTGCTGGGAGGGTGTTTCTTTGGTGGGACTGTCGAGCCTCATGGATAAAGAAGAGGAGTAGGGGCATATTGCTGCGTGGTGATACACCTCTCGGGCCAGGCAGGCCAGGTGTGCGAGCTCCGCGAAGCCTGTTGAGGCCAACGCGGCGGCTATGAGCCATGATGGTTGCATGTTGTGATTTTAGGTTCTTGTCAATGTGCAAGATGAGTCAAGTAGATCAACTCTGTTGTTGAGGTTGTGGTTATGTCGGACGGGAGACACGGGCGCTCACGTTTCACATCTCGTCTCGCTCGACGCCAAAGCACCCGATGCCGAAAGCCGATGAAACACCACCCAAGAATCTCACGCAGAACCAAAGAGTCCCCAAAACACCCCCACAAGCAACATGCAGCAAACTCTTGCAGTATTGTGAATGTGAAACCCCCGCCACGGCGGCAGCTCCCTGATTAAAGTACACAAATCTATTCATGATGCAAATGCAACGCGACACAACCGCCCCTCCGACAGGACCACGTCCCGTCATCAGTCAGCACAAAGTCAGCAAGTCTATGTCCCATGCGCCCGCCGCGGGTCAAGCCAAGCCCCGTGCACCAGCTCGAAGATGCCTCAACCCATGCACGCGAGTAACCCATCGCTCAAGCCAAAGACCGCTCCCAACCCCAAAACACCGCCGGGCGCGAACAAATCCACCGCCTATATATTGCTCTTCGCCAACCCCTTCTCCGGCGCGTCCCCGGCAAGTCAGTCCCGCCCGATGAACTGGATGGGCTGCTTCGGGTCCTTGGGGATGTGGTCCACGACGGCGCTCAGGGCGGCCAGGTTGACCTCGCCCATACTCAGCACGCCGCCGGCGCTCGTGCCCGTGCCGCTTCCCCCGACCCCAGCAAGGAGCGCCACACACTCAATGACGTCCTCGGGTTCGAGCAGGTGCCAGCGGGCCAGAGTGTTTTTGGTGCTCGCGCCGACAGTAACGGAGAAGCACTCGTCCACCTCGAGCTCGGCGGCGGTCTGGCCGTCGGCGGGCTGCGTCAGCCCGTTGAGGGCCCGGAACATGTCCTCGTCGGTGAAATCGTCGCCCATGCAGAGCACAAACTCCACCTTGCTCGCGTCGGTTGCGCTGCTATCGTTACCGGCGCGCAGCTCGGCGTTGTAGGTGGTGACGAGGCGCTTCGAGATCTCGCCCTTGTTGATAAAGGTGGGCCTGACTTCCAGGTTGGCCTTGCCGGCCATGACCTCGACGTCCCACTTGCGGCCGACCGTGGTTTCGAGCTCCTTGTGGCACTCGCGCGACATGTGGATGCCCTGCTCGGGGTCGGCGAGGCGGTAGTGCCAGGTGAGGGCGCAGCGCTTCTGCTCGATGAAGGAGCCTGTGCACACAGGCGGTTAGTCTTGCACCAGAAAAAATGATGATCGATCATCACATACCCGGAACCTTGTCAGTGTACTTCTGGAAGCACTCGAGCACCTCCTTCTGCCAGCCCATATCGAACTGCTCGGCGAGGTTCTCCCACTCGGTCGAGCCCGGGTGCCTCATAAAGCTGCCATGCTCTGCGCTGAAGCCAAGCTCGGTAATGTGGCCCAGGTGCTGCATGAGGAAGTCCTGGTCGCGACCAGAGATGATCCAGACGGCATTGCGAGGGTCCGCGGCGAGACCCTTCAGGCTGTTGATAACGCGCTCCGAAGGAATCGCCGCGCTCGGCTCCCGGACAATGGGGGTCAGGGTGCCGTCGTAATCGAACATGAACAGGCGCTTCTTGGCGTCGCGGTACTTGCGGAGCATGGCCGACCGGTCAAGGAGCGGTGTGGCCGTGACGCTCTTCCTGGTGCCGAGGACCGTGACCAAACGGCGCAGGAAGCCGGCAATCCAATACTGCACATTCTTGCTGGTGACGTGGCCCAGCAGGCTCTGCTCCATGGCCTGGCGCTTCTCCGCGGGCATGGTGAGGGCGTTGTTGATCTGCGCAGCGACGCCGGTCAGATCCCACGGGTTGATGTGGATGGCGTCCTTGAGCGAACCGGCGGTGCCGCTGAACTCGGACAAAATGAGCGGGCCGGCCGACTGGCGCTGGCAAATCACGTATTCGAGCGACGTGGTGTTCATGCCATCTCTCACCGACGTGATGAGGCCGATATCGGCGGCGCGCAGCAGCGCAAAGTACTCGTCTTGGCTGATGTACTGCGGGTAGTGCTGGACGGGCGAGAAGCTGATGGAGCCGTAGGCGCCGTTGATTGCCATGACCAATTCGTTGACGCGGCTCGAGATCTTATTCTCGGGGTCCTCTTTCTCTTCTTCGATATTGGTGGGCGACGTGACCTGGATCAGGACCACCTTCTCTCTCCACTCGGGGTACAGCTCGAGGAAGCGTTCGAACGCCATGAGCTTCTGAGCGACTCCGCGGACGCTATCCAGCCTGTCCCGGCCGACAATGAGCTTCTTGCCCGCATACATGGTCTTGAGAGCGTGGTATTTCTCGTTGACCGAGTCGGTCCACGCCAGGCTGGCGACCTTGGTGGCGTCGATGCCAATCGGGAAGACGCCGACCTCGACGCGCGAGCCGTAGGCATCGACTCCGGAGCTATCGGAGGGGAAGCCGAGGATGCGCGTGCAGCAGCTCGCAAAGTGGCGAGAGTAGCTGTAGCTCTGGAAGCCCACGAGGTTCGCGCCCAGGACGCCCTCCAGGACCTCCTTGCGCCGCGGCAGACAGCGCAGGAACTCGCTGCTCGGGAAGGGCGAGTGCAGGAAGAATGCGATGTACATGTGAGGGGCGCGCTGACGCAGCATGCTCGGGAGCAGCATCAGGTTGAAGTCGTGGACCATGACGACGTCGCCGGGCTTGTACACCTCGAGGATCTTGTTTGCGAACTTTTGGTTCATGCGATAGTAGTCGGCCCACTGCACGCGCTCGGCGCGGCCGTCGGTCGGCTCGTGCTGCTTGTAGTGGAAGAGCGTGTAGAGGTCGTGCTCTGCGTAGCGTCTCCATCTGGCCTGGTCCTTAAGGCGGATGCCGTCCTCGTGGCCCTCGACGTCGTCGGCCAGCCAGACGGGCACCGTCTTGACGCTCTTGCTGTGCGACAGCTGGCTCTCGAGGCGCTGCATGTCTTCCTTGGGAATCCACATGCCGTCCACCGGGGGCGGGGTGGGGGGCAGCCTGTCGCCATAAATCGGGACGGGCTTGGAGAGCTCGTTCAGCGGCCGCAGGTGGACCGTGGTATTGGGCGGGGTGTTGGGCGGCGACAGCTCCGCGGGCTGGTCGATCTCGCCGGTCCAGGCGACGACCGTGTGATTCCAGGGCGCGTCGTCGGACGAGAGATACGAGAAGGCGTCGAACAGGGCCGACTGGCCGCGTCGCGGGGCCAATTCCTGCAGAGAGCCATGACATCAGCGCCGTTCGCCCAATCAAGCTTGGTCGCAGATGCAGCAAGCCACAACGTGCATTTCGCTGCAGCTGCAGTGACGAAATCGGAGGAAATCGCCAGAAAAAAAGAAAACAGGAAAGAAAGAAACGTACCCAGTCAGCGCCCTTGCGGTACTTGAGGGTGTGCGGAATGTTGAAGGTGGCCGAGATGATGTTTCCGGTGAGCGCCAGGTCCGGGCTGATAGCGCGGATCTCCGTCATGGACTCCGCCGAGGCGGAGTGGTCGCCCATGACCGCCACGCTCAGGCGGCGCATGAAGTTGGAACCCTCTTGTGCGCCCGTGTCGATCTTGTTCTGGAAGGACTGGCCCTGGACGGTGGTGGTGCCGGGAAGCGGGGAGGCGGCGATGGCATGGTCGGCCTGGTGGCGTGAGAAGTAGCCGCCCGTCAGGCCCGTGGTCTCGGACTTGTCGCCCTCGGAGTCGTAGGCCTCGCGGGTGATGCCCGGGGTCACAGGCACCTTGGTGATGGACTCCTGGAGGTGGCCCGGGAGAGACTCCTCGGGGCTGGTGTCTACCACAATGCGGTGCGGGGGGTTGTGCTCGGCGGGACCCGCCGGGGGGGCGCCGTTGGGCGCGCCTTCGTTCTGGTCCATAGTGGTGGTGCACGGCAGTGAGGAGGGAGGTGCCGTGGTGGTGAGGAAGTCGGATGGGAGAGAATCGGAACAGAAACGAAAAGGGCAAGGGCACCAAGGTGAAGGTGAGACGGACGAGGGCTCGCGAGATAAATAAAGGCCTGGTCGGTCGAGGGCCCAACGAACAACGTCAGCGGGGCGGGTGCGGCGGGGGGTGGGCCACAGGCTGAGGTTCCAGGTTGGCACTGTGGCAGGTTGTTGGCGTTGGCGGGTCCAGTCCAGCGATGATGCTGCAGTGGGCGCAACACAACAGGGCCAGGGCCAGGGCCTGCACGCCTCTGCAGCAGCTCGCCCGGCCAAGCTGGCGTGCTGCGACTCTGTGAGTGGTGGGGTCTTTATCGCAGGCGCTTGTCCAATCCCAGTCTGGCGTTGATTGGCAATGGCGCTGTCGCCCTCTCTTGTTCTTTTACTGTCTTCACTTTTGCTGGTTGGCCGGTTTTGTTGGTTTCCGGAGCATTTCTACTATACTTCCGGAAGCTGTTCTCTCTGCAAGAACAAGACTCAATTCCTTCCGGAAAGACGTGCGACTTGCTTGGTGATTGGGCGGCGCGCTCAATCGCGGGGCAGGAACGGGAAGGTGGGGAACAAAGTTGGCGGGGCAGCTTTGGCTCTTGCCCCTCGTCTCGCTGCGAGGCGCAAATGCACACCGCCCTCGCCCGCTGCCTGGCCGTTGGAGCTGCACTGAAACTGGAATCCATGGAACAGTGACTTCCATCCATGGCCAAATTCCCAAGAGCTGCCCCAATTCCCTCTGTCCAGGGATTGGGCCTCAATCGCGTCCATAATCACTCAATCCCAAATCCCAAATCCTAAATCACAAATCGCGCTGCCCAGGGAGCCGAGTAAAGACTGCGACCGTACCAGGGACGAACCGCTTCGCTGCCGCCTCGCGTCGTCTCCAGCAGAGTGCGCAGGGGTGCAGGATACTGCCTTCGGCCGAGTGGGCCCGAAAGGCGGGATGCCGGGCCTGGAACTTGGAAGTTGTGTCTGGGTGGATGTGTCTGCGGGATCGATCGCAGCAAGATGCATCTCCCTGCGCCAACATTGGACCATGCCAGGACCGTCGACTCCACGACAAACCCTCTCTCTCTTCTCGACGCTGCCACACAACACAGACGCGGAATTTAGAGAGCAAAGCTTAGCACGCCCGAGAGCGCATTTTTCATCGCAACACCAACTCCCGCGTGTCTTCAGTGTCCCGAAACAGCGTGCGCCATTTTCGGATTTCCACACCTTTCGCTTGTCGCTTCCACCGTTCCTGATCCCGCCTTGCCGCAGTTGAGCCGGACAATTTGGCCGCAATTCCCCGACTCTGCAGTCGGCACAGAGCGCAGAAGACAAGACGGGCTTGCAGCAAATGCCTTTGCTGCCGCTGCCGCTGCAGCTGCATGTAAGAAGGCGCCTTCACATGGCCGGATCCTGCAACCCGACTGGCTTCCGTGACGCGATGCAACCCCAGGCCGTCTGAAGACGCCATGCCAATATTCTGCTCTTTCGTCCTTCGTCGGTGCTTGCCGGGTGCTGATAAGACGGCCGATAATTTACAGAATAGTTGAGGTCGAGTCCATGTGGCGAGACATTCAGAGCCGCAACCCCCTGGCCTCCTCCACTTCCGTCTGTCCCTGTCCCGAGTCGCGCTCGGCAGCCCGCCAAGCCTTGCTGTTGCATTTCGCGGCCATAAACACGAGGTTTTGGGCTTCAGAGTCGTCACTGTCGTTGGGTTTTCGCTCAGCACTGCGGCATTTACGCCGCCTCCTTGCGGACTGTGAGACGACATTTTGTTCCTGTTTCACCTTGGCCTTTGGCCCCGAATTGGCCCAACGGCGCTGCTCTGTCCGACGTCATCAGCCGCGTCCCCCAGCTTGTCTGCATCTCGGCAATTACTTGTGTCTTGGTTGTCTGTTTCCGCCACACCACCAAATCGTAGTCATATTGTATCACCAAGTTGTTTCTCTGAGGTGTAGAAAGAAGCTTGCTTGATACTCACACCTTGGCTGCACCCTGGGAATTGCGTAATGTTAGCGAGACTCAGCAAGCTCATAAGCTACTTCAAGAAAGGGAGAGCAACGCTTGGAAAAAGGGTTCCCCATACTTGCACAGAGAGCAACGAATCCCGAAAGAGGTCTTTAGCAAAGATCATTCTATACATAATCCAAACTTGGCGACGGCAACAGTTCTTCAACTCTTGGACGAAGCCACCAATCCTGAACGTGCATCTCGACGACAAACTCTGCAGTTAGGCTAAAACATTGAAGCCGATATCAAAGTCAGAGGCTTGGACTTGCAACTAGGTGGTCATGAGCTTCACGCGGCTCTGGTGTTCTTGATGGAAGACTGGCCGGCAATGCTGCAGCCGCTATTGGACCAACTTCTTGGTCTGCAGCAGTCAGGCTGTGTAAAGATGCCTACTGGAAGCGCGGCCAATGAATGCTCACGACATTAGTTGGCGGACAGCATGCCCTGCACTGCCTCCTGCAACTAAAGGAGGCTTAGCATGACTTCCTGACTGGAACATCTGTCGCTCTGAGAGCCTCCTCCATGTTGCAACATCGCGCGATCTTTCTCTCTGCGGCCCCATTTCCCCGCGCATCACAAGATGGAACCCGTCGGTCTCGCTGTCGGCATCGCGGGGCTGGCCGGCCTCTTCTCAACCTGCATCGACTGCTTCAACATCGTCCAGCAAGGGCGCTATTTCGGGCGCGACTTCTTGATTCTGGAGGCAAAGTATGCAAATCAGCGCCTTCGACTGCAGACCTGGGGACGAGCTTGCGGAATCACCGATGCATGCCACCGCGCCGCCGTGCCGTGGAATGAAGATGTGCGACTCGCGGTTGAGACGACGCTGCAGCGCATGGCCGGGCTCTTTCAGGACCACAGAGCCCTGCACAGCCGCTACGGTTTGTCGAGGGTGCAGTCTGATTCGGGCAAGACAACCGCGGCAGCGATTCTCGGAACCTTTGCCTCGAAGCTTCAGGCGCGAGCAACCAGCTTGGTCAGAGCCCATGCCGAGGTTGCAGTGCCTTGGCCGGCTTTTCAACGACGCCCTGCACTGCCGACGGCGATGCGCTGGGCAGTCAACGACAAGGCCAAGTTCGCCGACTTGGTGCAGCACTTGAAAGACTTCAACGATGATCTCGAAGCGCTCACGACCGAGTTGGACGTCCGACAACTGCAGCGGGACCTGATCCGGGAAGAAGTCGGCAGCATCATCGACGTTGAGGAGCTCGAGACGATTGAGACGGCGCGCATGGGCGTCAGTGACCCGGTCGCAGACGCCGCCAGTCTGCGGCTGTGGCAGATCCAAGAAAGCGAACAACGCCCTGCCACTGCTGTGACCAAAGACGAAACCATGGCCGCCGAAGTGCCATCGGCAACGCCAGCTGTCAGCTCAACCGAAGCCGCGTGGGAGTTTCTCGACCAACCTATCCCCTCCTCCAGCACGGACAACCGAGAAGGCGTGCCCTATCAAGTCCTCCATCGAGTCATGTGCGACTCGCAGCCCGTCACAATCTTTTTTGACGAGCCCAATTATCACACCACAAACGGTACGAGCCAGCAGTGGCTTGTCGTCGACGAATGCAACCCCCTCCACAGCCCAGCGCCGTTGCATCTCGCTGGAAAGCGGGCACTGCCCAGCCTGAGGCCGTACCTCGAGCAGAACAGCCACCTGGCATTTGTCCTGTTCAAGGAGTACACATGCTGCCATGAAACGATCACCGCTCGCACGGCAGAGTCGACCGAGTCCTGCATCTACCTCATGTCGGATGCCTTGTGCTCAACCCTAAAATCGTTGCAGCTCAAGGCGGATCCGCCCTTGTTTTGTCCGACGATGGAGCTGCGCTCTCCGTACGAGTGGTTTTACCATAATAGGGCTCTGCTCCAGAAGAAGGGGTATCTGAAGGGTTTTGCGGCCGAGGACGCTGAGACTGAGAGAGCGGCGAAGTTTCTCCTGGATTGCGTCAAAGGCTGTATGGCGAGCACCTACGAAGGCATTGTCCCCTATAAACCAGTGAGATGGGAACACTTGCCCCTTGTTTTTGTAAGTCGAGATGTGATCTCAGATTTTTCTAAAGTTGCTAACATTGTTGAAGCCTCCCGGCGGGATCGTGGTGGAGCGACATTCCGAGAGCGACGACGACGATCGGGCCTTTGTGCAAGTGGGGCCCGTTCACTTCACTGGCAACACGGACGGGGAAGTTCTCGAACTCACGGTCACCGACAGGCTCGACCGGCTGACTGGCCAGCCCCTCCTTTCCGGCCCCAATCGCCATGGAATTAGGAAGCTTCATATTCCCCGGTCCCTGTTCCACAACTCCGGCCAAGAGGCCCACGTCTACAATCTACCTGTCCGCCCTCACGGGTGGGAGGGTAATGGCCAAAAGGGATATCTTGTTCACAGGGGACGGAAGTACGATCAGTTGGCGCGGGAGACGCATTTGGTGACGGACCAGCCAGAGGGTGCGCCAGGTTTTGCAAGCGCAAGTGTCCCCGCACGTTCTCGTCTCGCCATGGTACTAACCTTGTTGGTGATGATCAGGGACTGGATCAGTACATCATCGACGTGGCAAAGTACGAGCGTCTTCAACGGGCCCGGTTCACGGACCTGACGGAACGCGACCCAAACTTTGACAATTTCCGCGACGAGAACCAACTTCAGGACTGGCAGTGCCTCATCGAGGAGGAGAGGGATCTACTGGAGGAGGTATATTCGGAAAAAGAGGAGATTGGGCGCGCTATGGAAGAGCGTGAAGGTCACGGCGACATATCGCCAGAGCGGACCCGTTTCTTCACATGCCGGCCACATGTGATGTACGGCTTCCATCTCCGAGACCACACGTGGAAGAAACTGCTGGTGCGCGACATCAGGTGGGTGCCAGCGCAGGAATGGGGACCTGCGCAAGACATGGTTGTCGGCGAGTCTGAGAAGACATTCCTCGAGCGCCTGCTGGCGCCTCGGCACCTTGAGCCCTACGAGACAGGTCCTCACGATCTGCGAGAGTCACCGAGGATTGCCATGGCCATTCGCGGCGCCGCCAGCAGAGAGGCCATGGACGCGGTGTCGATCATGGCCAAACGACGGCTCTATCACGTTCGGATCGCGACCGAGAGCGGAGCCGACTCGGCGGACAGCATCCTGCAACAGGCGGCAAGCCTCGCGAGGGAATGGGGATGCATGGTGGGGATCGAAGCCTCATCACAACGCCAGTCCAGAGACAGTGTCAACGCTGCATTGCTGCGGTTCCTGGACGCTTTCAAAGGCATCGTCGTCTTTGTTGGGCTGCCTCTGGGCGATGGGGGCGGTGTGGATCCGAAAATCGAACAGAGGCTATGCGCAAACCTCTATTCCGTCTACACGGATCGGGGTCCAGCGTACCGCCGAGTTCTCTGGGAGCAATATCTCATCAAGCCCGAGTGCGAGGAGTGCTTAAAGACGAGTAAATCGGGCGGGCGGAGTCTTGAAGAAGACAAGTACATCGAGAAGCTTGCGGCGATTGAGCTGTCATGGGACACGATTCGGTCTTTGGTCGATGCCGTTGCTCACAAGACCTCACGCGCGCAGGGTATCGATTGGGAGCTTCTCGTTGAGATGGCGGAGAAAAAGGCTCCGGGGTATGAGCCGCCGGCCGTCGTGATACACCGTTGATGGAATGGCAAGGGCACGGCTGTTTCCAGCGCCACGACGCTCATTCATCTCATGAAGAGTTCAAGGAGAGCTTCAGCGTGGCACACGTCCGTGTATTCCCAACCTTCGGTTGGAGGGACATTATCAAAGGCGTGATATAGAGACTGGCGGACGTCTGGATGTCACTGAATGGAACTTTTATGGGTGAAATCTCAGGTATCAAGTAAGAACTCAGGCAGCCTCCAATCCACACCCACTGCGCCTCGCCCCTACGCCCTCGCACACTCCACAACCGAGTTCGAGTCCTCCTCCCGCGCGTAATATCTCACCACCCTCAGCCCCGCAGCAGCCGCCAGCTCGCTGTACATGGCCTCGTTGCGCAGCTTCCCGCCGAGGTTCAGCATGACCAGGTCGACGATGCAGTTCTGCGGCGTTGGCGTGTCCAGCAAGCGCTCCTCCATGATGAGGATCCGCGCGTTGGGGTTGTCGGGCGGCAGGGCGTCGGCCAGCCGGCGCAGGATGCCGATGGCCAGGCTGTCCGAGTAGTCGAGCAGGATGCGGCGGAGGATGTAGACCAGTGCGCCTGGAAAAGTCGCCATCAGCAACAATGTATGCCACAGAGCGCGGCATAAACTCACCCTGGACCGGCTGCTCCGCATGAAAATCATGCTCCATAACCACCACCCCCTCCAGCCCTTCCCCCTCCCTCGCCTCAGCAACAACCTCACCCCGATCCTGCAGCACGCACTGCCCCGCGCCCAACC
>FTCU01001498.1_pt1 | contig 11046 bp, 11 predicted proteins | sample 1639521 | NCBI WGS metagenome assembly FTCU01 (sample SAMEA3914864, study PRJEB12502) | metagenome | biome: forest; material: soil | place: USA | collected 2012-03-12 | depth 0.3 m
GATGGCAAGCTCATAGAGGCGGGTGACGAGGTCCCATCGAGCGGTGATGTAGCCAGCTACGAAGATGCCAAGGGTCAGGATGGAGAAGGGGTGCATAGAATCGCGTTGGGCGCTCAAGTCCGGAACATTCCGGAGGTCTGCGAGGTCGAGGACGCGTGTTCGGGGGTGCTGCTGCTGTCGCAATCGTCGTCGCGGGGAATTGGGGTGGTAACAAGGCTTGAATTGTTGGCCGGGGCGCCGGGTTGCGGGGGGTAGCAACAGAAGTCTAGTCTGCACGCACTGCCGCGTGTTTGGTGCAAAGGGGCCGCTCGATGTTCTCGATGTGTTCAGTGGTGCAGGTGGAGAGTGACACGCCCAGCCCCACACCTCGAAAGTCCAGCGAATGGCGTGCAATGCAACTCTCAGTCTGCCATGTCGACATCCAAGGACAGACACTGTGGATGTTAGTCTGGGATTCAAAGGGAAACATGGAAAACACTTGAATGTCGTGCTACTGCATTGATCAGAGTTTTAATACAGCACTCTAGAGTACAGAGTGGTTTGCACACAAATGTGTCTCGCTCGACGGGAGCAACGGGTGCCGATTCCTCCAACGCCGCTGATGTCACTTCAAACTGCCCGAGTTCCCGAAGACACGGAAGCTGTTACAAGTGTTGGTACAGATGGCCATTGTGACCAAAGAGTTGATCGTATGCTCTCGCATTCTCTCTAGATACCCAATCATTAGACATCACGACGCCCCGGCAGCCAAGGGTCGAGCCACTCACACTTCTTTTTCCCCATGAGGGTTGCGTCGTTCTCCTTGTTGTCTTCTCGCGCCTCGTCGAGCAGCTTGTCTATCCCGCGGCGTTTCAACGCTACCTAGGACACCGGCCCATTAGTCTCATTCGGGTTTAACAGAGCTGGAACAACTTACTTGTAAACAGCTATTGTATTCCTTGAACAAGTCCGCGCATTCGTGGTTGTCTGATGTTCCATTCCCGCGAAGGTACTCTGTAACAATTCTTGAGTATCGGGACATGTTTCAAAAGCTGGAAAGGGCTGCGATGTGGGACTCACTTTCGCTATACCATTTGAGAAAGCAGGTATCGTAGCGCCTTCACCAGAAGCAGCAGTTAGCATTGTCCACAGACTGAAGAAGTTGGTTTCCTCACTCCTTGACTTCGTTACACTCTGGGGCCAGTGACTGCGACATGTCGCCCGCTTCCGCTTCTTCAACCGAGATGCTATGCCAAATAGTTGCTGAAGTGTCAAAGTTTCCGTGCCTAGATAGGTGTAGCTCGAATCCGAGTTTCCTACTTGTCCGGTGCTTCGGAACTGCTGTTGGTGGGGGATCGTCTCAACCAAAGGTTCGGATGACTGATCGAGAGCTGGAGCCTGCAACTGCTTGCCACCTAGCCTGGAACAGAACCACGCCAGAGCCGTTTGGGCTTGGCGTTTCCCCAGTGCCCACAGGCCACAGCCGGTGCCTTATCGGCCAGCCCAGGCCCCAGGCTGCCTTATCGGTTGAAGCCAAGCCCGAGCGGGCCTCAAAAAGTTCACGACCATCGATTTCCAGCGAACGCGACTCGACGCTGGCCCGGGAGTTGTTTGCGCCAGATCCGACCACCCCGGCACCACCATCACCATGGACTCGTCACAGGAGCTGAAGCCTTTGCGCGATGCTGTGCAGTCCGCCCTGGTTACGGTCACCCGGTCGGTCAACTCGCTCGCCAACGAAGACCTCCAATTCCATCGCACCGTCCACCCCTCAGTTGCGACCCGCCTCGACCAGAGCACAGAGCGCCTGCTCCGGCTGGCCAGCGGCGTATTGAAATCCGCGGGGAAGCTCACTGCTCAGAAGGAGCCTCGCCTGGACGACGTGGACGACGTTGAGATCCAATGGAAGAGCATCGTGGATGTCATTGATACGCTGCTCGAGAAGTCGGACACCTGCCTGGACGAATACACGGGCCTGATCAAGAGGAAGGATGTGCCCGCCGCCGAAAATGTGAGCCCACCTCGTTTCCCCATTCTCCGGTCTTTTCTAACTGTATCCCAGGGCCGAGAGCTCAAGAGGTCGAAGCCGACCACCGAGCGGCTGGACTGGTCCCTCAAACGCGCCAACATCCTCAAGCCACAGAACGCATTCGAGCGCAAGACCGACAACCTCGAGTCGGGGCCATGGAAACCGGTATTGACAACCAAACCTCACGCCCAAATACCGCTGGACGCGAGCCTACCGACTTTCACCAACGACGAAGGCCTGACTCAGTACGCATATTCCCCCCAGCTATGGGAGTGCTTTTCGTGGCTGACCTTTGCAGATACAAACACCCGTACGAGCATGAAATTACGAACCTGCAGTACCCCAGCCAAGTCTTCGAGTCGCGCGAACCCATCAAGTACCTCCCAGTCGAAAAGACGGCGGCGATTTGGGTCGACACGTACGAGGGTGTCCTGGAGATGTTGGAGGAGCTGAAGAAGGCAACTGAGATCGCCATTGATCTGGAGCACCACGATTTCAGGACATATAACGGGCTTCTGTCGCTGATGCAGATCAGCACGAGGGAGAAGGACTGGATAGTGGACACCCTCGTGCCTTGGAGACACAAGCTCGAGGTCTTGAATGAAGTCTTTGCGGACCCCAAAATCATCAAGGTAGGCACGCTCGTGGAATTGAACGAGCCATATGAGGCTAACGAACTTAGGTCCTTCACGGCGCCTTCATGGACACCATTTGGCTTCAAAGGGATCTCGGGCTGTATGTCGTGGGACTCTTTGACACCTTCTATGCCAGCGAGACCCTCGGGTACGCGGGCCGGAGTTTGGCGTTCCTTTTGAAGAAGTTCGTCGACTTTGATGCGGATAAGAAGTATCAGCTCGCGGATTGGCGCATCAGGTAAGCCCAAACCCCCATTTTCACCATGGCTTTTAGCTGACTCACTCGCCAGACCCCTTCCCGAGGAGATGTTCTACTACGCCCGGTCTGACACACACTACCTTCTTTACATCTACGACATGCTACGGAACGAACTCACCGACTTTCACTCGGAAACCTACCCCGACGAGAAGCCCATCGACCGCGTCCTCAAAAAGTCCAAGGAGGTTTCCCTGCAGCGGTACGAGGATTCCATCTGCGATGCGGAGACCGGGGCCGGCAACCGTGGGTGGTACAACACCTTGATCAAGTCGCCCACACTGTACAATGGCGAGCAGTTTGCCGTCTATAAGGCGGTGCACAAGTGGCGGGACAACATCGCCCGGCGAGAGGACGAGAGCCCTCCCTTCATCATGACACAGCAGGTCCTGAGTGACATCGCGCGCATTCTGCCCACCGACATGAAGGCCCTGTGGAGCTTGTTGGAGTCCAACGCTCGAGGGCTCAAGTCGCGTCTCGGCGAGCTGTTCGAGGTCATCCAAGAAGCCAGAGCAAAGGGGGCGAACGGCCCCACAATGCTGGAGTTCTTCAGACAATCATCTACGGGCGCCGTCCAGACCTCGCTCGGGACCAAACCGGCCACCGCCCCGGAACCGCAGGCCGAGCCGCTCAGCATCGGGGAACTGAAGAGCAGCCGCTCCCAGCTCTGGGGCAGCGTGGCCCTCAACTCGGTACAGGATGGCTCAGCAAAAGCCCGCCCGATAGACGACCAGGAGCTGATCCCACTCTACACCTTTGACTTTGGCGCCGTCAAGGAAGAGCTCCCAACAGCCACACCGCCACCCCAACCCCGGGTCGAACAAGCGCCGGAACCAACCCCGACGCCAGCAGACGAAGGGTTCACCCTCCGGACCGGGCGAAAGCGCAAAGCCAGCACCCCCGACATCCCCGACATTCCTCAGCCCGCAGACTTCTCCACCGACTCAGAAGACTCAGCCGTCTCCATGCCCGACCGGAGCCCCTCACCCCCCGCCGACGCACCCCAACCCGTCCGCGACGCCCACGCCCTTCGCAACGCAAAGCGCGCCAAGGACTCCGCGAAGCGACACCTCAAGCGCGCCCAGCGCGAGGCCAAAGTCCTCATCCGCCAGGGCGACCCAGAAACAGCAAAGGACCTGGTCAACAAGACCAAGCAAGAATACAAATCCGCCAAACGCCTCGAGAAACGCCTCCGCCAACAACTCCAAAAAGACACCCCCTCCACCGCGACCACCCCCTCAGCCAACAACGACAACGACTCCTCCAACAACAACGAAGAAGAACAAGACGAGCAGGACGAACCCGACCAGCCATTCGACTACTCCAAAGCCTCGTCGGTGCTGCACCCGTCGAGGTCAGGCCACGACAACAACAACAACAACAACAACAGCGGCGCCGCGGCCAAGGGCAAGGGCAGACGGGGCAAGCAGGCGCCCGTGTTTGACCCGTATGCGCAAAAGTCTGGTGCGGCGCCGCAGGGGGCGAGGAAGATGAACTATGAGCGGAAGGGGCGGACGGCGACGTTTAAGAAGTGAGGGCCGATCTGGGATGGGGGGTGGTTGGTTGGGGTTGGTGGTGGTGGTGGTGGTGCTGGGGGAGAGGGCAGCCGGGTTGGGTTGAGATTGTGTGTTGTGATTAGGACTGCTGTACAGAATACGCTGTACCCTTTGTGTATATGACATTGCATGGCATTCATCGGGTCATACCTGAGATAGGCGTTGACTTTAAAACCAAAAGGCTCGCGCTTGTTGCCTTGATTCCAATTCATTGCCTGGGTGAACCTAGTGAGACAATTACATAGAGACTCCTTTCAACACGCACAAACTGCCCGCGCTCATCCTAGAAAACTGCATTGTGACAAATACTACCAAGGAAACCAAACGCGTAGATAGATACAGCTCCAGCCCACAGTCCCGTTCCCAGTCCCAAACTCCATCATGTCCATACCATCCTCGTCAATTACTTCGCCTCGGCCAGACCAACGGTGTTGGCGCCGGCATCATAGATGGAGTAGTACCTCCGGAGGAAGGCGTCGCCAAGAATGGCGAGCGGGCCCACGGGCTCCGGGAAGTCCATGCCCATAAAGGTGGAGATGCAGCTGCCGCTGACCTCGAGGATGTAGTCGTACGGGCTGAGGGTGAAGTCGTGGCCGGCCAGCTTGAAGGAGACGTCCTTGAGCGAGTCGCGCTTCTCGCACTCGATGGCGTACTGGCCGGCGTAGTTCTTCTTGGCGCCGATCTGGGCGTTGAGCATCTCGGCGAGCTGGCTGGGCAGGGCGATCAGCGAGGTGCCGGTGTCGAGGATGACGCCGGTGTTCTCGAGGTCGGCGGTCTCGTCGCCGTAGGAGATGGCGTCGAAGTCGACCTCCCAGTAGGCCTTGCGCCTCAGGGGGATGGTGGTGATCTTGCCCTTGTAACGATCGTGGTCGACACCGCCGAACACAACCTCGGACTCGCCCTCGGCATCGCCGAGGTAGAAGGCAAAGACGGGCGCGTCAATCAGCTTCTGCTCGAGCATCTTGTAGAAGGGCGGGACAATGCGGTTGACCGAGATGGTGTCGTAGCCGAGACCCAGAATGCCGTCGAAGCGGCCGAAAGCGAAGGCAAGGCCGGGCTCGCTGGTGGCCTCGGCGAAGTCCTGGCCCTTGATGGTGATGTCGCCAATGGTCATGGTGTCCTGGGAGACGTAGCCGCTCAGGCTGCCAGAGCCGTAGCGGATCTCGAAGGACGTCCCGTTCTTCTTGAAGGTGGACGAGGAGGACGAGTCGTACTTGGAGTGCAGGTAGCAGGCGATGGAGCCGCAGTCGACCGACGGAACCCAGAGGTTGGAGCTGCCGGTATCCAGGATCACCTTGAACTTCTGAGGGGGGCTTCCGATGGTGATCTCGGAGAAGTCTGGTGATGTCAGCCTGCATTCGCTGTGTTGTTTACGGCCTGAGGCACCTACACTGGGCGTTCATGAAGTTGGTGATGGGGACAGGGTGGTTGTCCTTGATCTCGGGGACCATGCCGTTGAAGACAGCGCTGGCATGGGACTGGCGCGGCCGGATGCCCATGTACTTCTGGCCAAGCTGCTCGAGCTGGCTGTTGATGGGGACGGCCTCCTACAGACACGATAACCATCAGTAGCTGGATGGCACCGACAGCGACAGCAACGGCAACAGCCATGGGCAACCTACAAGCTGCTCGGAGAGGGGAATCTTCTGCAGCTTCATCTTGTGAAGCGCTCCCTGGGCGGAGCTGATCGCCAGAGCGGCGGTCAACAGAGCACCCTTCATGCTGGGCGACTGTCTGGGGTTGTTGACGGAGGGCGGGAATTGGCGCGAGAGCGAAGGAGGGACAGACGACGGGATGCGATAATAGCGATGAAGGAATCCCCCGCCGATGATGGTAACGGCGATGGGCAACGGGGTTGATGGCGATGCCGGTGGATGGATGGAGTGACGGGCTGTTGTGTTGTTTATGAGGAGAGAGGCTGGGGGGCGGGCAGCGGCGGATGCGGAGATGGGCAGGTCAGGTGTGAGTGTTCCTGCGTTGGATTACGTAGTGGCTGGTCGCCGGGGTGCTGGGCTGGGCTGCCTGGCGAGCCCGGCTCGGCTGCATCATCACGCACTCGGCTTGGCAGCTCGTCTGTTTCCAGTTAGCCCCTGTCTGAGCAAGGCACGGCACCCGGGCACAGCGGCCCCGGCTTCAGGCACCATGCATGCCTCTCAACTCTCCGACTCTTCGACATGCGATCAGCAACGGTGGAATGTACGGAGTATAAATATCCTCTGTACTCTATATAGCTCTTGAGAAGTGATTGGCAAAGTTTGTCTATATCTCTTATCCCAGAGACAGCGACGTTGTGGCATGCGAGGGCGAGGCCGGCCAACGACGCTGCGCTCTCTGGAACATCCGAAGCCTCCAGGCACCGCTCGGCTGCTCTCGGATGACGTGCCCCGAGCACCCAGAGGTCGGACTGACACATTGGACCGTTGGCTTGGCCTTGGTGCCCGAGGAGCCATCGGCGGGTTCTTCTATGTTCTGAGTGCTTGTCGATGCTTGATTTGTAGCCTCATATCTAGCAAGCATACATGCCATTTCTATAAAGCCGGCCTTTGTTGCCGACAGTTGACGTGTACACGCGAGTCTTGCTGTCGCGCGAGAGCGTTGGGTTTGCTTGGCTGGCACTGAGAGATGGAGAGCATGCAGACGACGACGAAAAGCACGGGCCAACTTAGCCGCCAACCCCTGCTCCCATTACCCCACAACTCCAAGCTTCGGCGCAAGCTGAGCTGTGTGCAGACAACCCCGCCATGAAGTTTTGTCCAGCGCCCGCAGAGACACCCTAACCCGATTCGACGTCATCCCGCCCGCCATCGGTCTGGCCGCCGGGTCTTCTTGTACAAGCTATCCTCTCGCTGCATCATGTGAATGACTTGTCCGAGATGGCCAGCAAAAGCAAGGAAGTAGCGTCGAGGTACAGTGATTTACTTCCAGTCCTCCACCCACCCCATGAGAAGGAAAAGGGGGCACTCCTGGCGTTGTTCTCGGGCGCAAATCTAGTTGGAGCTCTGCTGACCCGCGCCTCGACCGACTCAGCGACGCTACACCGTCCAACCCCCGCGGCATTCCCTATGCGCCGTTCGTCGACAAGGTCGAAGACTATGTCACGACACGGGCCGATGTCGAGCCCACGCTGCGGCGGTTCCAGGAGATGATCGCGTTAGTTCCGCCGTAATCGAACCAGCAACGGACGGGACCCGGCTGATGCTTGGGTGGTGGTGGGAACCTAGGAAATACCAGTTCATGGAGCAAAACCTGCAGAGGAGAGTGGTCGGGTTGAAGGACAAGCTGCCTGATATCAAGAAGACGCTGGACACGGTGCGGTTCTTGAAGTTGAGGACGGTATGGCGCCGACGAACTTTTCTGGCCGTGGACGAGGCTAACGTGGGTCTATGTGGCAGGCCGAGTCGGATCCGATCGAGACGACGTTTGAGCTGAACGACACACTATACGCAAAGGCCGAGGTACCGCCGACCGACGAGGTATACCTGTGGCTTGGGGTAGGACTTCTCCTGGATTAAAGGGTTTTGGGATCTCAAGGGCTAATCTGAGAAGGCCAACGTCATGCTGTCATATCCGATCGACGAGGCCGAAACGCTCCTGGACTCGAAGCTGAAGGCGGCGAAACTCAGCCTGTCAAACTGCGAAGAGGATTTGGACTTTCTGAGGGAACAAATCACGGTAAGGCGGACCCGTCTTCGGTCTCAGCGTGGAAGCCCTGCTAACCACACCGAGTACGGATAGACGATGGAAGTGGCGGTCGCGCGAGTCTACAACTGGGATGTGGTGCAGAAGCGCAAAGAGAAGGAGGAAGAGGAGAAGAGCAAGGGAAAGGGCGCGGCTGGTGCCTCAGAGAGCTGAGTCCTGAACCCAGGGCGCAATTGCTCCCACGCCGGTCCTGGATATCATTCAAGTGGCTTCACCATCAAGGCCTCTTTATTCGACGCCTCTTTGCCCTGTTGGAACAAACCGTCCAGAGCCGCGAGTTCATGGTGTGTGAGGTCTGAAAGTTGATCTTGGATGGAATCTCTGCGTGACGAGAGAGATTCCTGTCATCATGCCCAGGTGCCCACCAAGGGATCAGGCATCTGGCAGACGGCAAGCCAGTCTTTGAGGGACTGCACCACCTATGTATGCGGCCTCATAAAAAGCAGGCTCACACCGCATTGCACAATTGAAGAAACATGTGGTCCCGGCTACACTCGGTGTTTTCAGATGACTTGTTGGATCCAATCCGGGAGTCTGTGGGTGGCAGAGGCCTGGCTGTGCCCCGGCCTCAAGGAAGACCCAGGAATAACCAGTGTCATCCAACGGTCAGCCCAAGAGCGGGGCGTAGGTGTTCAACGACACTCGTATTAACGCCTGCGTTGAATGCCAGTCCTTTTCCATGCGGCGCTCTGACCTGCGGTCTGCTGGCCAACAGCCACTGTTTTCAGGGGGTCTGAGAAGTGAGAGCTCCCGTCCTGGTCCAGATCAGGTGGGGAGCCCGAGGACCCGCCGGGTGCGGGGCTGATATGGCGCTGTGGCTGTTGGGCTCTGCGTTAACGAACGTTAGTGCCGTGCTGTGGATCACTGATTGACCGCTTGCGCGCATTTGACCTCCACTGCAGCGGCCTGCCTCCCGGGCACACCCCAAAATTGAACAGCGCGGGGCCCCTGTGTGTCGTCCAGGCCCGCCAAACCCACCGCTTAACACCGACCGCCTCCCCAACACCGAAGCCACTCATCCTTGTTTTCGACTTTTCCGTTGCCACGAGCCACAGGCCTCCTTGTTCCGTCTGTCTCCACAGGATTCGCGTCTTGCCCGTCCTCGACACCGTCCAGTACCACTTTTTCCTCTTTTCTTGGCAACTCCCTCCGCAGGCGGCATCCAAATAGCGGGGAAACCAAGATCCAGAAAACAGACTGCAACTTCACCTCCTCGAGCCGTCCCCCCCAGCCCGACGAATAACCAGACACGATGGCCGCCGAGCCCCAGCCCGCGCCCTTGGAGCTCGATCCCAAGTACGATGACTACGACTTCCCGACCACGGCGCCCGTCGCCCAGAACGGGCACCCCGGCTTCCTGACGCCCATCCAGCAGGCCCAGGTGTACCAGCTGCGGCAGCTGCTCGAGTCCGAGGGCTTCACCAAGCGCCTCGACACCCTCACACTGGTACGGGCCACGCTCTGCAAGACCCGGGGTTGAGATGGATGGCTGCTGACACGCGGGGCAGCTGCGGTTCCTGCGCGCACGCAAGTTCGATGTCCAGCTCTCCAAGCAGATGTGAGCACACCGGGGACGGCATCCACACTCGCGTCGTCATGACGGCTGACCGCCTCTAGGTTCGTCGACTGCGAGAAGTGGCGGGAGGAGATCAAGCTCGACGACACGGTGCCGACTTGGGAGTACCCCGAGAAGGCCGACATGTTCAAGTACTACCCTCAGTACTACCACAAGACCGACAAGGTACGCCTCGCCCCTTTTGTTTGGTGTCAAGCCGACCGTGATGCTTACTTTCGTCTTCCGTCTAGGACGGCCGCCCCGTGTACATCGAGCAGCTCGGCGGGATTGACCTGACGGCCATGTACAAGATCACGACGGCGGAGCGCATGCTGACGAACCTGGCGGTCGAGTACGAGCGGCTGGCGGACCCGCGGCTGCCGGCGTGCAGCCGCAAGGCGAACACGCTGCTCGAGACGTGCTGCACCATCATGGACCTCAAGGGCGTGGGCCTGACCAAGGCGCCGCAGGTCTACAGCTACATCAAGCAGGCCAGCGGGCTCAGCCAGAACTACTACCCGGAGCGCCTCGGCAAGCTGTACCTGATCAACGCGCCGTGGGGCTTCAGCACCGTGTGGAGCGTCGTCAAGGGCTGGCTGGACCCCGTCACGGTGCAGAAGATCTTTGTGCTCGGCGGCGGCTACCAGAAGGACCTGCTCGCCCAGGTGCCCGCCGAGAACCTGCCCAAGGGGTTCGGCGGCTCGTGCGAGTGCGCCGGCGGCTGCCCGCTCAGCGACATGGGCCCGTGGCGCGAGGCCGAGTGGGCCCAGCCCGCCAAGTGGGAGAAGAAGGAGGACGACGCCATCAAGCCCGCGCCCTCGGAGATCAAGGAGGTTGCCGAGGTCGAGGTCGCCGCGCCCGTCGCTGTCGAGGCCACCGCCGGTGCTCCTGCCCCGGCCGCCGCGTAGGGGGGCCAAACGCAGAGGTTGTGTGCGCTAAGCGAGGTGTGTTGGGTACAAACGGCTGGAGGAGGGGAAGCCACCGATCGGTCTTTTGTAGAGATGCGTGGTGGGAACGAATCCGGGTGCCAGTTAGACTCCATTATGTCGTCGCCGTAATATCTTGATCACTTGCATGGATAACACAATAGACTCCTTGCATGCTATCCGGGAACTCCAAAAATCCCACATAATAACCCACCCACCCATCCATCCATCCATCCATCCAGTATACGCCCCTCTCCACCCCAAACGCCATCCCTCCCCCCAAAAAGCAACCCAACCCAACCCCATTCACCCCCCCTTCGCACCCTTAACATACCCCTCCGCAACCCTCGCCCTCTCCATCTTCGCAACCGCAGCAGGCATATCCCTCTTCAGCCTCCCCAACCCCCCCAC
>FTCU01001365.1_pt1 | contig 11022 bp, 14 predicted proteins | sample 1639521 | NCBI WGS metagenome assembly FTCU01 (sample SAMEA3914864, study PRJEB12502) | metagenome | biome: forest; material: soil | place: USA | collected 2012-03-12 | depth 0.3 m
CACAACCGAGTTCTTTGCAAAGGCGTCAGCCAAGATCTTCTTCAAGAAATTTGCGCCGTTCCGGTTTTGCGTTGATGTTTCTTCATTGAACCAGATTCGGATATTACGTACCACAAGATCCCGAGCAGCACGACGCAGCCTGGAGACCCGCCACACTTTTCAGCAGCTCAACCCCTTCTCCTTCCTCAAGCTTTGACGGAAGCGCGATCTGTTCGGCCAGTGGGTAGGAGTCCTGGTGCTGACTCGTGATCAAAACGTGGCCGATGCCAGTCTTGGGCAACAGGCGGTCTATGTCAAACGCCATCGGGTCATCGTAGCCGTCGAGGATTAGCAGCCAAGGCATTCTCTTGGGCAGCCAAGCCATGAGGCGCTCGACACTTTGCTCCTTTTTTGTGGCCTCCTTGACAAGACTGTCCATGTCGACAAAGCCGTCGCGAACGCGAAGCTCCAAAGCAAGGCGCTGGCACAGCTCGGGTTGCTGAAGCCATGACTTTCCCCATCGGTTTTTGAACTCCTCGATGATGCAACCCAGGGTTTGGCTGGCACTGATGGCCAGCTCATCGGCGTTGCGTGCATTGAGCCAGAAGACCACATAGTACTGTTCCTGGTGGGTGTACGCGTACTCCAGCGCTACGGCTGTCTTCCCTGCCCCGGAGATCCCCGAGATGGTGATTTTTTTTCGACCCGAGTGATGTGGCTGTGATTTCGAGAGGCTGGAGGGAGGTGGGGGCCAGAGAAAAGAGTGAATACGCTGGAGTGTGTCCTGTCTCCCGGTGAAACAGGGGGGCTGCTCCCGTCCAACGTCCATTAGCCAAGGATAACGGTCATCATGGGCATTATCAAGTCCTATTTAGCCCATGCAATTAGTTTGAGGTCTTCACCTGGACCCACCAAGCATCGGTGTACCAGACCTACCGATGTTGCCAGCTGCTCAGTTTGGCGGAATCAGCTCTGCTCAAAGGGCATCCAGGCAGGAGGTATCGTTGTTGCTTTGCGCACTTACTGATGTTATTCTGAACAGCAATGCTCTGGATAACCGCATGGCCCTCTGCTCGAGCAGTCCCAATGACGGCGTTGAATCCCGGCGCAGCTTGTTGCTTGCCCGCGGGTTGTCCGTTGGGGCTCGAGCCCTGCGCGACATCTCGGTTGGCCATATTCAGACAACGACAGGGGGAGTCTAGCAGCTTCGGGACTGCTGATAGGTTGATGCGGCAATTTGCGCACCGAGCTCTGTCTCGCCAGAATGCACAAGCCGTGTCTTTCTTGTTTCCTCACAGTGAAAACCGCTGAGGTGTACTGCACTGCGTTCAGCCTCTTGACGTGGAGGGGTGACCCCATGCAGCTTAGCGTCTGCGTCAACGGAGACGACACAGGTGCACGTACCGGTACTTTGGCGACCACCTATCTTGCAGGGGATCCTCTGGCGTGCGGGGAAAGAAGGGGGGGGAGCTCTCAGCCCGTTCATGCAGCAAGCCGTCCCGAGTTTAGTTCGTACAACCGCTTTCCTCAGCAGCTGCTCGGTTCTGGAGCTGAGCTGAATCTCACCTGGAGCCAACCAATGATATCGACGCACGTGGACCACAATCAGATGTGAGGGCTGCTTCCCTCTGGTTCATCCGCAAACTCGGGAGAGAATGGTGCCCAACAGGACGGGTTTGCCAGAGCCAGGGCTGCGTGCCAAGGCCCAGTTGTGGCCCAGTCGGAGATCTTGAGGACCAAGCTCCTCGAAGTACGTAGGGACTCCGGAGGCACCCAATAATACCTGCCTCACCTTCCCGGGGTCCAACCACCTCTGTCCGCGACGACATCACATCGCATCGTTCACCAACGCAACATCTAGCACAAGCACACCACAAGGCATCCACTCCGAATCCGCCCCCCATGGCCGAAATCCTCGGCACGGTCGCCAGTGCGCTCAGCGTAGCGGCCTTCTTCAACAACTGCGTCGACTGCTTCGAGTACATCCAACTGGCGCGGCACTTTGGGCGGGACTACCGGGTGTGCCAGCTGCGACTGGACGTGGCGCGCACGCGGCTGGGGCGCTGGGGCGAGGCGGTGCGCATCAACGAGGACGCGCGGTTTGCGGTGTCTCCCGAGGGCGAAAAGAACAAGGACAAGGACGTGCAGCTCGCGCGGGCAATCCTCGAGGAGATCGTGCTGCTGCTCGAGACGGCGGCCAAGGCGTCCAAGCGGTATGAGCTGCGCGCTGAGGGGGAGCAGTTGGCGCGGTTTGATGGGAAGAAGGACCTGGATGGGGTGCATCGCAAGTTGCATGAGAGGTTGAGGGGTTTGACGAGGAAGAGGTTGAAGGGCGGGAGTGGTGGTGTGGGGTTGGCGGCGAAGACGGCCTGGGCGTTGTATGATGGGAAGCAGTTTGAGAAGCTGGTCGAGCAGGTGCTGGGGCTGGTGGATGAGCTGGAGAAGACGTTTCCTGCGACTGATGGGGAGCTTCGGAAAATCGCCGGTACAGAGGTTGTGGAGCTGGGCGGCGGAGAGGGAGGTGCGGATGAGGAGGAGAGCTTGGAGGCTCTGAGAGAGGCCGCGAGCGAGACGGACGAGGTGTTGGTTGAGGCGGTGGCGCAGAGGCTTGATCAGCTTGGTGACAACGGCACAGGAAACAGGAACTACGCCAAGGAGGTCAATGTTGGGGAGATGGCGCAGGTCCAGGTTGGAAATGACTATGGCGAGTCCGTCTTACTGGCCACCGGCGGCGCGCTCCTTGGATCGACAACCAACGTCGTGGATGTGGTTGTTGCCAAGGGGTCGTCGAGGGTCCAAGTCGGGAGCAGGTTTGGTGTCAAGTTTTGACGCTGTGTGAAGTATTTACAGGATCAGACAAGTGATGAGATCCACTGCTCGTGACTGGCTCCAAGGCGGCGAGCAAAGCCGAGTTTACGGCTGGAGATGAGCAATCATTTCTCTCTAAGTTACACACACGTAATGAACAAACGCCAGAACTCCAGTTACCAACCCCGTTTCTAACATTTCTATCGCTACACCTAACTGTGCGCTCCCCGAAGCTTCACTTCACTTACGCAGCCGGTGCGGTCCCGGCGCCAGCAGCAGCAGCCACAGCCGCAGCGGCCGAGCCCAGCGCCGAGATCATCAAGATGTTGGGCTGGCCGGGGGTGTTTTGAGGGAAGCGCGAGTTGAAGCCAATGACGTCCCTGGCCTTGACAAAGGTGGCGGGGGTGACAGCAAGGCGAGCGGTCGAGACGTGCCAGTTGACGCCCTCGCTGCAGGGCGGGGTGGTGAGCGAGCCCGAGTAGATCTGGAAGGCGTTGGCCTTGAGCACGTTGACAACCTCAGACATGACCAGCGGCGGGGTCTTGACCTTGGTGCCCGGGGTGGCGATCTGGCCGACGGTGCTAAAGATGGTCTCGAGGAGGGTTGTGGGCGCGGTGGCGGCAGGGGCGGCCTCTTGACGGCCGACGATGCGAGAGCGCTTGGCGGCCGGGGCAGCAACCGCGGCGCCCTCGGCAATGCCGATGTAGACGCCAACGACGGCGATTTCTTGGGCGGCGGACTGAAAGACCATGTGCATCTCCACTGTGTGGGGTGTTAGCAGTGGGCCGTTGGCGGTGCGGGGAGTTGTGGCAGGGGGTGGTAACATACTGGCTTGGCTGGTACCGTTATCGAGGTGCTCGCTGGGGAGGTGGAAGTGGAACTGCTGCAGCTCGAATGTCTTGTCGGCCACCTTCAAGATCCCGCCCTGGGTGATGACCTCGACGGTGGTGCCCAAGTTCTCAAAGTCGGCACCCTCGGGCATGTCGTTGACCGTCAACTCGATGTTGGCTCCCTCGAGGATGGTGAAGACGCCCTCCACCATGTCGATGGGCGACTGGCGGGTGCCGGTTGCGCACGCCATGTTGGCCGGGGACGCAAGTGCTGCCCAGTTGAGAGGACCCTGGTCCTCGTGTCAGTTGGGGTCGTCTCGCACCAGGGCGAGGGGAGAATATCACGTACGATGGTCCCGGTGTATCCGAAGGTCCCAACCTTAACCTCGCCGCCCTCCTCAGCGCGGGGTTGCAGGAAAGTTCCGTGGGCGCATGATGCAAGAGCGTGCGTCGCCGACGCCGCCAGGAGCAGAGCTCGGAGTGTGAAAGCCATATCGAGAGGGAGGAGGACAGAAATGACCGTACGCCGGGAAAGGTATCTAAAAAGAAGATATGATGATGAAACAACCACTCAAGAGAAAATACACAAGAGAAGCGAAAGAGGTACCAGACCTTCAACCGAGCCCAAGAATAACACGAGAGAAGGAAATTGTACGACTGACGATTCCATTACTCAACGAGCCGGCGGAAGAAGGGTGATCTTTGTATGCTTCCAGGTCGGCGGGCTGGTCGTACTGACGGCCTCTTGGCCGACCCCGTGTTTGGGTCCGGGAACGGCATGCTCGGGCCCCTGGCAACCTCACTCTCGCACTCCCCTCATGACGCGGCCAGGATGGGCGTCTCAGCTGCCGCCGAGGTCCAGAACGGAGGCGACGGTCTCGCCGACAATCGCCAAGCGACAAGTCAGTCTTGGGACTCGTCATCCTCAGCCCATTTCTCTGCCTCAATCTGCATCAGTCCCGGCGGCCAAGGGCAGCCAAGCAAAAGGGGTTGGGCCGCCGTGGAAGAAGTGCGACAGCCAAGGACGCTGCCAAGGACGGCGCGTCGCTGCAAATTGCGGCTTGGCCAGCTTGGCCAGCTTGGCAGCCCGGGCAAAGTTCTGGAGACGGGCCCAGAACAGGGCTGGCCAAGGGATGAGGCTCTCGCTCGTGAGGCATCCTCCGCAAGCTCTGGGCATGCAGAACGATGAGGTGCGGATGTGAGACTGTCGCACGGAAGTGAGAGTCCATGGAGATCTATTTATTAGTTCGTCTGAAAGAATTAAGCTTAGCTTTGCTCCTGGAAACCATAACGTAAGTGAGAAAACAAAGCCCGGCACTCTTGGGGTCAGTTCGCCAAGAACGACAGGGACTTGGGGGCTTTTACTCCGGAAGTTTCGAAGCGCTGGGCAGGGCGCTGAGGGGAGCCAATCCCAGGAATGTGAGTCAAGCGGATGGCGCCTCAGATCGCCCTGCGCAAGGGGCCGCCTGCGACGCTGCGCTGCCCGCGCGCGCCTGGTTTGGCATGGTGGTGAAACAACTGCCGGATTGGTATGCAATGATGCCTGCGAGCCCCGAGAGCCCTGGGCATCCTATTCGGGCGGGCATTGGAGACTGCACAGCCATCCTGGGCAGTCGGGGATGCTCGACGCTGTTCGTCCCAAGTTTTTTCTCGGGCAATGCGACCAGTCAACATTATCGCGCGAACCCGAGCGAGTTGCGAGACGAGCTCTTTCACCCGATTGCAAAGTGGAGTGCAAGGATTGATCTCCCGGCTTCGCGACTGCCTGCGGGAGTCCCCAAACAGGCCGGACTGGCGTCTGGCCAGCAGCGAGGCCTGGCCGCCAAAAAGCGAGAACGATGCGAAAGCGAGGAAGGAAGGAAGGGCAGCTGGACGCGCGGGAAAGAAGAAGCGAGTGGGGCCAGGCGCCCGCCAGATAGCTTCATCCAATAAGAAGCGGCAGTCACCCAAGTTGAGCTCGCGGCAGGCAAGTCCAGCCAGGCCCGCCGTTTCATCTGAACACCAAACCCCAAAACACGCCGCCCTGCCATCAACCAACCGCACCCTCGCACACACTGGATGCAAGCCCAGATGTGCTTCCCGGTCGGCGCGGCTTTGGTTTCAACTCGCGCAGCTAGCGTCGCGTCAGCTGTTTCCGGACTTCCCACCATCTTTTTTTTCTTCTCTTTTTTGAGTGGACCTGAGACGCGAGCTGAGAATGAAGACGAAAACTGAGAACCGACAGGTGACGTCTCTGGCATCATTTGGCTGACGGCCGGCCTCTCCGGGATGATTTGGCCAGCAAAACGACCTGTTCCCCGTGAGCACTTGCCCCTTTTGGTTGTAGTCTGGCGTCGCACAAGGCGAGCCAAGCAGGCCCAACGTGATCCGCGCGACGGCTCTCTGACGACATTGCCCTCATCGACAATTGACGTGAGGGTGGAGCTGGCTAAAAATAAGGCACAAGTTCATGCCGCTTGTCACAGACCACACAGCGATTATGAGAGCCCTGCGCGCTGTCCTAGATTCTGCTTCTCCCGCGCCGCCACTCCAGGCGAAAATCACCAGAGATGACATGGGCGAATTTCCCTCGCAATCCTTAGTGGTGGAGGGGCGAGTACGGGATTGGGGACGGCTCCCTCACAAGGAGTGAGAGACAACGGCGATGGCATTAACAACCTGAGAGTGATATCTTGGTCCAAATCACAGAACGGCCAACCCAGCAAAGACCTGCCGATAGCAATGTCCATGGCTGATTCAGGGATGCTTTGTCAATTGTCCGCTCCGCGCGTCCCATTGGTTGGAACCCCTCACATCACACATGACCAAAGCCCCAACAACCAACAACCTACGGTCCATCATGACTTGGTTGTCTCAATCCCCCATTTCCCTTGAAAGTTTTTCTAACCCTTCCGCCGAATTTCCCACACCGACATGGACGCCAACGTGTCTGTCCTCAATGCAACTCACACCGGGGCCTTCACCGAGGCGCTTTCAAGGGTCCTCTCCACCGAGGTCGCCGAATTCACGTACGCGCAAATTATTGACGGCCTCCCGACAGAGAAATCCTTTGCCGAGTTTGATTGGCACAGAGAGGGACATCCTGTCTTCGAGCTGGAGCACACCTCGCTTTGTCCGGGAGTGCTCGAGAGGATCCGAGAGTTTCGGCACGTTTTCGATCCCCTGGCTCTGACATTTCCGCTTGCCGTAAAGTTCCTGCATTTTCTTTTCATTGATTCTTGCCAGCGGGCTTCCGAACTAACCCGCGTTGTATTGCAGCTTCTTTCCGAATTCCAGAAGACGCACCCAGGCACTCAGCGGTTCGAACTGAGATTGATCGAGCTCTTGGCCGTCGCCTGCCACCAAATCGCAGTCTTCTTGTACAATCTCGATGACGGTGTCCACAAACATTGCGTTTATGAGACTTGGCGAAATCTTCCCCGGGAGCCCCCACGGGGGGAACAACCAGTCGAGTTCATTCCACCCACTGTCTTTTACCACGGCATGTATTTTGCCTCCGAGCAATATCCCAACGGGGTAGCTGACATCGTCGGCTACTGGGCTGAGGCAAAGATATTTGGCGGCGTGGTGTTGTTTGACCGCGGGGAGTCTGGCACGGAGGTGAGTAAAGCGATGGCAGCCGCCGAAGCGGAACTTGCTTGGAGAGGGGAGGGTGGCTCGGCGCTTACCGGTCCTTGATAGTGTCGAGACCTCTTTCTACATCCTGGCTGTTTCAAGATTGCTTGCACCATCTTTCCGCCTACCTTGGAACAGTATGCGAGCCTGATCGACTTTCTTCTCGGCCCAAAACCAGCGCCTGCATCAGAAAGCCTGAACTGCCCTCTCCCGATCAAGGTATCAAGCAAGAATCGTTGGCGGTTCGATCCATGGGACGCGATGCAATTCAACATTTTCCGTGACCGACACGAGCGTGAGTTCTCCAGCGGCTCCAAACCAGGGGGCTGTGTGAGGTTTGGGGGTGACAGGCCTGAGTACAGGGATGAGAACGTCGTGCTTCGACTCCAAGAGCAGGCGCGCAATGGCAAGCCGGACCGCACTGCCATGCTGGAGGTATTGGACAGGCTGAAACGGATCACCCCGTCTTCTCCGCTTTGGAAAGACTAGTGTGCTCTGCAGGATCCCAAGACCTGTGAAGATTGGACAGCCAGTCTTCTTGGCGAGAAACCACCACCTGACATGGGCGGACGCGGCCTGCCATAATTAGCGTACCTCGGAGGGAAGATGCGTGGGATTTTGTTGTGGTTCGAGTTCAGCACACGTCAGACTTGGATTCGAGAGTCTGGGTCACCGCTCTCCGTCAAGACAAGACAAGACGGTCACAGAATCTCAATTTTTCTTCTTGGTCAATGGCTGCGCCCGGATGTCGCTGCGCCAATGAGATGTAACTAAAAGACCAATGTGCCGTCAAAGAGATGGCCCGCGAGATGACTGATCACATCTTGCCTCCCACATTACATTACAGAGCCTTCTCCTCAACCGGGCTGACGTTTTGAGCGGTAGCACCGCCGTTACCCTTGATATCAGCGCTAGCCTTGCCGCTCTCGGAGCTGTCGTCTTCCGCAGCGGCACCGATGGCACCCCGACGTCTCCTACAACACAAACAGATTAACATTCGATAACCATGGCTAGATAATTTTGTAAGCACTCACTTGATGGTGTCTCGGTCCTGAAGGAGCTTGATGACCACAATGAGGATGAGACTGACGCCGCCCATCGACGTGGCCGTGATGAAGCCCTTGTGATACTCGGGCGCCTCAACCTGCTGCCAGACAATGAGCGGCAGCCACGCGGCCATGACACCGACCATGGTGTTCATGGTGGCGAGCACAATAGCGCGTTCCTCCGTGTCGTCGGTGCAGATTTCGTTGGCCCATCTGGAAGAGTCAGGATACAGCCAACTCAGGGGGTGGCAAACTGGGAGGGGCAACTCACGTAAACACGATACCAGACAAGCCCACATGTGCGCCCGCCAGGTAGTAACAGGCCCATCGCCAACCTTCGGGGATGTACCAGACTGCGAGGGAACCGAGCGTGATGATGTTCAGTGTGGCACCGAACAGGAGGATGGGGTAGCGACGCCCTTTGAGCACCGTGTCCGAGATCCACGCATACACAACGGCCGCAAATGCCTGCATGGCAAACACGCCGCTCGGGTACAGATTGATCTGCTGGACCGTGTACTTGGGGTTGGTGTGGTACTTGAGGTACTGCGGAAAGATGGGCGTGCCGCCGGTGCCGCTGATGAAGCTGTTACAAAAATGTCAGTGCTGTGGGCAGTCAAAGCGCTGTCAGTGGGGATTCAAGATGCATACATGTAGTAGAAGCTCAAAAGCCAGATATGCCAGGAGGTGAACACCTTCTTGAACTTGGCGAGTGTGAGGGGAGCGCGCTGCCGGCGCTCCTCGAGAGCCATGCGGCGCTTGGCCAGTTCGATTTCCTGCAGATGAGGATTGTCAGATGAGCTTTGTAGAAAAACACAGCACTTCAATCCGAAGCGCAAAGAAACCGGTGAGCTTCATACCTCCTCCGAGAAAAACCGTCTGCTCTTGGCCGTGTCCGGCAGGTCGGGCAGAAACAGGAAGCTAGCAACCATGACGGGAAACGAAATCACGCCGTCCATGACGAAGAGCCTGCAGGCATAAAAGCGTGAGCCCATGAAACCAGTATGCCTCTCTGCAGATCTTTCAGGTTGGAAGGTCAGACAAGCACTTACCACTTCCATCCCGGCAAGCCACCGCGACCATCTAGGCCCGTGACACCGGCCATCAGAAACCCGGAGAAGAGCATGGCGATGGAGCCGCTGGCGTTGAGGATGCAGGCGCGCTTGGCCATCTCGTCCTTGCGGTACCACGACCCAATCATGTACTGAAGACCGGGATAGAAGCCAGCCTCAGCGAGTCCTGGGAAAAGTCAGTCACGGGCCGTTGATCCAGTTGAGATCGGCAGGCAGACAAACCAATCAGGAAGCGCAGAGCGTAAAGCCCGCTGGTGTTCTTCACACCCGCCGTCGCGAAGGTCAAGAGCGTCCAGACAACCTGTTGTCCGATGCGTCAGTTTGCCGAAACTTGTGTGACTGCCCCATGTAAACATCTCGATATGCGTACCTGCAGCGAGGGGATGTAAATGGATGGGCGGACCCGCGTCAACAGAATGTTGCTCGGAATCTCGCCGACGATGTAGCCGACCGTGAAGGCTGTCGTGGCGTAGTTCAGCTCGTTGCCATACATGCCGAGGTCCTCCTTCCTTTTAGACTGTCAGCCTCCAAGTCTCATTGGATTCCCAGAGGGCCGGGGTTGCGCGGACTTACATTCCAGACACAAAGGCGTTGGTGAGGTTCGCCTGGTTCAGGTACTTGGTGAAGAAACCTTTTCACCGAAAAATCAGCCAAGTATCCGATTGGCTAGAGTGCCCTTCCATGGGCTAAACTTACCAAGGCAGCCAAGCGTCAGCAGCGTCAGGTCCAGCTTGAGCAGGAAGCGCCGCTCCTTGGGTGATTTGTCCAGGGTGTCCCAAACAAAGCGCTTCCAAGTGTTTTCCTGGGACCCAATATCCCCATTTGAGGATTCCGAGTCTCGAGTCATGTTGCGTAGGCGTTGTCAAAGCTCGCTCAGTTCCGAGTTTCACGAAAAAGGGGCCAGGGGCGAATACCAAGAGGGAGTTGGAACAGATGTCAAAACAATGAGAAAGTCAGAGACAGTGAATCGTTATATCGTCCTTCTCTCGATGGCAACGCTCTCTGATCGCGATGCAACGCGAAAATGACGAAGTGGTTGTTGGTGATGCTGGTGCCAGACGACTGGATTTGGGGCGCTACCCGATTTGGAAATTCCAGTCCGTGGCCGGCGACAGGATTCGTCCCGCTCGACCTATTGGCTGCCCTCATCCCCTTTTGAGGTTGTCCGACCCCGACTTATCAATACTTGCGCCATTGCTGGCTGGCACCACATCATCTGTCCCTGGCCCAAGGCTCTCTCACGTGTGTGTTGCTTCCGTCAGCATCACTTTCACCTTGTCGGCCTCGGCATCCTCGGGGCTATCCGTCTTGCTCACCCTGGACTTCTGGTCTCCCACTTTTTTTTACTTCTCCTCTTTCCATCACTGTCGTCGTCAAGACATCCTTAGCAAAGAAAAAAAGAAAAACTCTCAAAATGCCCTCGGCCATCTCTCCACAACTGCGCATCGCCGTCATCGGCACGGGTCCTGGTGGCCTGTCGTCAGCCATCGCCTTGTCCGAACTGCCCAACGTCGACCTCCGCGTCTACGAAAAGGCCGGCGAACTGAAGAATCTTGGCGCCGGAATCAGCGTCAACCTCAACGGCTGGAAAGTCTTGGAGCTGCTTGGCATCCGGCACCGTGTCAACGGCGCGTCCACCAACCCGACGGTTCAGAGGTGAGTGAGCCCCCC
>FTCU01000578.1_pt1 | contig 11019 bp, 17 predicted proteins | sample 1639521 | NCBI WGS metagenome assembly FTCU01 (sample SAMEA3914864, study PRJEB12502) | metagenome | biome: forest; material: soil | place: USA | collected 2012-03-12 | depth 0.3 m
CCTCCAGATCGCCAGTCCCCGCCGCCCAATAACTCGAGAAAGGGTATTCCAAACGCCGTCCTCCGCAAAGTCTAAATCATCGAGATTCAAGTGCTGCTGATAACGCCAAACCTCGCGGAACCTCAACCCCTCCAGCCCCTTGTTTTGGAGATACGGGTCCAGCCACGTCGCCGACAGCGGCGCCACCAAATATGTGCCGTTCTTCTCCTTCAAAAACTCCATGCTCCTCCTGTCCGCCGGGGTGTCGCACGTAGCAAGCTTCTCCAGCTCCGCAAGCAGCGTCTCGCCCCGCATCCCCATCACGTCCTGCGTGCGCAGGACCTCATTTTTCCCGTTCAGCAGCCAGATTGGTGGCATGTACGTTTTCCACCAAACCGCTTGCGTGGCATCCGGCTGCTTGCTCATAAACACCTGGGCAGGGATGATCCCCCCTTGGTGGTAGACCCCCATCAACGCCCCAAAGATCACGTTGAAGATGATCCATGCCGCAGCCCAAACACGCAGTATCTTGTCGTTCCTCGGGAGACGGATGGATGAGAGGAAGAGGGGGACGGTGGGAAGCAGGAACCGCGCCTCCTGGTGCTGCGAAATTGAGAGGACCACGATTCCCGAAATTGCCGAGTAGAGCCGCAGAGATCGCTTGGGTCGCGTAAAGATGAGGAGCGTCGCAGGCCCCAGAAGCTGCGGCAAGTTCACCAGCAGGTGCTGGTACCACGGATGTAGCCCGTGTTTCGCCAAGTTTGTCGGCGAGAGATTGTAGGCGAGGTTGTTCAAGGGCGTCAGAACGGGGTTCCGGATGAGGTCGGACCAAGAGATCGGCTGAGGGCTGTAGAAGGCCGTGTCGAGCGTGATCGCGAGCGCCGTGGTACAGAGTCCGGCCGTCAAGATCGCAACGAGAGATAAGGGGCTGGGATCCATCCGTTAGCTGCGGTGCCACCATCAAGCAAAGACAAAGCTGTCGTACTTTTTCCAGTAGTAGGGCAAGAGCCGAATCCCCGGTATCAACAAAAAGGCGGGGAATGTAATCCTGTTGAAAACGCCAAAAACTGCCACGATGCCGAGAACAGTCGAGGCCAGAACCGAACCCCGCTGCTGCGTCGCGTCAGTCAGAACTTTCCCGTACGTACCGCGCCATGGTTCAGTGCACTCACCGGACTTCCCACGATGCGCTCAATCAGCACCAGGCTCCAGGCGACAACCAGCGTCTCTATCGAATTCGAAAAGGTGTGTGTTTGAAATGTCCAGGTCACGTACGAGGACGCGACCAAAAGCACGGCGATGCGCCGGTGTCGTTGCGACGGGATGAGTTCGTGGATCGCCCAATCCTCCAGCACAAATCCCACGATAAACATGAGCACGCGCAGAGTCCAGAAGACGGCGATGGGTGGTATGTCGCCGTCATGTCCGTTTCCTATCCATAGCCACCGCAGCAGGAGCATCGGCAGCCCGTAAACGGGCCATAGTGGGAATACGCTTCGTATCGGGCTGTCGCTCGTAAATTCCCAAGTGTGCCGGACTGGGTAGCTGAAGATTTCCCCTGCAGAACCGCACCGTCAGCACCGTGGCCGCGAGAGATATGAAGGGGCGACCGTTGCGCGACGCCGGGCACGCCAAGGGTTGTCCGACACTCGAGGACAGGTCCGGGACACATACCAGCGATAACCTCAGGGCCCTGGAAGTTCTCGTCGGGGTGCAGGTAGCTCGGCGACAGCGCAAACCACAGCCGGACCAGAACCAGAAAGAGGTACGTTCTCCGCCACATGTTATTTCACCAACTTGCGCGCCAGCAAAGAGACTCTGCCGCCGCAAACCCGAGGCATCCGATGTAGTGTTGGACAGTGCGCAGCTCAGTCGCTTGCCCGCCTGGTGGCATCCCCAGGAACAGCGAGTGTGACGAAAAGGCCAGACCGTCGAGGACGTCGAGGAGGGAGGGTCATTATCGGAAGACCACGGTGTTGTAGGAAAAAGCAAGAATGGAACGAGCTGGCAAAAAAAAAAAAATGGTCCGGCGCAAATCTTGGGAGAGCTGGGAGGGCCGGCGAGAGCCAGTGGACGACGTGGTGGTTCCACGGTACGAGACTGGCTTATCCGTTTGCGACAGGGGCTGGGGCCTGACAGAGAGCTTGCATTGGTGTGGTGTGGTGCCTCCACGTCGCGTCTCCAGAAATGGGACGAGATGAGCCATCCCCGGCTTATATAATGTTGGCACTAAATGAACTGCTACCGGCTCTTGTAGTCATGCGGCCGGATTGTCAACGAATCCGTCTCACACGGGCTCTCAGCAACGGAATCGACTGGAATGTCATCACCTGCTGTGTCTCCCTGGATGGACATTTGACCGTTTGCAAGGCTGCAAGGAACCGCCTCAACCTGGGCATTCCGACACACACACACGCGGGATCAGCCTCGATGTCGACCCCGGTCCCCAAGATTGCCTGTCCCAAAGCATGCGAAAGCGGGCTGGGGTATTTCTTAGTTCAGAAGCGCAAACAGCCTTACACACACACTACTTGCCCATTCTGCTAGTGAACAAACTGCCGTAGTTCGCTGGAGATACAAAATACTCTGCCCAGATTTCAACAATTTCCCTGTCTTTTCTCAAGACTACAACCTGAAGTGCTTTAGTAACGTATCGTGATCACGGGCGGAACACTTGGGAGTAGAGAATAGAGAGGGAAGAGAAAAAGACAGACGGATGCAAGATACATGTTGGCTTTTCAACCCTCAGGTACCATCTCGGAAACGCTGCAGTCCAAGCCATGGAAGCATGGAGGGTCTGAACCAACTGCGCCTTGTTGCGACTTCTCAATGTCCCCCCTGGCCGCTTGGGCGCCTCGAGGGCGCTTGCCTGGCGCAGGCATCCAACCCCACCAACCGCCCAACTGCGCTGTTGGATGGTCCGTGCACCTCCACTCTCCACTCCTGGGAGGCAGCAGTGCCCACAGCCACCGCCTGCATCCAAACCAGCACCTCGTCCATCACCAAGCATAAAGACTCAAACTCCCTGCGTCGACGCATTGCGACTTTCGGTTGTCATAGCCACCCAAAACTACCAAACAAGTACGTTGCCCGCAAGCCAGCTAAGAATAAATGGGTCCCCGGCGCATGGCTCTTCCCCGCGCTTTGTCCATCCTCCCCGCCGCGGTCCCGCCTTCCACGAATCCGTTCTCCATCAAAACCAACTCCCACTGACCAACCCCCCCAGTCTTTCCGCCTACTCAACCACCGAACTCTGCCAATATCTCATAACGCAATAACAACGCAACAATCAACATGTCTGCCGATAAGAACACGCAGAAGGTCACCCTGACCAGCAACGAGGGCTCAACCATCGAAGTCGGTAGGTCAATCGGCTCACTCCCGCGCCCTGCCGACCCCGCCTAACCGTGTCACAGATCGCGTGGTTGCCGAGCGGTCCATGCTCATCAAGAACCTGATCGAGGACTTGGGCGACGATGCTATTGCCTGCAGCCCCATCCCGATCCCCAACGTCAACGACCCCGTCCTGCGCAAGGTGGTCGAGTGGTGCGAGCATCACCGCAACGATGCCGCTCAGACTGCCGATGACGACAACGACAACCGCAAGAAGACGACCGATATCGACGAGTGGGACCAGAAGTTCATGCAAGTTGACCAGGAGATGCTCTTTGAGATCATCCTTGTGAGTCTTTTGCCAAACCATACCTCGGCCTTCCGGACTTGGCACTAACCTGCTTCCCCAGGCTGCCAACTACCTCGATATTAAGGCCCTTCTTGACGTTGGCTGCAAGACGGTCGCCAACATGATCAAGGGCAAGTCGCCAGAGGATATCCGCAAAACTTTCAACATCACGAACGACTTCACAGCGGAGGAGGAGGAGCAGATCCGCCGGGAGAACGAGTGGGCTGAGGACCGCTAAGCTCCTCGTCGACTTGATCGGATTCGCTGCGAGGTCCCCCTTCCAGCGCAGTCCTTCTTTGGCATCCCGCAATGGCGTTAATGGTGGATTTGTTACCGTGTGGTTTGCTTTTTGCGTTTCGCTTTGGACATACCTTCCGGGTCTGTTTATACAGCGCACCCGGTTTGTTTGAGGGGAGGGAGGGAAATGAGGCAATGACCAATCGGATGAGAATTGAATGCGGTAAAAACGGCTTTCTCCTGACACCAGGACGGGTTCGCTTGGACTTCTCGGCGTAGAGAGGCATGCTCCGAATAGACGCTGCTCTTATCTCGCAGTCCTCAATCTCTCGAGTCCATTGCCCGGTCGGGCGCGAGTCACCCCGTCCTGAAGGGCAGTGAAAGGCGGCACCAGGCGGCAGATTTGTTTGGCCGAACGATGACCTGATTTCCAAACGTGGTGGCTTCCAGAATCACGTCATGTTGGGCCCGTTTGGTCAAGGATTACGAGTCGATTGTCGCGTTCGCAACTACATGTCGCGCGACGTGAGCCCCCATCATCTCGTGCAGACTGTTCAAGTTGCTTCTCGCCATTAACGCAGACCGGGCGCATTTCGGCCAGGGGTCTATCCCCTTCATTTTTCGTCATGTATGATGTCCGCCGAAGGAGTTCAATGTTCCAGCCACCCATTACGCAAAAGTTTCACACCTCAATCCGGCCGCATCGATGCATCATGTGCAAGGCATCAAATGCCATCTCTCATTCCGTTTTCCCCTTGACCCTATAATGCCATGGTAGACTCCGCTAAAGTGAAACGAGTTTCCCCCATTTACTTCCCAGCCAAGCTCAAAAAAGGGAATCCCAACCCGCCGAAAAAACTTGACTGCAATGATCACCACTCTCCTCCATCGCCTGCACCGTTCCTCTCGTCCCAATTTCTCCCGTTTGTCACCGTTCCCTAGTGGTGGTGCTTGTCATGGCATCGTCTCTATTCCTCGTAATGGCGGTTCATCAAGCAGGCAGGTGGAAGAAGGTGACCATCGGTGGGGTTGACTGAGAGGTAGATCCGCCGAACCAAGGTGGGAAGTAGCAGCAGCCGTGGGGGAGAATCGAGTTTTGTTTCGTTCGGGGTCGAATGAGGAAGGAAGAGTGAAGGCATCTAGAGGCCGAGGCGGGTCTTGCGCCAGTGCCTCCGCTTGGCGTTGTACCTGTTCAAGAGAGCCTGTTAACATCTCGTAGTCTGCTTGCTCGTCTAGCGTGTCCAGGAATCTCGGAGTCGTGGGGAAAATGCTTCGGCAGAGGTTCGTCGTCGTCGGGGCATTCGTACCTAATGGTGTTGCCGGTGCGGAGCCGAATCCATTGGGGAATGGGACGGTTCTGCTTCTGGGCCTTAGCCAGCTTCTGCTTGATACGGAACGTCTTGTGGCTCTGTTGAGAAATCGCATTAGCACCTGAGTGTCACGATGCTAATCTTGGATACCCCTCCCCCGTCTCCCAAGCGGTTTCTCTCGCAGCCATCGAAAATCACAATCGCAAGCGAGTACTGCCCGTAATTCGAGCAAGGGTGGCGTCACATACCGGCATTTTGACGGTGTTGTCGAAGTTACCGGAGGCGATGTCGATGTCGTGATGTTCGTCAAGTGGGTTGGAATCGAATATTTGGTGTGGGCTTCAGAAAATCCGCGCGCTAGGGCCGGAAGTCAGTGTGTGGCTGAATCACGTGTGGCCCATCGCGAAGTGGCTGAGTCGGTTTGCAATGTGTGGCTAGAGCCCCACCAGCCCCTGCCAATCGCCCGATCTTCCGCAACCGACCGTGCAGCCCGGCCCCAGGACCAGGGGCCTCCATCGCCTCCCAGGCCCAGACCAAGCGATCACTTCGACCCGGGTTGCATGAACCAAGAAGGCAGAAAATTTCCACGAATACTCGACGATCAGGCGTTCAGCGGGCATTTGTTGAACTAGAATTAGTCTGCCCTCCTTTAGACGCCTCCTCGAAACTGAACGCCCTTGCCACAACCCCGTTGCAGCTACTTTCTCTCTCCGTGACGCGCATCGGCGACTCTGTCCTGCCGCGCCTCCTTCCCGCTTTCAACTTCCATTTTCACAACAACACTCCGGGTTCCTCCCGTGATACGACGACAAGATGGGTCAGACCGTATCATGGGTCTCCAACATGCTTTGGGCAAAGAAGGAGATTCGGATCCTGATCCTGGGCTTGGTTCGCTTGCCCCTTGAGCACCTCCTCCCAACGCTCCCCATGCTAAACAGCTGCTCCTGCAGGATAATGCCGGCAAGACGACACTCCTCTACAGACTCAAGGTACGACCTCTTCGGTTCTCGCTAGCCGACGTCACAATATCTCACACGAAACGCAGATCGGCGAAGTCGTAACGACGATACCTACCATCGGATTCAACGTCGAGTCCGTGACATACGGGAAGCTCAATTTCAACGTTTGGGATTTGGGCGGGCAGACGAGCATTAGACCATACTGGAGATGCTACTATGCGAACACGGCGGCGGTCATCTTCGTCGTTGACTCGACCGATATCGAGCGTCTGCAGACGGCGGCCGACGAGCTGGCGGCCATGTTGAACGAGGACGAACTGAAGGACGCCGCGCTCCTGGTATTTGCGAACAAACAGGATCAGCCGGGCGCAAAGGGGGCCGCCGACATTTCGCAAGCGCTCCGACTTGGCGAACTCAGGGACAGGAACTGGAGCATTATGGCTTGCAGTGCGGTGGAGGGTTCCGGCATCACGGAGGGGATGGACTGGCTCTCGGTGAGTTGCAGAAGACGCGATGTTCAAAACAACCTACGCACTGAGCGGATTCTAACCAGGCGCAGCAAACCGTATCACAGGATTAGAAGGACGTCCGGGTTTGAGACGCAGGACAGGGTGGTTTCTGTACATGACAAGTATACCTCTTATATTATTCCGGCCGCTCTTGGGTATTGGGCAAAGTGGCCTATTTCGCGGCGTTGTGGTGGAAATCTCCCTCGGCTCATGGACGACATATCATGCGAAGGCGCAGGCTGCATCGGAACGGGGGCACAGCGATTGCGGTACGTGGGTACACAACTTAGAACTTTTAATCCAAGGACCGGTCGGCTCCACGGAGCCGGCGTTATGTTCATAAACTTTGGGGTTCTTCCTGGACAGCTTCCATGTTCTCGATAGCTTCGGTATCACGACATCCAAATCTGAAGGCCTGCTGGAAGCCTGAAGCGTACGGAATCGAAGTGCGAGTGCAAGCCACCTCCGCAATCTACAGCAAAAAATGTTGCGCTGCAGATGGAAAACCAAGGAGAACGTGGGCGGGAGGAATGCCCACCTCCCTGATTTTGTTGAACCATTGGAATGGGATCTCAGTGGCAGCGGCTGATAGCATGTGATCTGCCTCCTTTCGACTCCCAAAGTAATGTCCAAATGATAAACAAACTGCTAAGCGAATCTGGTTGTATCAGGTGAAAATGATGGCGACGCCTCGCAACATCTCAGGTTCTTTGTGGCTCGAGTAATCCGCACTTCTCCATGATGAACACCGGCCTCGGCAAATGCCATCCACCACCACAAGGCTCAGTTGATACTGGACAGCCCTCCACTTCCTGGTCCAATTCCCTCTCCCCATCAGGGTCAAGAAATATCTCCTGCGGCCGGGTAGAGTACCCGCGATCCACTCTTGGCCCATCAGGGTCCAGACGATGGGGCAGGGATCCGAGACAAGCCACAAGCAAATGTCCAACGTTGCTCTGTTTGTTTGTCAGGGCCCGTACAGTCGGTGTAGGAGTTTGGGCATTGATGTCAGCCACCTCAGTGGCACATGATAACGTTGCCGTTGGGGAGTCCCCGAAGCTCGAAGGTTCGACCGGGGAGATTGAGGAGATGAGATCAAGTCTGAAGCCGCACAAGGACATGATTTTGTCAACCCAGCTACTTCGCCAAGACAATGAACTGAAATTCTTGGGAATCGAAAGCCCTCCCATCTTCTCGAACTCAGATGGATGCTGTAAAGGGTGGTCTTCCCGGCATTTCATCACTCTCAAGTCTCAACACACCCAACAATTCCTGAGCCCGTCTTGACTCTTGAGTTTATCGGCAGGTGGCCAAGGAAAGCTCTTCGGCGAGGGACTGTCTGAGAGCCAGATGTTTACGACGTGGCTGCATGCATACCAATGGGCTTGACCGCGCATCAGGAACAGTATGGTTTCAATGGTTTCAAACCCACGGATGACAAGGTGAAGAAACCGAGCTGGGGATCCTCGAGATCGAATACAACCCAGGATTTGCGATTTATAGCAGCGGAATAAACGGGGTATGCATCTAGGAGGTGAGCTGGCGACCCCGCCTAAAATTGGACTGGCAAAGTGGGTCTTGGGTTTGAGCATCAATGCCCCGCGATTCTGCGTCTGAGTCAACAATTCTTGGAGACAGAGACACACCGGCCCCAGCACCAACAACCAGCAATATGGCTCCGGCAAGCAGCAATCCGGCGGGGGATCTCACCTCGGAGGTCCTCCAGGCACTGTCAAAAGCCGACCCGATTTTGTCCACCGAGACCTTTGCCGATGTCCCCTTCGAGTCGATCAAAGCTGCGCTCGACCGGCTTGCTTCCCGGTCCATGGTCACATACGAGCAGGTTGAGCGCGAGGAGGCTTTTCTGGAACCCGAGGCCGAAGTCATTGTCAGCCATGGCAGCCACGAGGCTCGCGTCTTTGAGGCGGTGCGCCAGGCCCTGGACGGCCTCTCGATCCAGGACCTCGAGAGCCAGATCGGCGACAAGACGGTGACGAAGCTTGGCCAGGGCAAGGCTTTCAAGGAGAAGTGGATCAAGAAAGACGGTGCGAAGCTCGTTGCGTTGGTGGGACATACCCTTTGCTGTTCGTCGGGGAGATCGGGGTGCTGACAGCCGTGGCAGGTTGAGTCAATCAACGATGTGACGCGGGACCAGCTCAAGGTGGTCCAAGAGAAGCGGACACATGACGCCAAGATCGTTGCCGACCTGAAGAAGCGCAAGCTGTTGAAGATGCAGAAGGTCATTTCCTTCAGGATAAGCAAGGGGCCCAAGTTTGCGCTCGAGATGGTCAAGGAGGAGACGGACCTCACAGCCGAGATGCTGGCATCCGGCGCTTGGAAGACGGCCGCCTTCAAGCCGTATAACTTCAAGGCCTTGGGCGCGGATCAGCACGCCGGCGCCTTGCACCCCCTGAACAAGGTGCGGCATGAGTTCAGGTTAGTTATCTCACGGGGCGTTGGGAGGTTACAATTGGACTGGGGTCGCGCTAACGCCTGAACCCGTTCGCAGGCAAATCTTCTTCGAGATGGGTTTCACAGAAATGCCTACAAACCAGTTCGTCGAGTCAGGATTCTGGGTACGTGATCGCGGCTCTTCAACCCTGAGATTATTGCTGATTTGAACAGAACTTCGACACTCTCTTCGTGCCTCAGGTATGCCTCCTCGTGTCGGATATCCTCCATTGCCTTGACTCACCAGCTGCAGCAACACCCTGCGCGTGATCTGCAAGACACCTTCTATGTTTCAGACCCGCCAAAGGCAGGCAGGCCTGGGCCTGTGTCGGCGGACGACAAGCAGGACTACGAGGAATACTTTCAAAACGTGAAGCAAGTCCACGAGACCGGCAAGTACGGTTCCATTGGGTACCGGTACCCCTGGTCGGAGGACGAATCTCTCAAGTATGTCGCTTTCTACATATGTTTGATGGCCGTGACTGACCTCGCGCAAGACTGGTGCTGCGGACACACACGACTTCTGTCTCGGCAGCCATGCTGCAGAAACTGGCCGGACAACGCCAGGATGGGCGCGTCCCGCCAGCCCGGTACTTCTCTATTGACAGAGTTTTCAGGTAAATGACATGCCCTATTGCAGTAGAGAAGTCCCGGCGCTCACGATCAGTTAGAAATGAGACGGTAGATGCGACTCATCTGTGCGAGTTCCACCAGGTAGAAGGCGTCATCGCCGACTACGGTCTGACTCTGGGCGGTCTGATGGAGTTCATGGAGATCTTCTTCAATGCGATGGGTGTTACCGACCTGCGCTTCAAGCCGGCGTGAGTAATCGAGGCTCGGCGGTTGAGACATGCGGTGACTGACCGTCTCTCGCAGATACAACCCCTACACCGAGCCGAGTATGGAGATTTTCTCGTATCACAAGGGACTCAACAAGCTCATCGAGATTGGCAACTCGGGAATCTTCAGGCCTGAAATGCTCGAGGTATGTGTCCACTTCCCGAAATGCGAGGGCGAAACAAGCCGGAAGCTGACAGACATGCAGGCCATGGGTTTGCCTAAGGACATGAGGGTGTTTGGCTTCGGTCTGAGCTTGGAGAGACCGACGATGATCAAGTACGGCATCTCGAACATTCGCGAGTTGCTCGGCCACCAAGTCGATCTCAACTTTATCCAGAAGAACCCCGCGGTACGGCTAGACAAGAACTAGATAGACGGAGGACACGGAAAAGACAGCCGTTGAGGATACCAGAGGCTTATTTCCCCAACCGCGCGACGTCATGGCAACCCGAGATGTTGATATTAAGTTTCCGCCGGTTCCCAACAGGGGACCGAGGAGCACGAGTCAGAACGGCCCCAAGGCGGGTGTAATCGGGGGGTTCTGAGGCTCACTGCGACGCTGCACAACCGGATTCGGCATGGCGGGAGGGAGTCATATCGCTGCCGCTCGGCGTCGCCTCGTTTGCGAACCATTTTCCTTGCGCAGGATGGTCCGCATGACTGCGATACGTAAGCCGGACTGTGCCGTATGCCGACTAATCACGTCGCCCAAGGTCCCTGCAGCCCTATAGGGATCCTGGGACCTCCCCCGCTTTCTGTCAAACGAGGCGATTGGGGTCCTGCCCCGAGACCTACGGACCGGGACCTATGTCGTACACGTGGACGAACAGGCGTGGTGGACCTGTATCTTTGGACATGGCGGTGGAGCCCCATGAATAGGCATCACCGTGCCACACCGGTGAGTGGACGAATCTATTCGCGACTGAAGCCGTATTATGGTCTCGCCCAGAACGGCAAACCAGGGAACGCGGTGGAGGAGACCTTGCGCGAAAAAAGGCATCCACTTATGCACGCATGACTGTTAGGTCCCTTTCACTTTGATCGGTTATCTC
>FTCU01003612.1_pt1 | contig 10996 bp, 12 predicted proteins | sample 1639521 | NCBI WGS metagenome assembly FTCU01 (sample SAMEA3914864, study PRJEB12502) | metagenome | biome: forest; material: soil | place: USA | collected 2012-03-12 | depth 0.3 m
CTGTAAGTAGCCTTTCTCCAGATACCTAACAGTACTACAGTAGAGACCGAAATCGGTCTGAGGACTCCCCAGTCTTTTTCTGGGTCAGAGTCTAGAGTCTAGAGTCGCTGATTCCACAGTGACTTGCAAATTACCTATGGATGAGATTGTTCAATAACCAGGCTGCCACGGGCAATTTTAGATGATCAAGCCGTCATCTCGAGATAAATAGGAACCTACAAACAACCGACCGAAACTGTGCTCAACCTAGAACTAGTCCAGCAGGGCGCCTACTGGGTTTGCGACATTTGATTGGGCCAAGGAGTGGGCTGCCGTGCCGGTCGAGTGATTGACATCCATGATGTGATTTTCGTCAAACGAACAGCAAATGCCAGGCCTGTTCCCCTACCGCCTAATATCCTGTTAGAACTTAAGGGCCAGTAACATCAACCATTACCGGAAATAACCTGGGCCCTATGTCTTTTGGTCAAGTGAGCTGCGTTCTGACATATCCCATCTATTTCAGGTGCTGGGCCCAACCTTGACCTGGCGCCAGGCCGGGCCCGCTTCGCCGCGGCCTTGCAATCTTGGGACTGAGAGACAGGGGCCGCGAGCACGGCCGGCCGTGTTCGTGTTAACTTACTGATGCATCCACCTCAAGTTTGTACACGAAGAATCGGGGGCAACGACAAGTGACTGCGTCAAAGAAGAGGGCACGGGATAACGAGATAGAATCTCAAGCCAGGGTGCCGATCTGCGTGCAGGGCTTGGCCCGTAATGCTCCCATGGACCTGGTCGGTTTCGGTGGTGTGCGGGAAACGGTCAGAGGGGATGAAACAGTCCCGTCCGGCGTTCAGACGAGATGAAACCGTCTTATCTTTTCCACGCCGCCCTCCATCTCAGGCCCCAAAGACGAGACGGATTCCCAAGTACACGGGATTTCGAGCTCAAAAGACTCCACGACAGCCGCTCATTCAAGCTTGTGAGGTTTCACCGATGGTGTCGCTGTGAGAAACGATAGCCAAGGTTTGGAATAGCCCCGGCGCCATTGGCGGACAACATGTGAAACGCTATATCCAACCGTCTTGCTGTTGGCGTGGGACTTCACGGTCGATGATGGCGTGGCATTTCAGGAACAGTAAGGCGAAGTGGTATAAAGATAGCTTGAAGGAGCCCCAGACCTGTTGAGAAAACAAACTTATCATCAAGACCTTAAACTGCAATCAGACTATTACAGCTTGATTTTGACTCTCTTTTCACCACTACCCCGCTAAGGCCACTTTTCCCAGCTTGCTTACTGCAAGATATTCCTCTTCGAGGTATGTAGGACTGTATGCTTGCCCAGTTTTACATCCAACACGTTGCTGATGCCGAGGGGTTCTCTCCTTAGCCACGATGTGCAAGTTTACGATCGACCTCTGCAAAGAAGTTGGCTGCGGCTACAGGTTTACGGCTATTGAGGACATGACATTAACATCTTGTGGCAAACCCTGCGTTATGAGGGAGGGCGAGAATGTCAAGATCAAGCGGATCACTAGGCGCTGCAGCAAGCATCAGCGTCGTTAGCAAAGCAGCGGGGTAATTAGGTGGTATTATATACCACGAAGTCAAGTCAATGTAAGGTATGAAGAGAAAGTTGAGTTGGTCGAGCTTGAGTGTTGGTCACTCAGTCGTATGCCATGAGGGAAGGTCCGGAAGAGTCTTGATGCTAGCTGAGGATGTTGTGTGATTGATAAAGCTTTCTTTAGACTTGAATTGCAGGCATTTCCATTACCACAATGTGCGCAATGGGTTATGAACATGACCGATGTGAGGGATTGAGTCCGGTTAGAGGTCTGGTCTCGCAACTAAAAAGTAAAAAGTAAGAATTAACAAGTCAATGGAAGCAGAAACAGAGTTTAGTTTTAGTTACTCTTGTTATGGAATGCAATTAGGACAACTTTTGAGGACATATGATAGCCAGAAAGTGTGAAACGCCACCTTTCCTTGCTTCATCAGAGTTGCTGTTGCTGTCTCTTGATGTAGGCTTCAAATTTCGAGGTTGAGAAGTGCATCTGTATTCAAGTACTGTCTGAAGCTCCCTCTCGGATGCTTGATTGGCTTCTTCTAGTCCGGGGATCACATGTTGTCACTTGCCAAAAGTGTGAGACTCTTCACTCGATTTTCTCTGAAGAGATTGGCGAGCTAATGAAAAGACTGCCTCGTAATTAAACCCTCAGAAGCTATAACTCAAGCAAGGTACCACCCGGATTAAGAAACTCGTATAATGGATTTCGGAATGAGGAACTCGTAACTGGACAGAGAAATGTTGGTAATGAGAGACCTACGACATCATTGAGAAAGAGTATTGAGTCATGATTGAGTAGCCATTGCTTGAAGTGGCCGAGAGGCTCTGGGAAAAAGACAGTGAGAGGGTATCTAAGTAAAAAGTAAGAAGAGGGGCACCGTATATCTCAAACGATGTGGATCCACTCATCTCTATATATTTCATCTTCAGGCGTTTTCTGTTCAGACTATTGCTCATCGATTCTACAACCTCACCTTTCCGTACATCTCTCATCAGCTCGTCCATCGTAACTCACAAGTCTCAACATGCGGTTGTTCTGCCTCGCCTCTCTCGCAAGCGCTGCTGCGGCCACGACCTGCACGATCGTCGGCGGGGGAGACGCCCAGTGCCGTTCCTGTCCGGCCACGACCTGTGTGATTCTAGGGGTGACACCTGACGGCCAAACCCGGGATTTCTCATGCGTCTGGCCGCAGGGCGAGAGCGTATCAGGCGACTCGTGAGTAAAACCCCCATCCACAACAGCTATCCAGATCCTGAGTAGTGGTGTTAGAGCCTGGATGTACGATTCGACCGCCGCTTGCTTCGTAGCACGGTCCCGCACGGACTGTGTCTCCCGCGGAAGTAATACATCACAATCACTGTTACTTATGGAGACCGAAAACCATGCTAATTCATGTAGATCTTGTGGGGAACTGCTATGTTGGCGTGCCGCTGGGATTGACCTCGGGGTCGTAGTCGTTAGGAAACCACCACACCGAGGAATCGAAGTTAGCAGTCGAGAACTCGAGGCTTTGTATACTGCTTTCTCAAAAACTCCTTTCTCAGCAGCCCAAGTTAAGGGAGGTAACCTCCATTCTTTTGGTTGACAATCCGATGAGGGTCAGGACAATGTTTCAGTTTTCTCGGCCTCAGTATCCCGGCGCTAGCTAGATGCAAACACTCATTGCAGCCCAACATGGTCTCTTCATGTCCTCCTCTCATCCATCTCGGGCGATTCATGTGGCGCCCATGCGGGTGAGGGGACTTTTAGCAGACGAATTTGGCTCTGCACATCGAATGGCGACCTATACTTGTCTTGAGTCGTCATACAGTCTGCCGGCTCGTGGGTCAACATCCTTCGTCGCCTAGATGTGGTTCGTCATCAAGGTCGGGGCAGAGTAGGTGATTTCGTCTCATATGTAAACACTACTATCGCATGACCGCCAACGAGCTCCTTCTTTCAGACGGTCGGCTTTGCTGGTCCACTTGCAGCTTGGCAGGGCTTGGGTCCGCGTCATTTTGGCAGTTGCGAGTCGCGCGGTTGCAGGAGAGGCACGCGAGGCGTTTCGATGGCTGTTTCCGTCACATGCCGGGCAACTGCGACCTCGAAATGCCGCCTCGGCGCCTCGTGAGCAGCTTGAAGCCATGTTTGCAACGGTCGAGTAAAATATGGTCGAAAACAGACCACCCCGACCTCTTGGAAACACCAATCCATGGATCCATGGTCACAGACTGCCAGAACTCGACTCGTACCTTCCAGGCAACCACGGTATCGGGAAGCCGACAGGAAGTCCCACGGTAGGTGGCTCCTGCTCTCGAATCAATGACCGGGCAGGCATCGGAGATGTCTCTGGCAACCTTCCTCGCCGCCACGCTAACCACTTGGTTTTGGCTCTTTTCTTTCCTTTGGCGCATTTCCAACGGTTCCTCGCAGCGGACGGACAGCAAACAACCTGGCCCGGGAAGAACCAAAACTACCCCGACAACACAAACGGATGCCGTTCATCACCCAATAGCTCTTGCGGTCTCCACCAAACTTCAATCTCCCAAGGCAGTCACAACTACCGACATCCGGCAGCCGACCATCTTTGCAGTGGTAAACTCGTCGTCTCGAAGTATGAGGCCCAAATGCCAAAGCCTCTTCGGCAAGTCCCCCTTCCCCGCCGGCCGCGCGCCAACCACCCAACCTCGGCCCACCCGCTCTGGTTTCCACACATCAACGGCTCCCACAGCGGAGGGGAACAAACAGCTAACCTCTATTCCCAAACCAGACGCAAATTTTGTTTCAATCATCGCTCAATATATCTTGGAGGGTCAGGCAACCCAGCCCCTCAGGGAAATGCTAGGCATCGACTCCAGCAAGATCCTTCGTGAGTCCTGCCCCGTAACTTGAACAGAAAGAGATAAGTAATTATGACTGGCTAATCCCCCTCTCACAACTCAGACCAAGTCTGGGTCCGCATGCTGACGGAATGCATGTGGGACTTTGGTCTGCCAATCTTCCTTTTCGTTGTCCTCGTCTACTGCCACCTAGCATGTTGGGTGTTTAGAATGGCGGTGTTGGTGTTGGAGACGTGCGGGGTGCCCGTGGCGGAAGTCGACTGGTGGTTTGCGGGCGTCGGGGGCGCCGAAAAGGGCGGGTTTGTGCGCTGGCGGCGTGTTGCAGTGATTGTTGACTGGGGGCTCGCTGTGTTGGAGCGCGATGCGGAGCGGTTGACGAGGGGACTGGGCAGAGTTAGGGGTCAGATCAGGCAATGATTTGAGTGGGAGCCAAAGCAGGGCGAGTTCAATTGTGTTTCTATTGTTTCTTTCGAACTCTTACCCTAGACTCGTCGTAAGGAGGTACAATCTCTTCGGGATTACTCAATATATTCGTCCCTCGCTTGTCTACGACTCATGCGGGCTCGCCGCTTTCTTCGGCGCACGACATGACGAAACCAAGAGAGCCTCAGAGATTAGGCGTTTTACACTTGGCTAACTCTATCCACGAGAACGCGCTATTGTTGAAGTCAAAGGGGGTTCAACTGTGCTGGTTGAAGACTGCAAAGAAAGGGGGAGGGAGACTGGACAGGGAGAGTTTGTCACACAACAGGGAGCTTCTGGTAGTGGAAGAGAGCTGTGGAATAGTGCATGGGTTCAACAAAAGAGAGAAAAGGTCTGTGGGAGCTGCGTAAGACCGCAGGATCTTTATACAAATGAGACTGCCAAGCTGCCAAGAGCTTACCGTGGCTAACAGCCGCACTGAGGAGCTTACCAAGCCACTGCAGTGGTTGTGACAGAGCTACATAGGCTCCCTCCCACAGCCCTGCAAGGCTTATGGCCTCTCTCTGAACTTCAACAGCTAGATACCGTCCATGTTTTTCAAAGAGCGTGAAAAGTGTGTTTGTGTACCCGTTGGTAAGCCGAAATTTTACGAGACGCCTCGACTGTTGTGGGTAGATTGCCGTCTCGCCGCCCCCTTTTGGCAGTGTAAGTGGCCGAATCATTTGCCAGACGCCAAAAGCCTGGGAGTGACGAGCAAGGTCGAGAGGTTTTATGATAACCAGATCCATAATATATGGTCATTGTATGGAGCCAAATACATCTGTGCCACCTCGAAAATGCCTAGACCACCCGCCGAGTCCTGCCCGACAAGGCTCTGCCAGCAGAGTAAGGACGTGTCCTGCCGTCCCGAGTCCAAGACCACTTCCTCCCCTCTTCTTCTTCACCAGCCAATCCACCATGGAAATCTCGGTGCGCGAGCCGCCTAAGCGCGCTGGTTGTGCGGCTTGGCGCAGACCTGGTTGACCTGCCTCTGCCCGTTGGTGCAGCCGCTTTGGGTGCACTTGACCTGGCCGTTGGTGCAGTAGCCGTTGCAGCACTTCAAGCGCACGCTGCCCTGCCAGGTGCAGCGGGTGCACCTGTTGTACCCGCCGGTGCAAAACCCGCAGTTCACCCACACCTTCTTCATCCCCGCGGGCCCAGTGGTGGGCTTTGAGCAGAAGCTGCATGTGGCCATTTTGGAAGCTGGGTCTATCAGCGCTTGCTAATTGGCAGTATTGGTAGTGCTCAGGTTGAAAAAGGGGTGGAGTGTTGAACACTCGGAAGTCTGTCCGGCATTCCCCGCGTATGCGTACCTTGAGGTTTGTTGTTGTGGGTGGAAGGGGAAGTCGAGACTGTACGTCCGGCGTAGGTGTCGAAGGTTGAAGGAGTTTGAAGATGGATGAAGAAAGGCAAAGGTGAGAAGGTTGCAATGTGATGATGGACTGAGCAATTCGTCTTTCAGTTCGACTTCCACAGCTCCTCTTATAGAGTTTCTGAGGTTTCTGTGCCCTTACCTTTGAAACCACTTCGCCCTCCTGGTCTGGATGGTTCCGGCCTGCCCGAGGGTCGACGAGTCTCAAGGGCCCACTAGCCGTGACCGTTCTCTTCGGATCTGATGTCGGAGCCACAGCAAAAGGGGTCAAATGTTACACGGCGACGTTCCTAAATTGTGGCGGCTAGTGGACTCGAGAGGATGCAGGATGACCTTGAAACCTACGTCCATATCCACCGCTGGGGTCTCACAAATCCGCTAAGAAGAGACATACACAGTACATCCTATTGGAAGGGGCCCGGTTCAGTACGGTTTTGCTATAGGATTTTTAGATGTTCCGTGTATCCGATTCCCCATCCAATTTTCTGCTCCGCCATAGGTCGCCGCCTCCTCCTCCAAGGGCCCAAAGGAGTGCTGACCACCTTCACACATGATACATCCGGCCTCTTGGTAACAGCTAACCGGCCACACTTCTCCGGCGGCTCTTCTATGCTGGCGCTACTGCAGCACAGAAATAGTCAGGCTAAGCCTCTCGGCCGTGTGACCACTCCGCTTGGGGTCTTGAAACAACGAGGCTCCTCGCCGCTGAATCAAACCCCAAGCCTGGGGGCCTGAAATGGGCCTCAGGTTGGTGAACTTGCGTTTTCTCAGAACACGCGAGATATTTATAGCCAAGTCATGGTTGTTTCGCATCTGGCTGGCTTGAGTAGGTCTGCTGGAGATCCATGGGTTGCGAGGTGTTGTGTGACACAACCTGAAAAATCGCCAAAATGTCACGCGCATGCTATTTCCGTCAACAGCTGCAGCCGCCCGGGTGAGGAGGATTCTGGCATGGAGGCGGCGGCGCAGTCCCAGATCGCCCCAATCTCAACACCTGACAGGTCGGACGTGTTAAGTTCTTCGCATGTTCAATGAAAGAAGACTTGGGAATCTTGAGAGTTGGTGTGGTGATACGTTTGACAATTCAATGGTCCGACTGTCATCGCGAAGGATCCCATCGCCCAGGCGCAGCAACACTAGCGGACGGCCCATCCAGTGCCGAGACTGCTCAGCCAGCCCACCTCCTCCTTAATCGCCTTAACTCGGCGTCGATCCCACAGCGCAAACCCGGCGTCCCTCCACAGCTCCGAGCTGTTATACCGCGCGTTGGCCGTGTCATCGTCCAGCGCAGGAGCCCAAGGGATGGAGCTCAGCGCCTCGCCGAACCAGTTTGCGTATCGGCCCCCGAGCGCGTCGACCCAGGCAAACGGAACGAGATTCAACGCGTCACCGGCGAAATCGACCGTTGTGGCGTCCCGCTCCCGCTGTTCCCTGACGGGGTCTGGCATGACCTCCGACTGGCTCCATTGCCAAGCGTACGAAAAGGATTGAATCGCGAACGGCGTCACGAAAAGCCGGTACGTGGCCGCCACGTCGCGCCTCCCGCCTCCGTCGCTCCCTTTCGGCATGGGAAGGTCGCGAAGCGCGGCCTCTGCTACGCTTGGATGCTCCCGGAGGTACCGCGTCAGGCGGTCTACGTGCGAGAACAGCTCGCCAAACTCATGCTCATTTATCGGCCCCGATCCTACTGCTGCGGTCGTGGTTTGGGGTTGGAAAAGGAGAAGTGCAGAGGAGCCACCGCTGCGACTAACATCCCCTCCGCCCGTCGTTGACAAGGCACCCACGACCTCAGGCTCTTCGGGTTCGCTGGCAAGGCGGAGTGCCACACAAAGCCGGGTAATAAAGTGGTTGGCGTGGTCAATCTGCTGCACCTCCCAAGGCTCGAAAGCGTCGAAGAGGCCGGGTCGGAAGCTGCGCTGGTCACCGCCGGCTCCGGTGTTGGTGATGGCGGCCGTGTCCTCGTCGAACCAGTGTTGGAACGTGTCGGGGCGCCTGTACCGTTTCGTCGGCGCGTAGGCGTTACTCACGATCTGGCGCCGGTAAAACGCCCGCAACACCCGCAGCCACTCGGTCCGAGAGACCGGCGCGCATGCTGCTGAGCCGAGTCTGGTGCGAGATGCTTCGCCGCCGAATGAGCACAGCTGCGTGGCGATATAGGTGTCTGCCAAGAAGTTGATCTGATGCAGCGTGTGGCACAGCGTGGTCAGCCCTTGGAGGCTGGGGGGCGCCGTACCCCCTCCTGAGCTTCCTCCCAGGCGGCCGTCACCACCCAACATGTCCTTGTAGACGGCGGCCATTGCGTGGATCCATTCGTAGTATCCCAGGTCCGTGGGATCCGCGTATGGGAATACAGAAAGGAACTGGGCATCCGTCAGAATGGGGCCGAGCTCGTTCTGCAAGACTCGGAAAAGGATGGCCCTTTTGCGTGGCTTGAAGCAATGGTAGATGGATCGCGACGTGGTGATAAAGCTGGCAAGAGCGCGAACGCTGTCAATCTCGAAGAAAATAACGTCAACGAGCTCGGCCGGCAGTGCGCTAAGGCAACAACAGCTTGCATCGGCCATTCTCTCTTTGGGGGGACGCTCAGGGTTGTGTTTTCTCAGGGCTGTTTCCCATTCCAAAGTATGCTTCGTCGGCCATAGAGCGGGAGAGGGGGGGTGATAGGCAGAGGATGGAGGCCCCAGAGGCACAGTCTTCCTCTGGTCCACACACTCGGGACCTCGGGTCAGATGGCCAAGGCAGGCGGGGCACCCCCATGGGCATGGATGTGGCACAGCATTCCTCCCGTTGTGAAATTGGTTGAGGAATTGTGGAGCAGAAAGCAGCAGATCCCCCGTCTGTTGTCTCATTGTTCGTTTCTGAAAGCGTGCCCATTGTCATTGACAAAGTTTGAGAAACCAAACATCATCAGTACCTATCTTAAGTGCCTTGTAAATAATATCCGGAAATCGCCTACCTATGGGGAGGGTTTGCAAGTGTACTAAGGGGTTGAGCGAAAGTATTGCAATATCAAATCCGAAGAAAGGACTCGGAAGACTCGGTATTTTCCCCTTCAATTTTTCGGGTTATCTTGACCTTCGACTGCTGACGGCGTGTTTTCTCATATTGGGTTAAGAACCCTAGAACTGGTGTTGCTTTGCTTGTATAATGCAGCCTTTGGCCACAGTCCACTATGTCTAGACGACAACCCGGAAGACCGCTAGCATGGGCTACCTGGTTCCATCAAGTCAGGCTCTCCTCCAACACTCTCCCTTGCCAAACTTCTCATTCATCCCCCCCCCCGCACAGTATCACGCCTCCATGCCAAACCGTTTAATCTCAAGACTCTAGTCTAGACCCTCAAAACAACCCCCTAAATCCGCTCACGTCAAAGAACGCCCTGACGGCTCATTCCTCATCGACTGCCGCCGGCCCCGCCATCTCCACAACCAACCTCTTCGGCGACAATAGGCAATACTTGTCCGCTAACGCCCTCAACAGCTCGTTTTTCTACGACACCCCCACCACCGGCGGGGAGCATGATGAGACCGTGGACGGCGGCATAGGCCCGACAGCAGGGAGGTGGAGAGCACGTCGCTCCAGGCGACGCTGACGGCGCTCTTGATTTTCGGCCAGATTACGGTCTCATATTTTTGAGGGAGTCTTGGCTTGGTCGGCGGCCAGTGGCTGGTGCGGCGACGGTGGTGTTGAGGGAGCCTTGGCTAAGGCGGTGCGGAGCGAGGGTCGGAGATGGGAACGGGAAAGGGCAGGGTGATGGGAGGGGGCCGAGTGGGGGGCTGGGAGATAGATTGGTGCTGCTTGGGGCTGTTGGTTTTAGGGGGGCTGGCAGAAGGAGCGCGGACGGGCGGTGGTGGCTGGGGTGGGGTGGGTGACTGGGGCTGGGAGAGTGCTGGTTTGGTTCATGATGGAGTCGCCGTGGCAGCCGTCGGTGAAGAGAAGGTCTTGGCTAATGGAGAAGCGCTTCTTTGTGCGCTGGCTGTACGGTGCCGGCTTGACAAGGATGACTGTGGCGAGGAAGTCCTCGATGTGCCCCTGATAGCGATGCTTGTAGATCAGCAAAGCCAGGAGTAATAGGAAAAGGATAACTCTCGCTAGAGACTGGGTCGGTAACAAATAAATAAAGAGGTGCGGAGGAAGTATGGGAGAGAGACTTACCAACGAGACTTCCGACAATCTTTGAGATGGGATCCGAGTGCGGGCTGCCATCCAAGTTCAGGTTGTTGTCACCTCTGCTGCCACGGCCGACGTCGTTCCTTTCAAAAACATCGAGGAGTCCGATAACGGCAAGGAACTACGCTAGTGGGCGTCTCGTCACTGATTCAGTGGTCTTAGAAACTCCCGCCAAAATGCCCAATTAGCTCGTTTACCCTTCCGTGGCAAACCCCGGGCCGTAGAGGGCACGGCCACTTTAAGCGGACCTGGTGAGCGAGGCTGGCCGGCCTTGGGACGTGAGCCTCCATGGGCTATGGGGTCGTCAAAAGAAGTGCAGGCACTTGAATGAACATGAAACACATTTGATTACTCCGGCCGATACTCTGAGGTTGTCACCCAAGCTCAAGATGACCGACTCTTTCGCAAACCTAATTACCTAGATAGCAAATACAAATGACGACGAGGCAACGGATGAACTTGAATCAGCATGGAAAAGTGAAGAAACTCTGGAGTTGGAAGTAGTGGGTTCTTACTCCAGTCCTGGTCTCTGACGACTGCCTCCTTTGTGCGTGACAACGACGCTGTAGAATATTAAAGGGCCGAAAGCTCAACGATCCCACCAACTATCTCGTGGTTTTGGATAA